>ODAI010980277.1_pt1 | contig 11979 bp, 9 predicted proteins | sample 1539321 | NCBI WGS metagenome assembly ODAI01 (sample SAMN02144231, study PRJEB22623) | gut metagenome | biome: sheep rumen | host: Ovis aries | place: New Zealand
CTCGAAACCACAATCAAAAAGCTTTTTCTCGAGCTCTTTTGGTTCCATATCTATATCGACATAATCTTTAAGCCAACTTAAAGGTACTAACATTTAATTTTCCTCCTTAGTTTTAGATAGCCTGAATTATTCGTAATGATCAATCTGCTTAAGAACATCAAGATCTGACTCAAACAAAAGCTTGATATTGTTGATACCATACTTAAGCATAGCTGTACGCTCAATCCCAATACCAAAAGCAAATCCACTGTATTCATCAGAATCGATTCCGCAGTTCTCTAAAACTTTCTTATTAACAACGCCGGCACCAAGTACCTCGATCCAGCCTGTACCCTTACATAGGTTACAGCCCTTTCCTCCGCAGGCGAAGCAGCTGCAATCCACCTCTACAGAAGGCTCAGTGAATGGGAAATATGAAGGACGAAGTCTGGTTGTAGTTCCCTCTCCGTAGATCTTCTGTACAAAGAGCTCCAACGCGCCCTTAAGGTCGCAAAGTGTAACCTTCTTATCAACCACAAGGCCTTCCATCTGCGAAAACATTGGTGAATGAGTTGCATCATCATCTGAACGGAAAACCTTTCCGGGAGATAATATCTTGATAGGCGGCTTCTTGTTCTCCATTACATGGATCTGTCCTGATGAGGTCTGAGTTCTCAAAAGAAATTCAGGACTTAAGTAAAATGTATCCTGCATATCTCTTGCAGGGTGATCAGCAGGAGTATTGAGTGCGGTAAAATTGTAGTAGTCATTCTCAATCTCAGTGCCTTCATAAATCTCGAAGCCCATTCCGGCAAAGATATCTATAAGAGTCTCTCTCATCTGTGTAACAGGATGAAGATTACCCTGATAACGCATTTTGGCAGGCATTGTTACATCCTGCTTCTCTCTCTCATACCTTGCCTTAAGCTCTTTTTCCTTCATCTTCTTATCAAGCATTTCAAACTGCTCAAGAGCCCACTGCTTTAATTCATTGACATTTTTTCCATATTCGGCGCGATCCTCTGCGGCAATGTTCTTCATTTCCTTCATAAGTGCGCTGATCTTACCGGTCTTATTGTCCAAAAAGTTCTTTCTCTGCTCATAGACATTTTTTGAACTCTCCAGCTTCTCAGAACTTGCCTTGATTTCTTCACGAATCGCTTCAATTTGCTGACGTAATACGCTGTTTTCCAAATTCTTCTTCCTCCTAAAAAAATAGTCCCCTGTGAAGCCTCTAGCTGCACAAGGGACGAATATGATTGTTATCCGCGGTACCACCCATGTTCCCGCACTTTCCGAATCCATTCTCCGAAAAACGCGAACTCTCTTTAGCCTGTTACGTAGACCTACGTTCTGTACTACAAGCTCTTTTACAAAAGCCTTCCCACAGACTGCTCCAGTGTGAAAGTTCCGTATATCGCTGTTGCTACCGGAGCTTTCAGCCCGCGACTCCGGTTCTCTGGTAAGTCAGCCATAACATCTTCGGCAAATTGCCGACACCATCAATGCATTTATCATTGTTAAATTGATTTGATACAACTACTTATTCTATGGTCTGAGCCGAATTTTGTCAATCAATTCTCTTAGATCCCCAGAAGAACAATGCTACTGTTCCGGGGCCTGTATGACTTCCAATTGTAGTGCCAATACTATAGATTTTAACTCTCCCCTTTAACTTGGGGAAACGCTCTTCTATAAGATCAGCCACAGCTCTTGCCTGCTCATAGCAGTCAGAATTAGAGATGTAGCATTCTCCATCATAATCTTTTCCGCCAACTGCAAGCTCTTCCATCTTGGCAACCTGTGCTTTCATTACAGCATTTATACCACGAAGTTTAGCTCTGGCAATAAGCCTTCCCTGATAATCCACGTTAAGAAGTGGACAAATCTTTAGTGCTCCACCAATCAAGCCGGATGCCTTTGAAACACGGCCGCCTCTAACCAGGTATTTCAGGTCAGTTACAAAGAACCAATGCTGACATTCAAGCCTGTGTTCAATCACCCACTCATATAGATCATCGATTTCCATTCCCTCGTCTCGAAGATCTGCAAGCTTATCCATCAAAAGTCCATATCCGGCAGAAGCTGCCAAAGAATCTACGACATAAAGCTTTCTCTCAGGATACTTATCCCTAAGCTGGTCTCTGGCAATGGTGGCAGAATTAAGAGTTCCGGATATTCCTGAGCTAAGGGTTAAATGCAGAACATCTTTGCCCTCTTTAAGCAGCCCCTCAAAGTATTCAAGATATTCACCAACTGATACCTGCGATGTCTTTGTCATAGCCCCTTTTGCCATATCAGCGTAAAAATCCTTAAAAGGGTAAGATTGACCAAGATCATCCATATAATCTTTACCATCTACATTAAAATGGAAACAGATGTAGCTTATGTTTCTCTTCTGAAAATGTTCAGCTGTAAGGTCAGCTGTTGAACAGCAACTGATTACATACTTCATTTTTCATCCTCCGTTCATGTAAACATCAACTCCTATAATACCATTATTTTTTGTTTTTGGCTAAAAGATTAAAAAAATCTTAAAATTTGATTTTTTGTGCACGTTATTATGACAAGGCGGATGGTTTTTATTATAATTTATTAAGGGAAATACTATCTTTAACAATGTTGCTATACTACTGATAAAACAAGGTAATATCCATGATAGAATTCAATTTTCTGCAAGCTGAACTCTCTGCCACCAATCATCTGATTTTGAGTGCAGATCAAAAACTGTATAAAATCCTTGAGGATGGGGAACATCATTCCTTCGACGATTATGTTGATCCCCTGTATCGTGAGTCTTTTTCAGAAAACATTGCCCATGCTGACGGCACCTGGTTTCCTGCCAGATTGCTGCTCAAAACAGGCCATGTTTTGTTTTACATCCAAGCCAAAAAGCATAAAGAGGGCAATTCCATTCGTCTATATCTTGTAAGTATAGACAATCTTCTAAAGGATCGTGAAAATCTTTTGGAAATTGTCACCACTATGCACGCTCAAATGTCACTCTATGATGATATATTCTTTGACTACAATCCTGAGGAACTCACTCTATCATTGTATAATACTCAGGCTGCCGATTTTGACGCAGGTGTATATACCGTTGATAAGGCTGAAGCAATTCTATGCCAAAAAGTAAGCCCGGACATGCAGGAATGTGTAAAAAGTTTCATAAGGCAGATAAAATCAAAGCCAGGCAGATTCGCTACCACCATCGAGAGCAACCTCATAAACAATGACAATAGTATTACTTCTACGCTTTTAGAGGCCTCCTATGCATTGATGCCAAGCGGAAAAGAAAAAGTTATTGGTCATATCCATCCCATCAGTAAGCGGTCCGGGGGTAATGCCTCCAGTCTTAAAAGAGATTTCCTGACCGGTCTTGTTGACAAATCAGATATCACAAGAATAGCCCAGGAACGTATAGACCAAAAGAAGCTTGAAGGCACAACTCTGGCAATTCTTGATCTTGATTTCTTTAAAAGTATAAATGACACCTTTGGTCATCAATTTGGTGATACTGTACTGAAGAAGGTAGCAGAAATAATCTCTAACGAGATAGGTAATTATGGTATCGCAGGTCGCTTTGGCGGAGATGAATTTTTGCTGATTTTCAACAAAATACCAGATGAAGAAAAACTGAGAATGCATCTCAAAAACATACACAAAGCTGTAAAGGCTGCTTTTGATGACTCTCCTATAAGCAAAGATACACCCATGTCTCTATCCATAGGTACCGCTACCTATCCAAAAGATGCAGATAATTATCAGGATATTTTCATGCTGGCGGACTACTGCCTCTATATAGCAAAGGAGAAGGGTCGAAACCGCTATATTATCTACACACCAGAGAAACATGGCTCTCTTGAAGAGATCAAGCAAAAGTCCATGACCCAGAAAAAGATAAATGAGCGTGGGGACTTATCATACGGCGATGTAATAGTAAAAATGTATGATATTGTTCTTTACGGCAGAGGAAGCACTCCTGAGGTTTTAATGGATGAATTTGCAAATAATTTTAATCTTCAAAGGATAATGCTTTTGACCAGTGGTCCCTACAAACTTCGCTACTCAACAGGAACAGACAGGGGCATAGGTAAACCTGTACCAAATATGCTGCTTGAAGTTCTCAACTCTGATATAAAGGAAAGAGTTCTTGCCGGTAGAAATTTTGTAGTTGTAAATAAGATCGACACTCTTCCACCTCAGGCAGACGAGATAAAAGCATTCTTAAAAGGCATAGGTGTCCTCTCCTATCTTCTTATCAGATTTTATGACAAAGATGAAAGAGAATGCATTCTTGTATTTTCCAGCATTGGAAAATATACCCAGTGGAATGAGATGCACTTCAAATACTACAGAGCTTTTGTTGGCCTTCTGGCAAAATTTTCACTGGATGCATAATAGTTAATAAAAAGCGCTGTTCCCTGTTCATTCACTGTTCAAGGGCCAGCGCTTTATTTTTTCTATATTCCAATGTTATTTTCAGCGTTCTTTCAAAAGAGGTGTGTTCTTATCGGTTGTATCTGTAATAGTTCCGTCTGCTTCTTTCTTAAGAACTGTCTTAAGTTCATCCATGAAGGTATTAACATCCTTGAATTCTCTGTAAACCGATGCAAATCTTACATAAGCAACAGGATCAAGGTTCTTCATCTTATCCATTACAATCTCACCAATTGTACGGCTGGGGATTTCCTTCTGCTCAAGATTAAATACTTCAGTTTCAACAGCATCCACTATCTTGGTAATCTGCTCAGCACTAACAGGCCTCTTATGGCATGCCCTAAAAACTCCAGCCTCGATCTTTGCTCGATCATAGGGTTCCCTTACATCGCCCTTCTTGATAACAATAAGCGGAATAGTCTCAACCTTTTCGTAAGTAGTAAATCGCTTTCCGCAGGAATCACATACTCTCCTGCGCCTTATAGATGTGTTTTCATCCGCAGGCCTTGAATCAAGTACTCTCGTGTCATCCTTACCACAGAATGGGCATTTCATAACATTTCCTCCGATTATTTGTAGAGAGATCCCCACAGTATATTGTGTGACAATTTTATCACTCTACAAATTATTGTATCATTGATTTTCGCATTTTTCCACACTTTTTGTTGTAAATAGCATTATTAGCTCAATGTGGGATAAAGAGTCACTGGGGACGTTACAGTTTGACTCATTGTTTGCAATGAGTCAAACTGTAACGTCCCCAGTGACTCACCCATAAAAAGAAGCTGCTACACCAGCCTGTGTAGCAGCTTCGAAGAATCAATTATTTATTTTCTCTGAAGGAAATCCGGAATCTTAAGAGATTTAGGTTCTACAGTACTCTTAATCTCTGAAGGTCTGTTCAATGTCATAGGCCTTGTAGCTGAAGATGTAGCAGGCTGATTGTCTGCTGTATGTGTAGCTATAGGCTGAATAGGAGTTATAGGTGTAACAACAGGCTGTATCGGAGTTACAGGTGTGACATTTGTCTGAATTGTAGCTGCCTTAGCTGCCTGAGCCTGAGCTCTTGCCTGAGCCTGGGCCTGTGCCTGAGCAACAGCCGCATTGTTATTAGCCTTATCCTCAATTCCTGTAGCAATTACTGTTACAGTACATGTATCTGTTTTGTTCTCATCATACATTGCACCAAAGATAACATTCACATCATCTCCGGCAAGCTGACGTACATACTCGGAAGCATCAGAAGCATCTGTAAGAGTGATATCACCGGAAATATTGATGATAACATCAGTTGCTCCATTAACTTTGGTCTCAAGAAGAGGAGACTCAACAGCCATCTTAACAGCATCTGTTGCCTTATCGTCACCCTTTCCTGTTCCGATACCGATATGAGCAATACCTTTCTCTTTCATTACAGTTGAAACATCTGCAAAGTCAAGATTGATAACTGCAGGGACATTGATAAGATCAGTAATTCCCTGAACAGCCTGCTGAAGCACTTCATCAGCTTTCTTAAGAGCATCAGGCATTGTAGTACGTCTGTCTACTATCTGAAGAAGCTTATCATTAGGGATTACAATCAAAGTGTCAACATTACTCTTAATATTATTAATTCCAAGAAGAGCATTCTGCATACGAACACGAGCTTCAAAGCTGAATGGCTTTGTTACTACGCCAACTGTAAGAATGCCCATTTCCTTTGCAAGCTTTGCAACAACAGGAGCAGCTCCTGTTCCGGTTCCGCCGCCCATTCCACAGGTAACAAAAACCATATCAGCACCTTTAAGAGCTGCAGCGATTTCCTCTGCGCTCTCCTCAGCTGCCTTCTGACCAACTTCAGGCTTAGCACCTGCGCCAAGTCCCTTTGTAAGCTTCTCACCAATCTGCAGAAGCTTTGGCGCTTTACACAACTGAAGTGCCTGTTTATCAGTATTAATACCAATGAACTCAACACCGGTAATACTCTCATCAACCATTCTATTAACAGCATTGTTACCTGCACCGCCAACCCCTACGACGATGATCTTGCAGGCATTCTCTGCTTCATTAGTCTTTATCTCCAGCAAAACAACTCCTCCTTCATAAACCTCATAAACTCCTGTTACCTATGATACGATTTTTTTTCTTAATTATCAACCAATTTTTTTTTATAAAATTTTCATTTTGAAGGCTACAATTTACTGATTTTTCTCTTCAAATGTGATGTTTTTGGTGTCATCGTCAAAATCTTTCATCTCCAGTATTCCTGTTTTTCCTTCAAGTTTTGGTAAAATGTACTGAAGTTGTATTACTTTTTCGTCAATAAAGTCACTGCCGCCTAAACTTACCTCGACTTTATCAAAGTACAGATACACGTTATACTCGCTGTCAAAGAAGATTCTGTCGGCTTCCAGCTGATATTTGCTAAGAAGCTGAGTGATGTCCAGTATTTCCTCGAAGACCTTCTGATTCTCAACCGGCAGTTTCTCATGCATGATCACATAGTTAAATGACAGGCCCATAACCTCAGGAACGGTATCTGATGGCTCAAATGAGCTTTCTACCACAATTCCATCCCTGTCAAAGTACATATACCGGCCAAGATATGAAATATAACCTGCTATAGCCTTTTCATACACATTTATTCTGATAGTATCAGGCGATACGATATCAACGTCCATTTTCTCAACAAAGGGGACATTTTCGATACTCTTGTCTGTGTATTTCATGGAAAGATACATTGAGTTATGCCCAAGTCTTCCCTTCATTACCATATCAATTATCTCATCGTTAGTATAATGTGTATTTCCCGTAACATATACATTGGTGACAGTATAATTATCATTTATATATTTAAGAGCAATTCCGCCTGCTAAAACAAGCACAAGAACTATTATGGCTATTATGTACAGACTCTTATGTTCAGAAAAGTGCCTGAAGGTATCAAGAGGCTCCCGATACTTTTTCGGCCTCTCATCATAATAGCGTACATTCTCTATTCGTTTTCGTTTTACTTTTCTCTTTTTTCCAGCCATATCCTAAATCAAATTCTGCCTATATTTCTTGCCACATTCAGGGCAATTCCAATCTCTGCCAGCTGAATGATAACAGCAGATCCGCCATAACTGATAAATGGCAAAGTAATTCCCGTATTGGGGATTGTGTTGGTAACAACCGCAATGTTAAGCACCACCTGGATCGCAATATGTCCCATAACCCCTATAACCAGCAATGCACCAAACATATCCGGAGCATTATTTGCAATTATCATAAGTCTCCATATCAGAAGCAGGAACATAAGCATTACAGCAATTGCTCCAAAAAGCCCCAATTCCTCACAGATAATGGAAAAGATCATATCATTCTGAGCCTCGGGGATAAATCCCATCTTTTGCATACTCTCACCAAGGCCCTTTCCAAAAATTCCACCGGATCCGATGGCATACAGAGCCTGAAGAGTCTGGAATCCCTTACCGGAAGCATACTTTGCAGGATCAAGCCAGGCAAGTACTCGCTCAAAACGGTAGTTCATACCACTGGTCTGATCAGAATTTGCAATAACAATTACAAGGAGCGCAGCAAGGCCCAAAACAGCCACTGCACAAATGATATATCTCTTGTATCCCGGTGTTGAAACAAACAGCATTACCAGGGTAATCCCCATGATGATTATGGCGGAACTTAAGTTTCTCGTAATTATGTAAACCATTCCCGCAAGCATTGTGGGGAACAAAAGAGCTGACCCGAAGCCTTTTGGCGATAAAAGATTCTTTTTCAGCTTAACAATTATGGTCGCAGTAAAGATAATGGCCGCCACCTTGGCGACCTCAGCGGGCTGAATGGATATTCCCATAAATCTGATCCATCTCTTGGCACCGTTGATCCTTACACCAAAGGGAATGATCATTACAAGAAGGACTGCAGAGGCAATGTAGATGGGCATGGCAAATTTAGCCAATATTCTGTAAGGAATGTAGGACATCAACACCATGACCAGAAGACCAAGCAATGTCGGTCCCAGCTGATGTTTGAAATAATACGCAGAATCGCCGAAATCAAGGTTAGCCTCATAGGAACTGGTGGAATAGAGCATTATAAGTCCAAAGGCCACCAAAAACAGTATGATAAATATCAGACTATAGTCGATATATGATTCTGTTCTACTTTTATTTAACACTCCCGCTCTTGCCAAATCAAAATCCCCTCATAAAAAAATCACTCAGTAATCTTATTAACGTACTCCTTAAACTTCTTTCCCCTGGTTTCATAGTTTGGGAACATATCCCAACTTGCACAGGCAGGTGAAAGAAGTACAGCATCCCCGGGAGCTGCACTGTTTGTACAATATTCCAAAGCTTCCTCATAGGAGTCTTTGAATACAAAATTATCAAAACCGTGCTTTTTAGCACACTCTGCTATCTTCTCTTTTGTCTGTCCAATAAGTACCAAGAGCTTAACCGTATCTCCAAAGTTCTCAATCCATTCATCGTATTCGCTGCCCTTGTCGTAGCCACCACCAATGAGGATAGTGGGCTTTGACATAGCTCTTATGCCCTGTATTGCAGCATCAGGATTGGTACCCTTTGAATCATTGTAATAGTCAACACCGCGCTTAGTAGCTACAAATTCTATTCTGTGCTCCACTGCCTTAAAGGATCTGATAACTGAAAGGATTGTGGAAAGAGGTACTCCCATAGCCATAGAAATACCAATGGCTGCCATTACATTCTCAACGTTGCACAATCCCACCAGGTTCATGTCGTGGATACTCATGATGGCCACAGAATTTCCTGCAGTACTCATCATTATCTTTTCACCATCAAGGTAAAAGCCGTCCTCCAGCTTTTCTTTTGTTGAAAAGAAAACCACCTTAGCCGGGCATCTTTCTCCAAAGTCCCTTGTATATTCATTGTCATAGTTAAGAACACAGGTATCAGCCTTGGACTCGTTATTTGTGATATTCTCCTTCATGGAGGCATAGCACTCCATGGTATGATGTCTGTTTAGGTGATCAGGCGTAATATTAAGTATTGCACTTACCTGAGCATGAAAATTATCCACTGCCTCCAGCTGGAAAGAGCTTATCTCTCCCACCGTCACAGTGTCATCGGTCATTTCAAGAGCACTCTCTGCAAATGAAACTCCTATATTTCCAACAACGTATACAGATTCAAAGTAGGCTTTCATTATCTCACCCACCAGCGTTGTTGTGGTGGTCTTACCATTTGTTCCGGTGATAGCCACCATTTTGCCCTTTGAGAAATTATAAGCCAGTTCTATTTCGCTCCAGATAGGAATTTCTTTTTCCTTAATTCGAAGCACCGTAGGGGAATCAAGTGGAACTGCAGGACTTGGCACCACAAGTGAAAGGCTGTCAAGGACTTCGTCTGATATCTCACCGATAATAATTTCAGTGTCATCTCTATCCTCCTCATGGAGTTTTTTTACAATATCCTCCCTGGTGGCCTTGGTATTCTCCTCAAGCATAACAGGAACGGCGCCTACCTGGTGAAGAAGCCTCATTGATCCTACTCCGGATAATCCTGAACCTATTACGAGAACTCTTTTATCTTTTAAATCTGCTTTCATATCCTGTTCCTCTCTTTAGAACGATATAAATCTCTTTTATAGACCTGCATATGCAACAAGACAAAGAAGTATTGTTACAGTTGTAAATACATTAACAACCTTAGTCTCAGACCAGCCGCCTTTCTCAAAATGATGGTGAATAGGGGCCATTCTGAAAATTCTTTTTCCATGAGTCAGTTTAAAATATGAAACCTGCATAATAACAGATATAACTTCGAAGGCATAGATAAAACCTACGATCACAATAAAAATCGGCATCTGCATCACGTATGCTATACTGGTAACAAAGCCTCCTATAGCCAGTGAACCGGTGTCTCCCATCATAACCTTTCCTGGATAGACGTTATAAACAAGATAGCCTAAAAGAGCTCCAACCATAGCACTTGACATTACTTCAGCGCCGGAAGCTCCATAGTGCATTCCTGCAATTGCAAAAAAAGCAGCAACTACAGCTGTCACTGATGCACAAAGTCCATCAACACCATCGGTAAAGTTTGTTCCATTTGCCGTACCAAGAGCAATAAAGAAGAGAATCGGTACATTCCAGATACCAAAATCCAGCACTATGCTTGTGAATGGAATCTTCATGGCAAGAGAAATGTCAGTAAACTTAATAACATAGACGGAAAACAGCATTGTAACGATAAACTGCCCCAATATCTTTTGCCAGGCTCTAAGTCCTAAATTGTGTTTTCTTACTACTTTTATGTAATCGTCCAAAAAGCCGATAATCCCAAAGCCTATGGTTAATATCAGTACAGGAATAACTTCCTTATGGGAAGTAGCATAAAATATGCCGATTATCACAACAGGAACAAGGAAGATTATACCTCCCATGGTAGGAGTTCCTGTTTTTTTCTGGTGAGATTCAAGTCCCTCTTCTCTCTCAGTCTGGGCAGCCTTAAGTTTTTTTAACATGCCTATGACAGAGGGGCCTATAAGTACTGCAATCACAAAAGATACAAGAACCGGAAGAAGGGTTCTAAGCAAATAGTTTTCCATAACACTCTCCACATTTTTCAGAATTAATTACCGGATGCTTCTGACGAGCCTTCAGCTGAACCTTCAGCTGTAGGTTCCTCCAATGGCGCTTCTCCTGTAAAATCAGGCAGTGTATCTCCGCCATATTCATATCCGCTTGCAGGATCTATAAGATTACCTGTATTCGGGTCAATATAATACCCCGTTGCCTCGTCTACGTCAAATGTCTCCCAAATAGACTTACCGCCTGTGGTCTCCTCGGTAGTTCCCTCAGTAGCCTCGGTTTCTTCAGCAGTTTCTTCCTCTTCAGTTTCCTCTAAAGCTTCCTCTTCCGTAACTACCGGAGTTACCATTTTTTCCCTGAGTTCAGCAAGCTCTATCTGCTCTTTTTCAGAAAGTTCTTCTGTCATTGGATAGTTAAGATATGGAAGAGCCTCAGTAAGAACGGCTCTGACTATTCTTGTAGCAAATTTTGCATCATCCTGGAAAACCGCGTTTGGTCTGTCTACTACAACATAAATAGCAATATCCGGGCTGCTTGCAGGAGCATAGCCCATGAAAGATACTACGTACTGTCTGTTACCACGGGGTAGCGTCTGTGCAGTACCGGTCTTTCCTCCTATCATATATCCTGCAGGTCTTGCAGTTTTACCGGTTCCTTCAGCTCCGGCAACTACCTGATTGCAGTACTGAATGATCTTTTCGGAAGTACTGGCTGAAATTGTCTGCCTGAGAATCCTTGGTTCAATATTTTTTATAGTAGCTCCGCTGCTGGAAACAATTCTTTTAACAATATGTGGTTCATAGTAATAGCCACCATTAATAAGAGATGCAAAGCTGGTTATCATCTCGATCATATCAACGTTAAAGCCCTGTCCGAAGGAGTTGGTTGCAAGGTCCGTAGGTGTCATGTTGGCTGCAGTATAGGTAAGTCCCTCAGTTCTCGCCTCTCCTGCCAGATCAACATTGGTCTTGAGACCAAAGCCGAAATCCTTCTGGAACTTGGTGAAG
>ODAI011897296.1_pt1 | contig 11979 bp, 11 predicted proteins | sample 1539321 | NCBI WGS metagenome assembly ODAI01 (sample SAMN02144231, study PRJEB22623) | gut metagenome | biome: sheep rumen | host: Ovis aries | place: New Zealand
AAATAAAAAAAACAGTGCACAGAGATTTGTGATTGTTGACAACGACAAAGACTCCTGCGATATTGCCAGGGACAGATTCCCGGATTCCGAGGTTTTCTGTGCGGACATTACCGACGAGGATTTTATCGAAGAAGAGGGGCTGGACAAATTCAATCTGGCCATTTTCGCCACTCACAACCACGAACTGAACCTGATGATGGCGGCATATTTCGAGGCTCTAGGCGTGAAAAACACGATTGCCCTCATTGCAAACTCCACTTTCTGCAGTATTGCTGAAAAAATGGGGGTCGATGTTACGGTTCCAATCCGGGATACCGTGGTTGACAGCATAATCAGCCATCTTCGCGGAAAGAGCGTGACCGAAGTGCATACAATCTCCGAAAATCACGAGATTCTGGAATGTGACCTTCCTTCTTCAAGTCCTGTGGTGGGAAAGACGCTCAAGGAAATTGCGAAACCCGGAGACTTCCTGCTTCTTTTGCAGAAAAAGGCCGGAGCAGCGCATTACGAACTGCCGTCCGGAGACTCCGAACTGAACGTCGGGGACCATCTTGTGCTCATCATCCGCAGCGGAGACAAAAAAATCCTGGAGAACTTCAGTGGAAAAGACTAAAAACGTCAGCATGACATTTGTTGTTGCCCGCATAGTAATCCTCATAACTGCAATAGTGGGACTCACGTTCATTTTCCCGGTGACATCGGCAGTGATTCATAAAGAATACGGTGCGCTTTCTTCGTTTCTGATTCCGATGGGCGTAAGCATTGTTATGGGCATAATCTTTTTGCTCCTGGGAAAAAACAAACCTTCCCGCCTCAGTACCAGAGCCGGTTTCGTGGTGGTGGCCCTTGCCTGGTGCGTTGTTTCGCTCTTCGGTGCGCTTCCCCTGTGGCTTAGCGGTGCGATTCCCGATTTCACCGATGCCGTTTTCGAAAGCGTTTCAGGATTTTCAACGACTGGAGCAACCATTTTAAGTGAAATTGAAGGTCTTCCGTATGCATACAGCATGAATCTGTGGCGTTGCACAACCCACTGGCTCGGAGGAATGGGAATCGTTGCACTCACGGTCGCACTGCTGCCCATACTCGGCGTGGGTGGATTTCAACTCATCAAAGCGGAAACCACCGGCCCGGAAAAAGGCAAGCTCACCGCAAAAATCACCGACACTGCAAAATGGCTCTGGTTTATGTATTTCGGATTCACGGTTTTGGAACTGATTCTTCTGAAAATGGCCGGAATGTCTTTTTACGATGCGCTCTGCCACGCCTTTGCGACTCTCGGCACAGGAGGATTTTCCACCAGAAACGCAAGTGTGGGCGCATACAACTCAGCCGCGGTTGACTGGATCATCACTGTCTTTATGTTCCTTGCGGGCATCAACTTTTCTCTATATTATTCCGCAATCCGCAGGGACTTCGGTGAAATCAGGCGCAACACGGAGTTGAAAGTCTACGTGAGCATCGTTGTGCTGGCATCCGTTGCAATCGCGGTTCTGGAGTCTGGTCGATTCGGCGGATTTTTCAAGTCACTGCGCTACTCGTCATTTCAGTCGCTTTCAATTATCTCCACGGCAGGATTCGCTACCTCCGATTTCACTCTGTGGAAACCCGCAAGCCAGGCCATCATTTTCGCGCTGTTTTTCATGGGAGGATGTGCAGGTTCCACCGGTGGCGGCGTAAAAGTCATCAGGTGGGTTGTGCTGGGGAAAATTGCACACAGGGAAATCCTCAAACTCCTTCATCCCAGGGGAGTGTTTTCAATCCGCATCAACAAGCAGAACAGCCGCCCGGAAATCGCAGCCACAGTCACTGCATTTTTCTTCATATATCTGATGCTGATTTTTGCAACAACATTCGTGGGATGCCTCTTCAACATGGATGTCCTCACTTCGTTCACGGGTGCCCTCAGTATGATTGGCAACGTAGGTCCCGGTTTCGGCTCTTTAGGTCCGTCATGCAACTACGGATGGCTCCCCGCATTCGTGAAATGGTGGTACAGTTTCGCAATGATAGCAGGCCGCCTTGAATTCTTCACAATGGTAATCTTCCTGTCACCTTCATTCTGGAAAAAATAGGGTCCGTCTCCGGCAGAATTTCATTGAAAATTTCCAATTCCTTTTTAACGGATGTTGGGTTATAATCTTTGGTGGGGGTATGTTGTGGCTGCACGAGACAATGTTCAGAATGAAAAAAAGTACATTTTGGCACTGGACCAGGGGACTACGTCTTCACGGGCGATAGTGTTCAATCAGAAGGCGCAGAAAATCAGTTCCGCACAGCAGGAATTCACTCAGCATTTTCCGAAACCGGGCTGGGTGGAGCATGATTCAGAGGAACTCTTTTTGTGTCAGCTCACGGTGGCTCAGGAAGCCATAAGGCAGGCCCGCATTTCACCGTCCAGGGTGGCGGCAATAGGCATTTCCAACCAGAGGGAAACCGTGGTTGTGTGGGATAAGCGCACCGGAAAAAGTGTGTACCGCGCAATTGTGTGGCAGTGCCGCCGTACAGCAGACATGGCACAGAAGCTTATCACGGACGGATTGACTCCGATGATTCAGGAAAAAACGGGCCTCATTCCCGATGCGTATTTCAGTGCCACGAAGATACAGTGGATTTTGGAAAATGTCCCCGGTGCAAGAGAAAAAGCGGAAAAGGGATACCTCCTTGCAGGCACAATCGACACCTGGCTCATCTGGAAACTTACCGGGGGAAAAGTCCATGTGACCGATTACACCAACGCAAGCCGGACAATGCTTTTCAACATCCACACTCTGAACTGGGACGAGGATTTGCTCAAGCTGTTCAATATTCCACGCAGCATGCTTCCCGAAGTGAAAGACTCATCCGAAGTGTACGGAGTCACCGACAAATCCGTCTGCGGATTCGAGATTCCCATTGCCTCATGCATAGGAGACCAACAGGCGGCGCTTTTCGGACAGGGGTGTTTTTCAGAGGGGTCGGTGAAGACCACATACGGCACGGGTTGTTTTATGCTTATGAACACCGGTGAAAAACCTATATCCAGCCGCAACGAACTTTTGACTACAATCGCTTTCGGTGTGAAGGGAAAAATCCAGTACGCTCTCGAAGGCTCTGTTTTTATGGGCGGGGCTTCGATAAAATGGCTTCGCGACCAACTCGGGATAATCCGCACGGCACGCGAATGTGACGCTCTGGCTGAATCCGTGCCCGACTCTAACGGTGTTTTCATGGTTCCGGCATTCACGGGGCTGGGAACTCCATACTGGGATCCTTACGCAAGAGGGATTATCGCAGGCCTTACCCGCGGTGTGACGAAAGCCCACATCTGCCGTGCCACAATAGAGGCCATCGCTTTTCAGGTGAAGGATCTTTTGGTGTGCATGGAAGAGGATGCCGGCTCCCACATAAAGGAAATGAGAGTTGACGGAGGGGCCAGCGTGAGCAATGTGATGATGCAGTTCCAGTCCGATATTTTGAATACACCCATTTTCCGTCCCAAAAACGTGGAGACCACGGCGCTTGGAGCCGCTTTTTGCGCAGGACTTGCCGTGGGTGTATGGAAAAACAAAGAGGAGATTTTGAACAACAGTACCGTGGAAAGAATCTTCACGCCCGAAATGTCTGACGAAAGACGCAGGACCCTTCATTTTCAGTGGAAGAAAGCCGTGGACCGCAGCATGGGATGGAGCCGTCCCGAGTGATTTTCAGGGGGATTTTTTGCAACATTCTGTGCATCCGGTTACGACCACGTGTTTTTTGCCGTCAGAATAATTAAAAAGCCTTGCCACCAGATGTCCGTCTTTAACGGGAACGGTTTTGTGGCATACAGGACATTCCCGCTTCAGGCCGGGTTCCGGGGCAGGGTAGCAGTGCGGACATCCGCTTATGGTGCAGAGCTGGTCTCCCACTTTCATCGGGCGGTACACGCGGCTGAACAAATCTTCGCCTTTCTGCAGTGTGCTTGAACACAGGGGACAGGTTATGAGAAGCCCGTTTGCGGCGGCGTTTTTCTTTGTCTGCTTTACAAGAGCCTCTTTGTTTTGAGCCGCCGTTTTTTTGTTTTGCCAGGAAATGAAAAGCAGCAGAAGCCATATAAAAAGCAGAACCACCGCTCCAATCACAATATATGAAACCAAGCTGGACATCGTATACTCCGCTCCCATTTTAGCAGATTCCCGGAATTGTTGCTACAGGTCTCCGGCGGTGTCTTTTTTTCTCCATCGAGGGGGAATGGATGCGTCTTGATTGCCGGGAGTCTTGCTTTTACAATTTATTGAAAATCTGTTATCATGTCCTTACAAGTTTAAAGATGAGGGGCGAAAAAGGTGATAGACCCTCTTTTTATGGATTCCCTGAACAGCGAGTTTGAGGAAATCTCTAAAACTGCGGACATAAAAAAACGGAATGCGGCCCTGGATATTTTCCACGACAAAATCAGCAGTTTGAAATTCCTTGATGAAGCCGTTGCGTGATTTATACAAGGATTTTTGCCAGTTTTTGGTAGGGAGTTTTGAATGCAAAGGAATTACAGTCTTTCTTACTCCGAGGGGTATGCAGTTGCAAGTTGGTCGAATTGCACATTAAAAATTGAAGATAGCAATTTTATATTGATAATCAGGTGGTTATGTGATATACTGATACAGTACATCCAGCATTGTATTAGATTTGCATGGAGGAAATCCTGATGGCTGTTAGTTATAGAAAACTATGGAAGTTGCTTATTGATATGGATATGAAGAAAAAAGATCTCAGAATGACATCCGGAATTAGCACGAATGCATTAGCGAAACTTGGTAAAAACGACAGAGTTACTACTGATGTTATTGACAAAATATGCTGTGCATTAAACTGTGATGTAGGGGATATCATGGAAATCATTGATGATGGACAAGACCATACGTTTCAAGGAGGATCGGATGTTGAAAATTGATCTTCTCAAAAGATATATATATGAAGATACTTGGAATAAGGTTGATTTTAGGCCATTAAAGGAGACTCTGGTAAAACTTTCGCAGCAAAAATTGAAAGACTTTTCTCCAATGCAAAAGAAATCTTATTCGGACAATCCTATTCAGCTGATAGATTTCTTTTGCGGCGCAGGAGGAACATCTCTTGGCTTTGCAGCAGTAAATGAGATTATCCCTGCTTTTGATTTTTTAGGAGGCTGTGATATTAATAAAGCATCGGCAGACAGCTATGCTCACAACTATGGAACGCCGCTTATTAATTGCGATATCAGAGAATTGGCCCGGGATGAGAAAAGGCAGATAGAGTTTCTTGATCGCATTGGTTATGACAGCTCCAAACCTGCCATTTTAATTGGATGCGCACCTTGCCAAGGTTTCACTTCTCATAGGAAAAAGCACTGGAATGAAGGCGACGACATAAGGAACAATCTGGTTAATGTGTTTGCGGAAATTGTAAGCCGTATCCAGCCTGTCGCATTTGTTATGGAGAATGTGCCAGAGTTTTTGTCGAATAGATATTGGCGGTATTTTGCCGCTGCAAAGGAACGCTATGCAGAAGATGGGTATACCGTAAAGGAGAATATATATAATGCTGCAGCTTTCGGAGTGCCGCAGGAGCGCTTTCGTTCGATTGTAATTGGTATGAAGAAAGATTTCCTTCTCCCGGAAGGATACCTTGCTCCAAGTGATTATAAAACAGTAAGGGAAGCGATAGGTAATTTGAAGCCCGTTTCTGCAGGAGTGGCAGATCCGCTTGATCCGATGCATAAAAGCGCCGCACATAAAAAAAGCACAATCGATGTGCTCAAGCAGGTTCCGCATGACGGTGGAAACAGACCTGCAGGAGTTGGACCTGCCTGCCTTGATAGAACAAAAGGATTTTCTGACACTTACGGCCGTCTTTATTGGGATCGCCCTTCAATAACAATAACTCATTATGCGCGAAATCCTGCAAGCGGTAGATATACTCACCCGGAGCAAGATAGAGGTCTTACTGCAAGAGAAACGGCCTTGCTTCAAAGTTTTCCGAATGGGTTTGAGTTTACAGGAAAATTCGATGATGTTTACAGACAGATTGGAGAAGCGGTACCGCCTCTCTTTGCGACAGGCATCGCTGCGAATATCCTTATAGAAATGATTTCATCTGAGCCAACTGAGAAAGAATTGGAAGACAGTCCAAAATCCATAGAGAAACCTGTCAGCAGTTCTTATTCAAGTGTTATTGCTGGAATTAAAATCAAGAGGAAAGAGGAACAGTATGTCTGAGTACACTTGTATTGATAGTTTTTGCGGTGCAGGAGGACTTGGCCTTGGATTAAAGCAAGCGGGATTCGATATTCGCTTAAGTTTTGATATTGATAACACTTGCATTAAGACCATTAAGGATAACAAAAAATACTTCGATCATACTGCACTTGTGGCAGATATCAGCGATATGCTTGGTGGAAAGGCTCTGAAGGCTTGTCATATGAAAAGAGGTGAACTGTTTCTTCTTGCTGGGGGGCCGCCCTGCCAAGGATTCTCTGTTCAAAGAAGAGGCAGTGATGTTGATCCGCGGAACCAACTGGTTTTCAAATACGCACGGCTTGTTGATGAATTATTTCCTAAATATTTCGTGATGGAAAATGTTTCAGGAATTGCCGGAAAGAGAGGAAAAACAATTCTTGAACAGTTAATTGATGAATTGAAAAACATAGGATACGAGGTGCATATAAACCTTTTAGATGCACAGGATTACGGGGTTCCTCAAAGAAGAAAAAGATACATTATTGTCGGAGAAAGAGCCGATATGGGCGTTCATTATCAGTATCCGAAGCCTACTGGAACACATCATACTGTTAGGGATATCATTGGAAATTTGCCAGAGCCGCCAATGGACGGAAGTGATTATCCAGGTATATCTTTGCATAGAAGAGATAGGTTATCGGATATTAATTTGAAACGAATACAGGCGTTAAAACCTGGTCAGGGACGCGAATATCTTCCGGATGAACTGCTTGCGGATTGTCACAAAATCGATAGTTCTGTCATCGGGTATAGAAATGTGTATGGGAGAATGGCATGGGACGATGTTGCTCCCACTATTACTGCACGATTTGATAGCTTTACCCGTGGAAAATTCGGACATCCCGATCAGGACAGGAGCATTTCTTTAAGAGAAGGAGCACTATTACAGACATTTCCGATGGATTTTGAATTTACTGGTAATAAAGTCGATATTGCTAGACAAATAGGGAATGCTGTCCCGCCGGTGTTGGCAGAGCAGATAGGAAGAAGCATTATTGACTGTTATAAAAGAAGAGAGGAAGAATAATGTCATATATATCGATTCTAAAATCATATTTGAAAGCCCTGCAAGAACAGTATAGGAATGCAAAGAACAGCGGGCAGTATACGGCAGAATTGTCTTATCGCATGCCGATTGATACATTTGTGCGCGCACTTGCAAAGGAATTCAATCCCGATGATGATATAGATGTCATCCTAGAACCTACGACACAGGGAAGAGTCGGGCGTCCTGATTGGCGTATTCATAACAAGGATACTATGGGCATTTATGGCTATATTGAGAGTAAGGGGCTTTCTGAAGAGCCTTTTGATACGAAGCCCTATGCTGCTCAGATAAAAAAGTATCTCACATTAGGACATAAATTGATTATTACAGACGGAATTGATTTTGTATTCTGTTTTGATAAGGATAGAGCTCCTACTGTCATATCCGTGATCGGAAAAGATAAAATGCATGTCAGGGATTGGTCTGCGCAGAAAATTGATTCGCGTTTTGAAGTGTATATGCGAGAGTTTTTCAATAAGCCCTCTCCGCAGCAAGTTAATGAAGAGAAATTAGTAGAACTTGTAGCCGTTAGAACAAGAATGCTTGCTGATGATATTTTGGAACTGGCTAATATCCCGATTGAAGAAGCTATAAATGAAAACGAACGGGAGGTTATAGCTCTTCTCCAAGGAATGCTGGCATTGGTTTATAACCACAATGACTCGAATTTGAGGACAGGTGAAGTGTTCGCAGACTTTACTGCACAAGTGATAATGTTTTGCCTGCTCTATGCTCATAGGGTTTTGTGTGAGCCGGATGACTCTCCAGCTGAAAAAGAAAGAAAAATAAAAGCATACATTAAGGAAGACCTGACAGAAGGAGAATCATTAACACCGTTTAGGAACCTTATGCTTTATCTGCGAGATCATGCCGATAAGAGCTTCTTTATCAATCAACGTATAGATGAGTGTATAAAGTTCTTATCTTTCATACGAATGACAGATCAGCAGTTGTTGAATCCAGACTACCATAAACTTTTTGAGTTGTTCCTCTCAAAGTACGATGCCAAATCACGGTTTGATTTCGGTGCATATTATACACCTAAAGTTCTGGCTGATTTTGTCGTAAAACTGACAAATCATGTGGTCGCACAAAACTTCCCTGGGAAGAGCATCTATGATGATGGAAATACTATCATAGATCCGTGTTGCGGAACGGGTTCCTTTATGGAGGAATTGATCTGCCATGATCCTGGTGACGGGAGCTACAACCTTTGTGGTATTGAGATTCTTCCGGCTCCATATATGCTTGCGAATTATCGCATGGCCGTTCTTGAGAAACAGATCGGAAAGAAGAACAGCAAGATTGATATTTTGCTTGCCAATACATTAAGCAATAGCGTTTTTAATGGTGATGCGAATGCCGATTCGATTGAAGGAAGGGAGTTGCTTCAGGCTAATAAAATATCAAATTTACCGTTAAAACTCGTAATAGGAAATCCACCTTGCTCAGACACATCGCGTGAGAATTCTACTGCGGATTTTTCAATCATTAATGAATTGATGGAGGATTTTAGACCGCCGAAAGAATTGCGCCACGGAAGACAGAATATTCAAAAACAGGTCAATAATCCTTTTATGCAGTTTTTGAGATGGAGTTGCAAAAAAACTACTGGATTCACATAACCACTCTGTTCTTGCTCTTGTTGTTCCTTTATCGTTTTTAGAAGCGGAATCATATAGATATGCACGAAAATATCTCTGCGAGCATTTTTCAGATGTTTGGGCAGTTGCTGTTGATGCGGATGCTAGAACTGGCGCACGAAGTGATAGTCTGTTCAAAACTCTTCAAGGCCGTGCTGTTATTGTACTGACAAGGAAATATGGTGATACTGCGCCTGTAACAAAAGTGTGTTATTGTGATTATTCGCACTGTATGCGTGGGGAGAAGGAACGACTGCTAAGCGGTGATATTGCGGATATTTCATCTCGTTTTGAAGAATACGCTATTGATACGGACTTGTTTATGTTTTCCCCGGTCAAGTCATTCAATACGGATATGTATAAGAAGTTCTGGCCAGTCAGTGGTGAAAACGGACAGAATGCAATTTTTATGAATCATTGTTCAGGTATTAAACTGGCACCAACAGCTATTTTTACTCATGTTAAGGCACCGATGTTAAAAAGAAGATGCAGAGAGATTGTTTCTAACGGGGCAGATGAGGCTATGGTTTGGTTTTCAGGGCAAGATAGGCCTCCGAAGGAAGAGAAGATTATTGCATTTCAAAATGCATTGAACGGTTGCGGCGATAGAAGAGCTATGGATCAGACGCTCTCGGATAACATTCGTCCATACTCCTTCAGACCATTTCTTACTTCAAATGTTTTGCTGTGGCAGGATGTTTTGATGAAGTATAGTCGGATTGGAGGTGGTGGAACGAGACTTCGTCCAGAAATCATCAAAGCTTATTCTGATCAGAATACTATTGGATTCGCTATGGCTCATGCACCTAAAGACCTTAATCCAACTCTGTCACAGTTTGTTTCTTTTTGCTGGTATTACCCGGATAATGATATGTGTGCAAGGGGAAATTCACATATTTATATGAATCAATATCCAAACGGCCAGGGTGGAATGACATCCAATATTTCCCCAAAGATTATCGATGCGGTTTCCTCTATGACTGGAATGACAGAAACCGAGGCTGCAAAGAAAATTGTCTTCTACGTTTATGCCGTAATGTGTTCTCAGGTATATTTGGATGATTTTGAAGGAGCCCTTTTTACTGTAAATCAGTCAGATAAAAGAGCAAGAGTTCCTGTTGTATCTGATAAGGATAAATTTCTGGAAATTGCGGGAATTGGTAGAAATATAGCCGAGTTGGAAAAAGCTGACTTTGAGCCAGAAAACATACTTGGTTTCGATTATGAGATGTTGATGCAATCCATACCTTCGGGGTTTCGGCTTAAAAATGTTACTCATCCGTTTGATTCGGACAAGGAATTATTGCTGTTGACCGATGGTACTAAAACCATAGAGGTTTATTGTCCTCTTTCGCTTCAACGACTAAATATATCTGGGTATGATGTAATTAAGGCGGTGTGGCTTAAGTTCAATTCTTATGATTTTGCACATTGTGAGTTTGCAAAAAATGATATGAAACGATTGCTGGACTTCCTTAATATAATCGCTATGCATGAAAAGTATGTTGAAAAACTTGATGAGGTCATGGCGCCTGTACTGGAAGGTTTGGTTCCGCTGGTTGAAAACGAAAACTGACAGGTAATATCAACATGGATAAATTTTCGAAGGAAAAGAGGAGTGATATTATGTCGCAGGTTCGTGGCAAAAATACTAAGTCTGAAGAAACCGACAGGAAATATTTGTTTTCAAAAGACTTTAGATATCGTAAAAATGATATGCGATATCCAGGAACTCTGGACATTTTGTTGACAAAGTATCGCACGGCGATTTTTATAGACGGATGCTTTTGACATCAACATTCTGATTGAGCCGTTGCTGCATTACCGGAAGCGAATAAAGATTACTGGAGAAAAAAGCTTCAGAGAAACGCAGAATGTGATGCGTTGCAAATCAGATTGTTTCATGGACTGGGATGGTATGTAATCTTTATTTTGGAGTGAGTGATTTCCAACAGAACAAAACTCGGAGAGAGCAATCCCTTGTTGATGAGATAGAGCATCATTGAAACATGGTGTAAAAGCAGTTGAAGGGAAGACTCTGAATGAAGTGTATTTGCTTAGGAACAATGATTATGCTTTTATATCATAGCCGTATGCGCAGTGCTGATAAAAACAAAACTGTGTGCGGTGGAGTTTTTACGGCCTATGTTCCGATTGGATTCCTGACTGCGGACAGCATTTCAAGCGATGCCGTGCAGATTGTTCCGAATGCCGCGCTCTACCACTTCGGAGTGCTTACAAGCAGTATGCACATGGCCTGGATGCGCGCAGTGTGCGGCCGCCTGAAAAGCGATTACCGCTACAGTAAGGACATAGTGTACAACAACTTCCCCTGGCCAGTTTTAGGAGATAGGAGCGAGAAGATAGGAAGTAGGAGCGAGTATCTAACTCCTAAATCCTATTTCCTGCGAAATGCGAAAACGCATTGAGCTTACAGCCCAGTCCATTCTTGATGTCCGTGCAAAATAACCGGACTGCTCTCTTGCCGACCTCTACGATGAAACTACCATGTCCGCAGACCTGCGCAAAGCCCACCAGGCCAACGACAAGGCTGTAATGGCGGCGTATGGATTTTCCACCAAAATGACGGAGAGCGAGTGCGTGGCAGAGCCGTTCAAACTGTACGAGAATTTGACAAAAACACAGTAACGTTGTATATTAAAAGAAACGGGGATGCCTGCAAAAGAGCGACCGCCTCCGTTGAGCTATTGTTACAAGCCCGCCGAAGTAGTCAGCTTGGGGCGGGCTTTTTTATGCTCTTATCCTATTTAATCAGGAAAGTGAGCAGATCTAATGCAAGAGCGATAATCGCAATGACAAGCTCAAGCGATTGTCTACGAGTTTTGCTGTCGGCAAAACTCGCTAAGTTCGCCGTTAGGCGAACGACGAATTCGGAGGCAAGCCGCCGCAGATGCAAGCGTCCCCTTGTGATTGTATACTACACAAAATATGTGTAAGATGCAAGACTATAATGAGTGAATCGGAAATTGTATGGGAGCCGTTCAAACTGTACGAGAATTTGACAAAAACACAGCAACGTTGTATATTAAAAGAA
>ODAI014111388.1_pt1 | contig 11979 bp, 7 predicted proteins | sample 1539321 | NCBI WGS metagenome assembly ODAI01 (sample SAMN02144231, study PRJEB22623) | gut metagenome | biome: sheep rumen | host: Ovis aries | place: New Zealand
AAGACCGTGCAGATGGAGATCCGTGCGGGTACAGGCCGCGACGAGGCTTGCCTGTTTGCCGGCGACCTGTTCAAGATGTACAAGAACTACTGTGAGTCGAAGGGTTGGCAACTCTCCATCACCAGCGTGTCGGAGGGTGCCGTGGGCGGCTATAAGGAGATCGACTTCGCCGTCAGTGGTGCTGATGTCTATGGTACATTGAAATACGAGAGCGGTGTCCACCGCGTACAGCGCGTGCCGGCTACGGAGACACAGGGCCGTATGCACACCTCGGCTGCCACGGTGGCCGTACTGCCCGAGGCTGACAAGTTTGAGGTGCACGTGAACGAGGGTGAAATCAAATGGGATACCTTCCGAAGCTCGGGTGCCGGTGGTCAGAACGTGAACAAGGTGGAATCGGGCGTGCGTCTGCGCTATATGTGGAAGAATCCGAATACGGGCGAGACGGAGGAGATCCTGATTGAGTGTACCGAGACGCGTGACCAGCCGAAGAACAAAGAGCGTGCCTTGAGTCGACTCTATACCTTCATCTACGACAAGGAGCATCAGAAGTATATGGACGATATCGCCTCTCGTCGTAAGAGCCTCGTCTCTACAGGTGACCGTTCAGCCAAGATCCGTACCTACAACTTCCCACAGGGTCGAGTTACGGACCATCGCATCGGTTATACGACGCACGACCTGCAAGGTTTCCTCGGCGGTGATATACAGGCCATGATTGATGCGCTGACTGTGGCTGAGAATGCAGAACGAATGAAAGAATCAGAATTATGAACAAACAAGAACTTATACAGCAGATTAAGGAGAAGCAGTCGTTTCTCTGCGTCGGTCTGGATACCGACATCAACAAGATTCCACAGTGTATCATCGACGAGGCAAAGGAAAAGGACGGCGACGACTACATCTTCCGCGCCTTGTGCGAGTTTAATGCCCTGATTATCGATGCCACAGCCCCCTACTGTGTAGCCTACAAGCCCAATCTGGCTTTCTACGAGGCTTACGGAGTAGATGGCATTCTGGCTTTCGAAGCCACCATCGACTACTTGAAAGAGGAATACCCCAACCACTTCATCATCGCAGATGCGAAGCGTGGCGACATCGGTAACACGTCAAAAATGTATGCCAAGACGTTCTTCGAGGAGTACGACGTGGATGCGCTGACCGTTGCTCCCTATATGGGCGAAGACTCGGTGACGCCATTTCTGGGTTACGACGACAAGTGGGTTATCCTGTTGGCGCTGACCTCAAACAAGGGTTCGCACGACTTCCAGCTGACGGAAGACAAAAATGGCGAGCGTCTGTTCGAGAAAGTGCTGAAGCAGAGCCAGCAATGGGGCAACGACGAGAACATGATGTATGTTGTCGGAGCGACTCAAGGCCAGATGTTCGAGGATATCCGCAAGGTGGCTCCCAACCACTTCCTGCTGGTTCCTGGCGTTGGAGCACAGGGAGGCAGCTTGGAAGAGGTCTGCCGATATGGTATGACAAAGGATTGCGGTCTGCTGGTCAACTCATCGCGAGGCATCATCTACGCTTCGAGTGGCGAGGACTTCGCTGAGGTGGCAGCCGAGAAAGCTAAGGAGCTGCAACAACAGATGGCTGAAGAACTAAAGAAGGCGGGAATTTAATCATCCCGCCTTTCTTTTTTTATCCAAAACTCTCGCTTATTTCGTTACGCGAATCCAGTCGGCATCCAGCCAACCACGGTCTACCTTCGGATTGGTCTCTACAGAGACGAAACCGAACTTGGCACCAATCCACTTGCCTTGCTTCATCTGGTATTCAGAACCACAGTCCTTGAATTTCTTGCCGTTCTGACTCCAGGCGAAGCTGACCTTCGGATTGCCGCCATGAGCCTGACCGGCCTCGGCATTCCTGACTTTCAATTGCAGATAGATATCCTCATGGATACCTGGCTTGTAGTCGATCTTATCCTCAGCAGTAGGCTTCAGCGTAGCGACGAGCTCTTCCTGATGCGCCTTTCCGCGATCAGCATCCTGACAGCTAAGGATAAGTAGCTGGAACTCCTTCCCTACTCGCTTGACCACCAGCGCCTGATAGTTATGACCCATCATGATGACTCCGCCCATCTGTCCGTCGGCCTTCGACGTGAAACGCAGTTTGGCTGTCACCGTGAACTCGTCGGCAGGAGTCTTCTGCAGGAACAGGTTAGGAACCTCCCAGAAATTCTTCCAACCGTCAGAGAGCTTATACGTGTAGATGCGCATGGTGCCGAAGGCGGTGGGTACACCGAACTTCTCGTCGTAATTGGCATGCCACTCCCACTGTTTTCCGATGACAGGAGCGTTGAACTCATCGCTTTCCACCGGATTGACGATGACGCTGGAGCTGCTCTGAGGTTTCTTGTAGGTAGTCACAGGCTCGCCCTTCTTACCCATGACGGGCCAACCCGTAGACCAATCAACGGGATTCAGATGAACCACACGACCGTAGGCCTCCTTGTCCTGGAAGTGGACGAACCAGTCTTCACCATATTTAGTATGTACCCAGCCGCCTTGGTGAGGGCCGTTAATGTTGGTCTTGCCCTGCGCTAAAACGATCTTGTGCTCGTAAGGTCCGTAAGGCGACTTGGAACGCATGGCCAGCTGGAAACCCTCGGGAACACCGCCCGCAGGACACATAATCCAATACCAGCCGTCGCGCTTGTAGAACTTAGGACCCTCGCAGGTGCGATTCGCTGTGCCATTACCGTCGAACACGATGACGGGCTGGCCAATAGGACGGGTACCGTCTGCAGACATCTCACGAACGGTGAGCACAGAGGCAAACTTAGAACGTGAGTTGGCCCAGCCGTTGACCAGATAGCAGCGACCATCGTCGTCCCAAAGCGGTGTGGTATCAATATAACCCTTACCAGCGATGACGCAGACGGGTGCCTCCCATTCACCCTCAGGATGCTGAGTCTTCACCATATATACGCCATAATCGGGATCGCCCCAATAGATGTAATACCAACCGTTGTGGAAGCGGATGCTGGGAGCCCAGACGCCGGCACCATGCTGCGGAGAACTGAAGTGCTGCACCTTCTCGGCATCGCCAGTATAGAGCTCTTTCAGGGCATAGCCAACGATTTCCCAGTTGACGAGGTCCTTGGAGTGAAGGATAGGCAGACCAGGGGCGCACTGGAACGAAGAAGCCGTCATGTAATAGTCTTCACCAGAGGCGCCTACGCAGACATCGGGGTCGGAGTAGTCGGCATTGATGACAGGATTGGTATAGGTGCCGTCTCCATTGTCGGGCGACCATACCTGCGATTTGTACTGGGCACTGGCGGTAAGCGCACAGAGTGCCACGATAGAAAGAAGTGTTTTCCTCATAGTTTGTTTATCTTTAGTTTGTAATGATCTGTCAATTCTATTCGCATCACCTTGACTACTTCATCGTCGTCGGGCGTCAGCGAGAGGGCGACGTGGCCCATCGTGCGACGGAGGTTGATTTCGACGCAGGGTTGGAGAAATCCATCCTTAATAATCATCATGTCGATACCAAAGGGACCGGAGTAAGTACCGAGGTCGAGATTGGAGATAATCTTTTGCTTTATCTCGTCCAACCAAACAACTGGGATATAGCGACTTATTATTTCTCGCTTAGCACGCTCCGTTGCTAAGATGTTACCCACATAGGCACCATTCTGCGTATGGAATAGCGACAGGCCTTCGTAGGTGATATGACCCTCTCCGTCAGCGCTGAACTCCATACCGAAGTCCTTTACCTTGTTGTAGTAGGGTTCGACCATCACGCAGCATTGACGCTCAACCAGGTTACGGAACCAGCCCGCCTGAAGACTGAATGGTGTACGTTCTTTTGACAAGAAACGCAGCCCTCGCCCACTCGACGACCAAGGGGCTTTCATCACTACCTGACCATAACGGGCAAGCAGCTCTTCGACCTCAGTGGCCTCGCGACACTCATAGGCTTCGCCTACGGTATAATCGGTCTGCAACAGGGGTAACAGGCGGGCAGCCGTACGGCGATGCGACAGCTGACGAATGTGCGCCAACTGGTCGTCGGTAGGTAACAACGATGCGTCGCAACCCTTACGTTTCAGTTCGGCTCGTAAAGCCTTGTCCCACCCCCACGGGCTAATATCATCAACCTTTGTGGGCGAGGCTACAAAAGTGCGCTGGACGGGTTTACGCATCACCCGTCGGAAGGCTTTTTGGGCGTACTCCACATGGTCCACGTATATCGCGTCGTCCTCCTTAGCCCAAAGGGCTGGCAGGAAGCCCAAGTCGGCCCTCAGCTGGCGTCCGGCATGGGGAGCCGTGAAATTAGCCAGATCGGAAGCCAAGGCGATATCGTGTTCTGGATTGAAAATGTGTAGCGTCGCCATCGGAGGTTATACGGGTAAAGTGAATACGAAACGAGCTCCAGAAGTGTAAGTAGTATCGAGCTTGATGTCGCCACCCAGACGACGAGCGATAGAACGGGCTACGGTTAGACCGATTCCCGTACCATTATAATACTCGTCAAGCTGAACGAACTCATCAAAGATGCGCTCTGACTCAGAGGGGAGAACACCAATACCTGTATCTTCGACAGTGAAGACCACATGATTGTCGACAAGGGCAATGCGCAGAACGGCTCGTTGGTTGTTGACGAATTCGCCCTGTTGCTGCTTCGCCTCTGCAGGTGCCGTAAACTTACGCGCATTATCGAGCAAGAGCGAGAGGGCACGGACGGCTGCACTGTGGTTCGTGGCAAGTGTCAAATCCTTCATGTCGGCCGACTCTTCCACCGTAAAAGTCAGGTGAGCAGCCAGGCGAATGCCAGAGATATCGATGGCGTCAGTAGCTATCTGCAAAGCGCTAATGGTATCGCTCTTCTCAATAACGGTCTGACTCTTGACATCGGAGAGCTCAAGCATCTTATTGACTAGATTGGTGATGCGATTGGTGTTGTCAATAATCTGTCGGCGAACATCAGCCATCTCCTCATCATCGAGTTGAACATTAGGCGAAGTGATGACCTGCGTAAAACCTGAGAGGATATTGAGTGGCGTTCGGATTTCATGGGAGATCTGCTGGATGAAGTCACTCTTCATGCGCGATGACTCCTCGGCACGCGCATTGGCTATCTCCAGATGATGATAGGCCGTCTCCAGACGACGGGCTGCACGATGGCGGAAGTAGATGAAGAGCACGAAACCGAAGACGACAAGTACCAGGGTGATGACAGTAGTCAGGAAGCGCTGGTGCGACAGGCTGGCCTGCTGCTCCATAATCTCCGTCTCCTTAAGCTGCGTGTCGTAGATGGTAGCCAGTTCGAGAGCGTCGTTCTTGCGTTCCCAGACGATAGCTGAGTCGAGCAAGTTGGAAATCCACTTACCCGTGCTGATGGCTGAGTCCTGACGATGGGCTCCTACCTCTGCACGGAATTTGGGTAAGAGATAAGCGGTGACAATATCGAACGTAATCCTGATGTCGTAACGATTGATTTGCTTCTCAAGCACCTTGTATTTATCAGCAGCTTCAGTCCAACGGTGGGCAGCCATCAGATATTTGGCAGACTCCAGCTGACCGTCGCCCGTCTTGGCATATTGCGTACGCTCAGCCATCTGATAGGCACGTTCTGCCTCAGCGTTACGATTCAAGCCCAACAGCACACAAGCCTTATAGAGATTAAGACGTGCCGACTGCTTGTCGAGATAAGCATCGTCGGCCATAGGATGCTGACGATAACGCAACAGCAAGCTGTCGAAACGGTCTAACCACTCGAACGCTTCCTGGAAATGGCTGGTCTGAATATAGGCATCGGTAATGGTGATGATTCCCACAATAGAACTAGTGTAATTTGATATCTCATCATTGGCATCAATTACCTGCAGATAACACTGATAAGCATCGTTATAGCTAATGGCTGCATCCTTGGTATTACCGAGCTTCAGTTGGCAATTGCCAATGAAGGTAAGCAGGTTGGCATAGTCTGTATTCTGGGTGTACTGCTTCTCGTTGAGCAGCTTGATAGCAGGCATGGCCACTCGCATCGTAGCCTCATAGTCGTACTTGATATAGAGCAGACCCGCCAGGCGGTTGGCCGACTTCGAGTAATACTCGAGATCTTCGGCATTTTCGATATTGCGTGCAACAGCTTGTTTCCACTCGACTTCCGCCTGACGCATCCTACGCAAGCGAGAGTAAGCATAACCGCGCCAATAATAGGCCTTCATGTCAGAGAGTGCTCCCGTCTGCTGATGCAGGTCGGCCAGCGAGACGATACGTTCGTAGTCGCGCAACTTATACGCCACATTGATGAGACTGTCGGCCTCGGAACTGCGCAGACCTACCTGCTTATGCTCTTGGCACGACGAAAGTGCAGCGAATATCACTACGAAAACGAGGAGGAAACGAGTAATATGGTAACGTTTTTGTTTCATAAGCTATGGGTTATTTCACGTGGATACACATCATAGTCAAGTCATCGTTCGGCTCAGCTCCACCGCGATGTTGAAGAACGGAACCAGACAATGTCTCGATGACCTGACGGGCGTTATCGAAATGGGTCTCGCGAAGGATATGGAGCAGATGGTCGTCGCCAAACTGAACGAGTTGGCTGTTCTCGGCCTCGTTCAATCCGTCAGTATAGATAAACAGCGGATGGTCCTTGATACTCTCTATCTCCTCGCCAACAAACTGAAAATCGGGCCAGAGACCAATTGGCGCATTGGACTCCATGTCGAGGAAGTGGCCGTGATCGGCATCACCACCGATGACGGGAGGATTATGACCAGCATTGCAGAACGAGAGATGGCCCGTCGTGAGATCAATCAGTCCAAGGAAGAATGTCACGAACATGCCGCTATCGTTGTTATCTCCTATCAGCGTATCGTTCATGCGGGTGCATATCTCGGCAGGCTGCATGCCTTGTGAGGCCAGGGTGCGGAACAGACTGGTAGCCTGCGCCATAAACAGCGAGGCAGGCACTCCCTTGCCCGACACGTCGCCCACACAGAAATAGAGGTGGTCGTCCTGCAACAGATAGCCGTAAAGGTCGCCACCAACCTCACGGGCAGGTGCCATCGACGCATACATATCGAGACCGTCGCGAACGGGGAATTCGCTAGGAACCATTGACATCTGAATGTCGCGGGCAATCTGCAGTTCGCCCTCGATACGCTCCTGGGCAGCTTTCATCTTACCCAGACGGCGGGCTGCATTCTGACGCATCTGCGTGTAGATGATAAAGAAGATGACAACAAGAACAAGCAGAACGGCAAACCATTTGAACTGCTGCTGCGAAAGCTCGGTCTGCTGCTGGGCTATCTGCTCTTCCTTCTGTTGCGTCTCGTAGATCACAGCCAACTCCTCGGCATCACGACGGTGCTGGTTGTCCTTGACCGTATCGAGAAGATTGATGATACGCTCAGCGGTCTTCAAGGCTTCGTCCTTACGACCCGTCTTCACGAAAGCCTTAAACGTGGTCGATGGACTTTCGATGAGGTAGTCGATGCTAGGTGTGATACCCTCTGCTACCTCGGAGGAGTCAATCTTCAGCTGGATACTCAACAGTTTTTCCCACTGTTCGGTCACTTCCAGGAAAAAGGCCTGATCATAGATTCCGGAATAGGACTTGGCATAATCGGTAGCCAGGAACTGTTCATATGCAGCCAGTCCCTCCTCGCGATGACCTGTATTGTAGAGAACCACAGCTTTGTTGCTCAGCACCATTGCATAATAGTTCTCATAGCTCTTCATATTAAAATCGGTAGCGGACAAGCGAGCCATCGCCTGCTCCATCATATTCATCCAAGGAACGGCCTTCTCGAATTCGCGACGATTCAGATAGCTGTTGATGATATTGCTGGCAATGAGGAAACACGACTCCTGGAGATCGCTGTTGTATGGATGTGCCTGCGCCAATCGCTCGGCATATTCGCGGGCTTCGTTCTGGTTGCGTGCGGCTTCCTCGATATTACCCAATTTCAGCATCGTATTACCAATAGACGACAAAAAGCTTGCAGCCCACATCTGACCACTAACCGTCGTATCGTTGCGGGCTACCTCATAGCCCTTAGTGGCGGTAGTGACAGCATCTTCGAAATTCGAGATATTTTGGGACATCGTATATAGTCCCTGCATAGCCTTATAATAATACTCAAGGTCGTTCTTCAGGAAATAGTCAGTAGAAAGGGCTTTCTTATAGTAGAGGGCTGCCGTGCGGGGCTTCTGCATGTCATAATAATGGTCGCCACGCCAGTATTCAGCTTCAGGCGAAGAGATGGCTCCGGTTTCCTCCAAGCTATCGACTACTGCAAAGTAATTCGGAGCATGTTGGCCACCCAAATCGATAAGCAGGTTCCTATTTTCAACCAGCTTTTCACGTTGTAACGTGTTCTTTTCCGAATTAGGCGCGGTCTTGACTTGTCCACAAGACACAAGGGTAGCTAACAGGAGCAGTGCGGCGGCAGGTGTCATCGGACGACGATGACGCGAAATGAAAATCCAAAGAGGAGAAAGCATGATGACTATCGAAACAACCATTAATAATACTAGCAACCAAGCAAATAGATAGTAACTCTTCATCAGCACGAATTCGGGACACACCAAGGCGAGGCTCCAACCCGTACGACCAAAAGGCATGTAGAACACATGGCTCTGCACACCTTCGAACAGAAGTCGCTGATGACCGGTCTCACCACTTATCATGGCGCGACCGAGACGCATCAGTTCCGGATCATTGTTCTCAAGCGTAGGCGTCAGAATGGTCTCAGTAAGCAGGCGTGCACTGTCGGGATGAACAATATAGGTTCCTCCGCGCCCTAAGAGCATACAATAAGATTGAGGAAAGGGATGCTGAGAGAGAATAACATTGGACAGCTGCTTCAGAGGGATATCGGCAGAGAGGACACCGATGACCTCGCCTTTACTGTCGTAAAGGGGCTGACAGTAGGAGGTCATGATTTCCTTGACGATAATACCGTCAGTATTGTATTCGGCATAGGGCTCAATCCAGTATTTCTTGTTCAGATGACGGGGTATCAGATACCAGTCCATACAAAAGTACTGGTAGCCATCGTCACCCTCCTGTTCGGTCAAAATACTATCTCCCCGATTATAGGAATAGGCAGAGAAGTACTTACCCTTCTGGCGAAAGTAATAGGGTTCGAAAGAGATACTACAGCCCTTCATAACAGGATTGTCCTGCAGAATCTCACGGCTATAGGTAAACATCTGATCGGGGTCGTCCAGATGGTGTTCGATGAGCGGGATATAACCATCGGCTGCCGTCTGTATCTGGTTAACCATCACAAAGGCATCGCGGACCACAGCTTTTAGCGAGGTAACAGCTTTGTCCATGGTTTTCTGCTGGACATAGGAACGACCGTAGTATAACGCGGTGCCAAAAGCAATAGTCAACAAAGCACCAATAATCATCAGTAACCATTGGTAACGTTGACGGATATGCTTAAGTCTGTTCATAATGCGCTCTTAGTGATTTCCCATTAACTCGTTGTATGACACTTCACGACGGATGATACCACAATCGAATAGCAGCCGACTCGCTTTATTCACCATATCAGCACGCACACGAAACTCTCGTTGCTTAGAGTCTCGATCAACCTGCAAGCGAAGAATCTCGCGTAGCATTAGTTTCTGCTTCACCCGATTGGTGGAGATATTGTGCTTCTTGACATATTTCATCACAATCTCCAAAGCCTCTTCTGGATGGGAAGCCGTCCACTCCCACCCTCTTCGGGAAGCCATAGCAAACTTGGAAATCGCACTGCGATGGGTCAGGAAATAGTCGCGCTTCACATAGACGCCATTCTCCTGAATGTTATAGTCATGTTCGCTGAATCGATAGAGGTACTCCTCTGGCATCTGGAAACCGGCCTGCTGCAATTCAATGAATTCGTTATAGCTCACGACCATCGTCGCATCGACAGCTCCGGAAAGGAACACGTTGATACCGCTGGAAAACGGTATCCAATTGTAATTCAAGCCTTCCTTCTTGCTCATGCACATCAACAAGTAGTTGGGGTTGGAGTTAAAGATAGAAACCTTCTTGCCCTTCATCTGCATGGGGTTCATACACCAACGAGAAACGAGGATGTTGCTGCTGTTCATCGAGTCCTGGAAGATATTCACCAAGGGAATACCCTGCGAAATGAAGTCAATAGCCGATAGCATAGAGAATATGGCTGCATCGCACTGGTCGGTCTGTAGACGCTGGAAAGCAGAACTGGTAAGCGTCGGGTGCTGGATGACGACATCAAGCCCCAAATCCTTGTAGAAACCTTTCTCCTTGGCCACATAGTAGCCTGCAAATTCTGCCTGTGCAGTCCATACTGTGGTAAATACCAATTTCTCGGCATTTACCGCGGTCGGCAGCAGAAGCAGCAATGCTATTATCATGCGAAGCTTTTCTCTCATTTTAATGGCGTTGAGGTTTCTGCTGCAAAGATACAATTATTATTTCAAAAAAGGATAAAAATTATGAATAATCTTTTAAAACAACCGCAATTTATTCGTTCAGGACGCCACAATGAGGGCAATGGCCTTTCTGACGGAGGTATCGCCCACAATGACCACACTGATATTGACGACGTGAAAAATGGAGAAAACGACGTAAGGAAAAATAGACATATACGACCAGCAACAGATAGCCGATGTAAGAGAGTGTGGACAGGCTGAACACCACATAATCGACGGCACAGACGGCCACCAATCCAACCAGATAGAGTAATGCTTCGACAGGAGGCAGATGGCGACGGACATCGTCTACCGCAGCAACAGAAACAATGATGATTGCCCACACAAAGGAAATAAATATAGCTAGATACCAAGGGAGGGCAAAGGGATTGAGCGAGGGGTGATAGTAGAAGTGACGCCACGACTCAGCTCCAAACATCTGAATGCTGGCATAAATCGTAGCTGAGGTAGCGATGAGCAGACAGAGTAAGGTGGGATAAGGCGAATGAATATCGTTGAAATGGACGATATAGGCATTACGACGCATCAGTCGACGCAAGGCATAAAGGGCAGCAGCAAGGACGCAGAAGGCGAGGAAAAGCAACAGGTGATTGTTGGTAAAGAGATCGATAAACTGCGATATCGGATCGTCGGGCGATACCCCATCAAGCAATTCACTCTCACGAATCCACCCTTGGGTAATCTGATCGCGCGCCACCTTCACCCAAACAGAATCAATCGTATCGCTGGGTACGGTGCGAATCTCGGCTACCACAATGCGTTCGCCACGTACAACATAAAGTGTATCGAAGGCCATTCCAGGCAAGGCATCAGATAACGGCAGCTGCGATGCTTTGACGATAAAATTATAGTTCTGCGAGTAATGATGCGTGGTAGAGAAAGAGATGGAGTCGATCTGATGCTTTGTGAGATCCCATGCGTCAGGAGTCTGCTGGCCGTGATTGTAACAAGCAGAAAGCTGGAGCGCCAGGATTCCTAATATGAACAGTTTAATCAGCCGCATAGACATTCATTTGACATTGCTGACAGTTAAACTCCAAGCGGAAGCGACGACCATCGCCCAAACGGAGAAATAGAGGTTCGCGCCATGTGGGCTTTGCTCCTCCATGCTTGACACAACAGCCCAACGAGAATCGCAGGCAATGACGACACTGCATGAGGGGACGGCCGTCTGGACGAAGCTCATAGGCTGTAGGCTTCGAGACACCATAGAACTGGCAAGCCAGCTGATTAGAGATATTAGGATCGGTAGTCACCACCGGTCCACTATGTTCGCTAAAGGTGCGCGGCTCAGGATGCGAAGATTGCGTTTTCTGCATCATGGCGTCCACCCAACTGCGACGCAGATCGGATAATAAACTACTGGGGATGAAGTAGTTAAATTCGGTGGGCTGAAGTATTACATCACTACACTCATAGATCGTACCACCTAGACGGGAAAGCTGACGTTGGATATTTTCACGCTGGGGTTTCTCCGCTTGCTGGTGTTCACAAGCAATAGAGACACTGACACCCTCGCCACTAA
>ODAI010334833.1_pt1 | contig 11978 bp, 11 predicted proteins | sample 1539321 | NCBI WGS metagenome assembly ODAI01 (sample SAMN02144231, study PRJEB22623) | gut metagenome | biome: sheep rumen | host: Ovis aries | place: New Zealand
CCAATAAAAGCAAAAAAAAATGGAAACCAACTTCTCAGCAGAAAACAGCCTCCGCCTCATTGCGGAGACAATTGACCGCAGTCGCCGCACGATTGCAAGGAACTCCGGCAAACCCCTCATCCTCTGGGGTACACTGGTTGCGCTCACGTCCGTCATCATTTATGCTCTTTGGGCCACTACGGGAAGCCCCGCTTGGAACTTCCTTTGGTTCGCAATGACCGCCGTCGGCGCTGTGTGCATGCGTTCCATGACACGGAACAGCGAAAAAGTACCCGACACAGAGATAAGCCGCACGCTCGGCAAGATCTGGATGTGGTTCGGAATCTTCGCTACAGGATTCTTCGCCCTTGTATGGGTCGCTTGGGGAATACGTACCATGCTCGGTATTGAAGGACCCTTATCGGTTGACCTGACTTTGATCATAGTATTGTTGATGGGCCTTTGCGGCACACTCTCCGGATCTGTCCTCAAGTTCAAACCGATCACGATATCAGCGGTCGTGGCAACTGCCCTTTCCGTAACATTCCTGATGGTGATGCCGGACGCTTCAGCCGTCCGTATCCTGGTCTTCCTGATACTTGGACTGTTCGCCCTTATCATCCCCGGTATCATTCTTCAGAAACAGACAAACAATTAAGCCATGCCCGAGAACGGAAAACCTTTCAAGCCACTTGATCCCTTGCTCCATTCCGCGCTTCGCTTGGCGGTGATGTCGATCCTCCTGGATGCGGACAGCGCAGACTTTGTCTACCTGAAAAAACAGACGGGGGCGACCTCGGGCAATCTGAGTGTACAGATTGACAAGCTACAGCAAGCGGGCTACATCGACGTGACGAAGGGATTCAAGGGAAAAATGCCGCAGACGATCTGCAGCATCACCGATCGGGGAAAAGATGCTTTCGCCGAATACGTGGAAGCACTCCGGAGTTACATTCCCGGAAGCGTAAAGTAATAACGCCCGAAAACCCTACACTACTGATTGAGAAAAGGCCTCCCGGTGTTTCCGAGAGGCTTATCTTATCAGAATCCGGTCACAATCAAGAAAATCAGGATAGTCGCAAATAAGCTCTTCCGGCCGCGGCGGCAGATAGCTGAAAAGAGTTATAATCTCTTATTCCATTGGTTCATTATCTGGATTATTGAGGCAACCTGCCGTATTTAGAGGCTTTTCTGGGTCGGGGACGCCATTGAGAACTGGAAGGAACGGCGAGAATGCGGTCTGAGAAGCTTGTAAGGCATTTATAGTAAAAGAAAAAGACCCTGAATTTCTTCAGAGTCCTCATGGAGCGGAAAACGAGACTCGAACTCGCGACCCCGACCTTGGCAAGGTCGTGCTCTACCAACTGAGCTATTTCCGCATTATCCCGTTTTGGTGTTTCGGGATTGCAAAGGTACAACAATTTTGGATATCACCAAATGTTTTTTGCGTTTTTTCTATTTATCGGACTAAAATAGGCCTTTTTTATACTTCAACGCAAGGACTGAATTCACGGAGGAAGCGCATATCATTTTCGAAATAGTGTCTCAGGTCATTGACCTGCCACTTGAGCATAGCAATCCTTTCTACACCCATTCCGAATGCGAATCCGCTGTACTTCTTGCTGTCGATTCCTGATGCTTCAAGGACGTTGGGGTCTACCATACCGCAACCGAGGATCTCAAGCCAACCGGTTCCTTTGCAGATGTTGCATCCTTTTCCCTTGCAGATATTGCAGCTGACATCAACCTCCGCAGAAGGTTCCGTGAACGGGAAATATGAAGGCCTCATACGGATCTGTGTATCCGCTCCGAACATTTCACGGGCGAAAAGAAGAATGGCCTGCTTGAGGTCCGCGAAGGAAACATTCTCGTCGATATAGAGTCCCTCAACCTGATGGAAGATACAATGAGCCCTTGCGGAAATCGCCTCATTCCTGAAAACTCGACCAGGGCAGATGACCCTGATGGGAAGAGACATCTTCTCCATGGTCCGTACCTGGACGGATGAGGTATGGGTACGGAGAAGAAGAGGGTTCGGATGTCCCACAGATACGAAGAAGGTATCCTGCATATCCCTTGCCGGGTGATTCGGAGGGAAATTCAGAGCTTCGAATACATGATAGTCATCTTCAATCTCCGGACCTTCGGCCACATCGTAACCGAATTTGCGGAAAATGTTGATGATCTGCTGGCGGGCTATCGAGACAGGGTGACGTGAGCCCAGACCATAAGGGTCACCGGGCATCGTGACATCGTCCGAATTGGTGGAAGCCGAGCCCGTTGCCTTCGCCATTGACTTGAGTTCCTCAATCTTGGCGGTTGCTTCCTTTTTCAGGACATTCAGTTTCTGACCGAATTCCCTCTTCAGCTCAGGAGCAATTCCCCTGAACTCCTCGAAAAGTTTGGTAACCTCACCTTTCTTTCCGAGAAGGCGTATTCTTGCCTCTTCAACTTCTTTGTCTGTAGCGCACTTGAGACCTTTGATTTCTTCAAGAAGCTGTTCTATCTGTTCCTTCATATCCAATATGATCGTTTTCTTCTTATAAGGACCGCAAAATTACAAATATTTACTCGAAAATGCAGACCTCGGAAGAAGAATGGAGAAAAAAGCTACTTTTTGCCCGCAGCTTTCGCTTTTCTCTTGTCACGGGCTTTCTGCTCTTTCGCGGCTCCACTTTTCAGGTATGAAGCCCACTGATCTTCGTCGAATATCTTCTGGAAAGTGTTGTAGATCTGCTGCATCCACTTGTCCTGGACGGAAACGTAAATATCGGTGTTTCCGACTTTGGATTTCTGAAGTTCTTTCAACTCCGTATCCAGAGCGACATAATCATGTTGGAGTGTCGAATCGACGTAGAAAATCTGCCAGTCCTCAAGTTTAAGAATAGCTCCCAGACGATCGGCCTCCTGGGTCGCCAGTTCCTCCATGGACGGCTGCTTCGGGTCCTGCGACTGAGCAAGAACACTCACCGAAAAAGCGACAGAAGCCAAAAAGGTCAACATTACGGACGTTATCACCTTTCTCATACCAATAAAAATTAATAGATTTGCAATTTGTAATAAGCCTATTCCGGAGTAGACGTCACAATTTCCGTGCCCCGCGGAACAAAGGTCTTCACACCATTCATTGCTGAAATTCAACTCTCACGCAAAATTAGCGAATAAATGAGAAAAGCAAAAGCAAGAAAGTGTGACCTGGGCTGTCTGACCGGGCATATCCCCTCCCCGAACAAGATACGGCAAGGGATTTGCTGATAAGGTTTTCTGCAAACAAGATTATATCGTAACCACTAGGAAATGCCCCGTGTTTCCTGCCGGAGGGTTCCGGAATAAGGCGGGGAACAAAATGAAAAAAACAAAGACACTCTGCATCCTGGCCACGGCCATCCTGTCGATGGCGGCAACAATGAAGACAGATGCCTGCACGAACATCATCGTAACCAAAGGCGCCAGCGCTGACGGCTCCATTCTCGTTTCATATGCGGCCGACTCCCACACCCTCTTCGGGGAACTGTATTTCGCACCCGCTGCAGATTGGAAGGCGGGAACCACCAGAAAAATCTACGACTGGGATTCCGGAAGATATCTCGGAGAGATTCCCCAACCCGCACATACATACAAGAGAGTCGGGAACATGAACGAGCATCAGCTCATCATAGCAGAAACGACTTTCGGCGGAAGGAGCGAGCTTCACGACAGGAACGGCGGAATCGACTACGGTTCCCTCATCTACGTCGCCCTTGAGAGATGCAAAACCGCACGTGAGGCCATCACCCTGATGACTGACCTGGCCAACGAGTACGGATATTATTCCGAAGGCGAAAGCTTCACCATCGCCGACAAGAATGAGGTCTGGATCATGGAAATGATCGGCAAAGGCACTGTCATGAAGAACGGGGTCAACCTCAACAAAGGTGTGGTTTGGGTCGCCGTCAAAATTCCTGACGGATATATCAGCGCACACGCCAACCAGGCGAGAATCACCACGTTCCCCCTCAAGGATCCCGAGAACTGCCGTTACTCTCCGGACGTGATTTCGTTCGCGAAAAAGAAGGGTTATTACGAGGGTCCCGATGATGAGTTCAGCTTTGCTGACGCTTACTGCCCGCTCGATTTCGGAGCACTCAGGGCATGCGAAGCGAGGGTCTGGAGCGCATTCAACATCCTCTCCAACGGATGGTTCACCGCTGAAGACGAGAATGGCCGTATGGTAACCAAAGATGCCTACACCTACATCGACTATGCGATGGGACAGAGCACCAAGAACAGGATGCCGCTCTACATCCAGCCCGCCAAGAAATTGACCGTAAAGGATATCGCGGACGTAATGAGGGATCATTACGAGGGTACGCCCATGGATATGACCCAGGATATCGGAGCCGGCGGAAACGGACTTCCCTACAGGTGGAGGCCGATGAGCTTCAGCGTTGAAGGAAAGACCTACATCAATGAAAGGGCCATCGCGACACAGCAGACCGGATTCTGGTTCGTCGGTCAATCAAGGAGCAATTTCCCCGATGTTATCGGTGGCATAATCTGGTTCGGGACAGACGATGCGGCGACATCATACCTCACACCGATCTACACCAACACAACCAAGGTCCCCAAATGCTTCCAGGAAGGAAACGGTGACATCCTCACTTATTCCGAATCAGCATCATTCTGGATCAACAACAGGGTTTCCAACGCATGCTACAAGATGTACAACATCATGGCCCCTTATGTACGCGAAAGGATCGACAAGTTCGAGAAGGACCAGCTGCGCAAGGTCTTCGAGATAGACAACGAAGCTCTGGACCTTTACCTTCTGGTCGCTGAAAAAGAATCCGAAAAGGCTGAAAAGAAGGGCTATTCATATGATCCCAAGGAAGACACCGGAGAGGCCTTCGCGGCAGTGAAGCGGTTCCTGACCAACTACTCCGTAGAAACCGCCCAGAACCAATTCTCCGCATGGAGAGAACTGGAGAAGACTCTCCTTGTGAAATACATCGACGGCAATGTCAAAGCCCAGAATGAAGACGGAAGCTTCAAGCACAGCGAGTTCTCAACCCATCTCCCCGACGGCATCACCAATCCCGGCTACACCGACCTCTGGAAACAGACCGTCGTAGAGATGCACGGAAGCACTATAGAGCAGAAGACCGCCGAATAACCGGATCACATGTCCGCGACGGTAAAGAGCCGGGCATCGATCTGCATACCTTTCAAAGAGCCGTTCCTCAAAGAAGAAACCTTCTCGAGGAACGCTTTTTTGTTGAAGAAGGACGAGTCGTGCTCGACATCAATGACAAGCGCTCTCCCTCCCTCTTTGTCAAGAGCGAGGATATCGATTTCGGAAGGATCTCCGCTCTTCCAGTCTCCTCCGACTTCGAGAGTCGGCTGCTGATCCGATAGCATCTGCGTGAAATACCTTCTCAGGGTCTCTTTGGAGAAAGCCTTGAAATCCTCTTTCGCCCTGCTCAGCATCGAGTCCAGACGGAAAGTATCGTAATCAGTTCTGGCACCCTCCACGAACCTTAGCCAAAAGAGCAGGAACGTATCCGTTATGGAGAAGCGGACCACATTACGGCTGTCTTCAGCCGCCATCAGCGGACGACGTTTCGTGATGAGACCGTATTCCGTTTCCAGTTTGAGCAGGTGCCCACCCACGTTGGAACCTCCGATTTTGGCCTGGATGTCCGCCTGGGTAAGATTGCCGGTTGAGATGAGCATCAATATGGACAGGTACACTTCACGGGATTTTCCGAGCGTCCTGGCCAGCAGTTTCTCACCATAACGGATCATAGGGGAGTCTTCCGAAAAGAAATTCTTCAGTATCGCCTCTTTCGTCAGCAACCTTTTCTCCAGACAATGGTTCACCATCTCAGGAAGCCCTCCCGTCACCATGCACATCGCAAGAAGATCGTCTCCCTTCAGGGACTTCCCGTCAGCCGAGATGATGGACTTCATCTGGGAGGCAGTGAATGGACGAAGCGGGATCGTGCAGTCGACGCTGTTGAGGAACGGCGAGCCGTACAGGGAGAAAAGCTTCCTGTTGATGAAAGGGTTCCTGGTTATGAGGATGAGGTTCAACCTACCCTCGAAACGCGTTTCATCCCACTTTTTCCTCAGCTCTCCGCACGAATCCATATCCTTTGAAATATACTCATCGAAATGATCCAGGATGAGAGTGAAGGATCTCCTCTGAGAAAGATCGAAAAGGAAGGAGAGCAGAGACGGAACCGTTCTTACCGTTTGGGGGACATAAGTGTCCAGACGCAGCCTCACCTCCTCGATGAAAGACGAGAGCATCATCTTGTCCGGACGGTCCGTCAGATTGAAATAGAGCCTGGTTTTCTTGTCCGTCACGGAGATCGCCAGAAGGGTTTTTCCAACACCCGCCCTACCGGTGACAAGGGTCATTCTGCTCTGCTTGTTCTCGGACATCCACAGTTCCCTCTTCATGGACTCGATTTCCACGTCCCTAAACAGTAATTTGCGCATTGTATAACTATTGTTAAATTAATCTTGGTTACAAACTCTTTTGCAAATATATTTAAAATTATTGATATTCCACTGGTTCCGAGAATGTTTATTTAAGAAATCCCCATCTGATTCCGGTGTTTGACAAGATTGTGTATTCAACCGTCAAAACACGAGCACACCCCACGGAAATATCCCGCAGGGTGTGCCGCATTCTAAAAAAAAGTTCCGCCGTCAGGCGTTTTTGACGCTCTGTATATTGCGCATGACTACCTCATCTCCGATGGCGTCCACCTCTATGACGGACTCCTTGTGTACCCTTCCGTCGAGGATGGCCTTTGCCAACTGGTTGACAAGTTCACGCTGCATTATCCTCTTGACAGGACGTGCACCGTACGAAGGGTCATAACCTTTTTCGGTCATGTAGTCTTCGAAGGCTTTCGTGAACGAGATCTCAACGCCGTCCTCGGAAAGCTTGGACTGGAGGTCATGCATCTGGATATGCAGAATCTCACGGATGTCCCCCTTGGTGAGAGGATCGAACATGATGATCTCGTCTATTCGGTTCAGGAACTCGGGACGGACCGTCTGTTTGAGAGTCTCGACAACTCTTTCTTTGCACTCATCCAGAAGCTGACGGCGCCTTGCGATGGCGTTCATCTGTGCTATGGGGTCTTCAGAATCAATATCGGGAAGCCTTTCCATGTATCCCTGGATGATATCGGAACCTGCATTGGAAGTCATGATGAGAATCGTGTTCTTGAAGTCCACGGTTCTTCCCTTGTTGTCCGTCAGACGTCCGTCATCCAGAACCTGGAGAAGAGTGTTGAACACATCGGGATGAGCCTTCTCGATTTCATCAAGCAGTACGACGGAGTAAGGCTTACGGCGTACTGCTTCGGTGAGCTGACCGCCTTCATCATAACCGACATATCCCGGAGGAGCTCCGATAAGACGGCTCACCGTATGACGCTCCTGGTATTCGCTCATGTCGATCCTGGTGATCATATTCTCGTCGTTGAACAGGAACTCGGCCAAAGCCTTGGCGAGCTCAGTCTTTCCGACTCCGGTCGTTCCCATGAAAAGGAATGAGCCGATAGGACGCTTCTCATTGGAAAGTCCCGCACGGTTACGTCTTACTGCATCGGATACCGCTTCAATCGCGGGATCCTGACCGACTACCCTCTTGTGAAGTTCGGATTCCATGCGGAGAAGTTTCTCCTTCTCACTTTCAAGCATCCTCTTTACGGGAATGCCGGTCCATTTGGCGACGACCTCGGCGACATCCTCGGGAGTGACCGCTTCCGTTATAATAGGGTCCTTGATCTGCTCCTGCTTCTTGGTCAATTCATCGATGGTCTTCTTCGCATCGGCCATTTTGCCGTAGCGCAATTCAGCCACTTTTCCGTAATCTCCAGCACGTTCGGCTGCCTGAGCCTCTATCCTGTAATCCTCCATTTTCTGACGGGCTGACTGCAGTGACGAAAGGATGTCCTTCTCTTCATTCCAGCGCTTCATCAGACCTTCCCTTTCTTTGGAAAGCTCCGCTATCTGGGTCTCGATCTTTTCCAGTTTCAGGGAAACACCCTCCCTCTTAATGGCCTCCTTTTCGATTTCGAGCTGACGGAGTTTGCTGTTGAGGTCATCAATGGGCTCAGGGACGGAGTTCATCTCGAGACGCAGTTTGGAAGCGGCCTCATCTATAAGGTCGATAGCCTTATCGGGAAGGAACCTGTTGGTGATGTACCGGTGCGAAAGATTGACCGCCGCGATGAGTGCATCATCCTCAATACTGACCCGATGATGATTCTCATACTTCTCCTTAAGTCCTCTAAGGATGGAAATCGACTCGGCCGGTGACGGCTCATCGACGGGGACTATCTGGAAACGCCTTTCAAGAGCCTTGTCGGTCTCGAAGTATTTCTGATACTCGTCAAGGGTTGTGGAACCTATTGTCCTGAGCTCACCCCTTGCCAAAGCAGGTTTCAGGATATTTGAAGCGTCCATAGCTCCGGAAGTCTTGCCGGCTCCGACAAGCGTGTGGATTTCATCAATGAAAAGGATAATGTCGCCCTGGCTATCGACAACTTCCTTGACGACACCTTTCAGCCTCTCCTCGAATTCTCCCTGATATTTTGCGCCTGCGATAAGCGCACCCATATCCAATGAATAGACGGTCTTGTCCTTGAGGTTCTCCGGAACGTTTCCGTCGACAATCTTCTGGGCGATACCTTCTGATATGGCGGTCTTTCCCACGCCAGGTTCACCTACCAGGATAGGATTGTTCTTGGTTCGCCTGCTCAGAATCTGCAGCACCCTTCGGATCTCGTCATCCCTTCCGATGACGGGGTCGAGTTTGCCAGATGAAGCCATCTCATTGAGATTGACTCCGAAACGGGGCAGGAATTGTAAATTTTTACTGTTATTTGCATTCATATAATTAATCCTCCTTTTTGTTCCGGGGCGCAGACGCTCAAATAGCCGTCTGCTCCAAGGAACAAACGGCTATGGTCAAATTGTATTCCATCAGCCCTCAGGCTGACAAAATGTCATTAGTTGGCCTCTGTGGAAGGTGCTTCAGTAGCGGGTGCCTCCGAAGAAGGGTTGGCGGACTGAATGGGAGTTGAAGGGAACTCGAGCTGCTGCTCTGTTGCCGCATTCTCGATCCTGTCAGTGATATCAGTAGCAGAATCGTTCTTTCCCAAAGAGAAAGTGGTGAGAATGGAAACAACGAGAATGAAAGAGACGAGAACCCAGGTAACCTTCTCAAGAAGGTCAGCGGTCTGCCTAACACCGAGAGTCTGGTTCGCTGATACGAAATTACTTGCGAGACCATCTCCCTTTCCGTTCTGGAGCAGCACGACGATCGTCAGAAACACACTTGCGATGACGACCGCTACTGTCAGAGTAACAAATAACCAGTTCATATGACTAAATTTTTTATCTTCTGAAGTGCATCAGGACTGAGCCTGCTCATCCAATTTTTGGATAAGGGCTGCAAAGTAAGTATTTTTTTCCGGGAATTTCAAGAGAAGACGGGAATAAATGTATCTTGCCTGCTCATAATAACCCTGGTCCAGATATATTTGGGCTAAAGTTTCCGTACAGAAATCATCCCCGAGAATGTCATCGGAGGGCGTTTCGGACGAAGATTTGTCTTTCGCCGCGAAATGAGAGAACACATTGTCCTCCTCCCTTCTTACCTTATCATATTGGGCCTGCGTAAAGAAATCTCCCCCAACGACTCTTACCTGACGGCCATCTTCTTCACGCGACTCTGACTCATTTATATATGAACGGAGAAGGGCCTCAAGATCGTGATCCTGGTAATCGGAACTTTTCTCCCTGACCAGATCAAGGATCGCGGCACGGTTTCCCACGTACATGGCAGAATCGCTGTACTGTTCTATCCCCCAAGCGTCGCCTCCGAGTTGCGCCATCCTGCTGCAAAGCTCTTTCCTGGCGGCTCCGTACCAGGGGTAGAGGTTGACTACACCGACAAGCTCATTGAGATTGAGAGTTTTGAGATTGATATAACCGTTCATGGCCGAAAAGTTTTACCAGTTGGCGACAGTGGCGTTGAGGATATCTTCGGCAAGCTGCTCGATGATATCGACGCACAGATCCCCCTCTACCGCATCAAGGGACTGCATGGAATCATAATCCGCATACGCCGAGAATGATTTCTCGAAGTCCTCTTCGGGATAAAGGCGGTTGGTGAAGGAGATTTTCACGGTAACCGTAAGACGGTTTTTGGCGGCTACCTCCTGAGCCGTCACTGCCGTTGCCCTGGAATCATAGCCTGTGACTTCACCGACGATTTCCAGATCTCCGTCCATATCCACCTGCTCGAGACGGGTCATTTTCTTGAACTTGTCTTTGAGGGCTTCCGTGATATCATTGCTGAAAGAAGGATTGACCCTCAAGGCCTTGTACTCGAAATAATTTATCGTCACACTTTTCACGTCAGGCTGGATAGATGTTCCCGAGAAAGTGTATATGCCGCAAGAGGCGATGCTCAGCATCACCGCAAGAACAGTAACGGCAAGGGCCGATAAGGATTTCTTTCTGATCGTCATCTGGTTCTTCTGAATTCTTCCGGCAGTTTACGGTACAGAGTCCTCTCGGAAATTCCGAGTTCCTCGGCAGCCTTTTTCCTGTTACCGCCATGCCTTGCCAGGGCACTGCGTATCATCTCCTCGTTGGAACCCTTTATCGTGAGAGATTTTTCCGCATCATGGTGAAGATGGCTCTGATCGTCTATATTGGACGCCATCCTCGACCCTTCCGGATATGACATTTCTCCGTCATACTGGTTATCGACATCATCATCCATCCTGTGGTAGGATTCCGGCTTGGAGATGATGTTCGCGCCTCCGTCTTCACCCGCGGGAATCACAGGACGGTCAATATAATGGGATTGAGCTTCCTGCGGTTTGGTATATCCGCCGGCAGCGATGATGCTCTTGAGATCCTCAACCTCTTTCTTCAAGGAGAAGATGGCCGAATATATTCCGTTCTTCTCGTCTTCGCTGATGGCCTGCTTGCCGTCATGGAATATCACCGGAAGCATGGGGGCCTCATCGGTCTTGAGATACTTTGAGAGGGTCTGCGCATTGATTTCACAGCGTTCCGCATTCGGGGTTACTGCAGTTGTTTCAAACAAGGAGACTGTATTCGCAAGACTCTGCAGTTCGCGGATATTGCCCGGCCAACGGTATGACAGGAGAAGTTCGATTGCGTCCCTTGTCAAGTTGACTTTCTTCCGGCTGTACTTCTCCGAGAAATCCGTCGTGAATTTACGGAAAAGAAGATACACGTCCTCCTTTCTTTCGCGAAGCGGAGGTACGGTGATGCATACGGAACTGAGCCGGTAGTACAGATCCTGACGGAATTTACCCTGGGCTACCGCCGTCTGGAGATCGACATTTGTCGCCGCGATAAGACGGACATCCGTCTTGTCGACCCTGGAAGAACCGACCCTTATGTATTCGCCGGACTGAAGAACCCTAAGAAGTTTCGCCTGAGTAGCCATGGGGAGTTCCCCGATCTCATCGAGGAACAATGTACCTCCGTTCGCTTCCTCAAAATATCCCTTTCTGGCCTCGTACGCTCCGGTAAAGGAACCCTTTTCATGACCGAACAGTTCGGAATCCACCGTGCCCTCCGGAATCGCAGCACAGTTCACGGCGAGGTATTTCTTTGTCTTCCTCGAGCTGTTCTGGTGTATGATCTTGGGTATGACATCTTTACCGACACCGCTTTCCCCTGTTACAAGGACTGTAAGGTCGGTTGATGCAACTGCTACGGCCATTTCCAACGCCCGGTTCAAAGAGGCGTCGTTACCGATGATATCGAATTTGTTCTTCAGTCTCTGGAGCTCCTGTGAATCCATAATGAATCAATAATCAAGCAAACCTTAGATTTGCAACCGGAAAAGAAGTGTACGATTTTTCCAATCGCAATCGTGTTTGACTGACAAATGTAATATTTTTGCGACAAAGGACAAAGGAAACGGAGCGGGTGTACTGTGCAAG
>ODAI010920303.1_pt1 | contig 11978 bp, 11 predicted proteins | sample 1539321 | NCBI WGS metagenome assembly ODAI01 (sample SAMN02144231, study PRJEB22623) | gut metagenome | biome: sheep rumen | host: Ovis aries | place: New Zealand
ACTATGCGGTTGTTGGGTTATATTTCTACCCCAACAAGGTGGTGGATGTGGCAAAGCATATCAAACCCTCTGCACGTGGAGAGCTGGAAATTACTACTGTGAATCAAGAGTTCCTGAAGGATGGAGAGTTGAAGGTGCAGACCCTTGGACGTGGGTTTGCCTGGTTGGACACGGGTACTCACGACTCGTTGGCAGAGGCATCTACTTTTGTGGAGGTGATTGAGAAGCGGCAAGGCTTGAAGATTGCCTGCTTGGAGGGTATTGCCTACCGGCATGGTTGGATTACGGAAGAGCGGATGAGGGAGATTGCTAAACCGATGCTAAAGAATCAGTATGGGAAGTACCTGCTGAAGGTGATTGATGAGATGAAAGAGGAAATTAATTCACGCACTTTAGCTCAGGATTAAGAATGGAAGTTATAAAGACAGATATAGAGGGCGTTCTGATTATAGAACCCAAGGTTTTTGGTGACAAAAGGGGATACTTTTTCGAGAGCTTTTCTCAACGCGAGTTTGATGAGAAAGTAGCACTCATACTGGGGCATACAATTTCTTTCGTACAGGATAATGAAAGTATGTCCTCTTATGGTGTAATGCGCGGACTTCATTTCCAGCGTCCACCTTTCACGCAGAGTAAACTGGTACGTTGTGTCAAGGGTGCTGTACTCGATGTTGCTGTAGATATCCGCAAAGGCAGTCCTACTTATGGCCAGCATGTGGCAGTAGAACTGACTGAGGATAACCACAGACAGTTTTTTGTGCCTCGTGGCTTTGCACACGGCTTTGCTGTACTGAGCGAAACAGCCGTCTTCCAGTATAAGTGTGATGAGTTTTATCATCCAGAAGCGGATGGTGGCATCAGTATCTTAGATGATAGCCTTGGCATTGATTGGAAGATACCTACAGACAAAGCCAATCTAAGTGATAAGGATACTAAGCATGCTTTATTAAAAGACTTTGATAGTCCATTTGATATTAACGTAAACTTGTATTGATTATGAACATACTTGTAACAGGCGCTAACGGTCAGTTAGGAAATGAGATGCGCATTCTCGCGAAGAATAGTGCTGATAAGTATGTCTTTACCGATGTGGTGGATGCCTCTGAGGAATCCATTACCATGCTTAAGAAATTAGCAGGTGATGATATAAAAACTAACACGGAGCATCTTGATATTACCAACATTGATGCTATCCGGGAAGTAGTAAAGCGTGAGAATGTTGAGGCTATAGTCAACTGTGCTGCTTGGACAAATGTGGATGGCGCAGAAGATCCTGATAAGGATGCGTTGGTGGAGAAACTGAATGCTAAAGCTCCTGAAAACTTGGCTATCGCTATGAAGGAGGTTAACGGCTTGTTAATTCATATCTCTACCGACTATGTATTTGGTAGTGACCCTTATAACACACCTTGTAAGGAAGACCAGAAAGGTACACCTACAGGAGTGTATGGCTTAACAAAGCTTCATGGAGAGCAAAAGATACAGGCAACGGGCTGCAATTTTGTAATCCTGCGTACTTCATGGCTATATTCCGAGTTCGGAAAGAATTTCGTAAAGACCATGCTCAACCTGACTTCAACCGAACCACAATTGAAAGTTGTGTTTGATCAAGTTGGTACTCCAACCTACGCTTATGACCTAGCACAAGTTATCAACGTCATATTGGAAGACTACAAAATAGAATCATTAACCATGAATAATGAACCATATACCAAAAATGGTATTTACCATTTTTCGAATGAGGGAGTTTGTTCTTGGTTCGATTTTACTAAAATGATAGCTGAATATTCAGGCGAAAATAATTGTGACATTCAACCTTGTCATTCAGATGAATTTCCAAGTCCAGTAAAGCGCCCATCTTACTCAGTATTAGACAAAACAAAGGTAAAAGAAACCTTTGGCATCAAAGTTCCCTATTGGACGGATAGTCTTCGGAGATGTTTAAATAAGTTGAATTACCCGCTAAAAGTCGAGGCATAAAGACAAATATAAAAACGAGATATTATGATAAAGAGCATAATAAGAGAGATCATCAGACCATTATATATGATTGTGTTCCGTCTCAACTGGAGGCGACATAACAAGCATAATGATACTAATGCGATAAACAAATTTCATTGGAAACATGTTTCAGTTGGCAGGGCAACTTACGGTCCGATTGAAGTCCTATATGATTCAGGTGCGGGAAGGCTATCGATCGGTAGCTATTGCTCTATAGCAACTAATGTCAAATTTTTTCTCGGGGGGGGGGCATGATTACCGAAATATTACAACCTACCCCTTTCAGACAAAAGTATATCTCGGGTATAAAAACATTCATAGAAATAAAAAAAATGATATTGTAGTCGGTGATGATGTATGGATAGGATATGACAGTATTATATTGGCTGGAAGTAGAATAGGAAAAGGATGTGTCATAGGTGCACGTTCAGTGGTAACAGGTGACATTCCTCCATACTCAGTTTATGTTGCTAATAAGGTAATAAAACAGAGATTTCCAAAAGAGATAATAGAAAGAATAAAGAATATAGATTTTTCAACGATTGGACATAACAAAGGTGATACATACCAGCAGTATTATAATACAGAAATAAACGACAAAAATGTAGATATAATTATGCAAGCCTTTATAAAAGGATGACAGGCTTATCTGCGTAGATTTTGAATTAAAACTATTAGCATGTCCTGTCATTTTGAAATAAACATATAACGACAGATTATGCCAGAATCTCATATAAATAATAAAAGAATAGCTAAGAACACAGCATTACTATATATTAGGACACTGATTGTAATGCTTATAACACTCTATACCAGCCGTGTCATATTAAAGGCATTAGGTGTAGAGGATTATGGCGTGTTTCAGGTCATCGGCGGCATGGTAGCAATGTTTACTATGATATCTGGCTCTTTATCTGCTGCCATAAGCCGTTTTATAACTTATGAGATAGGAAAGGGAAACAAGGATAAACTAAATGTAATATTCTCCACCAGTGTCTATGTCCAGATTATCATAGCATTTATAGTACTGATAATCGCAGAAATCATAGGTGTATGGTTTATGGAAACACAAATGCAGATTCCAGAAGGGAGAATGTGGGCTGCAAAGTGGGTGCTTCATTGTTCTTTAATTACATTCTGTGTAAACCTTCTCAGTATTCCCTACAACGCATGCATTATTGCCCATGAACACATGGGAGCTTTTGCATACATTAGTGTGTTCGATGCATTAGCCAAGCTTACTATTAGTTATTTCATTTTGGTTTCTCCGATAGACAGACTCATATTTTATGCGTTAGCTATGACTATCGAAGCAGTTATCGTTAGATTTATATACTCTATTTATTGTCAACGACGTTTTGAGGAATGTCGCAGACTGACAAAATTTGACAAGATCGTGTTTAAGGAGATGTTCGGATTTGCCAGTTGGGGGTTTATTACCAGCATCAATGGACATTTGAACAACCAAGGGGTAAGCATGCTAGTGAATGTTTTCTTCGGTGTCACCTATAACGCATCAAGAGGTATAGCCAGTCAAGTTGAAACTGCAGTCCTTAATTTTGTGAACAACTTTACTACAGCATTTAAACCGCAAATTATTAAAAGTTATGCTGCTGGTGATTTTGACGGTATGGCCTCTCTCATATACAGGTCTGCAAAGTTCTCATTTTTTGCCATGCTTGTGATGATGCTGCCCATAATTTGTGAGGCAGACATCATTCTTCACACGTGGCTTACGGTTGTCCCTGATCAGTCTGTCATTTTCGTAAAGCTTTCATTGATAATAGGAACCTTTGACTGTATAGGCGCTTCATCTGCAGCGGCTTGTTATGCTACTGGCAGGATGAAAAAGTACGCCATTGTAATAGGTATTATAGGAACCTTAGAATTTCCTCTTACTTGGATGTTTTTCATCAATGGTGCCCCGATAGTTTCAACTTATTATCTATATATATTTGTTAAGGCCTGTGTTTTAGCAGCACGAATATATTTGATGCAGGACATGGTAGGGCTGCGAATGAGACGTTATGCGAAATTCGTCATCATCCCGATTGTACTCGTGACAATTGTTTCAATATTGCCCCCCTTGATGCTACAAGTTTTTTTTGAGCAATCCTACAAGCGATTGGCATTGACCGTCTTGACTTCAATTTTATCTGTAACCACAGCCTCTTTCTTCATCGGTTTTACGCAATTAGAGCGCAGCATGATTTTAAGTCAAATTAGAAAAATTAAAAAATGAAAAAACCATTAATATTTGGTTCTGGAGCCTCCTCTTTCAAGGATCAGGAAGGTTTATATAGCGTCTGTGAGATAGCTATAAGTAATGACATTTTGTGCTTTGACACAGCCCCTTCTTATGGTACAGAAGAGGTTCTTTCACGCTGTCTTTTGGCCTTGGTCAAAGAGAAAGGAATATCAAGGGAAGATTTGACCATTCAGACAAAAATAGATCCAATCCAGATGTATAATGAAGATGTAGAGAAATATTTCATACAAAAACTGAAATCCATGGGATTGGAATACATTGATGTTCTTTTGATACACTGGCCAGTCTATAAATATTTCAAACAAACTTGGGATTCAATGCTGAATTTGAAACATGCTGGCTTGGCTAAAAGAATAGGCATCTGCAACCTTCGATTTGCACATCTGAAAGAATTAGAGAGTCAAGGAATCGTACCCGAAGTTTTGCAGATAGAACGACATCCTCTTAATACCTTTGAAGCTGAACGTAATTTTTGTGTTGAACATCAAATTGACCTACAGGATTACTCACCACTATGCAAGATGCATCCTTTAATCAGAGATAATAAAGTTTTGAAGGAAATGTCTAGGAAATATAGGAAGAGTGTAGGAAATATAATACTTCGCTGGCACTTGGATACGAATGCTACCCCTATTTTTACGTCAAAAAAGATTAGCAGAATTGAGGAGTATTCAGAAATAGAAGACTTTAGCCTGTCATCAACAGACATTACATATATCAATTCATTGAATATTAACTATAAACTTTATTTAGAATCGTTAGTATGCCCTGGTTTTTAAAAAATAAGAAAAAGAAAGCCCTATTCCTTTTGATACTTATTGTGCCAATAGGTCTGTGTTTGCTACGTTTGTATTACGAAGCGGCAGCTTGTTTGATATTGGAATCGTGTGTGTACTTTCTCAACAAACATATTCTCCATCAAATAAATAAACCGCTTGATTCCTTAAGTCCCCAAAGGCCAGTGTCGCTAATTGATACGCTAATAATAGGCGACATGTGTTCTGCAGAGGTTCTGGATCGTTTTTCTGCAATTGATGGTCGACTTTCCATCTTAGCGCCAGAAAGATCATTATATTCCTCGTCAACAATACTTTTTCATACGGCTTCTGTTTTATCCCCTGGTGGAACAGTGATAATTGTTATTCCTTCAAAGGAAAATAGTAGCCGTCTAACAGTATTTGACAGTCCCTTTATCAGTTATGTGACATCTTTAGAAGAAGGCTGCCCTAAAAGAAGCATGAAGAATTCATTTCCGTTGGTTTTCGCACCAGTCAGAAGCATTAAGATGTTAATGGGAGGAAGCCGACGAAAGGAAGAAATAAAATGCCCAGATAAGGAATTGGCGGATTATTGCAGGAGAAAAGGATTCAAACTGATATGCTTACAATAAAGAATTGTTTCAATAATTATTAATTAATCAAATTAAACAGATTATGGGAAATCACTATAGTTCGGACAAGACGGTACAAATTCTGTTGGCTTTGCTAAAAGCAAACAATATCAAAAAAGTTGTTGCATCCCCGGGGTCCTCTAATGCAGACCTCGTTTATAGCTTTCAGAATGATTCATGGTTTGAGGTCTATTCATCAGTTGACGAACGTTCAGCAGCTTTCATAGCATGTGGACTTGCTGCAGAAAGTGGAGAGGCTGTTGTACTAACATGTACTGGCTCTACAGCAGCACGCAACTATTTTCCAGGACTGACAGAAGCCTACTACAGAAAGCTGCCCGTATTAGCCATTACGGAGCATGCTGGTCAGGAATATATCGGACATCTGCGGTCGCAGTGCATAGACAATCGTGTGTCGCCCAATGATGTGGCTCGTTTGTCAATTGAGTTGCCGTTGGTTAAGAGCCAGTGTGATCAAGATTATGTGATGATGGAAGCTAATAAGGCAATACTGGAACTATTTCGCGATGGTGGCGGTCCTGTGCTCATTAATCTGATAGCATCCTTTAGCCGTGACTTCACTACAGAAAAACTACCGACAGTCCAGGCTCTTAAACGTTATCAGGCATGGGATGTGATGCCAGAGATGCCTAAAGGACGGATCGCAGTATATGTGGGTACTCATCGAACGTTCTCCGACCAACAAAATAGAACAATTGAGAGTTTTTGTGCTACACATGATGCTGTGGTAATCTGTGACCACACAAGCGGATACTACGGCAAGTACAGGTTGCTGCCTACTTTGGAACATTTGCAAAAAAGCAAGAACCCCATTGGAGAACTAGATTTGATGATTCATATCGGAGAGGTGTCGGCAGCTACTTTTGCTGGAACAATAGAGACTAAAGCTATATGGCGTGTGAGTGAAGATGGTGAATTGCGTAATCCATTTAAGCGGCTCACTTGTGTCTTTCAAATGCCAGACTGGTATTTCTTTGAGAAGTATAGTGTGAAAGGTGAAAATAAGCACAAGTTTATTGATGATCTGAAACCACGATATGCAAGGATTTATGAAGGTATCCCTGACTTGCCTTTTGGTAATATCTGGGCTGCCCAACAATTGTCACATCTGATTCCTTCAGATTCAGTTTTCCATCTTAGCGTTTCAAACACACGGCGTTCATGGAATATATTCCCTTTGCCTCTTGGTGTAGTCTCTTCATGCAACGTTGGCTGTTGTGGCATTGATGGATGTACCAGCACACTGGTTGGAGCCTCATTAGCATCACCAGATAAATTGCATTATTTGGTTACAGGTGACTTAGCCTTCTTCTACGATTTAAACTCAATAGGTAATAGACATGTTGGGCGAAATGTCAGAATTATGGTTGTTAATAATGGAATCGGCGTGGAGTTTCGCATCAATTCCTGCTCTGCTATGGGCAATGACGTTGACCAATATGTAGCTGCTGCCGGACACTTCGGCCATCAGTCTCCTCAGTTGTTGAGGCATATGGCTGAAGATTTGGGATTTCAATATTTGTCGGCAAGCAGCAAAGAAGAGTTCTTGGAAGCTCTCCCGATTTTTACCAATTCGAGTCTCACCGAACGGCCTATGCTCTTCGAACTTTTTGTAAAGCCAGAGGATGATAAAGAGGCAATCAGCCTCATGTCGAACATAGAAATTGATGATAGTAATCCCCTACAAGACGGGTTGAAGAGGGGCATTAAATCAATACTTGGAGACTCCGGTGTAAAAAACGTTAAGAAAATTTTTAAACTATGAAAATAGGTATTCTGACATTCCATTACGCAAGGAATTATGGCGCTGTACTTCAAGCCTATGCATTAAAAAAAGTACTAAATTTGATGGGACATGCTGTTGAAACAATAAATTATCAGAATGTGACAATAGTAAACAGAAAAAAACCGTTTCAATTATCATTCTTTATCCACAGTCCAATCCTTTTTATACTTCAATTTATAAATACATACTGGGGATATTCGAGAAAGAGAAAATCATTTTCTAAATTTGAAAACAAATACTTGGAGATTAGCACTTCAAAATATGACTGCATGAATATGCGAAACGCAGATTATGATTGTATTATAATAGGAAGTGATCAAGTTTGGAGTCCTGTCATAACTGGAGGACCTGATGAAGTATATTGGGGAATACACAAACCTCTAAAAGCAAAATTGATAACATATGCGGCATCATCATGTGATACTAAATTAATGGAAGGTTCCGATTTTTCCGACGTAGGCAAGTGGTTGAATAATTTTGATGCAATAAGTGTTCGCGAAGGAAGGTTAAAGACGTATGTCGAAGCCAAGTCTTCTAAAATTGCTACTGTCGTATGTGATCCTACATTATTAGCAGGCCGTAAGATATTTGATGAGTTATGTTCAAAAAAAATTATAAATGAAAAATATGTATTTTTATATAGTGTTGAACAGAATTCTAAAACACTTTCCATAGCTCGTGAGATTGCCAAACAATATAATGCTAAGTTAGTCATGCTCTATGAGCCTGCAATATCTAGTGCAATCAAACATTTTAAAGACGGCATAATAAGAATAAATGCTTCTGTCGAGCAAATGCTGAGTTTAATTAAATATTCGGAGTGTGTAGTAGTACTTTCTTTTCATGGAACAGCTTTATCGATGTTATTTGAAAAAGACTTTTATTCAATTCAAGGTATGAATATGGCAAGAATTGAAGAAATATTAAGACCTTGCCATCTCATGAACAGAATAATTACAGATGTTAATGACTTTACTGTTAGTCATATAGATTATACAAATGTAAGTGATAAACTGGAACTAATCCGAAAAGAGTCATATCAGTGGTTAAATAATCAGGTATCTTGACTAATATTTTTGTATAGACAATATGCAATTTAGCTTAACCTTATGATGGATAACTTAATATTAGATGAAAAAAGCAATTGATTTTATATATAATCGCTACGACTATTATATTATAGTCTTAATTGCATCGTTAGCTGCTGGTGGTTTAGGCGGTGCATTTCAGCCATTTCGAGTCATAAGTTTCCTGCTTCTCCCCGAACTTGTAAGAGCTATTCAAAAGCATAGAGGTTGGATAACTCCCTTTATAATTACCATTTTCTTGTTTTTTGTTTATGCAATTCTTTCGATAATATGGGCACCTGTAGGCAGTGAATGGACGGCTCATCTCGCATATTGTATATTCCATTTTCTCCTTTTTATAGAAATCGTTGCGTTTTCATTTTGTGCAAATAAACCATTTGCTGCTCTCAGCACGGGATGGCTTGTTGCTGTTGCGTTAACTCTTGTTGTGGCGATGTGGGAGATTACGACAGATAATCACCTTTCTATATCTAAACAAGGGAGTAACGAACAAGTAAACCTTGGTCACACGATTTTTGTTCGCCAGTTTGCATCAGTGACTTTTTTCAACTATAATTCTTATGTAACATTCTTATGCTTTGCGATGCCGTTCCTCTTTTATGTACTTTTGATGAAAGGGCGAGGAACAATATGGAAAGGATGGTCAATTTTAAGTCTCGTCCTGTCGGCTGTATGTATATTGTTCAACGCATCTCGTGGAGGCTTAATTACCATGATGACCATGACAGCGATATATTTTCTTATGTCGTTGAAGAATAGGAGGGCTGGTTTTTCAATACTTCTTATTATAGCAGGTGCCTTGCTTGCTGTCAGCTATTTTGGAGATTCGCTTTTCACTATGATGGAGGTCAGGTCATCTGAAGGTGCTTTGTTTGAAGGAGGTTCAAGATATGAGATTTGGGAACATGCAATGAATGTATTTTTCTCTACCTATGGAATAGGAACAGGGTTAGGCGGTATAATTGTTGAAATGAATCGGGAATGGGGAGGTATTTCTGTGACTCACAACATATTTCTTGAGATTCTTCTTGAATTTGGCATTATTATCTTTGTCGCATTTATATTTTATCTTGTCCGTCTATTTAAGAATGCGCGTAGGTTTGCAGGTAGAGATGAGAAAATTACTGTTTTTCTTGCAATATTAGCACTTCCAATTTATGGTATCATAGATAGTGGATATCTCAATCATCCTCATGTTTTTGCAGCCTTCGCTTCTCTGTCGGTTTTTACAAATATGAATATAATAAAGAAGACTCGAAGATGATTGTATTTGGGAATACTTCCATTATAGTTGAAGACATCTGACCAAATGCTATGACACAGTTGAGAAGATATGATAAGGTTATCATCAGATAAACCTTTTACCTCTATAATGAAGACAACAATGTGACAGATTCATTTATAGAAAAAGCTATAAAATAATAATAAAATACAATACAATGAATGTATTGAACCTTTATATTCAAACCTTTACGCGACTTCATAATCGACGTTTTGATATCCTTAATATAATAGGAAGGATGAGAGGACTTTTAAGGAGAGTAGCACTCAGGAGAGTACCGAAATACCTCACAAAAAAAAGTACACCGCAAGGGCTGCGTATAGAAAACCTGATAGTTTCATTTACCTCGTTTCCAGCCCGCATAGCCAATGTGTGGCAGGTGGTAGAATGTATGAAACGACAGACATATCTTCCAGAGAAAATCGTCTTATGGTTGTCAAAAGACCAGTTCCCTCATAATAGCGATGTGCCAGAATCACTGAGATCCCAGGTGGATAACCTATTTGAAATTCGTATGGTTGACGGTGATATCAGGTCGCATAAGAAATGGTATTACACATTTCTTGAATATACAGGTAAGAGCATTGTGACAATTGATGATGATGTATATTATCATTGCGATACACTTAAATATTTAGTAGATTGTAGCAGGCTCTTTCCTAATTGTGTAATTGCAAACAATACAAAACAGATCACATTTACAGATGGGAAGATACAACCCTATGACCGATGGATAGTTGATGTGCCTCCATATAAAAAAGAGAACCTAGTACAAATAGGAGTAGGTGGAGTACTATATCCCCCCTGTTATGCTACTACCCCACTTCTTCTTGACAAAGATCTCTTCCTCCGTCTTACTCCGTTAGCAGATGACTTGTGGCTTAATGCTATGGCTAAGATTCAAGATGTTCCCATTGTACAGACTCCTTTTCCATATCTAATTATTAATATGGACAATGGCAGTGCTCCTTCTCTTAGCAACGTAAATCTTGGTCAGTCGCAGAATGACAAGCAACTATCGAATCTACAGATGTATTTTAAAGAAAAATTCAATAAAGATATTTATTCCGAATAGATAATAACAAAATTATGAAGATACATATTATAACAGGACATTTTTATCCCCAGTTGCACCCAAGGGCATTTCGCGCAAATGAATTGGCTATTGAGTTTGCCAGAAGAGGCCATGATGTGTCAGTCACAAACTGTTGGACAATAAAGGGCTTTGACTATGATGAATATGGCAGGAAAAATAACATAAGGATTAGTAATCTTAATTTGTTTATAACTTCGGCAGAAGGGATCTCAAATAGTTCAAGTTCTAAGAGCCAAAACAAACTAAAGAAATTCGTTAAGAATTATTTTTTTGCGGGTTCATTCTTCTTTCGTGGGCCACGTATTGCACAAGAGGTGAAAATAGATAGTGATACAGATTTGGTTATTGCGCTGTCCACTCCATTTACGTGTGTATATGGAGTTAGCAGGTATCTTAAGAAACATGGTAAACGATGCGTTGCTATTGCTGATAGCGGTGATCCATTTTATAATAGTCAGCAGTCACCGAAAGCAATTTGGTTTAAACATATAGAGAAGAGTGTTTATAAACAATATGATTACCTCACAATCCCAACAGAGAATGCTATACCGCTATATGCACCAATGATAGACAGGGAGAAAATAAAAATAATACCGCAGGGGTTCAACATGGACAACCTTAATCTTTATAAAGGAGATTTTGAAGGGCCTATAAGAATAGCGTATGCAGGTGTTTTCTACAGAGATATTAGAAACCCAGAGTTTCTGTTTAGGCATCTTGCTTCTGTAAAGAAAAAATTTGAGCTTCATCTGTTTATGCGTGAACGTGACACAATGGTGGATGAATATATTGAAAAATATCCATCTTTGAAAGGAAAGGTGTTTGTAACCTCCTTGCCTCATGACAAGTTGTTGTATGAATTAAGCCGTATGCATTTTCTCGTGAATATTGAAAACTTGTCGAACACTCAACTACCATCGAAACTGATAGACTACGGTATGGCAGGCAGACCGATTTTCTCATGTAACAGCACAAACTTTTCTCCTGAAAAATTGAATCGCTTCATTGATGGTGATTATAGTGGGGAATTTGAAGTTGATGTAAA
>ODAI013853307.1_pt1 | contig 11978 bp, 11 predicted proteins | sample 1539321 | NCBI WGS metagenome assembly ODAI01 (sample SAMN02144231, study PRJEB22623) | gut metagenome | biome: sheep rumen | host: Ovis aries | place: New Zealand
ACTGTTCCGGAACAGAAAAATACCTATAAAAATCGCGAAACTTCGATTTTTATAGGTATTGAGCTTCGAAATGAACCATCTAAGCTGGCAGTAGTACCTATATTTTTTGAAAAAAACTGTTTTTTATAGGTGTCCGGCCAAATCCTGCCCCTATTTGAGACAGCCTCTTTATTATTTCTCGATCCTGAAGCAGATCTTCTCCAGATCCTTCGCGCTTGTCAATTCACCCAAAGCCTTTCCGTCGGCTTTAGCAAGCCTCATTCTGTATGTTACTTTAGGGAGTGAAGTATTTGTTACCTTATCGAATTCATCTTTTGTCATCTCATATTCGTCATCACCGTATCTGACTTTTCCATCGGATTCATGGATCTCGGTAGCAACTATATCGCCATTCAGTTTACCGTCCGAAAACGAAAGCTTCCAATAGTAAATATAGATAGATTCCGGTCCGAGTGCATCATCATATTCTCTGGCGATAAATTCATATTTGCCCTTGCTGTTCAATCTGAGTTCGTAAACTTCATCCATTTCAGGGCCGGCGCTTTCATTTTCAAACGGGATATCTACCTGTTCTATACCGCTCTTGTCAGCTTTTACTTCATACATATATAACGGTTGACCTTTTTTGGATACTGAAACCTCATAAAGACCGTTCATGTCAAGATCCGTAATATAATAGGTCTGTTCAGGATCGCTTGAAAAAAACCAATGATCTTTTGCATTGAAGAGAATCTCAAGCTGTTCATTGTCAGCGATTACAGGAGCAGGTCCTGTCTCAGAGGAATCCGGTGCATCAGTATCAGCCGGAGCAGTAGTTGCAGCTGCTGTTGTCTGAGCCGCAGATGATGAAGCCGGTGTGTTATCCGGTTCTTTTTTACTGCATGAAGCGGCTGAGAGCATACATAAAGACAGTATTGCTGCCGTTATCATTCTAATCGTTTTATTCATCCGTTTACCTCTCTTCATTGATTTCGTGAATTATAACACATGGATTAAAACAGATATATCATAACTAAACAACTTATAAGACAGAACAAAATAGCCCTTGTGATAGAATACCCGTATGCCTAATTCAGAGAAAGCCGCATTCAGGAAAAAGCTTGTATCCCTCATCCTGCCGATGACACTGCAGAACTTTATGTTCTCGCTCGTTCCGCTGTCGGATACGATAATGCTTGTATCAGATCAGGATGCCATGTCATCCGTTTCCCTCGCGTCACAGGTCGCGTTCGTATTCAGCATGTTCTCTATGGCGATCTCATCCGGCTGCTCGATGTTTGCGGCACAGTTCTGGGGCAAGGGCGACAAGAAGTCCATTGAGCAGCTTTTCGGTTATTGCATAAAGCTCCTGCTCCCTATCCTCGTCTTATTCTTCGGCTGTACCATGTTCATGCCTGAAGCGGTAATGCGCATCTACACCAATAATCCTTCCCTGATCGCTCACGGCATTCCATACCTCAGGATCGCTTCCTTTTCATATGTCTGCATGGGACTGTCGATCGTATATGAATCCATCCTTAAGAATGTCGGTCTTGTAAAGCAATGCACTTTTGCAAGCGGCGTAATGGTCGTCTTGAATGTTTTTCTCAACGCAGTCTTCATCTACGGTCTTTTCGGGATCCCAAAGATGGGTGCCACCGGTGCCGCGATCGCAACAACAATAGCCGCATTTGCAGGTCTCGCCTTCTGTATTTATTTCTCTCTTACGAAGAAGATAGTCTCGTTAAGGCTTAAATACATACTTAGAACCGGAATAAATCTCAGAAGAAGGTTCTCAAAGTACAGCGCTCCTTTTTTCTTAAACCAGATAATCTGGAGCATCGGATTTACCATGATAACCGTAATAATGGGGCACTTAGGCAACGATGCAGTTGCTGCAAACGCCATCGTAACGGTGATCAAAGATATCGTTTCATCCTTCTGCTATGCTTTAGGCGCAGGCGGAGCGATCGTTGTCGGCAATGAGCTCGGCGCCGGAAGGCTTGAGAGCGCAAAAGATTACGGCAAGCGCATCATGAAGCTTTGTGTCGTCTCAGGCATTATTTTGGGACTTATCGCGGCTGCCTCCGCTCCTCTGGTCATAATGTTCGTCAACCTCACTCCCCTTGCCGAGCATTATCTGTTTATCATGATCCTCATGTGCAGCTACTATATCCTCGGACGTTCAATAAACTGCACGACTATCGGCGGTATATTCTCCGCGGGCGGCGACACCAGATTCGGTTTTATCTGTGATACCGTGACGATGTGGGCTTTTATAGTACCAGTAGGCTTCATCGCGGCTTTTGCTTTAAGGCTCCCCGTTCTTGTTGTATATTTCCTTCTGAATCTGGACGAGATAATAAAACTGCCCGTAGTCATTGCGCGCTACAGGCAGTATAAGTGGGTAAATAATATCGTCAATGATATGGAAGCTGATGAATTCTGATCATCGCTTGATCAGCTTTGCTCCGTAATCCGTCGTATCAAATGTCGAGAAGTAATCGTTCAGGGTCTCTGCACGTCTGATGAGCTTAACGGAACCGTCTTCTTTGAGAAGGAGCTCGGCAGACCAGAGTCTTCCGTTGTAGTTATAGCCCATGGCAAATCCGTGAGCGCCGGCATCGTGGATCACAAGATAGTCACCCATGTCGATCTTAGGAAGCATCCTGTCGATCGCAAACTTGTCGTTGTTCTCGCAGAGAGAACCTGTTACATCGTATTTATGATCGCAAGGTGCATTTTCCTTGCCGAGAACGGTAATGTGATGGTAAGCACCGTACATTGCAGGACGCATGAGGTTAGCTGCACAAGCGTCAACGCCGATGTACTCCTTGTAGATGTGCTTTTCGTGAACGGCCTTTGTAACGAGAGCTCCGAAAGGTGCGAGCATAAATCTGCCCATCTCGGTATAGATTGCAACATCTCCCATGCCTGCGGGAACAAGGATCTCCTCAAACTTCTTTCTTACGCCCTCGCCTATCTCCTTGATATCGTTAGCGGGCTGGTCGGGTCTGTAGTCAACTCCTACGCCGCCGGAAAGGTTGATGAACGCAAATTCAACGCCGACCTTGTTCTTTGCTTCAACTGCAAGCTCGAAAAGCTCGCCCGCGAGCTTAGGATAGTATTCGTTGGTAACCGTGTTGCTCGCAAGGAACGCATGAAGTCCTACCTTCTTTACGCCGTGAGATTTAAGCTGGGCATAAGCATCGAAAAGCTGTTCCTTGGTCATTCCGTACTTGGAATCGCCCGGGTTGTCCATGATGCCGTTGCTGAGCTTATAAACTCCGCCCGGATTATATCTGCAGCTCATCACCTCAGGGAACTCAGGTCCGATGATGCTTTCAAGGAAAGGAATGTGAGTGATGTCATCGAGGTTGATTATGCCTCCGAGCTTGGCGCAGAGCGCATACTCTTCAGCAGGCGTATCGTTGCTCGAGAACATGATCGGGCCTCCGACCGCGTCCGCAAGAACAAGCTCGGCTTCACTTGAGCAGTCAAATCCGAATCCGGCGTCCCTGATGATCTCCATAATATACGGATTAGGTGTGGCCTTTACCGCGAAATACTCACAGAAACCTTTATTCCAGGAAAATGCATCCTTAACAGCCTTACAACGTGCCTTTATTCCGGCTTCGTCATAGATATGAAAAGGTGTCGGGTAATCTTTTGCGATCTTCTCGATCATTTCTTTGGTAACAAAAGGTTTCTTTTCCATAAATAGTCCTCACTAATAAACAATAGCGAAAATTTAACACTTTATCGCATTAAATACAAGTGCTCGGGACAATAGAATACTGCCTCTGAGATATCTCAGAGGCAGATATTTATATGGGTAATCCGTTCGGATGTGATTCAGCCTATTCCGCCGCCTTCTTCAAGATGACAGATGGCAAGCTGATTCTTCGCATCATAAGTGATCTTAAAGTTCATGAATCTTGCTCGGTCAGAAGGAAGAAGCTTCATTTCCGGTTCAGGTCCTTTCCATTCTCCCGTATAAACAGTGTTGCCTTCTGAATCTGTGCTCTTTTTCCAGAACTTATCAAAAGATATCTCTTTCTGATTGTGGTTCCTAAGTTCATAAGAAACAATGTTGTGGTTATTTTTCAAAAATCCCTGGAGCTGCTTTTCCGTTGCCTTGAAGCAAGTGATCGTACCGCTGTAACCGGTCGCATTGTCACCTTCCCAGTATGTAACAAAGAATCCTTCAGAGTACCAATCCGAGGAAGTGAACTTGCTGTAAAAATTGGAGTACGAGGCATCTTTCTTGATATCCAGGAGATTCATGCCCTTCTGTGCATAGTAGTTGGCGAGTTTGTTGAGCTCAGGATCCTTATAATACTCCGCTTTAACGATAACATTCTTATAATAGTCTTCTTCTGCTTTGTCCTGTGAAGACACGGCTGAAGCGACAGCGGATGCTTCTGATTCAGGCAGGTTATCAGTGGGGATGACGCGGTTCTTCTTATCTTCAGACTGCTTTGTTACTCCGTCTGTTGCGCCCTCGGGGACTTCAACATTGAAGAATGCCCTGATGCCTGCATTGATCGCATTGCGTGAAGAAGGAATGATAAACAGCGTTCCCATTGTTACCGCTACGATCGCAGCTGCTATTCCTGCCTTTGCGCCCTTGGTAAGGCGTGTCGTCTTTGCACGCTTGCCTACGTGTTCTGCTCTGACTTCAGTTGCGGCTGAAGCCATTTCGTTTTCTAATATCTTTCTCATTTCTAATTTCCTGTCCTTGTCGATCTGTATCTTTTCGATAGCTTTTACGTATTCATCCTGCATAACTGCTACCTCCCACGAAACGTTTTCTTAAGATTTCTTTTGCTCTGGTAAGTCTCATTGACACTGCCGACGGGGCTATATCCAGAATGTCAGCGATCTCTTTAAGGGAGTAGCCTTCGTAATAATGAAGGTGTATCGCGACTCTGAGTTTGTCCGGAAGTTCTGCTACCGCTTCATACATCTCCGTATCATCTTCATCTATCTCGATGTCTGACCCTACATCTGCCGCATCTTCGAACGGTGCATTGAAAGCGACGCTTACCGATTTCAGGAAATCCCTGCACTTGTTGGCGGTCATGGTAAGGATATATGATTTCTCTTTTCCGTTTGCGATAGTGATATCGGATCTTATAAGCTTTACGAAAACATCCTGAACAACATCTTCGGCATCAGGTCTTGAGCCTAGATACGAATATGCCAGACGGAATGCGTCATCAGCATATGTATCGAACAGTCTCAACACAGCTTCATTGTTCATTTAGCCTAACCTTCCTTTTCGTGATTTTTGAGATCTCACCTATAAGACGAATGAGCATATCCGATTTCACACATTTTCACGAAAATAATATTGAAAAATAAAGGAAAGTTACTGATTAGCCTTTCTCTTCTCGCATTCAGGGCAATAGGACATAGGAGTCATAGAAAGAAATGACTCCTTCTTATATCCGCACTTGGAGCAAATATATACATACTTGGAAAAAACGCTGCCCATGGAAGTGCTTACGAGCCATGTGCCTTCAGAATCATCAGAGGCCGGCTGCACAGGCTGTACAGGCTCTTCTTTAGGCTTGGGGAGCTCAACGATCTCGGCAGCCTCTTTGACGCGTTCGTCAGCGCCCTGGGTAAAGAACAGAGCTTTCTTGTGAACAGAGGGGACCTCAATTGATTCTTCGTCAAACCATGTCTTAGGCTTGGGTTCGCCGAAAGAACACTTGGTAACATAATAAGGGCAGCCGGAACAGTCATCCCTGTTGACGCACATCCTGTAAATGCCTCTTAACAACTGATCAACTAATTGTTCCTTATTATCATTATCCATAGGCATTCTCCTTTACAAGATGTAACCACAGTTTTTTTATTATATCACCTGATATAACAACATAAAAAAACCGGAGGCATATCGCCTCCGGTTGATCGAACACAGTGTTCTAAATCTTATTTCTTAACAGTGACCTTCCTGCCGCAGTTAGCCTTTGTAAATATCTTCTTATAAGCATTTACCTTAGCCTTCTTGACCTTGACCGTCTTGACGGAAGAATTCTTGAGAGACTTCTTAACGCCTGCTTTTGTAAGCTTGGTTGTCTTGTTAATGGTAATAAGTGTAAGCTTTGTATCCTTTGAGAATGCATAGGTACCGATCTTCTTCAATACAGAAGACGGAATTGTAAATGAACTCAGCGAAGTGCAGGCTGCAAATGCCTGATCACCGATGGTCTGCAACCATGCACCGCCTGTAACTTTGGTAAGCGATGTGCATCCGAGGAAAGCATTAGCGCCGATAGATGTGACGTTGGCTCCGATCGTGAGATTTGTGAGCGTAGTATCCTTGTAGAATGCCTTGGCATCGATCTTGTTAACTACGTACTTGCAATCCTTGATCTGGACAATATTAGGGATAACCACATCCGTCGCAGGTGAAGAAATACCGAGGACAGTAACTTTACCCGTACCGTCTTTTGCAGCATTGGTAACCTTAACTTTGATACCGCCGCTGACTGTCGTTTCTTCTCCTTCGACTGCGTAATCATTGAAAGTAGCTTTTACAGGAACGCCATCAAAAGAAGTATTCCTAAATTTATTATACAGATCCTGGTCAAGCCTGAATGTAGAAACACTTGAGCAAGAGCAGTATGCGTTTGCGCCTAAAGAAGTAACGCTGTAAGGGATTTCAATATTTTTAAGGCTTGTACAACCTTCAAAAGCAGATGCTCCGATAGATTCAAGGGATGTAGGTAAATTGACTTTTTCAAGAGCCTTGCAGCCGTAGAATGTATTATCGTTGATCTTTGTTACTGATGAAGGAATATCTAAAGTAGAAAGACCTGCGTTGGCAAAAGCGCTCACGCTCATTGACTTAACTTTATTAAGATCGATTGTATCGAGGGCACTACATCCGGCGAAAGCTCTGATTCCGATTGCTGTAATGCTGTCAGGAAGGGTAACAGAACTGAGTTTGGAGCAGCCGTTAAAAGTTTTTTCCTTAACTGCTGTTGTCTTATTTGAAAGAGTAGCGCTCGTAAGAGAAGTACAGCCTTCGAAAGCTCCCATACCTACTTTGGTAACAGTATTAGGAATAACGATGGATGAAAGACTCTTACAGTTCTTAAAAGCACTGTCACTGATCGATTCAAGCTTAGCAGGATATGTAATACTTGTAAGCTTCTCGCAGTCTTCGAAAGAATTCTTACCTATAGCCTTCATGCTCTCAGGGAATGAAACGCTTGTAAGGCTTGTAAAACCCTTGAATGAATAGCTGCCTACAGTAGTAACCGTACCAGAGATAATAACCTCGGTAATAGAAGCTGCCTGGAGTGTCCATGGTGCGAAAACCTTATTTTCGGCAGACTGACCATCGAACTCACTGAAGCTTGTCATTGAACCCTTACCAGTAATCGTAAGAGTTGTACCGGAGAGTGACCAGGTAACATACTCACCGCACTTACCGGAATTAGCATTAACAGAAGGTCTGTTAGCAGTCTCTTCATCGCCCTGCTTCTCTTCTGCAGTTTCTGCTTCCTCAGGCTTCTGCTCTTCAGGAGCTTCAGTTTCCTCGGGCTTCTGTTCTTCTGCAGCCTCTGTTTCCTCAGGCTTCTGCTCTTCAGCAGCCTCTGTTTCCTCAGGCTTCTGCTCTTCAGCAGCCTTGGTCTCCTCTACTTCTTTTGTCTCGGGAGCTTCAGTCTCCTTTGCAGTAGTTTCTTCTGTCTCTTTCTTCTCGGCAGCCTTAGTCTCCTTCTTCTCGGTTACTTCAGGCTCCTGCTTTTCGGTAGCCTCAGTATTCTGCGCTTCAGTAGGAGCAACAGTTTCATCTGCCATAACAGGTGTTACGACCATTGACGCACACATAGCGGCAGACAATAAGACTGACGTTACTTTCTTATGGTTCATATTAAAACCTCCATAATTAAGTGATAATGCTATTACCCTGATTTGTAAGTTTACTACGGTAAAGGCAAAACTGCACTAATATTTTAGGAAAAATTGTATTTTTTTAATAATTTATAATGGAATTGAAATCTTTTCGGTCAAAAACAGGCCATTTTCACTGCTAAACCCATGAAAAATCCCCATTGCCCGGTTAAGGAACAATGGGGATAAAAATCTGGTGGAGACGAAGAGGATCGAACTCTCGACCTTACGGATGCGAACCGTACGCTCTCCCAGCTGAGCTACGCCCCCGCGCGTGAGAGATTATAACATAACAATAAGGCTCGCGCGAGTATGGTCAGTACTTAAGAATACATCCCTCTGAACATGTCTATTACCTGAGCAACAAGGCCTGTGGCAACAAGGATAGCCATGATGATGACAAAGATAATCACGAAGCAGAAATATGATCTTGCGAAGTTCTTTTTGTTGACGTTTTTAGTTCCGCCCAGAGCGTAAACTATCAGGATAATGAATCCTACAACAGGTATCGAAAAAAGTATCTCCAGGCCGAAGTAACCCCACATTGAGATCGGACGGTATTTCTCGGGAATATTATTGATATCAGACATAAAGCCCCTCCTAAATTATGCTTGATAAATCGAGTATAGCATGAATAAAAGAATTGTAGTAGCATGAACCCGGAAGCTTAGCTCAGCGGGAGAGCATTCCCTTCACAGGGGAGGGGTCGCGGGTTCAAACCCCGCAGTTTCCACCAGAAAATCATAAGGGGCAGTCCGACTGACTGCCCCTTATTTACTGCTTATCGATGCAGCTCGCAAAACACTTGGTCAATCGGCAAAAACAAAACTACCTTAAGATTTGAGATGTTTGGTTGTGCGGAGGCAGCTTTGTTATTGCTCTGAAAATGCAGAAGTAGTTGATTGACCTGTTCTGCGACTTCCATTATCATTTTATCGACACTGTGTTGAATTTCAATGCGCAGATATATGCAATCTGTTTTGAATTCAACACATTTTCGAGATATGTCGATATTTAGCGAGGTAAATTGTGGCAATTTCAAGAAGGACACTGATGACAAAAAAGCTCTTCGCGTCAGCTCTGATAGAACTGATGCAGGTTAAGCCGTATCACAAGATCACCGTAAAAGAGATATGCGAACAAGCAGATCTTAACCGGACAACGTTCTATCTTCACTACAATGATATTTCCGAACTCTTTAATGAAATTGTTTTAAATCTCGAAGATGATTTGACACAGTATGTCCCTCCAACGAAAAAAGAACAGGACAGGGTCATCGCCTTGACCAAATATCTGACATACATCAAGAATAACCATGTCGTTTTCCGCACACTGATGAGCAGCGACCAGAACGGCGGTGCCAAGACAAAGATCCTTACGGATATACTGGCTTACAGAAAGGACAACCTCCCTGTTTTCGGCTCAACAGAAGAGAGCAAATATGTTTACTCGTTCATCATCGACGGGTGTATAAGCATGGTCTTAAAATGGATAGACAACGGCTTTGATATCAATATCGATGAGCTCGCAAAGCTGATGGACAAGCTTTGCTATATGACACACAAGGAATTGGCCGTTTAAGATTCCTCTGTTGATTCCACCGTTATCATCGGTCCCTGGTCACCCTTATCGAAGTTGCCGGTGATGCCGTCACCTGTATTGGGCACAAACGCAGAATAGATCACATCGATAATGAAGAACACAAGAAGGACAGCTTCCACAGGTATTAGTATCTTCTGCTGGGCTTTTCTTATCATGTTATCGAGGAGCGGCGCCAGAACATAAATGAAAGCCATTCCGGCAGCACCGAAAACGAACAGGCCTTCTGCGCAGACTCTTCCGTCGATATTGAAGAAATATCCGGAATAATCCCACCATTTCTTGTCGAAGATCGTCTCCAGAGCCCATCCTCCGAAATACTCGACCACTCCGCACAGGACTACGGTCGCTATAAGATGCAGTACCGGCCTGCGCCTTAAAACAAACAGGAATATCAATACTATCAGGCCGCCCACGCCGTAGATCGGGAGCCACGGTCCGTGAAGCACGCCTCGGTTGATTATCTTGCCCTGCTGAACATAGTAGAAGAAAAGTTCCCAGACCCAGCCGAACATTGCAAAGATAAAGAACAATGCCGCAAGCGAAGGCAAAGAATAGTGACGCATGTAATGGATATGCGCCAAAGACTTGAGTTTCCTCTGTTCGGGGATCGGAGACAGCCTTGAAGGATAACTCTCCCCTTCCGCTTCATTCTTATAAGCCAAGAGCTTCACACGGCGCTCTTCGTTAGCCTCATACTCCATCTCATCCTTCGTATTCCAGAGAACGACACCGAAATGATCGGCTATAAACTTGTTCCTGCCCTTAAGTCCGTCCAAAGAATACTTACCGGCAGCAAGCTCATCCATTACGTCCGCATAAGCATCCATAAGCGAATTGTTGTCTGCCTTTGCAAACAGATAGATATCGTTGAGCTGGTCAACTCCCTCGATCTCATTCTGCTTGGCTGCTTCCCTGACCCTTGCATAGAACTCGGAATAAATGCAGATCTTATAAGGGTTGGTATACAGAATGCCTAACACTCCGAGAGTGAAAACATTCAATATATTCCAGCCCAATATGCTGATAATGATCTTAAAAAGAGTCCATTTGTTGCCTCTCATCATCATCCACGAAAGCTTAAGCGCATCCCGTGTCTTGATGTCGGGATTCTCGGCAATGATATAAGGCACAAGGAAGAATCCGAATCTTACGATAGGATAAAGGACAATGGTAAAAGACGACAGGAATTCGATTATCCACAAAAGACCCATTGTGACAGCCGATCTCGTCCACCTCTTCATGCGGATGAAGAAAAGATAACGGGATACCGGTATCTTCTTATAGATCCTGCCTTCAAGGAATACCCTTCTGATAATGGCAACGAAAAGATTACGTACAAACAGCCAGTAAGTAAATGAGACCAGCGCCAATACAGAAACAATCGCGATATTGGCGGCACGGGGGTCTCCCACAATGCCTGATATGGTTGAATACATATGTGAAAAGAATGTATCGCCTGCAACAAAATCGATTATCTGATTGAGAACTCCTTTTGTCCTTCCGAAAACCTGGGAACCTTCAGGACTCTTGATCTTCCTGTTAACATCCTCAAGCTGCTTTTCAACATTCTTGCGGAAAACGCCGGCATCGCTATCCAGTGCCTTAACGCCTTCCTTGATCTTTTCCTCTGTCTCCGGGTCAACTTCCACAGTTATGGATGAATTTGAGAACATATCGAAGAACGTCGAGCGCATATTGATCAGATAGTCAGAGGTGATGAACTCCGCATCCATAAATACTGCGAGAAGACAGGCCACTACAAAAAACAGATAGTGACGCTTCAAGCTACCTCTGGCATCGCGCTTGAGCATACGGATGCCGTATTCCATCTTGTTCTTCTTTTTATTGTCAGGCATGAGGATATATTATCAAAAAAGGCCTCCCCGTAAAAGGAGAGGCATAAAAAAGATTTTTACCGGATTACATTGCGGTGTAGCCGCCGTCTACAGGAAGGTTAACGCCTGTAACGTATGTCGTTGCGGGAGATGCGAGGAAACAGATAGCTGTATCGAGCTCACCTTCGTTGCCGTATCTCTCAAGAGGGATCATGGTCTTTGCATTAGCCTGGAAGAACTCGGAATCGAGTGTCTCCTTTGTAAGCGGGCTGTAGAAATAGCCGGGGCAGATCGAGTTGACCGTAATGCCGTACTTACCCCACTCGGAAGCCAAAGCTCTTGTAAGGTTTACAACGCCGCCCTTAGCTGCGTGATAAGGTGAAGCGGGAGCAACCTTGTTGCCTACAAGACCGTACATGGATGCAATGTTGATGATGCGTCCGAACTTGTTGGGGATCATGTATTTCTTTGCAACAGAACGTGCAAGTCTGAAAGTACCGAAGAGGTCGATGTTGATCTCATTGTTGAACTGCTCGTCTGTGATGTCTTCTGCAGGAGCAACAGCGCCTGTACCTGCATTGTTTACGAGGATGTCGATCCTGCCCATCTTGGCAAGGATCTCATCAACTGCAGCCTCGACTGCATCTG
>ODAI014322143.1_pt1 | contig 11976 bp, 3 predicted proteins | sample 1539321 | NCBI WGS metagenome assembly ODAI01 (sample SAMN02144231, study PRJEB22623) | gut metagenome | biome: sheep rumen | host: Ovis aries | place: New Zealand
CGCCGCCAATAGAAGGGTCAAAAGTAAGCGTTTTGTCCGCCAGCTTCAATCCTTGCCCTGCAGAAACGCCGCCTAACTCAAGCCCTGAAAGAACGCCGTTATCCCAAGTCAGTCCGCCGCCAATAGAAGGGTCAAAAGTAAGCGTTTTGTTTTTTAATGACAGCCCGCCGCCAAGAGTAATGTCTTCAAAAGGGTCGACAGTAAGAACACCGTCGTCGTCGAACGACAATCCGCCACCAAGTGTTAAATCGTTAGCGTTTAAGTGTTCGCCTTCCATGTAAAGGTTTTTCCCTACTTTAATGCTGCCTTTGACGGTGGTAGAAGCGGTAGGCAGCGATAGGATTTCTTTTCTCCCGCCATTACCGTCAGCCCAATTCAAAATCATTGCTGTCACCTCCAATAAAAAATGCGCCTAACGCGCTTTATTCAGTGCCTTCTCACAAAGCTTAATTCGCTTTTCTTCAAGTTTTTGGAGCTTTTCTTCGCGTTGGGCACGGGTCAATCGTTGGTCGTCGATAATTTCTTTTTCTTTTTTGCTAAGCTCGCGCATTTTCTCTTGTACAGATTTTAAACGTTTGTGCAACGTGGCGTCATATTCTTTTGGTAGCTCGACTTTATGCCCCTTTTGCCTTTCCTTCTCGAATTTGTAATCGCGAAGCATAGTTTCTTGCTTGTCTAATGCCTCATAGTAGTCTTGGACAATTTTGGGGTTTTTGTATGGGTCAAAGAGGAAACGCCGCGTCATTGGGAATTCTTCCGTGCCACCTGTAAAAAACTTGCCCATGAAGCCGAGATAGCCGCTGATTAAATAGTCAATTTTGCGCGGAGAATAATCTAGCTTATCCCCAATTTCTTTTGCTACCCACGACGTGTGAATCCCGTATTGGTTACGTGCAGAACGTTGTTGCTCACTGTAAGGGACAACAGGAGCGTCACGGAAGATAGAGTAGTTAGCGTATGATTCCAACGCCGGTGTGAAAATCGTTGATGTAATTGACGGGAACCCGCCTGCGAAATTTTTCCATACTCTTCGCCAGCTTGCAGGGTCGTTTTTCATGGTTTCTTCCATTAAAGCCGAGACTAGACGAATCCCTACGTCCATACCTTTAGGAATTCTTATGCCGTCACCAAAAATCCAATAAGTATCTTTTTCCCAGTCAGGGCGGTTCTCGTATTTTTTGCGTCGGTCGTCGTCTGAATAATTGAGAGCGTGTTCAATCAACGCAGGTATCACTGCCATCATCACTAACCTAGTCGCAGCAAAGAACGCTTCTTTTTGCCCTGCTTTAGTATTCAGGCGCGTGAGTTTTTCCCCCCAAAGTGCAAGCCCTTGTACAGCCGCGTTTGAGAATAGCACAGCTTTATTAATTGTGCGCATGGATTTACCTGCGCGGGCAAAGTCAACAGAGGCTTCGCGTGCCGCCAATGCCGCTTTCCTCAAATCCGCTGGAGTTGCTACGCCGCCATGTTGTGCGGCAAGTTCTTTTTTTGATGATTTGTAAGTGCTTAGGCGAGTGATGTTTTCACTTGCCTCTGCTAGTTCATCTAGCGTATCCAAAATTTTTCTAAATCGGGACGTGTTTCCTGTGAGTTTTCTTATTGCCCGCCCTGTAGTATCCGCACTTTCCGAAACAAAGCCGCTTTGCGTCCCCCCAAATGCCTTGAAATCCCAATAATCTTGGTCTTTAGCTCTAAGGCTTTTAAAACTGCTAACGCTCGCTTTGAAAACGTCTAGAAGTGCCGTTATTGGATTTGCGTTCAGGTTTTTGTTGTGGATATAGGCGTCCGCTAAATCGCGAAAAGGGTTGCCGGCGATAAAGTCAAGGTTACGCCCTGTCATTGCCGCGCGCAAAAAATTCATTGCAATTTTGAAAACCTGTTTAATAGCATTGCTATCTGCCGGAGTTTGAATGGATTCTATAGCGCGAACAAGTGCTTTATCTGGTGTCTCTAAGTATTTAATCTTGCCGTTTTCTTTGAAACGAACGATATTGCCATGGTCGACACCTTTTGGGACTTCGGCGATAATGTCACCAAAATTGCCACAGCGGGCAAGAGTTGCTATTTCAAGCTTGACTTTATTGCGCTCCGCCTGTCTTAAAAAGGTTCCCGTATTAGCCGCTATTTTTTGAATTGGCGAATAAGTATCGCGTTTTGAGCCGGTTTTTTCTTTTAGGCTGTCTGCCAAGTCGAAATCTTCATTTTCATCAAAAACGCGTGCCGTAGGAATGTAGTTCTCCCAAGAATTAATTATGCTGTAATATTGTGTAGGGGTCAGTAATCCTGCACTATATTGCATAGTTAGCAAAATATTAGAGTACTCCACTAATGCTTTGTGTGCTTTCCCGAATTTTTTTTCGCCAGCTTTAATTACTTCGTCGTCGTCTGCCTCGCTGAAAGACGGCTTGACGTACTTGTATTTAGGCTCGCCTTTTTCATTTTTAGCATTGTTCTTTTGGTGAATCTCTTTGTCGAGTTTTGCCAGAGCAAAGGTTTCAAGCCCGCGAACGTCGTTATCAGCTTTTTCAATTATCACTGCCAAAGGCGTAAAGTTTGAGAAGTTTGTAGCTGGGTCTTGAGCCGCGAGAGCGGCACGAATATTTTTCACTTGCTCTTCAGTCATTCCACGCTCACCAATCATCATGTCGGCTAATGCGCCTTTGCCTTTCAGCAAACGTGATGATATATAGGGGTCGAGGCTTTCTTTGATGATTTTTGCGACCTCAGGTTTAGCTTCTTTCATCATTCTGTCAACCATGTTTTGAATAGGGGCTAAATCATCAACCCATTCTTCTTTGCTAAAAAGTTCGGACTTCTGTTTTTGTTTGTCGACGATTGTACTGGCGATTCGCTCTTGCGCTGTCATATCAGTGAACTCTTGGAAGGTGTCTCTTACCGACTGCATAATTTCTGCCATGGCAGGATTTTCACGCATTGCTTTTTGAAATTCTGTTGCCTGTTGTGAAGTATTATTCAGTGCGCCGGTCAACAGCCAATCGGCAATGTAGGTGTTCATTTCTGGTGTTGCAGGGAGCTTTAAATTTTTTGCTATCTTCCCGCTGACAGCAGGTAAGAGTTTCCCCCAATCGTAAGCGTGGCGACTGCGGATGATTTTTTGCAGGTCGTCTATTACAACGTCATCTGCTCCGTCAACGTACCCGAATATAATACGGTGCCCGCTGAGTTTAGAAAGGGCGCGAGTTATTTCAGCATTGCGACGCTTAGGAGAAGTCTCGCCGGTAAATAACGAAGAAAGCTTGTTCTTTATCTTTTGGGATAAAGATTCATTTGAGTTATCACTGTTGCCTATGGAATATTTTGTCCCAAAATCTTTCGTGCTTTCTGCGCTTTCAAATTTGCGCCCGCCAATAACTTCAATATCTCGTGTGCGGTTGTTGTAGCGGAATATCGCCTTGCCGTCAGCGTCTTTCAATTCCTTCGCAATCTTGCCAAATTCAGCTGCCATTGCCTGTGCTTGCACTGTTGTAAGTTTACCTTGCGGGTTGCGGAAATGGTCAATGAATTTATTCATTGTATCCTTCAACCACTGCACGACGCGCTGAACCAAGCCGCGATTCTTGCCCGCTATGGACTGCAAAAGCCCCGTACGTCCTGCAACATCTTCCATTTGGTCAGCGAGGATTTCTTCGTCAATAGCTTCGTCAGTTTCAAGGTCTGTGCGTTTCGTGCGTTCAAGATAAGCGTCGCGTTGCTCTTCAGTAATGCCAACAGCGTTGGTTAAAGATGTATGCAATTTAGCATTATCCGCTTTCAACCAGTGCAAAGCTTCATGCCAGAAAACTTTACTAATAGGCATTTTGGAATTGACATTGATGTAAATTGTGCCGTTCATAATCCCACCGTGGGCGTCCCCGTTGGGGTCGTTGACGAACACAGTCTTTACCCCGAGTTTGTCACCGAAGGTTTTCAAGAGTTTTTGTTGCGGCGTTAAATCTTTTTCATCGACTACATTTTCAATCGAAAGTTCAGCATTGCCTTCTTTGGATTGCTTTTCACTGAAAAGATTGCCTTGGGTATTTTCTGTTTTTTCTTTAGCTTTTCGGATTACATCTACAAGGGGCGTAGGTTTACTGCTTTCACCGAACAAATTGCCTTGCCTAGGGTCGCCTTGGTCAATAACCGCTTGGGCAATGTTTTTCAAGAAATTAGCAATTTTTTTGGGGGAACGCTTGTATCGGTCGAATGTGGACAAAATTTCTCGCATTTCTTCCGAATCAGTGTGTTCATCAAATAAACTTTGCTCTTGTAAATAATTCGAAACAGTTTTCTTTTCGGCACGGAGAGAAGCTAATTTTTGCGCGGCTTCGGGAATTGCTTTTAAGTCATATTTGTGCAACCGCCCGCTCGCCATAGAAGACTTTAGTTTAGCTATTTTCGGTGCCGCGGTTAACATAGCATTGGTTACACCAACAATTTTGTCATCGGTGCTTTCGCTCATTCGTCCTATTAGTTCGCCGGCTCCGTAAGCTTTGGCAAAAAGTCCTCGTTTTACGCGGTTCAAACCGTCTTGACTAATTCGCCCGTCAGATGTCGTTAAAGCGTTTAACTCGTCTGGGGAAGCAATATCGTTAAGTGCACTTCGGAGAAAATTTTCTGAATAAGCTGCAGAAATATCTGCGTCGTCATTTTGAGGGAACATTTCTAATGTATATGAAGTAATGCTTTCACCATCCGCTTTAGCTTGTTCACTTGCCGACATTCTGGCTCCACCCGTTTGCGTGCCAGTGATGTCCTTGACCTGTTTGTTAGTTAAGTCTCCTTCTATTTCTCTAACCAAAACAGGCTGCTTCATTTTGGAAATTGCGTCTGCGCTCAAGCCTAATCTTTCAGCGTTTTGGATAAGTGCAGTCTTGTATTCTGCGGCTTTACCGTTTTCATAGGCATATCTAATTGCAGCCGTACGCCCGTTGCCGTTTAAAACTACGCCGTCGCTGCGTATTAGGGGAGCCCCTTGGTTTACGTCGCGGGATTCCATCAAGTCAGCAGGGCTTAAATTGTTGCTCATTTTTATTAAACCCGCTTGCATATTAGAACGGCTTCGGTCTCTCGGTTGTAGCTCTGTTGGATAGGCTTTATTACTGAAAACACCATCGTTTTCAATGCGATGTGACGAAGTTAATTCATCGGCTTCAACGACTTTATATCTTACTGTGTGTTCATTCCTATTACCTGTTAGCACTTTAGCTGTATTGCCACCAGTTTTAGTTTGTGCTGTAGCAGTGTTGCCTTTGGGCGTACTTTTTTGATTTTCCTGTTTAGGCACAAACGTCGCTTTTTCTTTCGCTATAGATTCCGCTTTTGGGCTTTCCTGCACGCTTGACGGTTCATTCTCGATGTTGCTCCTTTGCTGTTCGGGGGCTTCGGTTTTAATTTCTTGGTCGATATTTTCTTTGGTTGGTGGCAAGTCTTCTTCGCGTTGACGGTGTTTCTCTTCACCAAACAACTCTTCGAGGTCTTCTGCTTTGTTGATTCGTGATTCCATCATTTCATCTTCAAACTGCAGTTCGTCCTCGAAGCTGTCTTGTTCAGCGCGGGCTTCCCTTTCGTCCGAAAACAACGTGTCAAGATTTTCTGCGCGTTCTATTCGTGCTTCTTGCATTTCGTCTGCGAATTGAAGTTCATTTTGAAAGTCCTCTTCTTCTTCGCGCTGGCGTTGCCTTTCTTGCAATTCGTGTTGCCGCTGCGCCTTCTTTTGGTTTCTGGTTCTTTGTTCTGCAGCACCTTCTTCTGCCGTTTTTGGTACGGATTCTCGTTTGGGGATTTCGGTGCGCGGTTGTTGTTCTGCAGTTGTTCCCTGCCTCCACTCAACAGGGGTAACGCCCTGTTTTAAGAGGTGCTCTTGCGCGGTTTCAATCGCTTTTGCATTGCCTTCACGTAATGATATTTCTACAGGCTTTGGCAAAGAAATAACGCCGAACATGTCTTTGAACGGCGTCGAATTTATTAAATTAACGATTGCCACTCCTTGCCTTTTTTGCTTGTTTTTGTTTAATGAAGGTGGTTCTAGAACTTTAGCAATATCTTTAGCCAAGGTTCCTCTTGCCGCAAATTCTTTATTGCGCTCGGCAGTGGCTTTTGCCCTTTCCGCGGCTAATCTCTTATTTTCGGCTTTGCGCTCTTCGAGTTGTTGAAGTTCTATGTCTTGTTTTGCTTTTAAGTCGCGTTCGTATTCCTCTTGCTCTATTTGGGCAATGCGGGCTTTTAGGTCTTTTTGTTCTTGCTCCCGCCGCGTTTTTATTTCTTTCTCTTTTTCTTCTCGTTCCTGCCGCAATTTTAAAGCATTCTCTTCTTCCCTTGCGGTAGCTATTATTTGCCTTGCGCGTTCCTTCAATGTAGGTTGCGTTTCTTCTTGCTTAGCCGGTGTCTGCGGCGCAGTCTCTTGTTGCGGGCTTTCTTGAACGGGAGCAGGTTGCGCCGTTGGTTCAGCATTTTTGCCTTTATTGCGGTTTTGTGCTTGTTTCGCTTTTGCCGCTTTTATTTCTGAATAGAACTGCCCGTTTATTTCTTTATTCCACTTGTCAACAATTTTTGTTGACCCTTTTTCAAGTGCGATTCTCTCTGCGGCGGGAATATCCATGTTTTCCTGTCGAGCAAGGGTAAGTATTGCACTGCCAATTTTTATGCGGCTGTTTTTATTTTCGATTCCTTTTTTTACAGGTCTAGACGCCGACAAAAGCAACTTCTCCCGTTCTGTCAATGCTATTTTACCTTTAGGCTTTTCTTTCTCCGCCGGAGCTTGTTGGTTTTCTTGAGCGACCGCAGTTTGGGCAGGGCTTGCATTATCTTGTTGAATAGGTGTGACAGAAACATTGTTTGCTTTTAAGATGTCTTTTACTGTGGCAACGTCACCTGAATTTATCGCTGCCGTGAGCTTAAGTGTTGTTTCGGGTTGATTCCCTTTTTCACGTAACTCTTCTAAAAAGCGGTTCCCTGCAACAATTTCAGGCGCATTATTCAAATATTTGCTTGTTTTGTCTTGTTGTTTAGGCGGCTCCTCTTGCTTGAGCGACGGTGGTTCCGCTTGTTTCTGTTCTTCAAGGTTTGTTTGAGGTTCTGCTGGTTCGGATTCTTGTTGAGTTTCTTCGAGAGCTTTTTCTTGCGGCTGGGCTGTTTCTTGTTTAAGGCGTTCGGTTGCCCAAGGCGTAAGTTCTGCGCTGTATAGTTCGCGTAATACGACACGATTCTCTGGCGTATTGATGAAAGTGTCACTGTCGTCGAACATGTTGTCAAAGAGCTGGATTTTCTCTAAGTCTTGGTTTTCAATAGCTTTCGCATATTGTTCTTTCGCAAATTGCCCGAACAAGGTTTGCGTGTTCTCATCTTCGGCGGTGATGTCGAACGTTGGCAGAGAAGGCGGTTCTTTGTTAGAAGTTTCTCGTTGCGGTTCGGCAGTTTCTTGTTGTGGTTGCGATTGTAAGCTTGCCAGATACGATTCAAGAGCACGAGCTTCAAGTAACTTTTCTGCTCTATTCTGCACAAAGAATGGATTATTCGCGTCGTCTGCTAAAGTCAACGGGTTAGCCATATCAGCGGCGATTCGTTTAGCTTGTTCTGCAGTTGCGTCACTGTAAGCCTGCCTTGCCATTTCTGGCGTGACTTGGTTATAAATTTGTTCACGGGCTTTAGCATTTTTCGCCCCTTGATACATTCCTTGTACCGAGAACGGCAAGCCCGCAAGGATTCCCAATCGCCCTGCCGCATTCTCATATGGCGTATGCTCTCCAAACAATTCGCCATAAGGTTGGTTGCTGTATTTTTCAGCAAGAATTGCCTGATTAACGTTTGAATAATAGCCGCCAAACCCTTCAAGCGGAACACCTAAAGCGGTTGCTAGTGCTTTTTGCATTGCTGGAGCATTTTTCGAGGCAAGATTCGCTAAAACGCCTTTGCCTACGTTGCCTGTGAGCATAGCAAAAGCAATATCTGCAGGGAGTTCTTCTTTCATTAACGACCACATGCGGTCGTTAATTTCAGAATCTGAATAGCCTTGCTCTCTAAGAGTGTCAATAATTGTAGCCGCATTAGTAAGTGCGCCGGCAGGTGCCATTGTTGTGCCAAATTGAATTCCCGTTCCGAGCATTTCTTTTGCCGTGTTTGACCCGACGGCTCGTGCTAAAGTGCCTGCACCAGCTTTCTCTAACAGCGCACTTGCAGGGTTGAGTGCCTTACTCGCAACACCTGTTGCGGCACCTGCGGGGAATAATCTTGCTAATGCCGCAAACTCTAAGGCACTTCCGAATCCGCTTCCAAGTTCAGCAGCTAACCCACGTGGGTCTGTAATATACCGTCCAAGCTTTTCGGGGTCACTTAATATGTCTTGTAACTTTTCTTTTTGCCATTCTTCAGAAGGGTGGAGGGTTTCACGTTCAGGGGTATTTGCCGCTTCATATAGATAATTCCCTGCGTCACCTAGTAAGCCGCCGAGAGCCCTATACAATGCTCCGTTCACATTAGGATTATTTTGAGAATCTGCCGTATCAGCAAGTTGATTTAATGGTAAGCCTGCGCCTTTTAGTTGTAGCCCTAGCTGTGAAGTAGCAGTATCTGCGGTATTTCGGATTAGGCTCCTAATAGGCGCAGGGATGTCGTCTAGAGAGGGTGGGTTGGTTACAGCGTTATACAGACTTCCCAAAATTCCCTTGTCGGATTCTTCTTGTTGTTCGGGTTGAGGTCGGAAGGTTCTCTCGCCTTCTAAGGCGTTCATGTAATAATTTAGATAATCTAACTCCGCACTCATTACCTTTTATCCTCCAAACAAAGCGTCGCTTAATTTTTTAGTAATGCTGTTAGTTAGCCCCAAAGCAGGGATTGCATACCCTATTGACGGTATAGAAAACAACGAACCGGGGTTCGGGATGGCTCCTGTGTGTGCCGGTTTGGTGGCTTGCTCCTGCCTTGCTCTCTGCTGCTGTTCTTCCAATAAGCGAAGCCACTTGTTGAATTGAGCATATGTATCGGGATTCAAATACCTTCCAGTTTCGTTTAGTTCGTCCCTAAACGCGCCAATGTCATCGTCTGTCAATGTGTCTCGCGCTTTGAGATAGAGATTTGCTATGCTATTAACCCTTTCTTGTTGTTTTTCGGAGAGCTTAGGTACGTTGCCGGTGTTTTGGTGTTTTGCCGCTTCAAGTTGCGTCATAAACGGGACTTTCTTTGTATAGTAATCATAGTCCGTGGCGGCTTTCTTGTTATAGTAATCGTAATCAACAGCTGACTGTTTTGTATAATAATCATAATCAACAGCTTTTTGCGCACCATAAGCTTGAACGGCAAGCGCGTTGGCAAGTTGTTTATCTTCAATCCCGTATTGGTGCATTATAGCTAATATGTCTTTCTGGCGCGCATGAGCGTTATCGGCAGATTTCTCGTGTTTGTTGAAGATGTCGTCTCTGATTTCAAAGCCGAATTTGTGATTACGATATGCGTCTTCAACATCGTTCGCTCGCTTATACGCTTCTCTTGCATTGGGATATATCTGCAAATAAAAATTAGCCAACTCAGGGTCTTCTTTGGCTAATTTAGCAAGTATTTGATTTCCTTCTGGTGTTATAACGAGACCGTCAAGCCCGTTGCTGTTAAACAAGCTGTCTAAGCTTGCGGCGCGTTCTGATTGATATGATTGCGCTAGTCTACCGGCGACTTTACTGGCACGTCTTGGCGAAAGCCCGTCACGAATCAAATCTTTATATTGCTCGCTGTAATAGTCCTCGGCAGGCTTTCTATATGCGCCTTTTTGAAAGGCGTCAACAATGTTTTTCGCCCGCTCGGTATTCAGCAAAGCTGACGCTTCAGCAAGGGAATTGTCTTCTCCATACCCTGTAAGGTCGTAGCCCATTCTCTTGAACAAATCTCTGTATGCCGTTGCTTGCAGATTCGCTGCCTTGCGTATTTTATCCCCTTCTGTTCCTTCGGGCGCAGTTTCGTATTTTCTCTTTTCGTTTATGATTTTCCCTAGCAACTGAGTACGTAAGGGGTCAGCTTCGCTTTGCCCCATTGAAAGCACAGCTTGGTCTATCATCTGTTTTGCGTCCAGCGGTTTATCTTGCGAAGGAGCTTGCGTAGGCGCATTGCCCACGTTCGCTATCTGAGCAGGTTGTGGCTGAGGGGCACCGCCCTGTTGTGTTACTTGCCCGTATTGCGGCACGGCTTGTTGCACTTGCCCGTATTGTGGCACGGTTTGTTGCAAAGGCTGGTCGCCTTGAATTGCCGGTGCCCCTTGAGTCCCCGCAATCGACGGCTGAGATTGCGCTTGCAACTCCTGTTGTGCCTCTTGCTCAGCAATTTTTCTAAGCAAAGCTTGTACTTCAGGAGAAAGATTAAATTCATAAGGCGGCATTTATTTCACCTCCCTGCGCTTAACTGCAGTTGTCGACGTAGTTCTTCTAAATCCGAAGGGCTTATATTCTCTAAGGCACTTTGGACTTGTGATGTGTCTTGCATTTGTGGCGTACTTGCGGCACCTGTAAGTTGGTTATTATCGCCTAAAAGCCCTTGTGGAATGGGGAGAACAGCGTCGGCAGTCTGTTGGTCGCGATTATACCAAGCAGGCACATCAGGTTGCTGATTCGGATTTTGCCAATCAAGATTTGGTGTTCCTGCTGAAAATGGAGCAAGACTTTTGGTAGTGTCTTGATTTATTTGAGGTATGTTTTTCTTAGCTTCGTCTATCATTGCCCCTGTTTGTTTTAACATTTCTTGTGTTTTGGGGTTGCCAAAAGTGTCATATAGCCTCCCTACCGCCGAAGACGGCAATCCTGTATCTTTCGCCGTCTTGTCAATAAACCTTTTGCGGTCTTCTGCTTTTACCAAGCCGCGCTCGTCATAATTTTCTTTCCAGTTCCGCCAAGTGTCCCGTAAAAGTTGTCCCACTGCAAACGCCAATGCTTGCTTTGAATCCATTTGTTGCATTGACTGCGCCAGTAGCAGATTTTTTTGAAACGATGTTAAATCTTTTTGCCCACGCTCGGCGGCTTCTTTTGATTTTTGCGCCATTTTTTTTGCAAACGCATTAACATCAAACGTTCTTTGCGCCATTAGTGTTCACCTCTCTATGTAAACAATGCTGCGCCTTGGAATAATGCGGGTAACCATTGAGACGCCATCCCCGATTGTGTTTGGGTACTCGTAGAACTGCCTGTGCCGCCTAGGGAACCTAAGACACCTGTGCCCCCTGACGCTACACCTTGCCCCGCTGCTGTAAGGCTAATAACAGGATTGATAGCAGCTTCCATTCCCGCAGCATTTATAGTAAGAGGATTGCCTGCGGCACCTATAAGGCTGTTATAGTTAGCACTGTTCGCAGTGCCGGTATTTAACCTATTGTTTAAGCGTTGGGTTTGAACCGCTGTCGTTCGGTCAAGTGCATTGTTGTATAACCCTGCACTACTATTGTACAAATTCGCCAGCGTTCCTGCGCTAGTGTTTGCATTGTCAAAATTTTGCTGTGCAATGCCAATGCCTGTATTGTATAAGCTAGCCAGATTTGCAAGCCCTTGTTGTGTCAACCCCGCATTTAGGCTGTTTGTCCCTTGAGTGTTTGCGAGCATTTGTTGCCCGTACCCTGCGTTGGTATTGTTGTTCGTTATTCCTGCTGAATATTGGTTTCCTAGTAATCCAGTAGCGAAGTTGTTGTAATCCATTGAGGTTGCGAATTGCTTCCCTGCCATATCTGCTCCGAAAGCTGCAGCTGTGTTCACGTTACCGAGCTGAGTTTGGGTTAATGCAGCATTCGTTGCTGAAGTGTCAGCTGCAGCGTTATATTGGTTCTGCGCAAGTGCGGCGTTCGCGGCGGTGGCACCCATTTGTGCGTTATAACCACTAGCGGTGAGTGCGGCGTTTGCAGCGTTGGCACCCATTTGCGCATTATAGCCTTTTTCAGCCATACTTGAGCCAAAGTTCGCTACATCATTTGCGACGTTGAATTGAGCTTGAGTAAGCCCCGCGTTCCTAGTTGAA
>ODAI010476180.1_pt1 | contig 11975 bp, 10 predicted proteins | sample 1539321 | NCBI WGS metagenome assembly ODAI01 (sample SAMN02144231, study PRJEB22623) | gut metagenome | biome: sheep rumen | host: Ovis aries | place: New Zealand
GCTCACCAGCAGCACCGCATCTTCCTGGGGCAGATGCTGAGGTAGAAGTCGATGATAGGGAAACGCTCGGGGAAACGGTCCATAAGCGGGAAAAGGCGTGGCGAGAAAGAGTGGATGCCAGAGAAGGCGAACATATTGAGCGGCTCGCCATGCTGAGACAGGCCCGTACGCCTCACGTATTCATAGGGGCTTTTCACCTCGCCCGTCTCTACGTTCTTCCACCCCATCAGGCGCATCGCATTATCGAAAAGCAGATAGCGCTTCGTGGTGCGCCGGCTCACCAGCAGCACCGCATCTTCCTGGGGCAGATGCTGGCGGCGGAACCAGTTGTAGTCAACGTTGTCAATGATGTCGACATTGTGTATCAGGATCGGTTCGTCATCAAGGAAAAGGGAAGCGGCGTGTTTCAATCCCCCACCCGTCTCGAGCAGCTGCTGACGCTCATCACTGAACTGCACCAGCGGAGCATAGGGGCGAGAAGCCACATAGTCGATAATCTGTTGTGCAAAGTGGTGCACATTGACAACGAATCGGGAATAGCCATAAGCCTGAAGGCGCCCGATGACAATGTCGATGAGCGGTTGACCGCCCACGGAAACCAGAGCCTTCGGCATCGTGTCAGTGAGTGGACGGAGACGGGTTCCCAATCCCGCTGCAAAAATCATGGCCTGCTTCATGGTCGTTAAGTTCTATTTGGTTCAAAGACTTGAGAAATGCCCTGTTCACGATGGCAGACGCGCACCTCTACACTCGGAAAACGGTTGTGAAGATGCTCTGCCAGATGCTGGGCAGAATAGACACTGCGATGCTGACCGCCTGTACAGCCAAAGGCAAACATGAGCGACGTAAAGCCACGGTCGATATAGCGTTGCACATGAGCATCGGCGAGCTTGTAAATGGAATCGAGGAAAGCGAGTATCTCGCCGTCATCCTCAAGGAATTTCACCACGGGCTGGTCTAACCCTGTAAGCCGTTTGTACTGCTCATAGCGTCCTGGGTTGTGCGTACCGCGGCAGTCGAACACGTAGCCTCCACCATTCCCACTCTCATCCTGCGGAATGCCCTTCTTATAAGAGAAGCTGAAGATGCGCACCACGAAGCGAGGCTTCGTCAGTCGCAATAAGACATCCATCAGGTGCGGATAGGGGAATTCGCTGCCATCGCCAATCAACTCTCGCAGGCTCTGCAAAGCAGGGGGAATGGACTGCAGGAAGTGCTGCTTACGCTCAAAATAGCCACGAAAGCCATAAGCGCCCAGCACTTGCAGAAGGCGGAAGAGCACAAACAGGCGCAGGCGGGCATCGAACTCTTCACGAGGTGGCATGGGAGCATAGCGCTGTGCCTGAGCATAATAAACGTCAAGCAGTTCACGGCGAAGCTCAGCAGGATATCGCGGTGCCGCCTGCCATAGGAACGAAGCCAAGTCATAGTAGAACGGACCTCGGCGCCCACCCTGGAAATCGATGAAGAAGGGGGTCAGGAGGTTGGAGGGGGCCACTATCATCACATTGCGGGCCTGGAAATCACGATAGAGAAAAGCACAGTCAGACGGTTGCTCCGTCAGGTCATGGGCCAGGCGACGGAAGTCCTCTTCAAGGCGCAGCTCATGAAAGTCAATACCGGTAGCCTTCAGATAGCAATACTTGAAATAGTTCAAATCGAACATCACCCCCGTCTCGTCGAACTGGGGCTGGGGATAGCACACCGAGAAGTCGAAACCACGGGCACCCTCGAACTGCAGGCGCGGTAACTGTTCAATGGTCTGCCGAAGCAGTGCCTTTTCCTTCTCATCGTAACGTCCGCCAGCCTCGCGCCCACGACGTATGGCATCGAACAAAGACAAAGAGCCAAGGTCGGTTTGCAGATAGCGCAAGCCATCTGCGCTGACAGCCAGTATCGTAGGAACAGGGAGCTGCTGTTGTCGGAAATGTCTGGCTATAGCTACGAAGGCATTGTTTTCTTCAACGCTTGTACCCACACAACCGACGACAGTACGACCATCGGTGCCCTGCATACGGTAATAGGCACGATTGCTGCCAGCACCGGGTAGTTTCTCTGTCTGAACGGGGTCTGCCCCACTCCATTGACGATATAGTTTTATGAGTTCCTGCATATCTTGAATGGCAAAGTTACAAAACATGGATTATGGCATAGGTACAAGCAGTGAGCTATCGCCATAGCTGAGGAAGCGGTAGTCATGGCTGAGGGCATGGTCGTAAATCTCTCGCCAGTGCCCTCGAGTGAAAGCGCTTACCAGGAGCAGCAACGTAGACTGAGGCTGATGGAAATTGGTGACAAGTCGCTCTACAATCTTGAACTCATAGCCCGGAGCAATGATGATTTGCGTAGAGGCGTGAAGGGCCTGCAATCCAGACTTGTCGAGCCATGCAACGAGGGCGGCAAGGGCAGCGGCTACATCCTGGCGCGAAGGATTCATCGTGCTGGCAGGCAAGTCGTAGGGTTCCCACTGGTCGACGTGAAGCTGGTGCTCCTGTAGCTGCGGACTGGCCATTATCTTCAATCCCATGTAATAGAGGCTCTCCAACGTACGCACACTCGTTGTCCCCACTGCCGTGGCACGGCACTGGTGGTCAAGCAGTTTTTGCAAAGTCTGTCGGGTGACGCAGATGTGCTCAGTGTGCATCTCATGACCTCCCATGTGCTCACTCTTCACAGGTTTGAAAGTACCTGCACCAACATGGAGCGTCAATTCCTCGCGGTCGATGCCCCTCGCGTCAATGTCCGCCAGCACTTCCGGGGTGAAATGGAGGCCTGCCGTAGGAGCTGCAACACTGCCTTTAATTTTGGAATAGACGGTCTGATAGGTCGTGAGATCGCTCTGCTGCGTCTCGCGGTTCAGATAGGGCGGTATAGGCAGTTCGCCTGCGGCATCGAGTATTTCTGCAAAGGAGACGGGAATATCCCATTCGAAGTCGATGATATGGCTGGTTCCCTGTTCGCCTCGGCGTGTGGCCTTGAGAGAAAGCAACCGTCCATCTATCGTCAGCTGTCGTTCCAACGTACCCTCCTTCCACTTTTTCAGGTTGCCCACCATGCAAAGCCACGTGCAATGGCCACGAGTGAGGAACATCTGCTCATAGTCTGCGGGGAAATGGGGCTCCAGGAGAAACACTTCGATGAGCGCCCCTGTTGTCTTGTGGAAAAGCATTCGCGCCTGTATGACTTTCGTGTTATTGAACACCATCAGTGTCCCCTGTGGCAGATGACTGGCCAGATGACGAAAACGGTCGTCAGAAATCTGGCCTTTGTCATAGACTAACAGCCGAGACTGGTCACGGGGGGTAACGGGAAATTTGGCAATGCGCTCATCGGGGAGCTCATAATTATAGTCGCTGATGCTAATTTGCTTTGTATCCATTAATTACTATATGTATAGGGAGAAGCACGCCTTGATGATAGCGTAGACAAGGGTGAAGGCGAGAACACTGACGGCCACATGGATGTGCTCGTGCTGATAGCCCGTCTTCGTGTATTGCGAAGATATGAAGTTTGCCGGATGCTCGTTCTGCTTCTCAATTTGTGTGTAGAGATACCACACCAACGTTCCGACAAAGCCTCCCCAAAGGAGCCCGACAAGGATGTCACCGGGATAGTGTACGCCCAAGTAGACGCGTGTCCAACAATTGAGCAGTGACCATAGCACAAGAGCTATACCGAGCAGACGGCTACGGATGACGAGGGTGAGGAAAATGGCGATACTGAACGTGTTAGACGCATGAGCGGAGAAGAAGCCAAAGCGTCCTCCACGGTAGCCATTCACAATGTCAACACCTATTCCTATCTCTGGGTCACGTGTGGGACGCCAGCGTCCAACGAGAGGCTTGACGATGAGGTCGTCAATGCTGCCGGCAAGAATGACGCAAAGCACAGCACAGCCCACAATGAGCAGCACCCGTTTCATATTGTCGCTATTCTTGATAACAATATAAATGAGGGCTATATAAAGGGGAATCCAAGTCGTAGCCGTGGTGAGGGTTTTGACGAGCGAATCGAGGAATGCCGAGTCGCTGCCATTCAGGGCCAGAAGCCATTGTTTATCCAATCCTGTCAGGTCCATACGCTTACATGCTTAGATTTTCTCAATAGCAGAAGGACTTACCCAGCCTACACGGCCGTCGGGCAATGCAATCTGTTTCCAGTCAGCCATCGTATCGTCTGTAATATTCACTTTAGTTCCTGCATGAATGGTGAATTCGTCATTGCCATTGGGGGAAGGAATGTTCTTCACGGGAACACTTTCATACATCACCACAGCTGAACGATGGTCGGAAAGTTGCTTCTTCTGCTGCCATGCAAACAGATGGCCCAGCAAACAGATGGCCAGCAAGAAGAGTGACATGAAGAACGACAGACGGCGTACACGTTCATCTTCTGCAAAGAAGTAGGCCAACAGCAGAGCTAAGGAAACAGCCAAAGTCAACAGGGCTATATATGCCCATGTATCGACACTGAAAAGACCAACCAACGAATAATACCACGTGACGAAGAACATCTCGCGTTCAGGCATTATTTTGTCTGTCGTCTTTGCTCGAGCCAGTTGCAGGTTGAAACGAGTGTCATCGTCACTGGGCTGCAGTCGCAAAGCACGCTCGTAGCAGAGGATGGCCCGGGCGATGCTGTCAAGACGATAGTAGGCATTGCCCATGTTATAATAAACCTCGGCACTGCCACCACGCGCAGCAAGCTTTTCATAAATCTCGATGGCCTGTTCGTATTCTTCCTGACTGTACAGTTCATCAGCCTGTATCTTGGTCTGTGCTGTTACGTTGTCAAAAGAAAAAGCACAAAGGATGAACGCCAAAAGCAGGAAGGAAAAACTACGACTACTCTTTTTCACGCGATGCTTCACATTTTCAATCTGTTCAATAGCTGTTATTGACTTTTCATAGACTTTGTTCATATTGCCCTGTGGATCACCTGGTGCATAGCGCACGAACTCGCATTCGTCGATTGCTTCAATGAAACGGCTCGTGGTCTGCTCATCGACGCCACGCTCCAGAAGGCGCTGACTGATGTTCTCACGTGAGAGCTGGCTAACGGGAATATTCAGCTTATCGCCCACATAGCCCCATAGGGCACGAAGCGTTTCGTCATAGAACTCACCAGGCTTATTCTCACGCATCAGCTTGGCTGCCTTACGTAATTTGCGCACAGCAACTTTGTTGGCGCGTTTTCCACGAGTCTTTACCACATCAGCTTGACCGTTGACACGCTGACGTAACCATACGAAGACAACGACAAACGCTATTAGCAAAAGACCGATGAAGACGAAGTAGAGACCTGATGCGAAGAAGTGGTGTCCCTGCGAGGGCTTCTCTACACCTGTCTTGATGGCATGGATATCAGTCAGGCCTTGGTCGGTCTGCCCAGAATAGTCACGAATGGCACCGCTACTTCCATCCCCTTTAAGCACTTCCAGGCGGAAGGAGTCGGTCTGCACTGTCTTGTAACTATGACTGTCTGTATCATAATAGGTAAGCTTTGCTGGCGGAATGACAAAACGGCCCTTCCGCTGGGGTACGGCTACGTACTCATAGCTGATACTACCATTGAGTCCTTCGGCAGTGAGCTGGAAATCTTCTGTCTGCTTGGTGTCGTAGGTATCAAAGCCACGTGGGAAAATGATAGAGGGCTCTTTCAGCATATTCAAGTTACCCCTACCACTAACTTTGACGGCAATATTGATAGGTGTGTTCTCTTTTACTTGGTCATTTTCCAACTGGGCAGAAATGGTGAAGCGCCCCACCCCGCCTGAAAAATCTGCAGGTTTATCACTGAGTTCATCAACTTGTATGTCAACAGCAGGTGTGGAAAGCTGACGCGGCACTTCACGATAGCCTGCCGAGAAGGGATCGAAGGGATCGTAGGGCAAGTCCTGACGCACATAGCCAGTCAGCTTCATGCTGGGAATCTGCAGATGACCAGCTTTCTGCGGATAGACGACGTACTGCTGCCAGTCGACGGTCACAAGCACGCGACCATTAATGGTCTCCACTTTCTTGCTCTTTTGCTGAGTGTCATTGTAAGGTTGCATATAGACCCCTTGCAGCTCCAAGCTGATGGGGTCAAGATTAATGACAGGCAGGTCGGGATGCCAACATACTTTATAGGTAAGCAGGAAAGGCTCGTACTCCTTCACATGCTTTTTGCTTGCCACAGCCATGACGAAGAACTCGTTTGCATTTCCTGTCGGCATCGCTGAATGCGAAGTGCTGTTGTTCTGTCCATTACCAGCTATGACCTGCACTGTTAAGGGGTCTGACTTCAGCGTTTGTCCTGAAACCTTCACACTGGCTGGAGGAATAGTGAACTTGCCCGTCTTATTGGCAGTGAGCACATAGGTCAGTGTAAGCGTGCGAGTAGTTTTCGTGTTACCATTCACAATGACCGTACTGATACTGGTCGATTGATTAGGGCCGATAAGCACATCGAAGGCATCAGGAATAGTGCCAAGGGTAAAGTTACTGCCGTCAGTGGTATTAAGCACGTAGCGTAGCTTGAAGTTTTCGCCTACATGCACAACAGGTTCCACTTCACCCTTCAGCGTATAGTTCTGCGCCATCGTGGCCATCGTAGCCATGAGGCACATCCACACTATGTAAAGCTTGCGGTTCATCTTATTACTATTTTCTTCCGTTTCTTACCAGTTTTTCTCGTTTGTACGGCGTTTTTGCTGGTATTGCTGCTTCTCGTCCAGACGGCGACGCACTTGTTTCTCGTGTTGTTCAGCAGCATTGAGCATCTGCTCTATCCATTCCTGGTTCTGCTGTTGTTGCTGCTCCTGCTGGGGCTGTTGCTGCTGGTCTTGTTGTTGTTGCTGTTGTTCGTCTTTCTTGTCCTCCTGCTGCTGGTCGCCATTCTGGTCTTGCTGCCCTTGGCCACCTCCCTTCGGCAACTGTCGCTGACACAGCACAAGGTTATAGCGAGCCTCATCATCGTGAGGATTATTGCGCAGGGCCTGCTTGTAGGCCTCTATAGCCTGCTGGAGCTGCTGGTATTTCTGCTGGTCGTCACCACTCTGATTAGCCCTCACCTGATGCATAACGCCAAGATTATGATAGGCCAGTGAACGGCGTGCAGGATTGTCTTCAGAGCGTTCATTACCTGCCTGAATGAAATACTGCATCATCTCCTTATCACGGATGGTGTCGGGCTTCATCAGTTTCCACTCGTTGGGAAACATCGAAGTAGCCAGGTTGTAGTTCACCAGCGTATTAATACTATCGGCTTGATGGGCTTTCTTGTATTGTTCGAATGCCTTGTCGCGCTGTCCCATGTGTATCATACGGTTGCCCCGCTTGACGTAGCGGCGCACATCCTTCACGCTTTGGGCCTGCACAACAGAAAGACATCCAAAAAAGAGCAGACAAGTTATGATAATCTTTAGTTTCATCGTTTGAAAAGTTTTAGTTTTCTCAGCGTCGGGTTCTGGCGGTCTAAAATACAAACTTCGAGGATGAGCAGCAGGAGAGCGATAATGCCCACAGCCTGAAATTGTTCGTCAAAGTCGCTATACACCCTCGACTCTGCCTTTTCCAGCTTGTCAAGTGCTTCTTCCAACTGCTTCTGTGCCGTGGCATTGTTTTCCACATGGATATAGGCACCGCCACCAGCTTGAGCCACCTCGCTGCACATCTGTTCGTTCAGGCACGACATCACCTGCTGTCCCATGTTGTCAATCATATAGCCACGGCCATTGGGATCAGGCACCAGCGCTCCCTTCGGCGATCCGATGCCCAGTACGTAGACGTTGCGCCCCTCTTCATCATGGGCCTGTTTAGCAGCCTCAACGGCCTCACCCTCATGGTCCTCACCATCGGTAATGACAATGATGGCCTTTCCCACATGTTCACGCTGAGTGAAGCACATGCTTGAGGTACGTATAGCTGCTGCAATGTCAGTGCCCTGATTGCGAATCATGGAGGGTGCAATGCTATTGAGGAACATCTTGGCAGAAACGAAGTCGCTTGTTATGGGCAGCTGAATGAATGCGTCACCAGCAAAAACCACCAACCCGATTTTGTCGTTTGAGAACTTGTCGATGAGTTTGCTGACAATCATCTTTGCGCGTTCCATTCGGCTGAGCTCCCCATCGCTTGCCCTATCAACAGCAAGCATCGAGTTACTGACGTCAATGGCGATGACTGCTTCAATTCCAGCCTTCTGTTTCTGGCTGATGCTCTTACCAAACTGAGGACGAGCCAGCATCACGATGAGCAATGCCAGCACACCTTCCAGCAGCCAGAACTTCACCCCAGGGCGCCAGCGGGAGACAAGCGGCATAAGCTGTCGGACCAGCTGTGGGTCGCCAAACTTTCGTAGCCGCTTCTTCTGATTTCTATAAGTGAGATAGCGGATAATGGCCAGCACAGCCACCACCACAAGCAGATAGAGATATTTCGGGTCTTCAAATCTGAACATTACGGTATCCTCCTAAACACGGTTATTCTGAGCAGGATTTCGAGCAGCAGAGCGATAATGGCGCCCAGGACGAAGTACTGGTAGACGTCGTACACCTTGCTGTAACGCTGCACGTCGAGTTTTGATTTCTCCAGTTTGTCAATGTCACTATAAATCTGACGCAGCTCCTCGGCATTGGTAGCCCTGTAGTAGCGGCCATTCGTGACCTTGGCAATCTTTGAGAGCGTCTCCTCGTCGAGGTCGTTAGGCAGAAGCAACTGCTGGGTGGTTCCGCCAACGGTCACAGGACGCATAGAAGAGCCATCTATTCCCACACCAATAGTATAAACGCGGATGCCAAGTCCACGAGCCATGTCGGCGGCTGTTAGCGGCGATATCTCACCATAGTTGTTGCTGCCATCGGTGAGCAGGATGATTACTCGGCTCTTGGCCTTTGAATCCTTGAGACGGCTCACCGCATTAGTCAGACCCATGCCTATGGCTGTCATGTCGATGATTGCTCCGCTTCCAACGTACTGGCTGGAGTTCTGCAACAGCGCCAGCAGCGATGAGTGGTCAATAGTCATTGGACACTGCGTAAATGCCTCTCCCGCAAAAATGGTTAGACCAATATTGTCATTAGTTCTATCCGAGATGAACTCAGCAGCCACTTTCTTGGCAGCCTCAATGCGATTTGGCCGTATGTCATCCGACAGCATAGACGACGAGACGTCCATTGCCAGCATGATGTCAATGCCTTCAATGGTCTCCTCTTCCCATGAATTATGAGTTTGTGGACGGGCCATAGCTACAACCAACAGCGAGAAGGCAATCACACGCAGAACGGCCTGAATGGGCATAAGCCTCACACGCCACGTTCGCTGCGCACGCTGAAGGGCATGAGTGTCGGCCATCCGTATAGTAGGTTCTGTCTTCTTACGGAACATCACATACCATAACAGATAGGGTATGATGAGCAGCAGCAGGAACAGATACTCTTTATTTGCAAATACTATATCCATATCCTAATAAAAAAGTAGGTCGTACATAAACCAGGCAATATAGGCAAAGAGCGCCACTACAGAAACAGCCAACAAGGCAATGAGGACAATGAGCACCTTGCGCATCTTCCGCGACTGCACTTGTTCTTCGGTTAGTTCTGGTTTCACTATCTCTTCCGTTGGCACATTCTCCTGCTTCGTCTGGTTGATGAAGTCGATGGCACTCACCAGGTTCGCATCATTCTCATTAATAAGCGTAGAGTACTTGGCAAACTTCACCAGATCGGCAGTAGTAAACAACTGGCGCAACTCGTCGAGCGATTTCGGGTCATCTGTATTCGTCAGTCGCTCAATAATCTCACTACTGGTCATCTCCATAGCATTAAAGCCATAACGCTCGTTGATATACTGGCGCAGTGTGTCCGTCAACTTGGTGTAATATTCCTTCGGGTTTTCTGCCATCACCATGTGCTCGGCCTTGATTTCATCAATAGCCTTCATGGCTTTCTGATGAGGGGGAACACGCTTGATGATTCTAATGTGGGCAATGATGGGCTTATTACTCTTCAGGCGAACTATTAGCCAGATGCACACTAACAGCAGGATGACAGCCAGGAAACTAAGCCCAAGCGCCTTGCCCCACTCGTCATCCTTCCAGCTCATTGGCAGTTCCTGCACATCCTTCGGCCCATAATACTTTTCGTAGTTAGTGGTGTCCACGTCAACAGTATATACCTGAAGGGCAAGCTGACGGGTGGGATACTCCTTTCCGCTGATTCTGACAGGAATGGGAGGTAGCGGATAGACGGTGTCAGTGAACGATGTGAGAATATAGTTCACTTGATGCCGCATCATGCCGTTACCCTCGCTGACTGGCGTTTCCTCTACGGCCTCCAGCACTTCTATCCCGTTGGGAACGAGCAGGCTTCGGGGAAAGTCAACGCGTGCCGTGTCCTTGGCATGTGCCGTCACGGTGATGGCCACCTGTTCGCCTACGAGCATTTCCATCGAACTTATTTTCGACTCCACGCTCTGTGCAGACAGGTGGCTCCAGGACGCAGCACCAACGAGTGACGCCACGAGGAACACCATCATCCATCTGCTACAAACAGTTCTTTTCATTTCTTCACTACATTTATGACCGGTTCCTTCTGTTGAACAGCAGGAGCAACTGTTTTACATAATCATCGTCAGTGGCAATACTGATATTGTCCACACCGCTTTTGGCGAATACCTCCTTCAGGTCGCGCTGCCGCTCATTCCAGTAGCGGCGGTAGGTTTCCCGAACCATCCGGCTCGAAGTGTCAACATACTGCTCATACCCCGTTTCGGCATCAACCACTTTCATCAAACCTATCTTAGGCAACTCCATCGCCCTTCTGTCATAGACCTGAATGGCACAGACGTCATGCTTCCTGTTAGCTATGTTGAGCTGCTGCATGAAGTTCTGTTGCACATAAAAGTCACTGAGCACAAACGCTGTACAGCGACGCTTAGAGACGCTGGTCAGGAACTCCAGTGCAGCGGCTACGTCTGTACGAAGGCTCTCTGGATGAAAGTCGAGCATCTCATGTATAATATATAATATGTGCTTGCGGCCCTTCTTTGGCGGAATGTATTTCTCTATCTTGTCCGAGAAGAACACCACGCCAATCTTATCGTTATTCTCGATGGCCGAGAATGCCAGTGTGGCTGCTATCTCCACGGCCATATCGCGTTTCATCTGCTGGCGTGTGCCGAAGTCCAGCGAGCCGCTGACATCGATGAGCAACATCACGGTGAGCTCGCGCTCCTCCTCAAACACCTTCACGTATGGGCGGTTAAAGCGGGCTGTAACATTCCAGTCAATATCGCGCACATCATCGCCGTACTGATACTCCCTCACCTCGCTGAAAGCCATGCCACGCCCTTTGAAGGCAGTGTGGTACTGTCCGGCGAAGATGTTCGAGCTCAGGCCACGAGTCTTGATCTCAATCTTCCTTACCTTTTTGATGATTTCCGATGTTTCCATCTCTGAGTTTTCCTAAGTCAGGGGGATTCTTCAGGGCACCTCTACCTTATTGATGATCTTGCTCACTATCTCCTCGCTGCTGACGTTGCTGGCCTCAGCCTCGTAGGTCAGCCCTATGCGGTGGCGCAGCACGTCGTGTGCCACGGCCCTGACATCCTCGGGCACCACGTATCCGCGGCGCTTGATGAAGGCATAGGCCCGTGCTGCCTTGGCCAGGTTGATGCTGGCACGAGGCGAGCCTCCAAAGGCTATCATCTCCTTCAGCTCCTTCAGCCCGTAGCGGTCGGGGTAGCGTGTGGCAAAGACGATGTCGGCCACGTACTGCTCTATCTTCTCGTCGATGTACACCTCGTTCACCACCTTGCGTGCACGCAGTATGTCGTCAATGGTGGTGACGGGCTTCACCTGCGGCAGTCCGCTGCCGCTGATGTTCTCGCGTATGATTTTCTTCTCCTCGTCGATGGTGGGATAGTCGATGACCACCTTCAGCATGAATCGGTCCACCTGTGCCTCGGGCAGCGGGTAGGTTCCCTCCTGCTCAA
>ODAI012370673.1_pt1 | contig 11975 bp, 26 predicted proteins | sample 1539321 | NCBI WGS metagenome assembly ODAI01 (sample SAMN02144231, study PRJEB22623) | gut metagenome | biome: sheep rumen | host: Ovis aries | place: New Zealand
ACGAAGAGGAACTTGCACTCGGAGCAGCGCCACTTGTCGTAAAGCGTGCCGCTGTGCTCTAGCTCCCACTCGCACTCCCCGCCGCCAAGCGTCGCGGCGATTACCTTTGCGCGACTAAGAAAATCCTGATACCTGGTGCATTCCGCAAGTTCACCATCCCCGTTGAGGTACTTGCAATCAACAGGATCACAACAATCACAATCAAGCGTTGTTTCGCAGCAATTGCCGATAAAATAAAGCATGTCATCTATCAACGCTTTTGTGCTCTCGTTTAACGTCCCAAGCGTCGCGGCGATTGCCCGAGCCGATTCCTCGCGGATTCGCTCGTATGCCTCGCGCACGGCTTCGTCCTTGGCGCGTGTCTCGCTCGCCTCGACGCGCAGCATGAAGCATTCGTCCTCGAACTCGTCCAGCAGCCGTAGCAGCTCGTCTGCCTCGGTCATTCGCCCACCCCCATCGGCACGAAGGAGCATGCTGGGCAGCGGCACGCCATCGCGAACTCCGCGAGGTCGACCTCGTCGCGGTCGTAGCACCAATTCTCCAGCTCGATGCACGACTCGTCGAACCTCGCATCGTCCTTTTCGTAGTGGTAGCGGACGAGCTGCAACGCGATGGTTATCAACGCCTTCTCGCTCATTCCGCGCCTCCTAGCAGCTCGCGTATCTCGTCGGCCAGCTTGGTCACATAAGGCTCGTCTGGTTCGAACTTTCGCCTAATGCCATCTCCAGCGCACGACGCATCTGCGAGCGCATCACATAGCACGTCTTCGAGCGTGCGGGGTTTGACGTGCCTCAGCTCGTGGGTGTATACACATGTGTCCAGGGCGTTGCCGCCCTTCTTGACAATCCACGCCAAATCGAGACCGATACCGCGAACCACGTACACGTCTTTCTTGTCAAGCCCCACCAACGGCATGTCGCGCGTGATGTAGACCGTATCGCCCGCTTTGACGAGAGTGCCGTCCGCATCGACGGGCAGCTCCATGAACCGCTCGGCGATTTCCGCCTCAATCTCGTCGGCGATGATGAGAAGCAGATTGCATTCCTCGTGGTTTTCCAGATTGCGGCCTTTTGCCATGTTCCTAGCTGCCGTGCGCAGCTTTTCCAGCGCCTTTATCTCGCCCATCTGCACGCCCCCAATCCCAACAGGCGGTCGGTGGAGCACCCGATCGCCTGCGCCAGCTTCACGATTGCGAACGCCGTCGGCTCGCACCTGCCCACCATGTAGTTGTCTATGCTCGACTTCGACACGCCGGACCGTGCCGCGAGCTGCTTCCTGCTCATGCCGGCAGCCTTCATCAGCTCATCGAGGTTGCCGCCGAACTCGATGGCGATTTCGCGGCGCTCGTCGTAGAAGAACCTGCTCATCGCCTTGCTCCCATCTCGTTCCACTCCCTAACGGCCTCTGCCTCGGTCTCGTGGCAGTGGCGCAAGTCCGGGACGCAGGAGAGCCTGCACTCGTCCCTGCCGCACCTGACGGCGTAGTACGTCTTGCCCGTCGACCGCACGGTCACCTCGGCGCACGACGCCCTGTGGTACCTGCACAGCGGGCACTTCCCGATCTTCCCCATCAGCTCGCCCCCGTATATCCGTAGAACCTGTCGCACACCCTGCACACCCGGTGCGCCCTGTCGTCGGTCGGCGACGCCATCATGCCCTCGCATTTCCCGTCGATGTACCATGCGCTGCGCTTGCATCTGCGGTAGAGCGCGCCCTGCTCGTAGGCGGTCGGCTTCGGGTCGAGCGATTGCCAGTGGATCATGACATGCCCTCCCATGCGTCGATGACCACGCGCAGCTCCTGCGCCACGCCCAGCATCTTCCCGCACAGCGAGCGGTACTCCTCGCGCTCGCGCTTGCACGCTTCGAGGTCGCTCGCCAGGTTGTCGCGCTCGGCGATCAGCTCATCCACCTCCGCCCAGTAGCCCAGCTCGCAGTCCACGCACTCGCGCGGCATCCTCGCCGTGAACCTGTCCACCTGCTTTTGAAGCTCGGCGATTCGCGCTACGAGCTGCTTGGAGCCCGTGTATACCGTGCCGTTCGTCAAGAGCGTGAAGGCTTCCGCCCTGTTCTCGTACTCGTCCAGCTTGGCTTGCATCTCGGCTATCTGCTCGTTCTGCTCGGCGATTCGAACCGCCTCCTTCATGTTCCAGCGGTCTATGCATTCGACCTCGGTTATCGCCGCCTGGCGGTCGAGCAGCGCGATTACGTCCTTCTTGAGGGCTTTCGCGTCCCACCACGTGCGACGCCTGCCCCAGTAGTCGATTGCGAGCGCGTTCGCGTCTTCCAGCAGCTTCTCGCGGCTGTCCGTCCCGTCGCCGGCCTTTTTACCGGCGTCGGTAAAATGGTCACAGCTGTCTGGCTGCTCTCTGGCGCTCTCTGACACGATGTACGCGACGTTAGAGCCGCCGTCAGGGTCGCTAACGGCTTTTTCGTCGCCCAAAATGCCGTAAAGGTCGCCCAGGGTCGGGGCGTCGCCTGCGCGCCTGTTCCACCTCGCGACGGCCTGCTCCATCGAGCGTTCTCGATCCTCTTCGGTCGCGAAGCCGCCATGCCCGTAGTCGCGATCGCCGTGCTGCCAGATTCCGCACTTGCGGCAACCGCACGAGGCGGGGTAGTACGTGCCGTCCTCCCTTTGCTGCGCCGCTTTCGTCGACGCTTCGCCCCCGCATAACGGGCACGGCAGCAGTCCCCTAGCCATGTCGCTCCCCCTTTCCGTCCATGCGCCCCGCGTCCGGCAGGCGCGTCCCGCACCTGCTGCAGAACTGGGGGTGCTCGTAGATCTCCCATTCGCCGGTGTAGGGCCATGGCACGTGCAGCACGCGCATGACCATGCCGCAGCTCGGGCATTCGGGCCCAGGGTGCTCGTACCTCATTCGCCCACTTCCTTCGATATGCCGTGGTCTTCCAGCCACTGCTCGAACAGGTAAATCGGTTCTTCGAAGTACATGTCCCGCACGAGCGATTCCAGCTCGCGGACGCGCTCGGCGTAGCGGTGGTTTATCTGCGCAAGCTCGGCGTACTCGGCCTGCTGCCGCTCGATGACGCGCTCCTGGCGGTTGATTTCGGCGCACAGCGCGCCGTTCACGTCCCTGAGCCTGTCCACGTCGTATCCGCTAGTCATTGCACGCCTCCGTGTCCCAATCGCGGTCGGGCACCCTCGCGAAGCGGATGCCGCGCCACTCGATGTAGCCCACGAGGTCGGTGGCCTCGTGCGGGATGATGTCCATGTCCGACACGACGATGGTCCACGGCGGATTGCCGTTGAGCTCTGCGAGCTTCCTGAGCTCGACGGGCTTCGGGATGTAGCGGATCGTGCCGTCCTGCTGCTCGACCGCATCGAAGTCGCGGTCGTAGCGGAAATCCCTACCCATCTTCCACCACCAATCCCAGGAGCCAGTCGGCGGACACGCCGGTCATCCTGCAGATAGAGACGATGCTGTCGGCGTTGGGCGTCCTCGCCCCGATCAGCCAGGAGTCGAACGCCATGGGCGTCAGCCCCGTCTCGTTGCAGAAGTCGACGCGCGTAACGCCGCTCCTGGAGAACGCCTTGCCTATGCGCCCGGATAGCCCGGGCTGCAGCTTGTTCCTGCCCATCAGCGACCAGAGCTCCCAAAACCGCCTTCGCCACGATCCGTCTCCGAGAGCTCGTCGACCTCGACGCACTCGCAGGTGGCGAACGGGACCACCACCATCTGGAAGACGCGCTCGCCGCGCTCGACCAGCTGGGCCGAGTCGCCGATGTTGTGGAGCGGCGCCATGACCTCCCCGCGGTAGCCGCTGTCCACGACGCCGACGCAGTTCGCCAGGTTGATGCCGCGCTTCGAAGCGAGGCCGGAGCGCGGGAAGCAGAGCCCCACATACCCCTCGGGTATCTCGACCGAGACCCCCGTGTGGACCATGACTGTCTCGGACGGCGCTATGTTCACCGTGTCCCTGCTGGTCAGATCCAAACCGGCATCCCCGCATTTTGCGTGCTTCGGCAACGGCGCACCGTCCGCCAGCTTAACCTTCAGCTCCATCCCCGTCCCCTTTCAGCGCCTCCTCGAACTGGGCGCACATCTCGTCGTAATCCTTGCCCGGAACCGCGCGGAAGTAGTGGTCGCGGTACGTGCCGTCGAACCAGTCGTTGACCGACTCGATGAACGTGTCGGGATTGGCCTCCTCCCACGCCTTGCCGCCGCAGCCGACGTAGTTCGCGTCGGGGTCGTCGTCGCCCCAGCACGCGGACCCGCAGCGGGTGTGGATGTACACCACGTCCTTCCCGCAGTGGCTGTTGAACATGTCGTCCTGCGGCCCCGTCGACTCGATTGGCTCCTCGAACCTCATGAGCCTCACGCCGCGCATCCTCGGCACCTCGCCGTAGTGCCGCCTCACGTACTCGTCGACCAGCTGCGCCCTTGAAATCACGTATGCGCCAAGGTCCATCGTTCCTCCTAACCGTCTTCGTCTATCCCGCGCTCCCTGAGGGCCTCGCGGTACGTCATGCCCGACCTGACCATCGCGTCTATAGATTCGCGGAACGGATCGACCACGTGCGGCCCGTCCTCCTGTCCGCGAGGATCCAGCACCCGTGCAGGTAGAGCCTCGGGTCGTGGGCTTCGTAGCCCGTTTCCCAGAAATCCCCGTTGAGCCATCTCTCGAAATCCCCCTCGTCGTCCCATGCCCACTCGGCGTCGAACCTGGCGCCGCCGTGGAAGCCGTCGTGGCAGCCGGTGGTGCCCGACCCGCACACCGCTATGAGCGACGGCCTGAGCACCTTCCCCGCGACCTCGACGGTCCGTCTCCCGGCGGGCCAGTGGTGGGCGTTGGTGGCGGGGCTGCCGCAGCAGGCGCACCATGCGCCCTCGTCCAATGCGTGGCTGCCGATCGACCTGCCCTCGTAGTGGCACATGATGTGCGGCTTGCCGAAGCAGTCGAAGACCTTCCTCGAGAGCCCGCACAGCCTCGGGTCCGGCCTGAAGTCGCTCATTGCGTCCTCCAGTCCCGGCCGTCCATCTCGACCGTGTAGGTGTTGTCGCAGAGCCTCGAGACCATCGCCTCGGCGGTGGCCTCGTCGACCTCGGCCCACCTGGTCATGAGCTCGTCGCGGTGGAAGTTCGACGTGATGACGGTCGGCCGCATCTTCCCGTAGCGCGTCTCGATGACCAGGTATAGCATCGAGAGCACGTAGTCGGTCGGCTGCTCCTTGCCCAGGTCGTCGATCACCAGCACGTCCACGCCGAACAGCCTGTTGACCGTCGACTGGTCGTTCATCGACGCCTTGAGGTCCTCGGTTATCTGCTTGGAGTTCCTGAACAGGACCGACAGCCCCTTGTCGACCAGCTTCCTCGCGACGTTGGCCGCGAACGTCGACTTGCCCGTGCCGTTCGGGCCGACGACGTAGAGCGAAGAGCCGCTCATGACGCTGCCCTCGTAGCCGTCGGTGTCCACCTGCATCCGCAGGTACTTCGGCTCGATGCCCGCCCTGACGTACTTGCGGTTCGGGTCGTCGGGGTCCATCCCGTCGAGCTTCGACCTCTCGCATCCGCACGACCCGTAGCAGGTCACGTCGTAGGGCTTGCCGAACAGGTTGACCGTGATGTGCTTGAGGGGCTTTCGGCAGTGGGGGCAGTTCTCGTACATCTGGAAAACGCCCCGCATCTTGTCACCGATACTTCGCGTACCTGGCATCGGCCCTCACCGCCCTCCTGGTCTTCGTGGGGCCGTCCTGGTCCCTGAGCCAGTTGCGGACGGCCGCCTTCCAGTCCTTCATCGGGTTCTTGCCGACTTTCCAGCCCTTCGATTCGTAGAAGTCGCAGAACTTGCCGGCGTCGAAATCGGGGTGGCCCCTCTCCTTGGCGTATTCCACGACCTCGGCCTCGGTGGGCTTCGAGAAGTGCTTGGAGGGCTCCCCCTCCCCCTGCACCCCCTCCCCCTTGTCAGTAACAGATACAGGTACAGTTACAGTACAGAGACCTATCGCTACGGTATCGTCTTTTTCGGATACGGTATCTATACGGTATTCATCTGGGAAAACATTGTTGAACTTTTCGATGATGTAATTTCGGAACTCAGCGCACTTCACCATCCCGATGCCATCGGTGAGCGGTTTCACGAGCTTCACCGACCTTGTCCAGTTGTACCTATCCCAGTTTCGTATCAGGACCTCGTTTGTCTCGGCACAGTAGCTCACCACGTTCGCGGCACGGAGTTCGGCCATCGCCTTCTCCGCCTGCGTCGCGCTGATCCCCATGTCGGACCCCGCTCGCCGGTACGAGACTTCGTAACACCCCGTCAAATTCGTCTTGGGATTGGTGAAGAGGTAGAGCAGCAGGTACTTGGCCGTGCTGCTCAGCTCCTCAACCTTGGAATCGAGCCAGAAGTCAGTCGTTATCGACCTGAACATCTCCGTTCTCCTAGAACGGGATCTTGTCGTCGTACAGGGACGGCTCGACTTCGATGGGCGGGTCGTAGGTCTGCTGGCCGCTTCCGTATCCGTTGCCCGAGTGGCTGTTGCCGCCGTTCCCGCCGTTGCCTCCCAGCAGTTCCAGATCGTCGACGATGACCTCGAGCTTGGAATGCTTGTAGCCGTCCTTCTCCCAGGACGAGTAGCGGAGTTTGCCGTCGATTGCCACCTTCTTCCCCTTCGTGAGGTAGTCGGAAATCTTCTCGGCGCGGGTGCCGAACATCGTGCAGTCGACGAAGTTGGCGTAGTCCTCCCACTCGCCCGTCTGGCCGTTCCTGCGGCGGTCGTTGACGGCGACGCCGAACGACGCGATCGCCATGCCCGACTGGGTCCTGCGGACCTCCGCGTCCCGCGTCAGGTTGCCGGTGATAATCACCCTGTTGATGCCCATTTCTTCTCCTTACGTAGTGCGTTTTGCCTGCTCCCAGTCTCGCTGGATGTCATCGTTGAGTATCCTCGCGATGACCTTGAAAACATTCACGGCCTCGACCGCGTTGTCGTAGCCGACCTTCTCGGCGATGCGCTTCTCGAGGGCGGCGTTGGTCCTCGGCTGTCCCTTCACCTTGTCGGCCGTGCTGGTGGCCGTGTAGCCCGCGAGCAGGAGGTCGTCGGTGTCCGCGGCCTTGGCCGTGTAGTACTCGGCCTCGGCCCTGGAATGTGACAATCCCCTGCCTTTGGATTCCCTCAGCGCGACGGTCATCAGCCTGAGTGCTTCGTTGCGCCTGACGTGGAGGGGTATCGACTCGTCGTCGAACGCTATCTCGCCGTACCCCTCGGGCGCGTCGGGCAGCCTAGCCATTGCCCATCAGCGCCTTCTTGTCCACGATGAGCGACGCAAGGTACCGCTCGGTCTCGGCTATCTCCTCGTCGGTGAACTCGGCCATGGGCTTGCCGAACGTGGAGTCGAGCCACGACTTGATGCCTATCTCGGTGATTCCCAGCTCCAGGCACTTCCGCTTGTAATCGGCTATCTTGTCGTAGCGCCCCGGCTTCTTCGCGGCCTGCTGCTGTACGGGATGCATGTCGGGGTCGTTCTCCGAGTTGTCGATCGCGAACAGGCCGCATGCGGCGTACTTGCGTGCGTAGGGGGAAGCGGCGCCCGAAGCCTGCTCCACGGACATGTTCTTCGGCTGCCTCTGGACGTACGCGACGCCCGTTGCGCTGATTTGGCCGTCCTCGCCCATGAGCGTGCACGTCGATACGCACTTGCCGTCTTCGGTGAACTCGTCCGAGTAGACGACCGCGCACACGTACTTCGCCGCCAGGGGCTTGACCGCCTCGTTGATGTCCTCGATGTTGCGGTAGCGGTAGCGCCCCGCGTTCTGGTCCTTCGGTGCCTTCAGCTCTGATTGTATGTTCACCAGGGCTTCGAGCACGCTCGGTCTTTCCTTAGCTGTCATTTCCGTCTCCTAGCAGGTTGGGCATCGCCGCGTCGAGCTCGAAGCCGAACTCGTCCCTGAGGATCTCGAACATCTTCGGCCGGGCGTCCCTCTTGGTGACCCACTTGGCCGAAGGCGGCTGCGCGATGGTCTTGTACGGGATGGCGGCGAAGCCCGGCGGGCACTCGCCCGTGTGCTCGAACCACCACATGCAGAACGCCTTGAGGTTGTCCTGGGCGAACCCGTCGGTCTCCGGGCGCTGCTCGTCCATCCAGTCGATCACGGCCTGCTGGTCGGTCACGTCGTAGCGGACGGCGTCCTCGGACGGCTTGCCCTTCACTTTCGAAAGGCTGCACAGCTCGCCGAAGACGTCGGAGTACTGCTGCGCCTTGTCCATGCCGTCCGTCATCTCCAGGAAGCGTTCCTTGAGCGCCCTGTCGTGGGCCTTGTACTCGTCGGTCAGCTCGTCGACGACCGCCTTCTCGAACGCGACCTGGGCTATCTGTCGCTTGATGTCCACGGCCTACTCCTTCCCCGCGAGGCCCTTCAGGAAGTCGGTGATGACTTCGTCGAACGGCTTCTCCCTGACGATGTAGCACGCGGCGACCGTGTCGGCGGCGGCGGCGGTGCACGCAGCGAGGACCTCGATCTCCTCCAGCGGGCCGAGGTCGAGCTTGGCGAGGGTCCTCTTGACCTCGATGGCGGCTTCCAGCATCTTTTCCTTGTCCATGTTCATGTCTATCCCCTGTTCTTGTAGTAGTAGACCCCGTGCAGGGCGGCTGCCCTGAGGTGGTCGTTCGTGCATTTCCATGTGTCGCCCCATGCGCTCATGAGCAGCGCGGCTTTCTTCGTGTCCATCGGGGCGTCCCTGTCCTCCTTTGACACGACCGAGCCCTTCGACCGCGGGTTGAGCACCTGGCGGCTCGTCTGGATGACGATTTCCTCGCCGGCGTGCTCGAGGGCCCTGTGGAGGTACCCGACCAGGTAGGGCGTCTGGTACGTGTAGGATGATTGCCTGCCCGAGAACCCGACGAACCCCTCCACCACGACGCATCCGTGCGGCTTGTCGGCCATGAACGCCAGTGCTGCGCGGGCTATCTCGCCCGCACGCTCCTTCAGCTGGTACTGGTCGAATCCGACCGCGCTGCCGTGGAACGTCATGACGTCGATGATCGAGTACTCGCTCATGTAGACCAGGCCCGTGTTCGAGGTGCCCGGGTCGATGCAGACGATGTTGTTCGGTCGGAACAGCGGCGTGCTCATCGGGCGCTCACGTCGCCGATGGCGACCAGGTGCTCCGCCTCGAACCTGTCCTTCGCGAGGAACTCGGTGCCCTCGTCCACGAGGTCGTGCCATACGGCCACGAGGTCGACGTCGTCCAGCTTCGACTTGCGGAACCGTATCGACCTGGCGAGCCTCGGCCTGAGCATAACCATGTAGCGGGTTATGCCCGGGTACAGGTTGCGGTTGTGCCTGAAGGTGTCCAGCACGTCGAGCGCGATGCCCGACTCCCTGACGTAGTATTCGATCTCGCCCTGCTTGACGCACGGGTTGCCGACGTCGACCTGGTGGTGGATGACGGCCATGAGGGCCTTGAACTCCTCGCGGTTGTCCCTAACCCAGTAGCAGGCGTCGTACGCGGCCCTCTCGGCGTCGGACAGCCCGAAGTGGTACTCCGTCATAGCGGCCACCCCCAGTAGATTCCCAGGGCGAGCATGGGGCCGAACGTCAGCGCGAAGGCGATTCCCGCCCAGCGCGTGCCCTTCTGCCACTCGGACTCGACGTTTTGCCTTACAATATCCGTGTCCGGCCGGTAGGTGGACACATTGGCGCGGTGGTAGTTGCCGCTACTCCGCGCCGCTCTCTGCCTTGCCATCTCCCCTCCTCTTCGAGTAGAGCTCCCCGTTCCTCTTGACCCATTCCTCCAGCTCGCTGACCAGGATCTGCCCGTAGCGGGCGCCTTCCAGGTAGCGGAGCGGGAGCGGGTCGACGTCCCTCGCGGCCAGGGCGTAGAGCCTGTCGGGGCTCATGTGCCCGTCCCTCGCGAGGTCCGGGACCGTGGTCCAGAACATGGGGCCTCCTTTCCGTAATCGGTACCCGCCCGAACGGGCGCAGCCGCCGCGCCTTGCCCAGCCTCGGAGGCGCGGAAAAGGTGTGCGATGAAGTGAAAGGACGCATCCTCGGCCCGAGGCGCGGCACGGGCAGAGTAAAGACCCGCGATCGTGCGCCCATGCGGGCAGGTACCGTAAAGACCGATAGTTACCTTGCACGGACCTTCCCGCTCGTTCTTCGTCGCTCGCACCTTCAATCAGGTGGTCTTCGTATCCCAGGGAGCTACCCCACGCATTCCGAGAGGCGGTGGTATCCGTGCTAATGCGGTTGTCAAGGAGCGGGACGCGATTGGCGTCGGTAGGGGACATGGGAGGAATACTTGTTCACGCAATCGCAGGCAGACCTTGTACATGTCCCCCGCCGACGCCAGCTGCACCGTGGCAGCCGACGCCGCTTAGGAGGCTGCGTGTTTAACGTCGCGCCCGACGTGGTGCTGCGCTATTCGGACTTCTGCGACACGACCATCGGCGTCGAGCCCTCGGGCACCACCACGAGGTTGCCCTTCTCGCCGATCTGCGTGAGGGCGTCGATGTAGTGCTGCTGGATGACCTCGGGTGTGAGCGACTGCGAGAGCACCTTGTTGGCGTCGGCCTCGCCCTTGGCCTCGATGACCTTCGTCTCGGCCTCGACCTTGGCGGCCTCCTGCTGGTTCAGCGCCTTGGCCTTGGCGATCTCGGCCTCCTGGGCCTCCGAGTAGCGTTTGGCGATGTCCTCCGAGTAGCGGACGTCCTGGACGCTCACCTGCTCCACCACGAGGCCCAGCTTGTCCCACTTCGCCGCGAGCGCGTCGCGCAGCCCGCCGGTGAACTCGCCGCGGTTGGTGAGCATCGTCACGGTGTCGTACTTCCCCGCGACCTCCCTGGCCGTGGCGCGCACGTCGTTCTGGATGACGGCGCTCGTGAAGTTCTGCTGGGTTCCGTAGTCGACGTACAGCTGCATCGCTGCGTCGGCGTCGAGCGAGTAGACCACCTGCAGGTCGACGTCGGCTGACGCGCCGCCCTTGTCGTTGATGGTCACGCACGAGCCCTCGGCGGCGCCGCCGTCGTAGGTGTACTCGGCGTCGCGGTACAGGTTGATGAGGTTGTTGCGCACGTCGTAGCGCACCGTCTCCTGCCACGGAGCCTTCACGTGGAAGCCCGCCTCGTCGGTGTAGCCCGCGAGGGAGCCGCCCCAGTTGCGCAGCACCACCACGTCGCCTGCGTCCTGGGCGTAGATGCACGACGGGAGCAGGAGCACGATGGCGAGCACTGCCGGCACCAGGGCTATGCGCTTCCTGATCGGATTGAACCCGCTCTCGTCGCTGTGCCACCTCTTGTAGTCGGCGAGCCTAGCCCTGTTCACGATGGGGATGCCGACGAGCATCGCCACCGCCACCACCGCCAACACGATTGCCAATGCGAAAACCACTTGATTCTCCTTTCGGTCTGATTTACTGGCGCGGAACCGGGGAATCGAACCCCGACGCTCGGCTTAGGAGGCCGATGCCCTGTCCGTTGGGCTAGTTCCGCTTTCGTCTTCATCCACCTTCTTCTCCTCGACCGCGTACGCGCCCTCGGCAAGTGACTCGACTGTCACGTGCCACCAGTCGGCGAGCTTCACGACCTCAGCGAACCTGAAGTCGTAGCGGCCCGAGAGCCTGTTGTCCAAAGAGGAAGGTGAGATTCCCAGAAATTTAGCGACGTGGGTTTTCGTCGTGCCGTATTCCTTGATCTTGTTGGCGATTGCCGGATAGATCATTTTCGTGTTCGACATTACAACTCCGTTTCAAAAATTCCCATATTTGGGATTGTGTTGGTACATCATACTAAGTATCTGGGATGTTTACAAGTACCTATTGAAAAATTTTTCCCAGATAATTAATATTTGCTCTGTGACCTAGTGTTAGGAGCAGCCATGGAGTTTCACGAGTGCCTGAACAAAATAATGAAAGAGAAGGGCGTGAACCAGGCTCAGCTTTGCAAATTATCTGGGATTGCCACAAGCGCCATGAGTCATTACGTCAGGGGCGAGACGGAACCGTCATTCTCGAAGGTGATAG
>ODAI011946941.1_pt1 | contig 11974 bp, 16 predicted proteins | sample 1539321 | NCBI WGS metagenome assembly ODAI01 (sample SAMN02144231, study PRJEB22623) | gut metagenome | biome: sheep rumen | host: Ovis aries | place: New Zealand
ACCATTCTGTGCACCTCCCAATTGACACAAATTGCTTCAAAATCTTCGGGATTGTATGCCCTGTAGCTGAACTGGTCATTGTACTTGACGTTAGCCCACCACCAGTTCACTCTTGCCTTGGCCTCCGATACGGCCCATGTCTGCCCTACGTATTCATCATTGAGCAGGATGTAATAGTGCTTTTTAGGCAGTTTCATCGTCAGCCTCCCTTCCGGTACCGACCCAGATCAGGGCCACTCCGAGGGATACAACAGCGAGTGGAATCAACAGATTCTCACTGTCAGCCATCATCATTCCGATGCACAGTATTGCAAAACCTATCTTCTGTAACATAATCCTATCCTCCCGTCCTTGATCAGCTTGTAAAGCATGTCGCATGCAGGATTGTCCCTGTGCGTCCTTCTCATTTCTGCGTACTGGCACTCTCCGTATCTGAGTCGCCTGTCTTCCGTGCCGTCCTCTTTCAGAATCGCCTGAAACTCAGGACAGTCTCCGCAGCGAAAGCAGACTCCCTGGAGCTGGTACTCATCAGATATGCTTTCCGGTACATTTGTAGTCTCCACATAACTGATGTAGGCCGTCAGCCCGTCAAACTTTACTTTCGGGCACTTACTGGATAGGTCTCTCATCCTTGCGTTGAGCTCTTCCTCAAATGCCGGAGCCGAGTCACTCTGGACGATGGCGAATTGCTGGATGCTCTGCGCTCTCATAAAAAAATCACCTCCTTGATAAACCAGTTAAGTGTTATCTTCGGAAGTGACTAAGTCATCATTAATATGAAATTGTTAAGAAAGTCGGACGGTTCCCCTACCCTAGCATCTTCAAAATTATGATTTTAGGAATAGTTCCGGGAATAATTTTTATCGTCAACCTCTGACGACTCCCTACACCCTCTTAACGGTCATATTATTATAACTAGCCACCTCACTTATTAATATAGTCCCCTGACTTCACAGAGTCAACCCATAAAGGAACAAAAATTTGATATACTCGAGGTGGAGGTGGTATCTATGGGAGAAATTAAATTCGCTAATTATGGACAAGAGCGTGAAGTTAACGCTACCGATGGAGAAAAAGAAATATTCAGGCTGATCATGGAGATCCTCGCTGATGAAGGCATAGACACATCAAAGTTCGGGCTTGTCCGGAAGTCAGATAACTATGTGACTGCTGCCCTCCTACTCGATGATCCAGGTCAACTCGATTTAGCCAGGATAAAATTCACAGACCGCGCAAAGTGGATCTGGACGAGTTACGATGGCAAAGTGAAGATCCAAGAGCCGGAAGACGTTCGAGAGTATGCGGATGCGTTCCTGAACGATTATAAGCAGCACATAGAATGGCTTGAAGAGTCGTACCCAGAACTATTATAATAATCGAAGTGGTATGAAATTGTAGATATCCAAGCCAAAATAATCACCACGCAAAAAGACCCGAGGTTATCCGCCCCGGGTCTCTTTGTGCTCTAAATATGCAAGGAGGTGAACCTTCGCGGCCCGACTCCGAACCGCCCTATTTCTTCTCAAGGTTTTCGATCCTGACGCCATGTTCGGCGACTGTTTCCTTGAGTTTGTCGATTTCCTCACCGTGTTTTGTTATACGACTGTCCAGCTTGTCGACGCTGGCCTTGAAATTGTCGATACTCGTTTTCAATTCGGTTATGTTTGTGTTGAGGTCGAGAAACGGCTTGAGGACAACGAACAACGCTCCTATAAATCCGATTGTTGCAATAATCAAATTATCTGTCAATTTCCCTCACCTCATTTCGCTCTGTATACTCTGATGGTCGATTTTTTAACATCAGAGCCGTTGTACTTGGTCGACTTACGGATCACCGGGAATCTCACCTTGCGTCCGGCTTCAGCGATAAGACCACCGCCCAAGTAAATCAGCGTGTGCTGTCCACTCGTTTTCTTGTAAGCAATGATGTCGCCCGCCTGAAGCAGATTGCTCGGTATCGCCTTGCCCGAATGTACTACCTTGAGTGTGCTTGGCATCTTGTCGTTCAGAGGATTGAAGCCACCGATAGGGGTGTTCCTTGTGACCACCTTTACGAAGTATCCGCAGTCCGAACGAGTCACCTTGCTGACGTTCGGAGTCTTTTTCTTATAAGCATCTGTCGGTGCGCCCGTGGAATATTTCCATTTTTTCTCTGCCGTGCCGTAAGCCCAACAGAGTGACTTTGCTACCGATGCGATTTTGCTTGCGTTAGTGCTTGTAGATGTTGTCGGCTTGCTTACTGTGGGATACACCGCTTTCTCGTTAGCGTTGAGGTACTTCTGCCAAGCCTTCATTGATCCTGCTCCGAAGATACCATCAGCAGAGACTCCGAGTTTCTTCTGAAGTGCGATGGATGTCGCCTTGCCCCATACTCCGTCCTGAGTAATGCCGAGCCACTTCTGCATCATTCTGACGCAAGTGCTACCGCCCTTGCCATACTTGACCGATTTGAGTGCAGGATACCACTTGGCACAACTCTGATTCTGTCCCGTGATGACTCCGTCCTGAGTAGTGCCGAAGAACCTCTGCATCGCCTTGACAGTAGAGATACCGCCTACTCCGTCTATGGTCAGTTTTCCATCAGGAGTCGGTGTTATTGTCGGTGTGGTGTCAGCCGTAGCCTTGCCGTTCAACTTACCGCTCCAACACTTGAGACAAGCACCACGGATGTTATCCTCGTAGGTAATCCATCCGTTGCGGTACGAGGATGTTGATGCTGAGTCCTTGACATAGACCCAATGCTTACCGCCTTCCTCTTTGTAACCGCTGACCTCTACGAAGTGTCCGCATCCCGTCCAACGTACACCCTTGCGCCCTGCGCTTCTTGAACCCATCAGCAGAACAGCATCTCTTCCACCTTTGCGTAACTGTTCCCACAGTTTTGCCATAGTAGCGTGTTCTGCTACCTCGGTCATTCCGAAGTGCTTCATCGCCGCAGGGATGCCGTAGTGGTACGTGCCGTTACCTTTTGACTCTGCGAACTGTTTCATATACGGCTGAATGGTCTTCGGTGTATATGACTTGTACTGTTCCATGTCGATGATGGCATTGCAGATGGAGACCTCACCGCATCCACAGTTCTTGATGAGCCAAGGACTCCTCGGATAAGGGAGTTTTGACCATCTTGTGTCGTACTGTTTGTAACAAGTCTTATTCATCCTCATCACCATCCTCAAGGTAGTCGAGTCCTTCTACATCGACACCGATAATCTCACCTTTTTTCTCTGCCTTGAGTTGTCTTGTATATCCCGTGCCTTCTGCCGCTTCTTCGGTGAAGTCGTTGTTGTAGTAGAGTGCGAATGACCCTGCGACAATGGTGAAAGTGAGCGATATGATTTTATAGACCATATTCGCCGTTGAATTGCCGAGGTCGACCGCACCGACTGAACTGATGGCTTGATTGACGCAAGCCACAGCGAAAGCGATTGTCCGAATCTTCGTGCCGTTGTTCATTATTTGTCCTTTCCGCTGACCAAGTCAGCCGTGTGTGTTATGCGATTTTGTAAAATCCGCTTATGAAGAAATATCTGCCGTTAGGGTTACTTGCCCGTCCCGTTATCGTACCGCCTGCCCATACGTTGCCATTCACTACGGCTTGCGGAGTGAAGTTCGAGTCTGTTGCGTGACCCGTAAACGGTATCGACTTTAACGGTCTGTATCCGCTTGCGATATTTGCAATCGTGTACTGTGTGCCACCGACTACGGCATTTTCCGAAAATCCCTCGATGGAGAAGAACACCATTTTGCCGATTTTATATGCGGTTCTGTGCATACTTGTCCAACCGCTTGCGATAGTGATTTTGTCAGATATATCCTCGATAGCGAAGCAAGTTAATATCTTGTAAAGCATCTTCTTCACATTCAGCATACCGCTCGTCACAACTTCAGAAAGCCATCCGAGACTCGTCAGCGCCTGTGTGAGGTTATAGTCATCGCCCCTCGCCGCCGATGTGTCGAGCGTGTACTTCGGGTTTGTCATAGATACGAACACTCCCGATATCGCCGATGCAATTGCAACCACGGCGCTCTTGAATATAGACGGAGCGACCACTCTCGGAGCCGTTTCAGTTCCAGCCTCTGCCTCGGCCTGTGTCATCTGTGTTGTCACTCCGAGATTGGACGCCTCCACTTTGGTAGTTTCGGATCCATCATCGATTGCAAGATAATCGCCAGCGCCCGGAGTTCCGACAAACGAGTTTAATTCATGTATCTGCATAACGTCCCTCCTTAGTCAGAGAATTTGTTCTCCGAAATGTAATTCCTGATACTTGTGATTTTGCCCTTGAGCGCAGAGTCTACCGCAAAGAATGACCCCTTGTTGTTGCTCGAAATCATATCGCCTGTGTCTGCGTCGATTTCGTCATATGTGTATGTCACCCTGTCTCCGCCGTTAACGTTCAGCACCGCAAAGGATGCCAGCTGCTTAATAGTTGCCATAGAGTAATTCCTCCTGTTCGTTTATGTATGAATCAAGTAATGAATCGGCTTTGCCCATATTGGTTTCGTACTCGTCCAGCCCGTTATCAGGCTGTTCGAGACGTATCATGTCGTAATCTCTCTGCTTTGCTTTCAGTTCCCAAGCGACCTTTAAGTTCGGCGTTCCTTTAATCACAAAGTAGCGTTTCTGTTTGTCTGCTACCCAACAATCGCCCTCGCCCTCTTTCTGCAAGAACACTTGATATTCCTGTCGGAGTTCGATGGTTTCCGAGAATATATCGTCTATGTCGACGTAGCAGATACCGTCTGCGTCGAGCTGGGCCTCTCCAATATCTCCAAAGAGCGGAGTCGGTGTTTCGTAACAGTAGTTAAGTCGCTCTCCGTAGTTTTGGGTTTTGATCAAACGAGGCTTTGTACCACGAACGGTCAAATTTCCGCCAACATCAAGGTTGCTGTTTACCTTGAGGTTCACCCCTACTTCTGCGCTCCCGTACATGGTTGTTGCGTAGGTCTCGTTCCAATCTAGATAAACAACGCCAAAGCTTGCGCCTCCCAAACTTAACCCACGACCATTCACGCCCCACAGCGCAACATAATCGCTGGATGGATAATAGCCGAATGTCGCCGCATCGGCGTTAAGCCTGTCTGTAACGGTAATCTCTGATCCGTTTAATTCGATTCCTCCAGCCATCGAATGATATGTGATTGAATCATCCGAAATTTTATAGCCAGCGATTTTGCCCGAAGTTGTTACAAATTTACCGCTCGATAAATTCCAAGAATTGTATCCTTCCTCATCGCTTATAATGCCAGCTTTGATACGGTTTGCACTTAAATATCCCGTCGTAATCATCGACGCATTTATCTTACCGTCAGCCGTTAACGCAATGTCCGAGAACGGGCCTTGATATCCGTTCGAACTGTGTCCGAGTCCGCCCTTATTGAATCGCCATACGTTGACCGCAGTATCGACGCTCGGTGAGTCCATGATCAGGATCTCTTCCGGGTAACCTTTCGGCCCCGGAGTCATGACCACGTAACCGCCTAAACCGCCTCGAATCAAGTCCGTAGCGTACTCGATAGCTGCGTCCATCATGGATGTAGTCGGAACGTCCTTGAGGATATCCGATTTTATCTGCTGTCCGAGAGACGTCTGCACCGTCCCCAGCTCGATAGAATCGTATCTGTCGAGGAGCACGTTATAAGCGACTTTGACGACTCTCTGCTTTACCTTTGCGATTCCGACTTGCGGATAATAAACCGAAACCGTATCGCAAAGACTCACACGCTGGAGCGCTGCATATTCCGCAAACTCCTCTGTCTGTGCGAGTTGGATAAAGTCGACTTTAAGATTCTCATTCGGCAACCAAGCCTCACTTGCATTAAATCGAGCGATCGCAGCAGCACGGAGCTGTGCAACTGTCGGTTGTTCCTCAAACGCATCGGACAGATCCATCGGCACCGCATCGGCAACGGTAAACGCTACCTCGATAGGTTCGTTCGTTTCCGTCCTCAGGATGATCAGATTGTGATCGGTCAGATATGCGATCTCCGGCTCTGTGCCTGAGAACACAATCATCTTTTCCGGCAGAGACACGTAATTTCCGTCTGCGTCTGCCCAATACGGTACGATAGCGTTATACGTTCCGCTGTTGTCTATGTCCTCGCTCAGATTTGTGAGGTTCTTTGAGTAACGAATCTCGACGTCTGAGTCGACGCCTCTGTGAGCGTATAGTTTGACTTGGAACTTGTCGAACTCATAATCACCAGCTCCGAAAACGTCAAGGATAGACCCCTCTTCGCCTCCGAGAATGTTTCGTGCGTTCTTCGGGACGTCGATTTCGAAGTTTGCCGTTGTGGTTTTGTCCGTCCAAAATGTAAACGGATTTGCGTTAACGGACTTGCTCGATATCAGATGCAACGCCTCTGCAACGCTACTCGCAGCAAATGGCTCGACAACGATATCTGACAATCTGTAACTGATGTGATGAGCATAGAACGTAACGACTCCGTTCAGATCAGGAACAGATCGAGCGTAAATGATAAACGGCTGGATGTCGTGCCTATCGTCATGCGTACACGCTACGAGCCTACCGATTTTGATTTCGTCGAAGTGTTCGCCCGTTATCGGATAATCAAATTCGACCTCATAGGTTCCGTTTCTTTCCTCAGTACACACGCAGCGTATACAATCCGAGAGTCTCCCTATTCCGTTCGTTATAAATCTTGTTTCGCCATTGGCGTATAAAATTGGAATCATTTAGATCCTCCACCACCTCGGAGTAATTTCCACCTCGGAAATCCCCGAGCCTAATATAATCGCATTGGATCCACCCGAGAGCACCGGGAACGATTCTCCGGCGTTCTGAATATAATCGTTACGGCTCAGTTTGCCAGCGCCTACAATCTCCCACGCCTCTTGCGTCTCGCAATCAACATAGATTTCCTGTGTTGTCGGAGAACTACCCTCGGCGATTGTCATTGTTTGCGAACCGAGCGTTAACGTTCCAGCTCCTGTTATCTTTAGGAGCGGACGAGCGCCAAACTCCGTCGGATTCGTGATTGTTCCGTCTGCCGAATATGTTGTAGTGGTTTCGCCTGACAGGAGCCATCTTTGCGGTTTGCAATCGAACTCAATGTCGAACTCTCCGGCAGAGTTGTATCTCTTAACAGATACCTCAAGCCCCGCCGAATACACGCCCATTCTGAACTCGTCAGGATGATACGTGTCCACGATTCTCTTATAACCGACTCTCGATGCGAGAATGTTTCTGAACGTTGCTATCTTCTCCGCAAATTCGCTCATACTGTCCGCAAAACATCCAGCCGGATATCTGATCGGTATGTTCTCAAAACGGCCCTGATCAAGAGCGATTGCTCCGTTACGGCCCGGAACGGTAACCATTTCCACCGCTCTCACGGGAGAATTGAAAACAGCCTCGCCCGTGATATAGATCCCCGAGTCGAGACTGTTCTCTCCATCAAATGTAAAACTATTAAATAGTGCCATATGCTTTAGCCCTCTGTTTCTGTAACTGAACGAGCCTCTGCTCTACCTTAAGCGCAAGTTCGTTGACGTTCATGCCATCAGACGCATATACGTTGATAGTGATCTGTTCACCGCTGGATGCCTCTGCAATGTTGTCGAGTTTATCCCAAAACTTATCTAAAGGAACAACGGCCTCAGGCCCAGCTTCACCGACACCAATCAAGGACGCACTATCGAAAATACCTCCCTTTTTATACCAATCGATATCGAATCCGCTCGGGAATTTGATGGTCGTGTCAAATGCAGTAATTGAACTCCACTCAACATCGAAGTGAGGCAACTTTATGTTCTTGAAGATTTTGCCAAGTTTGATAGGGAACCAATCTTTGATTGTGTCGATAATACTCTCGATCTTGTCCTTTGCCCAATTAAACGGCTTTAGAATCGCATCTCGCACGGACGTCCAAGCGTTTTGCGTCTTGGCCTTGATTGTGTCCCAAGCGCCCGTTACTTTCGACTTAACCGTATCTACAACAGATGAGACGCTTGTCTTGATGCCATTCCATACGTTCTTAATGGTATCGCCGACATCCTTTGCGACGGCCTTGACCTTATCCCAATTCTTATAGAGCAGAACACCCGCAGCAACTACCGCTCCGATCACGGCGATTATCGGCAATAGCGATCCCGCCGATAACGCTCCGATCGCACCCCCGGCGAGGTTGACGAGACTAATAATCGAACTAATGCCCGTTGCGACCTTGCCCAGAGTAATGAGCAATGGTGCCACTACCGCAAGGACACCTCCAATTGTGGCGATTATAGTCAGCACTTCTGGATCCAGTTTGGAGATCCAGTTCGCAAATTTGCCGACCAGATCGACCACCTTCTCGAGTGCAGGAGCGAGATATCCTGAAAGCTGAGAACCAACCTGAGCAAGCGCTACCTGTCCGATCAGCTTCATCGTATCGAGTGAATCATTAAACTGATTTGCCTTATCAAGCGTTGCCTGATCCACATAGTCAAGGTTGTATTTCTTGAGGGTGTCGGCTACCATCTTATATGTCTCGCCGCCATCCTCAATAAGCGGATTCAATTCAGCTGCGCTCTTGCCCATGAGCTGCTGAGCGATAGCGTCTCGTTCGGTTTCGTTGGTCATCTGACCGAGTGATTTAAGCACATCCTGGAAGATATCTTCACTGTCACGAAGTTGCCCGTTCGAGTCAGTAACCGACACGCCTATGGCCTCAAATGCAGCAGCCTGAGACTTGGACCCGTTTGCTGCGGAGTACGCATTCTTCGCGAGTTTCTTGTTTGCTTTTGCGACCGATTCAACAGAAACGTCAACGAGATCAGCCGCATATCCATACTTCTGGAGCTCTCCCGTTGCGATGCCCGTAACCTTCGATAGCGTGTTTATGTCGTCGGCTGCAGTGCCGCTTTTGTATGCAAGCGTTCCGATGCCGCCAGCAACTGCCGCTCCCGCTGCAGAAAATGGAACCATCGCCTGTCCTGCCGTCTCGAGGCTGGAGCCAATCGACTTGAATTGTTCAGAGAGTGCCTTGAGATTAGCATTACCGACCTCAGCAAGTTGCTTCTTGAAGTTGCCCAGCTTTGACTCAGTGGTAATAATCTCTCTCTGTAGCTCTCTGTAATCGGATGAAGCCTTGTCAACGCCCTGGGCATCCATTTCCTTCTGGGCCTGTTTCAGAGCATCCAGCCTCTTCGAAGTCTCAGAAACTTTATCATTGAGGAGTTGCTGTTTCTGCCTCCACAGATCCACGTTGGTAGGATTGAACTTCAGCGCGTTGTTGACTTGCTTCAACTCCTTGTCGATGCTTCGCGTCTTCGAGTCGACGTCCTTTAACGCTTTACCTAATTTAGTTGTGTCACCATCGAATTGGATGGTTATTCCTTTAATATTGCTCGATGCCATTGGTTCTCCTTATCCAAACCATGCATTGATATCGTTCTGCGTGGCCTTGCGTTTAGTGCCATGCTTTTCTTCTTTCTTCGCCCTCTGCTCGGCCTTCTTCTGGCGTTCGTTGTATGCGATCACATAGTCCACGACCTGACCGAGTTGCATTCGGCGAATATCTGACAACGTTAGTCCTCGCTCTGTTCCGGCGAGGATGATGTCATCAAGTGTGATGGCTGAAGAGTCTTCAGATCTGCTCCGATTTTCTTCAGCCTCCTCAAGTTTTTTGAACTTACAAAGCCCTTGAGCACCATGTCATAAACAGCAGGGATTACAACATCGAGTGGAAAATCCTCGAATTGCTTAACCCACTGCTTCGGTGGAAGAATCGTTTCGTCCGCAGCCTTAGCCATTGACCAGGTCACATTTATGACAGTGTCAACAAATTCCATCTGAAACAACGGCAGGAGAATGTCCATGCTTCTACCCTGAAGTGCTTCTGCAACATCCGCCAAGCTGCCACCAGGCTTGCCTGTCTCTGACACAAGGGTAGAGATACCCTCTATAAGAGAAGACAAGACCGGCATCAGCGCAGGAACGATGTCCTTACCGAACTGGTCTCTATATTCCATAGTCCAAGCTACATTGTTACTGAGCCTGACCTCTTGCTTTCCTATCTTTATTACTTTTTCCATGATTCACCTCGCATAAAGAAAAAAGGGCGAGACATTACGCCCCGCCCCGTCTTGTTATGGTGCAATAGCCGGAGCTGTCGGAGCAGTAAACAGAGTGGCGTATCCGTCGTCTGCTGGCTTCAGAACCGCCATTGTTACTCCGCTTGCGTTATCACCAGTGCAGGTAACTCCAAGAGTCTCCGTTGCTGGTTCCTTGTTCTCCTCGATGGTAGCGTACTCTCTGTTGATCATGCCCAGAGCACAGTTGTACAGAATAACTCTTCTGCTCTCTGCATCGCCCTCGACCTGGAATGCAATGTAAACGTTTGGCTTAACTGCATTCTTGACCTGAGCAAGGCCACCGTTTGTGAGTGTCTTGTAACCGAGGAACTGAGTCTTAAACTCGTCGTCGAACATAGCGACCTCGAGATCGCCCTCGATAGTTCCGCCGGAATATCCACTCCAGTATGCAATATTGTCAGCATAGAACGTATTAGTCTCGCTCTGTGTCTCCGGGGAGAAGCTGACAGCGCCCTTCTGGTGGTAAGGTGTTCCGAGAGTTACAGTATTACCCTCGACCGAATATGTACCAACATGGAGCTCGGAAATTCCAAATTCAACTCTATTAGCCATTGATTAGCCCCTTTCTCGTTGTTTTTACGTTGTCATATATGATGTAGTAGACGCCTTCGGACTCGTCGTATAGATCCGCGCCTTTGTCGTAGGTGTAGCCGTTATCCAGCAGTGTCTGCTCAATAAGGTCCTCAGCCTCTTCATTCTTCGTTTTGAAGTAATAAACAAGCTGATAGAAGTTCACCCGATGATATCCGGTGTTGTCGGCATAGAATATGTCCTGCCCTGCTCCCGTATACGAAAAATAAGGAAGGGACTGTCCCTTCCGGAATAAGCCGTATACACACGGCAGATCTATTGTTTTAATAACCTGATAAAATGTCATTCGAGTTCCCTTTCAATCTCTCTTGGGAGTTCTTCGTTCGCCCACTGCTCAACAGGCTCGATATGAACAATCTGACCATGTCCCACGCTTGTGCTGCCATAGGATCTCCGGTTGCCCTGATGGTCTCTGTTCACGATTTCATGAGGCTTCTCCAGCAAATGCGTCAGACTGTATTCCGTCTTGTTGTACAGAATTACAGTGTTGATTCCTGCTGTCCCACGCTCTCGCTTGATTGCCCATCCTCGAGCATAGTCCCCCGTCTTTCGAGGGGAGTCGTTGCGGAGTTTCTGAAGACCTTCCTTCGCTACAACATCGGCTGAGTTATTCATTGCACGTTTGACCTCTTTGGTGTAAGCCTCCGCGATCTCCTGCATCTGAATCGTTACCGAGTTCTTACTCATTGATCCGTTCCTCGCATACAAGGGATATACCGTCCCGCTGGGCGCTCCAGTCCACTCTTATCACGCTATACTCTTTACCCTCATAAACGAGAACCTTCTGCCCGTCATAATCCGCTCTGTTAGTCATGTACAGAGTGATGGACGGTTTCAGGCCAAGCTGTGCAGCGTTGTAGAATTCGGACTGATACACGCCTCGCGGCTGGACGAATACGGTTGTGTCTATCTCAGGGATAAACTCATTACCGCATCCGTCGTAGGTTGGTTCGCCGTATGCTTTCAGAATTGCAATTCCGTCATACATTACGCATCACCCCAATCTGTGTATCCCGTTGCTGTGGAGAGCTGAGCCTTCTGCTCGTCATAGGACCTCTTAAGTCTGTCGTAGTCCTCAGGGAGCCCGAATGACATCTTGCAGTAAGTGATTACCGCCTTCTGAACAAGCGCATCCAGCTCCTCAGGAAGAACCACTCCGGCAATCCCGAGATCGAGCTTCGCAGCCTCAATCAGATACGTCAGCTCTGTATCATATGCAGTTGTGGATATTCTCAGTGCGAGCTTTACCTGTTCAAGCATTTCTACTACCTCACAAACTGAGGC
>ODAI013705906.1_pt1 | contig 11974 bp, 10 predicted proteins | sample 1539321 | NCBI WGS metagenome assembly ODAI01 (sample SAMN02144231, study PRJEB22623) | gut metagenome | biome: sheep rumen | host: Ovis aries | place: New Zealand
AAATAATGAAAACGGCATTTGCCGCGACATCACTTATCAACGATTAAAAACCGTAATCACTGGAAAACGCAAAGACGGTTCAAAATATTCTGACGGCTTTCCAGGCTCGCTCAAATACTTCAAAGTGGACTTTGTTCCTGTGACGGAAAAAGAATATTACGAATACGCCGACAAACTTTTGCTTCATGTTCGCGAACTTGTGGAACTTGAAAATGCGGTGGACTTTAAGCGCGACAAAAGCGTCGCAATTGTTTTGACGGAAGAAGAACTGGTGGAGTTCACAAATAAAATTGAGGAAGCCAGACAGACAATGACAAAAATCCTATATCTCGGCCACGATGTTCTTCTTTCAAAAGAGCAAAAATTTCTCTTCAAAAAAAACGACGTCAAAGTAAAAATCATTCCTCAATATTATTACCCGGAATTAAATGGATAGGACAAAATTATGAACTTGATGAAATTTCAGTTGAACGCGATGCGAGAACTTTTGATTGCGATGGAAGAAAGCGGCCGCGACATCATCTTAAAAAGCCCGACAGGCAGCGGCAAAACAATTACGCTCACGCATTTTATGAGCGAATACATTAAAGGCCACGCGCGTACGGTTTTTATATGGCTCACGCCCGGAAAAGGCAACCTTGAAGAACAAAGCAAGCGCAAAATGGACTTGTACATTCACAACGCAGCGACAAAACTTTTGAGCGACGTTATGACATCTGGTTTTTGTCAAAATGACTGCTGCTTTATCAACTGGGAAAAATTGACCAAAAAAGGCAACAACGCTCTCAAAGACAGCGAGCGCGTAAACTTTTTGGAATGGATTGAAAAGGCTCACAACGCTGGATTGAATTTTAAAGTAATTATAGACGAAAGCCATCAAAACTTTACCGAAAAATCCGACGCGATAGTTCAGCTTTTTAAGACAGACAAGATAATCCGCTGTTCAGCGACTCCGCTTGCGGACAAAAACGCAAAACTTATTGAGGTGACGGAAGCCGATGTAATTGCGGAAGGCTTGATAAAGAAACTGCTTGTTATAAACCAAGATTTTCCAAGCGTTGTTGAATCAGAAAATTCAACCAGCTATCTTCTTGAAAAAGCGCTAAAAAAACGCGCCGAACTTGAAGCGGGCTTTTCCGCCCAAGGCTCCAATGTGAATCCATTGATTATAGTTCAACTTCCAAACAGTTCTGACGCGCTTTTGGATTCCGTTATCGAATGGTTTGAAAATAATGGAATTTCTGTTGAAAACGGAACGCTTGCGATTTGGCTTTCTGCCCGTCACGACAATCTTGACGGCATAGAAAATAATGACGGAAAGCAAATCGCGGTGATTATAAAGCAAGCCGTTGCGACTGGCTGGGATTGCCCTCGCGCGCATATTCTTGTAAAGCTTCGCGAAGGGATGGATGAAACTTTTGAAATTCAAACAATTGGCCGTATACGCCGAATGCCGGAAGCGCGCCATTACGGAAATGATTTGCTTGACAGTTGCTATTTGTACACCTTTGACAGTAAATTTACTCAAGGCGCTCAAGCCGCGCTTGGAAAAAGCGCTTTGCAAGCAAAAACTATTTTCCTAAAAAATGAATACAAAAAGTTTTCGTTAATAAAAGAACAGCGGACGCAAATATCCGACACTCAAGACGACGCGATGGCGTTAAAGGCTATAACCGAATATTTCAAGTCAAAATATGCCTTGGATAAAAAATCCAAAGAAAACAAAACTCGGCTTGAGACCGCGGGCTTTGTTTTTCATGAAAAAATTGAGCGGACAACTTATTCAGGTCAAGCGTCAACGATTGCGGACGCGACCCCAGAAAATTTGAACGCCGTTAAATTCCGTGAAACGATGAACACCCACACTCACGGGCGAGAGTTCCATAACCGAGTCGGCAGAATTGGCCTTGAAATCGGCTTGGAATACGCAAGCGCCGTCACCATTCTTGGAAAACTTTTTGCAAACGAAGGCAAATTTTTGTATAAAGAAAAACTTTTGGAACTTTCTATAAAAGAATGGTACGCATTTGTGATAAATAATTTTGACGAGTTGCGCCATGTGTTCCGTTTTGCGATGGCCGGCGGCGACCAACAAAACGCGCTAGGACTGGAAAAAATCAGCGAAAAAGAATTCTTAATTCCGCACAGCACTTTGTTCACTTATGACGCTTCAAGCAAGATTCAAACTGAATTTAAAAAGAATGTATATCAAGGCTATTTAAGTTCGGCTGAATTTCGTTCTGCGCCGGAAAAGCTTTTTGAAAAATTCTGCGAAAATTCCAAAGCTGTGGATTGGTGGTATAAAAACGGCGACAAAGGCGATGAATATTTTTCAATTGTTTACGTTGACAATTCCAATCGTCAAAAACTTTTTTATCCCGATTACATTTTGAGTGTTCGCGGCCAGCCATGGATCGTTGAAACAAAAGGCGGCTTTGACCGCTCCGGCGCAAGCGAAGACATCGACATTTTCTCCGCGCAAAAGTGCGCGGTACTGCAAAAATATCTTACCAAACACAAACTACAAGGCGGATTTGTCCGCCAAGACAAGGCCAGCATGGAACTATTGTTTTGCGCGGACAAATACACCGACGACTTGCATAGCGACGCTTGGAAACTTTTGTCGGAAGCGTTGTAAATTATATTTTCACCGATATTATGTTAAAGTCTCGCAAAAACTTTTTCCCGCCAAACTGGAGCATTTGCAAAAAACGACGCGCGATTCCTTGAGGCATGTTTCTGCCGGATTCCCAAGCCTCAACTGTTTTTTGCGAAACGCCCAAAACAAAAGCAAAATTTCTTTGGGTTAGATTCAAGTCTTCCCTAATTCGCTTTATCTCTTTGTCGCGGTAAGAAGGAAGTTCCGCGACAGTTACGCTCATTTTTCTTGCCTTTGACTTGTCGCCATTAGCGTATTCGAGGCTTTCTTCAAGCCCTTTCATTATGCTTTTAAACGCCTTGTTTTCCGCCATTGCGCGCCTCCTTTTCCGCTTGTTTTATCGCAGCGACAAGCGCTTCCATTTGATTGCGCTCTTCCTTGCTCAAATTTGCCTTTTGATTTTTTGGAAAGGCTGTAATCAAGTAAAGGTGCTCCGAAAAAACGACATCCAGATAAATCAATCTAGCGCCGCCGCTTTTTCCCCTGCCTTCCAACGACCATCGCAGCTTTCTAATTCCGCCAGTTCCTTGCATCAAAACCCCAGCGTTAGGGTTTTTGCAAAGAAACAACTCCAATTCATTCAAGTCATCATCGTCCAAACCAAGCTCTTTCCAAACTCGGTCGAATTCTTTAGAAATGATAAACTCTCGAGTTGCGGTTTCAGTATATACCCTATTGGGTAGGGTGTCAATAAAATCTTTCATTTTTACCTCACCTCTCCACAGCGCTAGCCGCAGTGACAAACTTGTCGCGCTTTGCGACCGGTTCATTGCGCGCGGCGGGGCGGCGGTTTTTGGGCGGAGTTTTTTCAGAAGCAAAAATCATCTTTCCGTCGCCCCAGGAAATCATTTTTACGCGGGCGATTGGCTTTCCGTTTTCAAGGACGAGAATGCAAGGGCATTTTTTTGCCGCCGCGCTCAGTGTGTCGGCGTTCAGTTCCGAAAGCTCCAAGTGTTCCGCAAAAAAATCTTCTAGAATGTGGTTCACCACATTGTCCACGCTTTGGTTGGACAGCGCGGCAAGGCGGTTCAACCGTTCCACCGCGACTGGATCCAAGTCAACGTCCGCGTCAATCCAGCGTTCCAGCGGCGTGACAAGTATGTTTTCAAAAGTGATTTTTTCGTCGTCCATCTGCATAAGGGCCTCCTTGTTTTTAGGGATATCGCAAATTGCGATATGTTTGTCATTTGTCGGTTGAAAATCCAATTTTTCGCTTGGGCTTGGGTTCGTCAATCAAATTGTTCAAAACTTGAATAATTTGGCTGATTTTTTTGTCCTGCTCGGAAAACTTTTTGTCGCAATGATCGATGTGAAGCAAAAGCAGACGGCGGATTTCGGCAAGTTCCGCCTTGTCGTCGGTCTTTACAATTTGCGAACTGACATAATGCCGCAATTCCACAAATGCCTTCATTATTCGTATGCTCACTTGAACGGCAGTTTCGCTTCGCAGAACTGCGGAAAGCATCGCGACGCCTTGTTCGGTAAAGACATAGGGGAGATATTTCGAATGCTTTCCACGGAGGCTTTCTTCCTCATTCTTTAAGGTCACAAATTGTGACCTTAAAGAATCATTTGGTCCTTTTGAGGTCACAGATTGTGACCTCAAACATCCATCGTCTTCAGACGCTTTTGAGGTCGCAAAATGCGACCTCAAAAAGTCGTACTCTTCTGCCGTCAGTTGAAAGCGGAATTCCTCCGGAAAACGCTCTAAATTGCGTTTTACCGCTTGATTAATGACTTTTGTCTCAACTCCGTAGAGTTCCGCCAAATCACGGTCAACCATAACCTGCTTGCCGCGAATGAGGAAAATCTTGCTTTCTACCAAAATTGGCGCAATTTCTTTGTTTTTCATGCCCCTAATTCTACTCGCGGCGCAAGCAAAAAACATTAAGTTTGTAACTTAATGTAAAAGCGCTGGCGAAACTTGCCTTTTGGCAAAAATGGCGTTATCTTTTATAGTAGATATGGCGAATTTTAAAATCAGTCCGACATTCGCTTTTCCCGTAATCGACGCGCCGGCGACTTCAAAGCGGCTCAAGGAGCTGCGCGAAAAGCGCAAGATTTCGATAGCGCAAATTCAAAAGCTTTTTGGAATGGAAAATCCGCAATCAATTTACATTTGGGAAGACGAGCGGGAAAAATTTTTGCCCCGCTTGGACAACCTTGTCGTCCTTGCGAAGCTTTACAAAGTTTCGATCGATGAGATGATAGTGACAAAAATGCGGCCCTCAAAAGAAGACCGCATTTGCTCGCGACGCGAGCCGCCCTACGCAATCGCGCAAGAAGCGCTGGACTTTATCGTGCAAAACGCAAGCCCCGCCACCATTCAAGCGCTGGAAGAATATTTTGGATGCGGTATTAGCGTTGGCCCCTAAGCCGTCGCTTGTTCAATCGCTTGCGCGAATTGGTCGGCGCAAGAAGTGCCGCGGCCCTTGCAGTCGTTGCCCCGCAAAATGCCGGCGATTTCCTTGGCGTCGCGGCCTTCGACCAAGCGGCCGATTGCCTTTAAGTTTCCGTTGCAGCCGCCCTTGAATTGAACGTTGTGAAGCTTTCCGTCCTCCAAGTCAAAGTCAAGTTGAACCGAGCAAACGCCCTGCGGCTTGAATGTCACATGTTCCATAAAATTCTCCTCGCGCCTATTTTGGCGCATCAAGCGCGTTCTGTAAATACCAAGACTTCCGCATTATGGAAAGACAACAAAAAACGCTCTCGCGGAAATTCAAACGGCTGCTCACGAGGTACTTTTAGGGCAAAGAATTGAGCTTAACGTGTCCTAAGTTCGCCCCGTTTGCCTTTCCGCTACGCGTTTTTCAATCGTTTGTAAAGCGGCAGTCAGGGCAAACGCATTATGAAAAGAGTCAAAACGCTCCCAGTTCAAAAGCCTAGCCCTATCCCACGGTTGAGGCTGTTAGGTAAGATATACATTTACTCCAATTTTGCTGGCGCAAAATTGGCAGCCTCAAAGTGGGCGGGCGGTCTTTTTCACTTCCGCGTTTTGGCCTTTTTCAGATTCGCTTGCCCTGGTCAAACGCAACTGAATGCAGTAAAAAAATGCGCGAAGGAGCGGGGCGGCCGTCGGCGACACTCGCATTGCGGCTGACGCGATAGCGGCAGCGTAAAATAGTTTCAAGCGCAATGCGCGTGTAGCGCAGTTATCAAGCGGCGCCGATCGGACGCATCCGCGACTGGGAGCATTTTTTGTTATTGAATTCATAATGCGTTTGCCCTGCGGCTGTTGACATACCACAAAAAAAAGCGTAATATTCTTTTATTGTGCTCGTGCACGGTATAGGAAACGGGCGCATCTTGAAGGTTTGGAGACCATAAATGCCGGTGACGATTAAGGACATTGCGAAAGCCGCGGGAGTTTCGCGGGGAACGGTTGACCGCGTTTTGCACAACCGGCCCGGCGTCAACGCGCAAGTGGCTGAACAAATACGCGAGCTGGCCCAAAAGATGGGCTTTGTTCCAAACCGCGCCGGAAAAATCCTGGCCGCGCGCAAGCAGCAAATAAAATTCGGCTGCCTTTTGCCCGACAAGTCCATCCCGTTTTTTGACGACGTAATCAAGGGAATCCAGCGCGCGCAGCGCGAGCTTTTGGACTACAACGTAAGCGTCGAAATCGTTCACGCCGCCCGCTACGACACGGAAACGCACGTAAAGGCCTTGCAGTCGATGGCCAAAAAAAATTACTCCGGACTTTGCGTGACGACTTTGGACACGCCGCAAGTTCAGCTAGAAGTGAACAAAATCGCGCAAAAAGGAATTCCAGTCGTAAGCGTAAACACCGACATCCCCGACAGCGGCCGCATTTGCTACGTTGGAACAGACTACCAGCGCTCGGGCCAGGCCGCAGCCGGAATGCTGAACTTGATTCATCCGCAAAAACTAAACGCGCTTATCATCGCAGGCTCCTACAACATCCGCGGCCACAAGGAGCGCATCAAAGGATTTTTGGCCGGCCTTGACGCGCACAAAATCGAATACGACGTTTGCGCCAAAATCGAGTCCTTGGACAGCGACGACGTTTCCTACAAAGAGACCCTGCGCGCGCTAAAGGAAAACCCTTCAATAAATTGCATCTTCATCGCGGCGGCCGGAGTCGGCGGAGTTTGCCGAGCGGTTCAAGATTGCGGAAAGGAAAAAATCCGCGTCTTGGCCTTTGACACCGTTCCGCAAGTAATAAAATACCTCAACAGCGGCCTCATCGACTTTACGATTGACCAGGAGCCAGAGACGCAAGGCTACATGGGAATCCAGCGCCTTTTTTCTTGGCTTATGGAGGAAGGAAAGCGCGAGCCGCAAGACTACATCACAAAGACCGTGATTAAAATCGCGGAAAACATTGACTAAAAATTTTTCCCAAAATTCTTCAAAAGGATGGTAGAATTATAGTATGGAATATTTTGTAAAAACCACCGGTTCAGACTTTAACGACGGAACGGAATCATCTCCGTTTAAGACAATTTCAAAAGCCGCCGCCCTGGCGCAAGCTGGCGACACAGTCACGGTTTTTGGCGGAACCTACCGCGAATGGGTTCGACCGCAAAACGGCGGCCGAAACGACAACGAGCGAATCGTTTACCGCGCGGCCAAAGGCGAGCGTCCAGTAATCAAAGGCTCGGAAGAAGTCAGCGGCTGGAAAAACGAAGGCGGCTCCGTTTGGAGCGCGACCGTTCCCAACACAATATGGACAAAGGGCGGCGGAAACGGCGTCAACCCGTTCGCAAAGCGCGTCTGGGGCGATTGGGTAGTTTGGCCTCTTGAAAAACCAGTTCACCTTGGAGACGTTTACATAAACGGAAAATCCTTGTACGAAGCGATGTCGCTTGAAGAAGTCCGCTCACCCAAAAAACGGACCGAAGGATTTAACCCGCCGTGGACAAAACATGCCGAGCCGATTTTGGAACCAGAAAAAACGGTCTACCAATGGTTCGCCCAAGTGTCAAACGAAGAGACGAAAATCTACGCAAACTTCCAAGAGCTAGACCCCAACAAAGAATTGGTCGAAATAAGCGTCCGCCAAAGCTGCTTCTACCCCGACAAAACCGGCTTGGACTACATCACGCTTGACGGCTTTGAGATTTGCCAGGCCGCAAGCCCCTGGGCGCCGCCGACAGCCGACCAACCCGGAATGATTGGCCCGCACTGGGCCAAGGGTTGGATTATCCAAAACTGCGTGATTCACGACGCCAAGTGCTCGGCGATCAGTTTGGGAAAAGAGGCTTCGACAGGCGACAACGACTGCGCGAAGTTCCGCGAAAAGCCCGGCTACCAATTCCAAATGGAAGCGGTCTTTAAGGCTCTGCAGGCTGGCTGGAGCAAGGAAAAAATCGGCGGCCACATCGTGCGCGACAACGAGATTTACGACTGCGGCCAAAACGGAATCGTGGGCCACATGGGCTGCGCCTTTAGCGTAATTGAGCGAAACCACATTTACAACATCGCCGTAAAGCACGAATACTTTGGCTACGAAATCGGCGGAATAAAATTCCACGCCGCCATCGACACGATAATCCGCAACAACAACATCCACAACTGCACGCTGGGAACTTGGCTTGACTGGGAAACTCAGGGAACGCGAATCTCAAGCAACTTGTACTACGCCAACGACCGCGACTTGATGGTGGAAGTTTCGCACGGGCCTTACATCGTTGACAACAACATTTTCGCAAGCGCCTACAACTTTGACAACATCTCTCAGGGAGGAGCGTATGTCCACAACTTGTGCTTGGGAACGATGCGCCGCGAGCAAGTCATGGACCGCGCGACGCCCTACCATTATCCGCACTCTACCGCGCCGCTGGGAACCGCGCTGATTTTTAGCGGCGACGACCGCGTGACGAAAAACATTTATGTCGGCGGAGCAGAGACTTGGACCGAGCAGTCTAAAAGCGGAACGGATTCATACAACCAAAATTTGTTCTTGACTTCTATGGGCTCTTGGCTCTTTGACTTTGCGGGCGCTCCAAGAGAGGACAACAAGGAAAAGTACGACGCAGCCTTTAAGGCGATAAAGGCGCTTTTTGAAACGACGGAATTTACAAAAGCGGCCAGCGCGGCGTCTTTTTCCGACTACAAGGCCAGCGTAAAAAAATCTGGCGACGGCGACCACGACGTTTTTATGCGCGTCCAGCAAGCGGTTTACATAAAGGACAATCATTACTGCGGCGGCGCCGTTCGGTTTGCGGAAGAAAAGGCTTTTACTGAATGCGACAAAAACCCCAACGCAAAAATTGTCGTAGAAGGAAAAAAGACTTGGCTGGAATTTACCGCGGACGAAAAGCTTTTGTCATCCGGCGCCGCGCTTGTCTCCACAAAAGATTTTGCCGCCACCCGAATAAGCGCCGCGCGTTTTGACGGCGCCGACGGAAACGACATTGTTTTTGACAAAGACATTTTGGGAGAAAGCCGCGTCCAAGGCAAAGCCATCCCCGGCCCCTTCGCGCAGTTGAAGGCCGGCGCGAACAAGATTCTAATCTGGGAAGAAAAATAAAACACGCGAAGCGAAATTGGCAGCCTCAGAACGAGCGGCAAGCCTTTTTGACTGGGAGTGTAGCGGCAAGATAAACTGAAACAAGCCCAAAATTGTATGATTGCCGCATAAGCAGCAACATTCGCGCTCGCAACCAAGCTCGCGCGAACAGCTGCGCTTGTGGAAATTACTCCATCTTGCAGTTGTAGCTTTTTGCCATTTTGTCAAAGTAGCCGCGGTTGGCTTGGTAGTCGTCGGTATAAACCGCGAGCGAAAAGCAGCCGTAAAGGTTTGAGGCGGCGGCTCTTAAAGTCTTTATGTCCGTAATGAATTTGCGCGTCTTTGGATTGTAAGTCCTTGAACTGATTTTGATTTTTCCGCCGCCAACGTGAACGTCAAGCGAGGACCAATCATTATAAGCGTAGTTTTTGCTTGTGGCGAATAGGCGCAAAATTCGGGCTATGGTTTGCGCATGGCCGGCGGCCTCGCCCTCGGGCAAGGCCAGCGACTGCAGCGACGCAATCGCGCAGTCGCCAAGCGTCCAGACGCTTGCGCCGGCCAAAGACCAGTTTTTGTCGGCCAAGACGCTTTGGGAAAGCGCGGCGCTTTTTCCAATTTCCACGCAAAGGCTCAAGCTTTCTTTTTTTGCGCCCTTGACTTCTTTTGCCGCGCGCTTTTCCGTTCCATTTGCCGCAACCGCGGGCGGAACAAATTCCGCAAAAGACTTGTCAGTTGAACTTTCCAAGCGGCCGATTGTGGCGACCGTAAAAACATCCTTTCCGGCGTAGTCAACGATTTTTTTTAGATTGAAAATCGGAACGGCCTCGTCGTAAAGCATTCTTACCGGGCCGCCAAAAGCCTCGTAGTCGTCAGAAACAAAAACGCCGGCCTGCATAAAAGGAGCGGCGGCCTTTTCGTAGTCAACCAAAGGCGGCTCTAGCAACTTGGCGCGGCGGCCGCTCAACTCGTAAAGCAAGTCGTGAATGTAGTTCACTATCGCAACGTCATCTTGCTGCGGCGGAATGACAAAGCGCTCGCCGGTCAATTCCATGCGGCCGTTTTTTTGCGCGACAGAAAAAAGCATGTCGATGTTTTTTGCGGGAAGAGCTTCCGCGGCGGGCGCGTAGTAGCGCGCTTCGTAAGTCGAGTCGTCGTAGTAAAGAAAGCCGATGTAGCTTTCGCGGTTAAAAGATGAGTCGCGGTAATAAACATATTCTCCGCTTGCGTCGGGAACTGATTTTTGGGCGTCGGGCAAGGCGAAAAGATTCGCGGCCGCAAAAAGCGCGGCGGCAAAGAGCGTGATTTTTTTAAGCGGTTTCATAAGGCACATTTTAGCGGATTTTCCTTGCGCGCGCAACATCGAGCCGTGCGTTGCCAACGCGCAAGACAGTCAGTTTTCACCACTCCACGTTCCCAATTAAAAAGACTTCCTTCTTATCCACAAGCTGCAAGGTAAGAATTTCCTTTTTTTGATTGGGCCGGCCAAAGTTTGTGTAAACTTCCGCTTGAACCGTAACAGGCTGCAAAAATTTTTGCTGGTGGTTTGCAAAATAGTTGGCTTCTATCTTTAGCTTTCCGCCGGGAAATTTCTTTATGCAGAATTCTTCCGGTCCGTAGCCCTGCGTAAAGTCGCGCGAAAGGCGGCCGCCGTTGGCTGTAAGCTTGTTTGAGTAAAAGCATTTTTCGCCGTCTTTGTCGGTAACCCACAAGTCAATGTCGCAGTTGTCTGTGTTCCAAGTCAAGACGACCCTGACGTCCATGTCAAAATTTTGCTTCAAGTCTTTGTCGATTGCCGAAAGATCCAGCGTTATTTTGTCGCGCTCGCAAGAGGCGATGATAGCGTTCATGTCGTTCAAGACGATTTGCTGAATTTCATCAAACCTTGGATCCCATTTTTTGCAAGCGACGGAATACAAGGCGTCAACCGCTTTTTGCGCCTCTCCCATTTGCCAATACGCCAAGCCCAAATCGCGCAAGAACTGCGGAGTTTCCGGCCTAAGCTGAACCAGGCGCTCAAAGACTGGAACGGCAAGGGAATGCATTTTTCTTTCGACAAGCTTGTTGGCAAGGGCGCGTAAAATGTCGGTGTTTTCCAAATCCATCTCGGCAAGGTTTGAAAGAACGCGCAACGCCCAATCATGCTTTCCCTCTTCAAAAAAGTAATCCGAAACTTCCATGTAAAAGGCAGGCGACGACTCATATTCTTTTTTTAGCTCAAAGTATTTGCCGTACATCAATTCGGCCGGAGTCTTTTTCAAGTCCGCAAGGTATTTTGAATTTGGAGACCAAGCCTCAAGCTGAATTTTCGATTGGCCTCCCGATGAATGCGCGGCGCTCGCGGACTTGCTCGCGCGGTTCAAATGCATCGTCACGGGAGCCGCGCCGTCATAAGAATTACTGACCCCCTCAAAGGAATTAACTTCAAGGGTTTCGGGCAAAACCGCGGCGTCGTCATACACGCTTTCCGACGCGCTTTGCGAAGCGGCGGGCCTGCGCGATTCCTGCCTGCCCTTTTCTTTTTTCATTTCCTTAAATTCTTTGGGGCTGGTGTTCCACCATTTTCTAAATCCCTCAAAATAGCGGTAAACGGATTCAGGAACCTTTTTGTCTTGCCCGCCGTCAACCGGCTTGAACGCAGCGCCGCCACGGCCAACAATTCTATCATACTCCGCGCGCAATTCTTTGTCGCTCTCGGGCGGAACGATTCCGTAGCGAACGTAATCGCTGGCGTTGTCCAAAACAATTAACGACGTGTCTTTTGTGACGACTCCGAATTTTTTTGCCAGCGAAATGATTTGGTCCTTGTTCTTGCCGTAGCTTTGCGAAAGGCTGTCAATCTT
>ODAI010308661.1_pt1 | contig 11973 bp, 6 predicted proteins | sample 1539321 | NCBI WGS metagenome assembly ODAI01 (sample SAMN02144231, study PRJEB22623) | gut metagenome | biome: sheep rumen | host: Ovis aries | place: New Zealand
CGCAAGGCCATGCAGGACTCCACCTCAGCGCCCCTCCCGCTTTTCTGCGGCATCGACGGTCTGCCCGGCGAGAACGGGGGCATCCAGCTGGTGCGCGACTCGCTGCTCGACGCATCGTACATCTATCCCACCCACGGCGACCAGATCATCGAGCTGGCCGTGCGCATCCTCGAAGGGAAGCCCTACGAGAAGGAGACGTTGCTGATGTCGGCCCTCGTCACCAACAATAATGCCAAGGAGCTGCTGATGCAGAGCGAGGAGCTGATGCGCCAGGCAGCCCAGTTGGACCTCCTGCACGAGAAGGCCGACAGCTACCTGCGCGACCTCGGCATCCAGCGCATCGTCAACTGGTTAGCCATTGGCATCATCGTGCTGCTCGTGGTGGTGTTCGTGCTCTTCTACCTCTATCAATTGCGGAAGGTCAGCATGCAGCGCGAGCGCGTGGTGAACAACCTCTGGAACCTGGAGGCACCGGCAGCTCCGGAGCCTGAGCCAGTGACGGCCGCCGGCGCACAAGAGCCTGCCCCAGAGCCGAAGGCCGGCAGCCAGGCCGAGTCGCTGGCCTCGACGCGCTTCATCAGCCGTTTCCGCGAGGTGGTAGAGTCGCGCCTGTCTGACAGCGACCTCTCGGTCGAGGACCTGGCTGCCGACATGAACCTGAGCCGTGTGCAACTCTACCGCAAGGTGAAGAGCATCAGCGGCTCGTCGCCTGTTGAGTTGTTACGCACGGCCCGCCTGAACCGAGCCTACCAAATGCTGTTGACGACAGACAAGACGGTGGCCGAGGTGGCCTACGACGTAGGGTTCTCGTCGCCCAGCTACTTTTCCAAGTGCTACAAGGAGGAGTTCGGCGTCCTGCCGGGCGTGAGCCGCTCATAAGGCCATTGGCGACTGCCAAAAATCGTTCATTCCATCGCAATTTTGCTGCGTTGCAACATTTTTCCCGAAGAATGAACGATTTCTTTAATCCACATTATCACATAGTTAGTACTTTTGCAGCACTTTTATCAATAGTACTAACCAAATCAATAATCAAATGAAAGAAACTAAGCGATTTCTACTGAGCCTGCTGGCTCTCGTCGTGGGCACGGTGGCATACGCCCAGACAGAAATCACGGGCACCGTCATCGACGACCTCGGCGAGGGCGTCATCGGGGCTACCGTCAAAGAGAAAGGCACGGCCAATGGCACCGTGACCGACTTCGAGGGCAATTTCAAGCTGAAGGTGAAGGAAGGTGCCACCCTCTCCTTCTCCTACATCGGCTACCAGACCCAGGAGCTGCCCGCCGCCAAGGGCATGAAAGTGGAGCTCGTGCCCGACGACAAGGTGCTGCAGGAAGTCGTGGTTACGGGCTATCAGGTGCAGCGCAAGGCCGACCTGACGGGTGCCGTCAGCGTGGTCAGCGTCGACGAGCTGGCCAAGCAGAACGAGAACAACCCCATGAAGGCCCTGCAGGGCCGCGTGCCGGGCATGAATATCTCGGCCGACGGTTCGCCATCGGGTGCCGCCCAGGTCCGCATCCGCGGTAACGGCACGCTGAACGACAACGACCCGCTCTACATCATCGACGGCGTGCCCACCAAGGCGGGCATGCACGAACTCAACGCCGGCGACATCGAGTCCATCCAGGTGCTGAAGGATGCCGCCTCGGCCTCCATCTACGGTTCGCGTGCTGCCAACGGTGTCATCATCATCACCACGAAGAAGGGCAAGGACGGCAAGGTACGCGTCGACTTCGACGGCAGCATTGCCGCCTCGATGTATGCCCACCGCATGAAGGTGCTCAACGCCGAGCAGTGGGGACAGGCCTTCTGGCAGGCCCGCGTCAACGACCATCTGGACCCCAACAACAACAATCTGGGCTACCACTTCGACTGGGGGTACGACCAGCAGGGTCAGCCTCAGCTGAACAAGGTGACCATGAGCAAGTACTTAGACAGCCAGAACACCGTCGAGGCCGCCAATACCGACTGGTTCGACGAGTCGACGCGCACGGGCCTGGTGCAGAACTACAACGTCAGCGTGAGCAATGGCAGCGAGCGCGGCTCGGCCTTCTTCTCGCTGGGCTACTACAAGAACCTGGGCGTCATCAAGAGCAGCGACTTCGAGCGCTTCTCGGCGCGCATGAACACCGAGTACAAGCTCATCGGCGACGTGCTCTCCATCGGCGAGAACTTCACACTGAACCGCACCGACGAGGTGGGAGCGCCCGGCGGATTCCTGGAAAACGCCCTGCAGTTCAACCCCAACTACCCCATCTATAACACGGCAGGCGAGTTTGCCAACCTCACCGGCGGCTACGCCGACCGCGAGAACCCGCGCTCCACGCTCTCACGCAACGCCGACAACCGCTACGTCTACTGGCGCTCCTTCGGCGACGTCCACGTGAACCTGGCACTCTTCAAGGGCTTCAACCTGCGCACCACCTTCGGTATCGACTACTCGCAGAAGCAGCAGCGCTTCTTCACCTACCCGCTGACCAACGGCAACGTGGCACGCACGGAGAACGGCGTGGAGGCCAAGCAGGAGCACTGGATGAAGTGGATGTGGAACGCCGTGGCATCCTATAATATAGAGGTGGGCCGCCACCGCGCCGACGCTCTCCTGGGCATGGAGCTCAACCGCCAGGACGACGTCTGGTTCTCGGGGTACCGTCAGAACTACGACGTGCTGACCCCCGACTACATGTGGCCCAGCGCCGGCGCCGAGGGCACCGACAAGGCCTACGGCTCGGGGACGGGCTTCTCGCTCGTGTCGTTCTTCGGCAAGGTGAACTACACCTACGCCGACCGCTACCTGGCCTCGCTGACAGTGCGCCGCGACGGCAGCAGCCGCTTCGGTAAGAACAACAAGTACGGTACGTTCCCTTCCGTCTCGCTCGGCTGGCGCCTCAGCGAGGAGAACTTCATGCAGGGCACCAGGACATGGCTCGACAATCTGAAACTGCGCGCCTCGTGGGGACAGACTGGTAACCAGGAAATCAACAACACCGCGCGCTACACCCTCTACACCACCACCGGCAGCCTGAACTTCGGCGGCGACTCCTACAACACTGGCTACGACATCCAGGGAACGAACGGCGGCCACATCCTCGACAGCGGATTCAAGCGCGAACAGATAGGCAACGACGACATCAAGTGGGAGACGACGACGCAGACCAACCTCGGTCTCGACTTCGGACTTCTGGGCAACAGCCTCTACGGCACCTTCGACTGGTACCACAAGAAGACCACCGACATCCTTGTCAACATGCCCGGCGTTGGCGTCATGGGCGAAGGCAGTGCCATGTGGATCAACGCCGGCGAGGTGGTGAACAAGGGTATCGAGTTCACACTGGGCTACCGCGGACAGAAGGGCGACTTCCAGTACGACCTGGCCGCCAACATCGGCACCAACCGCAACGAGATCACGAAGCTGCCCGAGACCATCGCCGCACGCGGCACCTTCGGCGGCAACGGCGTGAAGAGCGTCGTCGGGCATCCCATGGGTGCACAGGTGGGCTACATCTTCGACGGCATCTTCCAGAACCAGGAAGAGGTTGACAACCACGCCGTGCAGGAGGGTGCCGGCGTAGGCCGTATGCGCTTCCGCGACCTCAATGGCGACAACGTCATCACCGAGGCCGACCAGGACTGGATCTACGACCCCACGCCCGACTTCACCTACGGTCTGAACGTCTACCTGCAGTACAAGAACTTCGACTTCACCATGTTCTGGCAGGGTGTGCAGGGCGTCGACGTGATCACCATCGACTACAAGCGCCAGACCGACCTCTGGGCCGGCGTCAACGTGCCGAACCTGAACAAGGGTACACGCGTGCTCGACGCGTGGACGCCCGCCAACAGCGGCTCCACCATTCCCGCGCTGACCACGATGGACACCAACAACGAGACCCGCGTATCGTCCTACTACGTCGAGAACGGCTCGTTCCTCAAGCTGCGTACCATACAGCTCGGCTACAACCTGCCCGAGGGCATCATCAAGAAGCTCTACATGCAGCGTCTGCGCCTCTACGTCTCGGCCCAGAACCTGCTGACCATCAAGAGCAACAAGTTCACGGGCGTCGACCCCGAGGTGCCCACCTTCGGCTATCCCATCCCTCTCAATCTCACCTTCGGACTGAATGTCTCGTTCTAAAAACTCATAAACTCATAAACGCATAAACTCTATGAAAACAACATATAAGTCAATCTGTGCCATCTGCGCCATCTGCAGTTTGATGTCATGCTCAGACTTCCTCGACGAGCAGGTGCCGCAGGGCACGCTCAGCGACGAGCAGGTGAACCCCCCCGCCTACGTCGACAAGCAGGTGACGTCGGCCTACGCCATCTTCATCTCGGCCGAGGACATCAACGCCTCGTTCTCGCTGTGGAACTACGACGTGCGCTCCGACGATGCCTACAAGGGCGGCTCCACCACCAACGACGGCGACGTGTTCCACCAGCTGGAGGTGTCGCAGGGCATCATGAGCAAGAGCTGGAACCTGAACGACATCTGGGTGCGCCTGTACAACGCCATCTCGCGCGTCAACGCCGCCATCCACGCCGTTGAGAACTGCGACGACAGCTTCACCCTGAAGCAGGAGCGTCTGGGCGAGCTGCGCTTCCTGCGCGCCTACGCCCACTTCCAGCTGAAGCGCCTGTTCAAGAAGATTCCGTTCGTGCTCAGCAGCGACCTGAGCTACGACGACTACGGCAACATCACCAACACCGAGTTCACCAACGACGAGGGCTGGGCAAAGATTGCCGAAGACCTGGAGTGGGCACTCAGCGTGCTGCCCGAGAAGCAGGCCGACAAGGGCCGTCCCACGAAGGCTGCCTGCGCCGCCTTCCTGGCAAAGGTCTATCTCTATAAGGCTTACCGGCAGGACGATGAGGCGACCAACGAGGTGACCTCCATCAACGAGGCCGACCTGCAGAAGGTGGTAGACTACACCGACCCGCGCTACTACGGCGGCTACGCCCTGGAGAGCGACATACACAACAACTTCCGCCCGGAGCGCGAGTTCGAGAACGGCTGCGAGAGCCTCTGGGCCATACAGTACTCGAAGGACGACGGCACGAAGTACGGCAGCCTGAACCTGGGCAACGGACTCATCTGCCCCAATATCGTGAACGTCACCGACGGCGGCTGCGACTTCTACAAGCCCTCGCAGAACCTGGTCAACGCCTTCCGCACCGGCGACGACGGACTGCCACTGCTCGACAGCTACAACAGCAAGGACTACGACATGACGGCCGACAACGCCGACCCACGACTCTTCCTCACCGTGGGCATGCCCGGACTGCCCTACATGTTCAACTCGAAGTACATGATGGACCGCTCCTCAAGCTGGAGCCGCTCGGGCGGACTCTACGGCTACTACGTCACGCTGAAGCAGAACGTTGACCCCGACCTCGCAGGCGACTACCTCATCAAGAGCTCCTTCTGGGCTACGTCGATGAACCGCATCGTCTTCCGCTATGCCGACGTGCTGCTCATGCGCGCTGAGGCCCTGGCACAGCAGGGCAAGACCGCCGAGGCCATCAGCCTGGTGAACCAGCTGCGCAGCCGTGCCGCCGCGTCCACGCAGATGATCGGCACATACCCCTCGAAGTACGGCGTGAAGCTATACTGCAAGAACTACGGCGGCAGCTACACCAAGGAGCAGGCCATGAAGATTGTGAAGATGGAGCGCCGCCTGGAGCTGGCCATGGAGTCGGAGCGCTTCCTCGACCTGGTGCGCTGGGGCGATGCCGCCACCGTGCTCAACAACTACTATGCCGTCGAGAAGAGCAAGTGCAACGTCTACGAGGAAGCCGCCTTCACTGCCAACAAGAACGAGTACCTGCCCATTCCCTACGAGCAGCTCTCGGCCGCCAACGGCAAGTATAAGCAGAACTGCGGAAACTGGTAGGAGATATTTTTTTAAATTGATAATTCATAATTGATAATTCATAATTAGTATGAAGACCGTATATAAATATATAATGTGTGCGCTGGTCGCCATGCTCGGCTTCACGGCTTGCGACAAGAACGACGACACTGCGCTCAACCTCAGCGGCAACTGCATGATAGAAGAGATTGCCCTCGACGGATATGCCGGCACCATCGACCTTACCACCCGCAGCATCGTGGTGCGGCTGCCCGAAGGCACGCCCTGCTCCCAGATGAAAGTCACCAGCCTGAAGATCTCCGACGGTGCCACGGCCGACATCGCCCAGGGACAGGTGCTCAACATGGATGCCGCTCAGACCATCCACGTCGCCATGAACGACCTCTACCTGGACTGGAACATCAGCGTGCTCCACGACGAGGCCCGCATCCTCTCCTTCATCGTCAACGATGTCTATACCGGCATCATCGACGAGGCAGGCAAGACCATCACCGTCTATGTGCCCGGCTCGGTCGACGTGACGAGCATCGTGCCCGCCATAGAGATTTCAGCCAATGCCATCGTCAGTCCGCTCAACGGCCAGGCCACCGACTTCACGCAGCCCGTCACCTACACCGTGACCAACAACACGGCCAAGAGCGAGTATGTGGTCAACGTCATCGCCATCGGCAAGCCCAAAGCCGTCTTCGTAGGTGCCGCGCCCGACATGTCGCAGCTCGACCCAGAGGCCGCCGCTGCCTGCTCGTGGATGCTGGCCAACGTGGCCGAGTCGATGTACGCCTCGTTCGCCGACATACAGTCGGAGATGATCGACCTCTCAGACTGCCGCATCCTCTGGTGGCACTACCATAAGGACGGCGGCGTCGACGGCCATGACGCCTTCGTGGCCAACGCCGTGGAGGCCCTGGCTGCCAAGAACCAGCTGCGCTCGTTCTACGAGAGCGGCGGTGCCATGCTCCTGACGCGCTACGCCACCAACCTGCCGTCGTTCATTGGCGTGACGGGCGACGACGAGTGGACCACGCCCAACAACTGCTGGGGACAGAACGAGGACGCTGCCGAGCTGTGTGGCGGACCCTGGACCTTCCGCATCTTCGACGGACAGAACGCCCACCCGCTGTGGCAGGGCCTCGTGGCCGGTGACAACCCGCAGGAGGTGTACTGCACCGACGGCGGCTACCACATCACCAACTCCACCTCGCAGTACCACATCGGCACCGACTGGGGCGGCTACGACAACCACGCCGCCTGGGAGGCACGCACGGGCGGTAAGATCCTCGGCGTGGGCGGCGACGGCGCGGTCGTGGCATGGGAGTATCCCGCCCACGACGGGCGTGGCGGCATCGTCTGCATCGGCTCCGGCTGCTACGACTGGTACTCCTACACCCTCGAGGCCGGCTATGTGGAGAACTACCACAAGAACATCGCTATCATTACCCAGAACGCATTTAACTATTTAACAAAGTAAAGCCACTATGAAAAAGATGATCAATATATTCTGCATGGGACTTGTATGTTGCAGTATCGCCGCAACGACAGCCTGCAGCGACGACGACTTTGTGGGCGACCCACAGAAGGACTGGGCCGGCACCACCGGGACGTTCACCGCCGTGAACGACGACGTTGACGATGCCTTCAACACCTACTACAAGCACGCCCTGGGACGCATCGGCGACCCCATGCCCTTCTACGACCCGAAGGCCGGCGACTTCAAGGTGCTCTACCTGCAGGACTACAATAACAACCACAGTGACTTCTTCCACCCCATCTGGGCCGTGAGCACCAAGGACGGCTGCAACTACAGCTCGCTGGGCGAGCTGATAGCCGCCGGGGCGAATGTCGACCAGCAGGATGCTGCACTGGGCACGGGCTGCTGCGTCTACAGCGAGAAGGACGGCCTCTACTACATCTACTACACCGGCGAGAATGCCCGCTGTACGAACCGGCAGGTGGTGATGCGCGCCACCTCGCCCGACTTCAAGACCTGGACCAAGGACCGCTCGTGGCGCCTCAACGGCCCCGACTACGGCTTCTCCGACACCGACTTCCGCGACCCGCAGGTGTTCGAGGACGGCGGCTCCTACTACATGGTCATCGTCAGCAAGAACCGCTTTGCCTACTTCAAGAGCAGCGACCTGAAGGACTGGACTTGCGAGGGCGGTTTCAACATGGTGTGGGACCGCATGCTGGAGTGCCCCGACGTGTTCAAGATGGGCGACAAGTGGTACTTGATCTACAGCGAGGCCTACCGCGCCTCCTGGAGCCGCAAGGTGAAGTACATGATGGCCGACTCATTCGAGGGTCTGCGCCGCTGCTTTGACGACCCGGGTGCCAACTGGCCCAAGGACGACAAGGAGGGCGTGCTCGACAGCCGCGCCTTCTACGCCGGCAAGACGGCCTCCGACGGCACCACGCGCTACATCTGGGGATGGTGCCCCTACCGCACCGGCTCTACCTACCACGACAAGAACATGGCCGTGGGGGCCGGCGGCGAGCCCAACTGGTCGGGGGCACTGGTGTGCCACCGCCTGGTACAGCACGACGACGGCACGCTCACCGTGGGCGAGGTGCCCGCCATGGCTGCCAAGTACGCCAGGCAGCAGGAGGTGAAAGTGATGGACAGCAAGGGCTATGCCGACGGCCGCCTCTCAGGCGAGGGTGCATATATGCTCTTCAACCGTCTGGGCAATCACAACCATATCACATTCACGGTGAAGACCAGCGGCGACGGCGACCGCTTCGGCGTGTCGTTCTGCCGCGGCACCGATGCCACGAAGTACTACACCCTGGTGGTGAACCCCGAGTGGGAGAACGGTCGCCGCAAGGTGAACTTCGAACAGGAAGGCAGCGAGGGCGCTGGCTTTGTGGAGGGCATCGACGGGTACATCTTCCCCCGTCCGGCCGACAACACTTACAACGTGAGTATCTACACTGACAACTCAGTGGTGACGATGTACATCAACGGTATCTATGGCTACACGCAGCGCATCTACGGCATCTACAAGAACTGCTGGAGCATCAACAGCTACGGCGGCTCCGTCACCGTCAGCGACGTGAAGGTGAGTGAAGAGTGAAAAGTGAAGAATCATGAACAGAAGAGCTATATTCACACTGCTGGCATCGGCTGCCCTGACGGCAGCCGGTGCGCAGACGGTAACGCCGCAGGCCTGCGAGCAGAGCATCGTCACACCCAAGGCCGAAGGCCGATACCTGTGGCTGCCCATAGAGGAGAAGTCACCTGAGGGAAAGGTGCAGGTCATCCTGGGCGGTGTGCTGCAGATGGAACAGAACGTGCGCATGGCGCGCGAGGGCGTGGACTACTACGTGGCGCTGGACCTGGCGCCCTACCAGGGCCGTGGAGTGCTGCGTGTGTGTGTGCAGAATGTGCCCACGGGAAGCCTCTGCTTCTCGAAGCTGGCGCAGAACAGCGATGCCGACTATGCGCTCGTTGCTGAGAAGTATCGCCCGCTGTACCACCACGCCCCGAAGCGCGGCTGGATGAACGACCCGAACGGAATGTTCTATAAGGATGGCGTGTGGAACTTGTACTACCAGTATAATCCCTACGGCTCCATGTGGGGCAACATGCACTGGGGACACTCCACCTCGACCGACCTCATGCACTGGAAGGACGAGGGCGTGGCCCTGGCTCCCGATGCCTGGGGCACGATGTTCAGCGGGTCGTGCGTGGTCACCGACCAGGGCGTGACGGCGTTCTACACCGCCAGCCGTCCCACACCGTTCGGAGGCGACGTGCAGGCTCAGTGCCTGGCCTTCTCTGCCGACGGTGGGAAGACCTTCAGGAAATATGAGGGCAACCCCGTTGTGACGTCTGAAGCCAAGGATTTCCGCGACCCTAACGTGTTCTGGCATGAGCCTACGGGGCGGTGGATTATGATTCTGGCAGTGGGTCAGGAGATGCAGTTCTACTCGTCAGCCAACCTCAAGGACTGGACCTACGAGTCTTCCTTCGGCAAGGAATATGGCAACCACGACGGCGTGTGGGAGTGCCCCGACCTGATGCCGCTGACCGTGAGGGGCACGGGGCAGCAGAAGTGGATGCTGCTGTGCAACATCAACCCCGGAGGCCCCTTCGGAGGCTCGGCCACGCAGTACTTCATAGGCCAGTTCGACGGCCATCGCTTTACCTGCGAGTCGAAGCCCGAGGTGACAAAATGGATGGACTACGGCAAAGACCACTACGCCACGGTGACCTTCGACAATGCGCCCGAGAACAGGCGCGTGGCCATCGTCTGGATGAGCAACTGGCAGTACGCCGGAGCCGTGCCCACGAAGCAATTCCGCTCAGCTAACGCGCTGCCACGCGAGCTGGGACTCTTCAATGACGGGGCAGAGACCTATTGCACCGTGACACCGACCAAGGAGGTTGACGCACTGCGGGGAAAGAAACTGAAGAAACCGACCGAGGCCTGCGAGGTGGTGGTCGACGTGAAAGGCACCCTGGAGCTGACACTCGCCAACCAGAAGGGCGAACAGGTGGTGATGCGCTACGACCAGCAGAAGCAGACCTTCGCCATGGACCGCACGAAGAGCGGCGACGTGAGCTTCAGCGAGGCATTCCCGGTAGAGACCGTGGCACCCACGCACGGCAACATCAGGCAGCTGCGTCTGTTCATTGACCGCTGCAGCATAGAGGCCTTCGATGCCGACGGCAAGATGGCCATGACCAACCTCGTGTTCCCCTCGGAGCCTTATAATATAATTAAGGTGAAAGGCGGCAAGGCCACGATTTATGGAATTGAGAATTGATAATTGAGAATTGAGAATTGAGAATTATGGCAAAGACAAATAAAATAGCGATTATCCCGGTGATGCTCTGCTTCTTCTGCATGGGCTTCGTCGACCTGGTGGGCATTGCCTCCAACTATGTGAAAGAAGACCTCGCGCTGAGCGACTCCGTGGCCAACGTGCTGCCCTCGCTGGTGTTCTTCTGGTTCCTTATCTTCAGCGTACCAACGGGCATGCTGATGAACAAGATCGGGCGCAAGAAGACGGTGCTGCTCTCGCTCGTCGTCACCGTCGTGTCGCTGCTGCTGCCCCTGTTTGGCGAGACGTTCCCCGTCATGCTCGCAGCATTCTCGCTGCTGGGTATCGGCAACGCCCTGATGCAGACGTCGCTCAACCCGCTGGTGTCGACCGTCATGGGCGGCGGAAACCTCGCCTCGACGCTCACCTTCGGCCAGTTCATCAAGGCCATCGCCTCGTTCTCGGCACCCTATCTGGCCATGTGGGGCGCCACGAAGACCATCCCAGAGTTCGGCTACGACTGGCGCGTGCTCTTCGTCATCTTCCTGGTGGTGGGCGCACTCTCCACCGCCCTGCTCTTCATCACGCCCATTGACGAGCCGCCCGTCGAGGGCCGCCCCTCCACCTTCGTGGAGTGCTTCAAGTTGCTCGGCACGCCCATCGTGCTGCTGTCGTTCCTCGGCATCATGTGTCATGTGGGCATCGACGTGGGCACCAACACCACGGCACCGAAAATCCTGATGGAGCGCCTCGGCATGACCCTCAACGAGGCCGCCTTCGCCACCTCGCTCTACTTCATTTTCCGTACCATCGGCTGTCTGACGGGCTCCTTCTTCCTGCGCGTACTGCCCACCCGCACGTTCTTCGTCATCTCGGTAGTAATGATGGCCCTGTCGATGTGCGGTCTGTTCATCGGCACTGAGAAGTGGATGCTCTACACGGCCATCGCCCTCGTGGGCTACGGCAACAGCAACGTCTTCTCCATGTGCTTCGCCACTGCCCTCGAAGCCCTGCCGCAGAAGCAGAACGAGGTCAGCGGACTGATGATCATGGGCCTCTTCGGCGGCACCATCTTCCCCCTGCTCATGGGCTTCATGAGCGACGCCATGGGTCAGGCCGGTGCCGTGCTGGTCATGGCCGTCGGCGTGGTTTACCTGTTCACCTATATAAGAAGACTCTCCCCCAACCCCTCCCTGTGAGGGAGGGGAGTAATCACCATTCCTCAATTCAAAAGAACAATGAATAACTATAATATTAATACTGAAACTATGGAACAGCAAAATGTAACTACTCCCCGCCCTAACAGGGAGGGGCAGGGGGAGGGTCCCCG
>ODAI010834380.1_pt1 | contig 11973 bp, 11 predicted proteins | sample 1539321 | NCBI WGS metagenome assembly ODAI01 (sample SAMN02144231, study PRJEB22623) | gut metagenome | biome: sheep rumen | host: Ovis aries | place: New Zealand
CTCGGCCGGAACCGACATAGTGAACGGCATGACGTTTTACGACACGATGATATATCTGGTGCTGGCAACGGCGCTGTTCAATTTCATGGAAATGTACACGGTCTGGGATATGGTCCGTGCGATACAGTCCGGAAAGATAGTGCTCGACCTCTTAAAGCCGATGGAATACAGAAAATACCTGTTCTGGTCGTTTTCGGGCTCGTTTGTCACACAGTTTTTCTTTACCTTTCTGCCGACGTTTATCGTTGTGTCGGTGGTGACAAAAGGTGCGATACATTTAGGAATAAACCTGCTGTATTTTGTTATCGCGGCTGTTTTTGCGGTCTCGATAAACTACAGCATTGACTTTATCGTCGGAACCATCTGCCTCTATACAGAGTCGATCTGGGGCATCAACATAATGAAGCAGGTAATCGTTTTGCTCCTTTCCGGCGCAACGATACCGCTTGCTTTCTTCCCCGATAAACTGAGGAATGTTGTGGAATATCTGCCCTTCCAGTCGATCTACAATGCTCCGCTTTCCATACTTCTTGAGAAGGAAAAGGAGTTTGAGGATGTTGCAAGGGTGATAGGTCTGCAGTTTGTCTGGTGCGTGGCACTTATCATACTCGGGAAGCTTTTCTGGAAGATATCCATCAGGCAGATAACGGTGAATGGAGGCTGATATGATGAAAAGAAAAGGTTTGGGCTTCTATTTACGTATTTACAGAAAAATCCTCGCCCAGGATATAAAAAGCAAAATGAGCTACCGTGCCGACTTTATCATATCGACCGTCGGCATGATCTTTACGAATATCGCAGGCTTTGTCAGCTTCTGGATACTTTTCAGGAACTTTCCGTCGATAAACGGATGGAGCTACCATGAAATGCTGTTCCTTTACGGGTTTTCATTGGTGAGCCTGACACCTGTGCAGTGTCTGTTTGACAACAACTGGAGCTTAAGACAGTACGTTTATTCAGGCGATTTCATCAAATACTGTTTCCGCCCCATAAACCTCTTTTTCTATTTTCAGTCGGAGGTTTTCGACATCAAGGGACTGGGACAGCTTGCGTTCGGAATCGGCACGATCTGCTATTCATGGAACAAGATCGGTCTTGCCGTTACTCCGCTTGCGATACTTAAGATGATCGTTTTCCTGATCACAGCATCGCTTATCATGATAGCGCTGCAGAATGCGGGAGCGGCAACCTGCTTCTGGATTCAGAACTCGTTCTATGTGCTGGATCTTGCCTTCCGTTTCAAGGATTATGCAAAGTATCCGATAACGATCTTCAGCCCGGTATTCAGGTTTATCTTTACCTTTATCATGCCGATAGCCTTTATCGCATACTACCCGAGCCTTGTGGTGCTGCGTCCCGACGCCGTGCCGTTACTTAGCTGGCTCTCCCCCGTTATCGGAGTTATATTCTTCTGCATAAGCTATCGTATATGGATGTATGGTGCAACAAGATATAGCGGAACGGGGTCATGAAAATATTTTAGCATATTTAGCGATAAAATCCGCGAATGATAGACAAAGGGACGGAGCTTGATTACCAAGCCCCGTCCCTTAGATTTTTTAAATTTTACTTACACAGCTTCAGTCCCTCCGGCAGCTCGTCCCTTGTGATGACAAGCTCGCTGTCGTAGATTTTCTGCATTTCGCTGACTTCGGTATACTTGTCGCCAAGCTCGGTGATTGAGCCGCTCTTTAGAAGATACTCGCCGTTCCATACCGCAAACCAGAGCCAGTATGCATTGTCTCGGATTATATTGTCCGAATCCGGCATTACGCCGCACTCTGAAAGAGTGATAAGCTTTCCGTTCGGTGACCATGTTCCCATTTCGGCAAAGAGATCTGCGGAGGAAGAGTAGTCATGCTCGGGATTGTAAATGTCCGTTGCGATTATATCGCAATATTCGTCGCCCACATACCAGTCTTTGTTTTGCGCATTCCAGACCCAGATCAGGTTGTCAAGACCGTGGTAGTTGGTCATTCTTTCATAAAGAAGCTTCCAAAGCCATTTGTAGTTTTCGGGACCTGATGCGCCCCACCAGAACCAGCCGCCGCTTGCTTCATGAAGCGGTCTCCAGAGGACAGGAATATCCTCATCTTCAAGCTGCTGCATGAGCTTTGAAATATTGTCAATATCGGCTATGATCATAACTGTTTCAATTTTTATTTTGTCTTCGCGGTAGAGCTTTTGGACTTCGGGGAAATCGAGCATCGAAATGTCAAAGTCGGTCATTGCGTTTTCAATCCTGAAATCGGTATCCTTGGCATAGAAAGCAGATTTTCCGCTGGGAGCATACCAGTGCCAGTCAAAGGCAACGATTCCTCCGTCCTTGGCCCACTGCTTTGCAAGTACAACATCCTTGCCCTGAGGCATTCCTTTGCATGAGCTCCAGGAATCAAAGATGAAATCATAGGTGCACAGAGCCGGATATTTACCGAGTCCGTTGTAAAGCGCGTTGGGCTCGTTCATGGTCCCGTGATTGCTGCACTGGCCTGCGATCACGCGCTTACCATAGACAGCCTTTAAATACTGGTAAAGGTTCTGCGCATTAAGGCTGGCATAGGGATTTACAAGGGTATCGGCCTGCCTTGTATAGATATCGTCATTCATCGCATCACCGTTTTCTATCTTGATGGAGTCGAGCGAGAAGTAACTCCAGCCGCTTCCGAGTGAGACGGTGTTTTCGCCTTTTGCGATATATATGCCGTCAACTACGGTTTCGGTCCAGTCGCCTTTTTCGGAATAAATGTTCATTACCGTTTGTCCGTTAATGGTCAGAGGGTTTTCCTTGTGGCTGTCTGCGCAGTGTCTTACGGTGATTTTATAGAACTGGCTTGTCGGAACCGTGATCTTTAATTTGAAATTTGGATTGTTTGAAATGTCAACATATCCTTCGCCTGAAAATCCGGCTTTGGCGGTGGAAAGAACAACTCCGTCCGCCGCTGCGGTTTCTGCTTCATATATTTCTGAATAATCGGCCTTTTCGATTCCTTCTGATTTGAGCTTTTCAAAAGAGTAATTATCGGCATATACGATCTTGGAAGGATCTGCCTTTACTCTGGGAACGGTCTCTTTGGCAGAGCTTTCAGAAGAAGAACTGTCGGGAACATCTGCAGATGAAGAGTCTTTTGCGGAAGCGGATTCCGACGCTACTGAAGAAGGACTGCTTTCATTTGACGAACTGCTCCCCGTTTTGCCGCATGAAGCAAGCAAAAGGCTTGCCGAAAGAGTAAAACATAAAAATTTTAAACTTTTTCTCATTTTGTATAACCCCTTGTCATTATAAAAAGTTACAGGCTTACAAATTAATGTGTTATGTGCCTGAGTTGGTTTTTATTTTAGTGACTGTCGAGGATTAAGTCAATAGAAAGTTTTTAAGAAATAGCACAATATTGAAATAAAACTGTTGTCAATTTGTGAAAAATGTGTTATATTGTACTCAGATGTATTATTTTATCTTTTGGGTTTACTTTTCAATTGGATTGATACGGAGGGCAAGATGGAAGCCGATATCAGACAGTCACATTATGCAATCGTAGGAAGAGAATGGCATTTACCGCTTTGCATTCACAGCCTGGGCTGGCATGCGGAGCAGGAGGATGTTTGCCGTCCGGAGGGATTTGGTCTTCCGCAGGCTCTTTATTCCGTGAGCGGAGAGGGCGTCTTTGAAAGCAGAGGAAAAAGGATACCCGTTCCCAAGAAAACCTTCATCTATATTCCGCAGTTCATGCCTCATTCCTATCATGCGACGAGCGATAAATGGAGCGTTCAGTGGATAGCCTTCGGAGGCGAGTACTTCGAAAAGGTTGTTGAGGGTCTCGGATTTGAGGATGCTGTGGTGATCCATAATCCGTCGGTAAGCAGGACAGAGGACCATTTTATCAAAATCTATGATTTGATGCAGAAAAACACCTATGAAAGCAGGATGTTTGCGGGAGCTGAGCTTTATCAATGCTTCACCGAGCAGGCGGCATACATGCAGAAGAAAAACAAGACCAGTCACGCGGAGGAAAAACTTGAGGAAGTGCTTCTCTATATTGAGAACAACTATAAGGACGAGATGACGCTTTCGAGTCTTGCTGAAATTGCGGGAATTACTCCGGAATATCTGTGCTGGCTGTTTAAAAACAATCTCGGCATGAGACCTTTCTCTTATATAGCAAAGAAAAGGATACAGAAAGCAAAATATTTCCTGAAAACCAAATCCGTAAAGGAAACTGCGGAGCTGGTCGGAATCCCGAATGTCAGTTATTTCTGCAGGATATTCAGGCAGTATGAAAAAATAACGCCGGGACAGTTCAAAGAATAAAAAAGGAAGGGGTTAGCCAGAAATGAAATTATCATGTGACATTTTCAGCCAGTTTGACAAAAAATGGGCGCTGCTTACGGCAGGAAAAAAGGAAAAGTTCAACACCATGACAATAAGCTGGGGCGGGCTCGGGACCTTATGGAACAAACCCGTTGCCACCGTTTATGTGAGAAAATCACGTTATACGAAGGAATTCATGGATAAGGAAGAATACTTTACCGTGAGCTTTTACCCCGAGAAATACAAGAAGATACTCGGAGTGCTCGGCGCGAAGTCGGGCAGAAGCATGGATAAGATGTTTGCAAGCGGACTGACCCCGGAAGCGGTCGGAGAGAGCATGAGCTTTAAAGAAGCCGAGCTGACACTTGTATGCCGCAAGCTTTTTGTGCAGGAGCTCAGGAAATCAAGGATGCCCAAGGACATTGCCGCATCATTTTATGCCGATGATGACATGCACATCATGTACATCGGCGAAGTTGTTCAGATTTCTCCGCCGATGTAGAGCCTGAATTCTTCACTGCCGTTAAGGTCCGGAAGACTGATGAGCAGGTTGCTGAAGGCTGCCTCGGGAGTGTATTCGCTGATGGTCTTTCCGTCGGCATCTTTAAGCGTGATCGTGGTTCCTGCGGGAACCATGCGTAATTTCTTGAATATGTATTTTTGTCCGGAAGCAGAGGAGGGTTCCTCTGCTTTTGCTGCTCCTCCGGTAACAAGAATGTCCCCGCCGTTTATAAAGAAGCTTCCGCCGTTTTCCGAATCAAATTCTATCGCATTGTTGCTTCCGTTGCCGTTAAGGCATATGCGGAGCACGCCTGCATTTATCGTGACGTTGCCGTCGGAGTCGATTCCGTCGGCCTTTCCGTCGGTATTGATTATTGTGAGGCTGCCTCCGTCAAGGGTAAATTCGCAGGGGATTTTTTCGGCTTCTGTTTCCCCTTCAATTGTTTTATGCTTGGCGCTTACGCCGTCGCCTTCGGGGAAGACCGAGACCTCTCCGTCTGAGATTTTGATAACGGGAGCTTCGAGGCCTTCATAGCAGCGAAGTATCGAAAGCCTGCCGCCTGAGATAAGAATTTCCTTTAAGGAATGTATTCCGTCGTCACCCGCGGATATGTTTATCTCGCCACCCGTCATGCTGACATTGCCGGCGGTATTTATGCCGTCATCGCTTACGGTCATGTTTATCCTGCCGGATTCATAATAGAAGTAGCCTTCCGCATCGTTTATAACGATACCCTTTCCCGAGGAGGAGAGGTTTAAGCTTGCATTGCAGATCCTGAGGTTTTCGTTTGCATGCACAGCACCGGACACGGCCGAAACAGTGATTTCGCCGCCGGTGATGACCAGAGCGTCATTGACTGCTATGCCATGTTTATATAATGCGGTTACCTCAAGGCTTCCGCTGCCGTTAATGGTCATATCGTCGTGAGAGAAGATTGCGCCGTCGGTCCCGTCGGCAAGGGTCTCTTCATTATAGGTCTCGCCGCTTGTAAGACGGTTTACGCTGTCCTTTGCAAGAGTGAGGAAAACCTTGTCTGCATTTTTTACCTTTATGCAGGCGTCGTCGTTGCAGTTTATGTCTGCGCCGTCCAGAAGTATCCAGACCTTTGCACTGCTTTTGGTATCGACAACTATGCTTCCGTCGGTAAGCGAACCGCTGAGAACATAATGTCCGCCGGAATTGATCACCACATCGTTGTCCTTTGTTACAGCACCCGCACCCGATATTTTGACCTTTTCCTTTTTAAGAAGGATTTTTGTCGCAACGGCGGTGTTCCAGCTTCCGTTCATGTCGTTTTTGGTGAAGTATACCGAATCGGAATTTTCTTCGGCATCTTCATCGATGACGTTCTTTATGCCGAATGCTTCTCCGTTCATGAAAAGCAGGGTAAGGATCAGAGCCGCAATGGCGGCGATGACGCAGATTATATCAATTTTCTTAGAACTTGACATGTAGTGCCCTTCCTCATCAGCCCATATATTCGCCGTTATAGCTTACAAGAACCGCGCTGTTCACTCCTTCGATATCCGAGAGTGAATTGATGAAATCGGTATCGTCGTTTTTCAGACGTACTTCATAATTGATCTCGATAAGACCCTTCTGTACGCTTTTGCTTTTTACAGACTGCCTGATTGTTGCATTCTTTATTGCTTCAAAGGCCTTATTTTCCGCTTCCTTATCCGCACACTGAACAACAAGTATATAAGGTGCAACATAGGATTTGCGGTTTACGAAAATGAGAAGGATGATTCCGATCACAAGGCTTCCGAAAACGGCAAGGGGAATAAGGCCCGCCGCAAGCACGATACCGTCCGCGATAGACCAGAAAAGGAAAGCAATGTCAAGGGGTTCCTTGATCGCGGTCCTGAAACGTACGATAGAGAGCGCACCTACCATACCGAGCGAAAGGACTACGTTGCTTGTTACGGCAAGTATTACAAGCGTTGTGATCATGCACAGAGCCACAAGCGTAACGCCGAAGGTGGAGGAATACATCACACCCTGATAGGTCCTCTTGTACACGAAGAAGATGAAGAGCCCGAGGCAGAACGAAAGCACCATGGCGATTGCCATATCGACAAGGGTTACCGCTGTAACATTCTCAAGGAAGTTCGATTTGAAAATGTCGTTGAAAGAGGTTGCTAAATACATTGTTTATGTTCTCCTTTTTTGATTTTCTTAACCATAGATCCTGCACTGGGCATATTTTGAAAAGGCCGAAGCACGCCTGCCCTCCGTGCGTACCGCATCCTTTATTATCGTCGGCAGGAAAGCATCCCATTTGACCTCGAGAAGTATCGGGGCGTCGCCTGCAGGAACGGTTATGCAGCCGGGATTCAAAAAATCCGTGCAGTTAAGGCCGGTACGTATATTGTAATCGAAGGTGACCCTCACATTGCCCGGAGCAAAGATGAAGGGTTCGCGGGTGTAATCAACTATTGTTTTGGGACGGAGCAGGCGGTATTTCATCTTGCTGTACAGCTCTCTTATCAGTCCGTATCTGCTTTCCGCCATCCAGTCCGTATCGCCGTCAACTACCGACTGTGCCTCGGCAGCCGTAAGCGGTGCGTCGAGTTTGGTGCCGAGCCCGTTCAGACGGCATTTTTTCTCAAGCTTAATAAATGAAGTATCGTTATTATAGTAGCGTATGCGGAATTTTTCGCGCCTGTTCACTCCGTCAAGCTTTTCGCGGAGGGCAGTATCGCCCGGATTGTCAAAATAAAGGCTGCGGATCAGATATTTTCCGTCAAGCGCATGCGGATCGGGTTTTGCCACGGCCCTAAGCCTCTGTCTGATGACGAGAAGATCCTCATAGCTTATCTCGTGCTTGATTTCATGCCGGTAGTCCATAATTTATGTTCCTCGCAAATTAATTATATACACCTTACGGTGTCTGCAGCTTTTCCTATTATATCTTATCATTTTTTGGAAAACAAGAAAATTGTTTTTCGCCGGCAAATTACATTTGATAATACATGAAAAAGCTAAGATAATACATCTTGCTTTGCATTTTTTACCCTGAAATAGCGGTCACGGTAAACCTTGGGAGTGCACTTGTTGTACTTTTTGAAGGTCCGTATGAAATAGCTTTCGGAATTAAAACAAAGGTAGTCGGAGATGGCAAGCACCGAAGCATCGGTGTAACGCAGCATATTTGAGGCAGCTTCGAGTTTCTTCCTTATTATATATTCCGAAACAGGGATGCCTACTTCTTTTTTGAAAAGCCGTGAAAGATACGGAGCACTTAAACCCGTAAGCTCCGCAAGCCTGTCGAGGCTTAAGGCTGTGTGCAGATTGTCGTAGATATAATCAAGGCACAGGGTCACGGCCTTGGGGTAGCGGTTGGTCCTTGTAAGCGCGTTCATGCGGTGGACAAAATCGTCGATTATTTCACGGTGCAGGGCGGTGATATCCTCCTTTTTTCTGCAGGCGTCTATTCTTTGTATGTAGATATCGCTGAGATTGTAGGCTGTTTCCATCGGAAGCCCGCCTTCGATGCAGGAACGTGTAAGCAGCGCGACGGTTATTATCAGATGATACTGCAGATTCCGCATGGGGTCTGCACTGAGCTTGCCCATGTCGCTGCCGCCGAAGGGTTTGAAAAGGCGCTTTGTCTCCTCAAGGTTGCCGGTGCGCACGGCATTGAAGAATTCGTTCTCCCGGTTGTAGTCAAGATGGGAAATATTGTATTCGCGGTTCAGAAATTCAACATGCGACAGTTTTTTATTTATGTCCATGATTTACCCCCATAATTACACCCCTTTTCAAAGCATTATAAGATAAATTTTTCAAAAAAACAACAAGAAAATGTCACAAAGAACAAAAAAATGGCATTTTTTGCCCCCAAATGATTTATACTATAGTCAGATTTAAAAAATCAGAAGGTCAATAATGACGAAAGGACGTGTTTACAATTATGAAAATGGAAGAATTGGGTTTCTATCGCGGTGTCAATCTCGGAGGATGGTTTTCACAGTGTGACTATTCAAAGGGCAGGCTCGACAACTTCATAAAGGAAGAGGATTTTGCAAAGATCGCTTCCTGGGGGCTTGACCATGTACGCATCCCGGTAGATTATAATATTTTTGAAAACGAAGACGGAAGCTACAAGGAGGACGGCTTTGAAAGAGTAACAAATGCCATCGGCCTTGCTCGTAAGTACGGGCTCAATGTAGTGCTCGATCTTCATAAAACAGCCGGATTTTCCTTCGATTTCGGTGAGCAGGAGACAGGCTTCTTTGAAAACGAAAAATATCAGGAACGTTTCATGAAACTTTGGGAAGAGTTTGCAAAGCGTTACGGAAACGATCCCGAACATATAGCATTTGAGCTTCTTAACGAAGTGACCGAGCAGAAATTCATCGACGCATGGAACCGCATCAGCCTTGAGTGCATAAAGAGGATAAGGGCCATTGCGGCAGACACGCTCATCCTTGTAGGAAGCTACTGGAACAACAGCCCCGAGTCCGTAAAGGATCTCGCCGCTCCTTATGATGATAAGGTTGTTTACAATTTCCATTGTTATTCACCGCTTGAGTATACACATCAGGGCGCACCCTGGGTACCCGAGCTTTTCAACGATAAGAGAATCACCTTCGCAGAAAGCGGAATAGGAGAAGAACTTTTTGAAAATCTTTTCCTTCAGGCTATCGAGAAGGCAGAAAAAGAAGGCTGCGGCGTTTACTGCGGCGAATACGGTGTTATCGACAGGGCAAGACCCGAGGATGCGCTTGACTGGTACAAGACAATCAATGCCGTATTTGAAAAGCATGGCATCGCAAGGGCAGCATGGAGCTACAAGGAAATGGATTTCGGCATCTCCGACGCGAGAATGGACGGTGTCCGTGACGAGCTCCTTAAATATTTATAAGCGACGTGTTCTTCACAATCCTAATCCTTATATACCGCACGGCTTCCTACCGTGCGGTTTTTTCCTTTGCGGCGGCTTTTCCTTCCTCCGCGAGTATTGCGGCGCTGAAGCCGCGCAGAGCATCGAAGGGGGCAAAAATCTTGGCACGGCGGCGTATGTCCATTCTGGGATGCCTTGCCGTAAACGGATCGAAATTATCATGGACCGGCCTGCCGTGCAGGTAGACCTTAGCATATCTGAAGCCGGCCGGGATTTCGGGATTTTGGTCTGTGTTCATGCTTTATGTCCTCCTATCTGAAGATTTCGTTCCAGGGCCGTGGCGCCGTCGAGCAGATTGGTCCCTTTGAAAATTGAATTCACACCGTATTTCTGTCTGATCTTCACCTGCGCCGCCTGCAGCCTTCTGAGCCTTGCGAGTTTTTCATAGTCCGTGAAAAAATCGAGCTGGTATACGCCGTCGTCATCCTCCACATTGCCTGCGCTGACGCCGAGCCTTCTGAACAAAAGCCTTGCGTCTGTTCTTGCGTCGAAGGCCGAAAGCAGGGCAGGGGAAACATTCACGGACAGATTTGTGGCGGCAGAAAGGCGCACGGTGCCTCCTGTATGCTTCGGATGCAGACGGCCGTAGAAATCGAGGGTCACGGGACCGTCATAGGAGGGACAGACCTCAAGGCTTTTATAGTCGTAGGAGATCCAGAAACCGAAAATGCGGGAAAGCAGTCCCTTTTCGTACATGTCCGCGCAGAGTCCGTCGATCATTTCGGCAAAAACGACGCGGGCTTCGGAAAACCTGTAGGGACGCGGAAGGACCTGACCGCTTGAAAGGGAGTGGGTGTCGGAACGATAGTTTTTTATGTCCTTCATCGTTACCGGCTCACAGCCCCAGGCATGGTCAATGAGGATTTCCCCGTCTATGCCGAAGGTTTTGTAAAACCATTCCTCGTCCCACAGCGTTCTCTGCGCCACGTCACCCATGGTGAACATCGAAGCATTGTAAAGCCTCTTTGCCTTGCCGGGACCTATCATCCAGAAATCCGTAAGCGGTCTGTGATCCCAGAGCAGGAATTTGTAGCTGTCCTCGTCAAGCTCGGCGATGCGCACCCCGTCGGAATCGGCGGGACATTTTTTTGCAACAATATCCATCGCAACCTTCGCAAGATAAAGATTGGTTCCGATGCCTGCGGTCGCCGTTATGCCTGTGGTGCGCAGAACATCGCGGATCATCGTCACGGCCATCGACCTCGCATCCTTGTGGAAGTGCAGGTACCGGGTGCAGTCTATGAAGCATTCGTCTATCGAGTAGATGTGGATGTCTTCGGGAGCAACATAATTCAGGTAGATCGAGTAGATCAAGGCGGAGATGCGTTCATATTCCGCCATCCGCGGCACTGCGGTAATGTAGTCGATTTTTATTTTGTGCATCGCCTCGTAGAGCCTTATTGCCTGCTTTGCTTCAAAAAGCCTGGGCCTTGAGGGCACACCGATAGCCTTGAGTGCAGGCGAGACGGCAAGGCATATCGTCTGGTCGCTTCGGCTTTCGTCGGCCACAAGCAGCCTTGCCCGCAAAGGGTCCAGACCTCTTGCAACGCATTCTACGGAGGCATAGTAGGATTTGAGGTCGATGCATATGTAAATTTCTTTCATGGCTTAATCATAGCACACGAACAAATGTTTGTAAAGAGATAAAATAAAACGTTTGTTCGATAAACTTTTTATGTAAATTATTGACATGAAAGTCTGAGTTGATATATACTATTGATAGTTATCGGGAAAAGATAATATTGAGGTTTACGGAGGTATTTTTGATTATGAAAAGACTGGTTACGCGAAGCGATTTCGACGGCCTTGTTTGTGCGATGCTCCTTAAGGAGCTTAATCTCATCGATGAAATAAAATTTGTGCATCCCAAGGATGTGCAGGACGGCAAGGTAGATCTTTCGGAAAATGACATAACAACAAACCTGCCCTTTGACAAAAGGGTCGGACTTGCCTTTGACCACCATGAGAGTGAGCTGATAAGGAACAAGGTCGAGGAATACCAGGGAAAATACATAATTGACGGTGATGCAAAGTCTGCGGCACGTGTGGTTTATGATTACTACGGCGGCGCAAAGACCTTCACCCGTGTTTCCGAGGAGATCATGTGGGCGGTCGACAAAGGCGACAGCGCTGATTTCACAAAGGAAGAGATACTTAATCCCACCGACTGGGTGCTCATGAATTTCCTTATGGATGCCCGCACCGGTCTCGGACGTTTCCATGATTTCAGAATTTCAAATTATGCGCTGATGATGC
>ODAI012168570.1_pt1 | contig 11973 bp, 10 predicted proteins | sample 1539321 | NCBI WGS metagenome assembly ODAI01 (sample SAMN02144231, study PRJEB22623) | gut metagenome | biome: sheep rumen | host: Ovis aries | place: New Zealand
AAATCTCTGTTCAGAATATTCTCCGCTGTGATCTGCGGTGTTGACGGAATATATGTATTCTTCTTGACACGGGTGACTGATTTCAGATGAAGAATCTGCATTAATCTGTAAATCCGTTTCTTGTTGTAATGCACGTCATGCTCACGGTTGATTACGACTGTCATCTGACGGTACCCTAAGATACCATTGCGTTATCGCCGAGATGTGCTGGTCGCCCGAAACATCGAACATTCCTGCCAGTTGAGTTGTTGAGTATCCTTGCAAGTACAGCTGATATATCTGTCTGACCTGTTCAGCCTTTTCGTTGGGAATAAGTGTGTTTTTCTCGCGGTCGTAGTCGTACCCGAAAGGCACACGACCGCCATCCATCCACAGCCCTGACTTCACACGCTCGTACATACCCATGCGCGTTCTCTCGCGGATATTCTCCCTTTCAAGCTGGGCAAAAACCGAAAGTATGCCTATCATCGCTTTGCCATAGGGCGTTGAAGTATCGAAATTCTCGTTCAGCGAAATGAAAGCACAGCCATTTGGGATAAATACGTCTTCAAGCAGATAAACCGTATCTTTCTGCGAACGTGAAAGTCTGTCAAGTTTATATACTACAACAGCGTCTATCTTTTCGGCCTTGATATCCGCGATAAGCCTTTTAATCTCGGGACGTTCGATATTACTCCCCGACCAGCCACCGTCGATGTAGAATTCATAGTCCTCGATATCTTTCAGCTTACAATACTGCGCCAGTTTTTCTTTCTGCGCATCAACGGAGTAGCCCTCTTCAAACTGCGCGTCTGTCGATACCCTGATGTACAAGGCAGTTTTACGCTTTTTCATTCGATGTCCTTCCTGCGGGAGACTACTTCTCCCAAAAGCCCAGATAGTTCGTGATTTTCGATTTCAGAATTTCGCCCGAGTATTTCACCGCTTTTGTCATAGGTATTTCTTATTCTTAGCATGATATCACCCCGTGATATTATTGGCTATGCTACGCAGGATAATCACCGCCCACAGAAATTTAACGCTTTGTGACTGTATCATCTATTGACTTACAAAACATCGGGTGATATAATCTTTAATCGGGTAAAAAAGTTATATAAGTAAACGGAGGATTTTTATGGAGAAAAAAGAACAAAGGCTGTCAGCCATGTTTTTCTGTGCAATGGTCATGACTATAACAGCCGCGTCTGACGCACTCAGGGGAGTTTTTCTTCCTCAGTTCCGCTCGTCGTTCTCGCTTACCGAACCGCAAGCGGGACGGATAATAATGGTAAGTTATATAGGCAATCTGCTTTTCTTATCCATCGGCGGATATCTTTCCGACAGACTGCCCCGCAAAAGGTTCATCGGCGGAGTTCTTCTGCTATGGTCGTTGGCACTTGCCACCTATGTTTTCACCGAGAACTATTATATCTTACTGGTGGCAATGATATTCTACATGGGCGGTTCTACCATGCTTTCTACCTCGGTAAATCTCTTAACTCCCCTGCTGTTCGCACCGCCTGCACTTTTCGTGAATATCTTCAACTTTCTACAAGGCGTAGGTATATTCACCTCTCAGAACGTAGGCGGAAGATTTGCCGAAAAACTGACCGCATGGCATACCGCAAATGCGATTATTCTCGTCATAGCAATGATTAGCTTTGTACTGCTTATGACGATGAAACTCCCCGAAACCGAAAAGTCAGAAAAGAAAAGCGGCGGATATTCCGATATTCTCAAAAACCCGGCGACCTATCTGCTTATAATGATATGCGGCTGCTACTTCATCGCAGAACACGGACTTATGAACTGGCTGACCTCCTACGGCAGTGAACATCTCGGTTTCACAGTACAGAAAGCGGCAATGTACCTGTCCCTGTTCTATGGCGGACTTACTGTCGCAAGACTTGCACTTGCTCCATTTATTGATAAAGTCGGCGTGTTCAGAATGCTGCTGATATGTTCTTCCACTGGAGCGATCCTGCACACTCTCGGTGTGGCACTTGGCAGAAACGGACTGCTTTTCTTCGGTGCATCGGGACTCGCATTCTCGGTGATATATCCTCTTCTTGTAATGCTGATAGGACGGTTTTACGACCCTTCTCAAGCAGGCACGGCAACAGGAACGATACTCAGTATTTCCACATTTTTCGATATCGGATTCAATGCGTTTTTCGGTTCGTTGGTTGAAAAAGTCGGCTATGGAAAAGCAATGACAGTTCTGCCGATATGCGCAGTTCTGATGTGTGTAATGCTGTACGTTCTTAAATTCTCAGTTAAAAGAGCTAAAGAAATAAAATAGAAAAATGCGCAGAGCTTACGGGTGTTAGTTAGCTCATGCGCATTTTTCATTTATTCAGGGGTAGGGTAAAGCTTTTGTTGTGTGGTAATGTTGTACTACTTCATAAGTTTGTTGAGCAGGAACTGGCAGAATGAGATAGTATCACCGTTAAGCGAATTATTCAGATACTCGTTCAGCAGTTCAGAATCAGCATTATCTATCTTGCCGTCATGGTTGATATCAGCTCTAGCACGCTGTTCCTCTGTATAGCTGTCATGGATACCGTTTGCCTCATCGGCAATGATACCGCGTAACAAAAGTGTATCTGCAGAATTGTGGGATCCAGAACCGTCTATATCACCAAAGTCAAACTCGGGTGTAGTTTGATAAATTATATCGCTGAAAAGACGATTTTCCAGCTTCGCTACACTCTTTGTCTTAACGCCTTCCATATTTTTGACCATTTCAACGTCTTCCTGATCTGCAGTTCCGTCAAGGTTGATGTCATATTCGGTTTCGAAAATATTAAGTTCTACCGACCGAGATATCTTGCGTATATCACTCTCATCAATAACTCCGTTTGCATTTGCATCTCCGCGCTTAATGAGGATGTATTTAGCCATTATATCAGCGTCTTCATCGTTTACCTGACCGTCAGCATTCACGTCGGCATTATCATCATAACCGCCTTCAGCAATAATAGTCTTTATAGCTTTGTAGTCATTAACAGATAAACGTCCGTCATGATCTGCATCACCGAACTTCGGTAAATAGCCGCCTTCCTCGGGAAGTACATCAAAAGCATCGGAAGATGAGAGACTCCATTTTTTGTATCTTGTTCCATGTGCACCGGTACCCTCTTTTCCTCCATTCATGAAATTAGTGTATATACCCGATTTCGCATCCCATGTAACATCAACATAGTAATACCTGTCATTATTAGGGTCATCATCCTTATCATTCAATCGGAAAATGTTCCATGCATGAGCAACATCTTCTTTTGCTGTGGGGACGCCGTGAACTCTCTCGCAGCTTATTCCGGCAGCATTCATCAATAGCTTATACGCTCTTGCATATCCATCACAAACTGTATATAAGCCGTCTTCTTTATAAAAACCGCCGTCAGCTTTTACATAGTGAAGAAATGCAGAAGCATCACAATGATTTCTTTTATCATCATCATCTTTGCCTTGACTGATAGCATATGAAACAACAGGATCATATTTAACATGACCGCATAACCAGTCGTGAAGTTTTACTGCCTTTGCAAGATCACTGTCATTTTCATCCAATATTGTATTTGCAATATATGCAGCATAATCCTTGGCATATTCATTGCTTATTGTTGTGCAATCAGCAAACTTTTCGTAAAATACTTCTTTAAGTACAGGATTTATTACAGGTTCAGAAGCATTATTTTCATCTTTGGTGTATACAGGTTCACCATTGAATAAAATGTCATTTCTTCTAACTGACCCTAAAATGCCAAAGAATACTCTTGCGTTTTTCTCCAACTGTTCATCTGAAAGTCCGTCAGCTATTTTTATATTTTTTACATAGTCAAAGTTGTTGTTCAAACCAACGATGCATTCTTCTACGGTAGCAGGCATCGTGAACTCAAAATCTGTCTTTGCCTGCGGATATACAAGCAGCTTAGTTGCTTCTTTGTTATAAAGAATACCATCAATAACTTTATAGTTTGCACAAGGTACATCAACAAACGACTTAAAAGATGTACAGGTCAAAAATGTATTGCGGGTATCAAAGTCTTTAGACAGATTATAGGGAAGAGCAACTTCTGTCAAATTTTTACAGCAATAAAATGCGTCCTTGTAAATGCTGAACAAACTGTAAGCGTTATGCATATCTATCCCGCTCATATTATTGTTAGCAAAAGCCTTACTTGATATTTTATATATCTTATAATAGCTTCCGTTAGCGTAAATACCTTCCGGGATAGTGATGCATCCGGTAGTATCCTCACTTCCGACAACAAAAGCTGCATTAGGCATCGCAATACCGTTATTATTTATCTTATCATAAAGCTCGTATGTCAGACCATTCTGTGTAACTGTACCTATCTTAGCGGCAGATGCAGTTATACCTATATTCAGGAAGGATGTTTTTCCGTCTGCTGGGATGGGTGCAGCCACTGCTGCTATTGACATTGCCAGTGCCGCTGCTGCGGCAAATGCTTTTTTATATTTCATAAATTAGCCTCCTTAAAAAACGTGTTTATTTTACTTGATCTTCTGCTGTATCTTTTCAAAGCAATACTGATTGAAATAGTAATTGACCTTTTCGCAGCTGCGTCCGAACAGTGATTTGAGAGCCTCAAGATCCCTGTCATCGTAAGAGCCGTCCATATTCACATCTGCGGAAACTTTCATATAACTTCCTATATCCTGAGGTCTTTCAAGGTAATGCTTTAACGACAAATAGTCATATTCATCGATATTGCCGCTGTTGTTGATATCACCGAGTCTTGCATCGATAAAGAAAGAGAGTATCTCAACATCATTTTCGTTGATAATGCCATCAAAGTTTACATCTGCATTGGCTCTCATATCATCGGTCCAATCATTGCTGTTTTCATATTCGCGAAGTATGAAAAGATCGGCACCTGTAACATAGCTGTCACCATTAATATCTCCGATTGTCCATATAGAGTAGGATTTTTCAGGGATAGATGTTAATTCTATCTCGTTGAAGTTTCCTTCAATTTCCCAATTACAGTATTTTGTTGAATGATCGGGGAAGTCATTATCGACAGAACGCATGAAATTGTCATAGCCATAACCATTAGCGTTATCATCCCATGTTGTATCAACATAATAGCATCTGTCGTTGCTCGGATCATCATCATGCGCATTCAGCATTACTACGTTCCATGCATGACCGGTTATTTCGTTTGCTGTGGCTGAACCGCTTACTCTTTCGCAGCAAACACCTGCGGCATTCAAAAGGAGCTTATATGCTCTTGCATAGCCGTCACAAACCGTATAGTACCCTGCTTCGCTGTAATCCTTGCCGGCATTTTCATAATGAATAAATGCGGATGCATCACAATGGTTCTTTGCTTTGTATTCGGGAATTTCTTTTCTGGCTAAACAAGCCGAAACAACAGGGTCATACTTCACACGTTCGCACAGCCAGTCATGGAGCTTCAAAGCCTTTTCAAGATCTGTATCGCCGTCTTTAATGACAGTCTTGACAACATAGTTTACATAGCACTTGGTATAATGATCAATTCTTTTATCGGTAAATACATTAAAAACATCAGCTACCACACCACGGAAGATCGGATCTACACTGGGTGCTTCAAAATCATTTTCGGGGAAGTGAAATACGCTTACACCATTTATTGAAATATTCATGCTTTCAATATCCTTGACGAATACCTGATATTTTTTCAGAATACTTTCTGCAGTGCTCTCATTGAGTTCTTCCGGAACATTGAGGTTCTGAAGATATTTTGCGCCTTCAAAAGCTTTGAATCCGATAGATACTCCATTTTCAAGAGTGAAAGAGTCACCTGATTTTGCAGGCGGATATCTGAACACCTTAGTCATATCAGCAGTATAAAGCACACCGTCAATTATATTGAAATTTTTACCGTATACAGGCACAAATTCTCTCAAAGACTCACAACCGCCGAAAGCGGTAGATACAAAAGCAGTAAGCTCCAGATTAAAAGGCAGCGCAACAGTTTCCAGATTTTTGCAGTCTCTGAAAGCACGGTTCTCAAACTCTGTAAGACCCGAAGCATACTGCATATCAACTGCTTTTATATTATTATTTCCTTCAAATGCACTGGTCTCGATCTTTTTAACGATATAGTACGTGCCGTTAGCATAGACAGCATCAGGTATCTGAACTGTTCCCGAAACTGCACTGCCGTCCTTGACATGTGCTTCATGACCGTCAAAAAGACTGTAAACGATGTTGTGCTGTGTGACTTCATCAATTGAAGACTGTTCTGTTGAAAAAGAAGCTGCACTAAGCGAAGTTTCAAGCTTGCTTAAAACGAAAGAGGGGGCAGATCTTACAATTTCATCATCGAGCTTATCAGCGTATGCGCTCGCAGGTGCCGCAATAACAGCACTGCCAGATATTATCAGCGCTGAAAGCAATGCACTGATTTTTTTGATACTATTCATTTTTACTTTTCCTTCCAATAATGTTTAGACGTTTCGGTCAACTAGAAGTTAAACCATGTTAATATTTGTATTAATTAAATATTATTTTAATTACTCATCAAATAAGATTAACACTTCGATTTTTGGAGCTGTTGACTCAAAATAAACATTAATTCAAAATATTCCGGTTAATAATATTGGTCGCACGACATTAGTTTATTATACTTATACATAATAAAAATGCAATAGCTTTAACAATAATTTAATATAAAGTCTGCTCATTAAATAAACAAAGCATGGATTAAGTATAATTCAAGTAACAATTCAGACAATAATTTTATTGATTTAGCATAATTACCTCAGAATTAACTTGACGATCTTTCATCTTCGCTTTTTGTATAATTTTAAATGAATATCCGACACTTTCTGTACAAATTGATATAGATTAAATTCAGTTTATAGTTTTAATTAAAGCTAATGTATTATCATTTGAAATATAACTTAAATATCTTTATTAATTACTTTGGCGATTTCAATATAATTCTGCACCACCGAGCTGCTATTCACGTCACATTTCACTATATGGACATAAAAAGGGGCTGTTGCTTTTTATGTCTGAGCCATCGGGATCGACTCATTTTATTGATCCGTAAATCAGTATGTTCATTACCGAGTTTGTTTAGCTCTGCTAAAAATATAGATTTGATCTTATTCAACTTTGCCAAAAATATTATGGCCCTATTGACAAATAATACTTTATGTGGTATGGTTAGTTACAGAAGTAACTAACCAGCCATGTGATGTACTTCTGAATAGCTATTCGCGGAAAATAAAATAACATATGTGTAGAGATCAAAGAAAGGAGAACTGAACGGTATGAGCGTAAATTATCCGCATTTCAACGATATCGAACCGCTGTTTATACAGATAGCCCAGTGGCTTGAAAACAAGATAGTCACAGGTCAGCTGGGCGAGGGCGAGCAGATACCCAGTACCACAGAGCTTTCCCACAGTTTGAAGATCAACCCTGCAACAGTACGTAAAGGTGTCAACATTCTTGTGGAAAAAGGACTGGTATATAAAAAGAGAGGTATGGGTATGTTCGTAGCTGAAAATGCAAATGAAAATGTAAGAGATGACAGACGAGTCAAATTTTATGATGATTTTGTAGCTCCACTGCTGAACGAAGCGGACAGACTGGGACTTACCCGCGAAGATATCATCGGTATGCTGAAAGGAGATGAGGACTGATGAGCAGGATAGAGATAAAGACACTTACAAAAAGATATAATAAAAAGACCGCTCTTGACGGTGTTTCGCTAAGTATCGAAAAGGGTATGATCTACGGGCTTTTAGGTCGAAACGGTTCGGGAAAATCAACACTTGTTGACCTGGTAGGCGGACGTATTTTCCCCGATTCGGGTGAGATCACGCTTGACGGCGAAACAGTCACCGAGAACGATAAGCTGCTTCGTCACATATATTGCATGAGTGCCGAGGATCTTCTTCCCAAGCACATGAAAGTGAAAGACACCATTAAGGCGCAGAAGTATTTTTATAAGGATACCGATGAAGACTATGCACTGAAACTCTGTGATATTTTTGGCATTGATACGAAAAAACGTCTTTCTCAGCTTTCGACAGGTCAGCGTACTCTCGCTAAGGTGATACTGGCACTATCCAGCGGTGCTGATTTCATCTTCCTTGATGAACCTGTCCTTGGAGTTGATGCCAACTGCCGCGAAAAACTATATAAGCATATCATCGAACGCTTTGAAAAGACCGAAGCTGCATTCGTTATTTCCACACATATTATCGATGAATGTGCAGGATTGTTCGAGCATTGTTTTGTACTGGAGGACGGAAGACTTATCGCAGATGATGACTGTGAAGATCTTCAGGCGAAGGCTTACCTCATCGAGGGAAAAACCACAGACGTGACTTCATATCTCAAAGATAAAGAATATCTGACCAAAACAATAATAGGTACGCTGTGCTGTGCCTGTGTCACAGGCGAATCCAAGGATGTTCCTGAAGGACTGGAAGTTTCACGCCCTTCTTTGCAGCAGCTTCTGATAGCTATGACAGGAGGTGTACAAAATGCGTGAATTTCTCGGTTACGCCTTTCGCGGTAAAGAGGGACTAAGAAGATATCTTAAATATTTCGGGCTTAGTCTTGGAGTATTGTTCCTGCTACATATCATTCTGCTCATTATGGGTATTATCAGCGTAAATTTCAGGAATGACTGGAAAAATATCTACGAAAGCGCAGGTACTGCTGCGGCAGGTATCATTTTCGGGATAGTTCTGCATGATCTTATAAAGATATCGCTGCACAACGGAACTTCAAGAGCAAGTATTCTTGTTGGAAGCGGTACAGCAGCCCTGACATTCGGCGCACTTACTTCAGTGATTATCGAAGCTGTCTACCTTTTGACCGATGGTATTTTCAGACTTGCAGGAATGAGACTTGACTGCATCATAATGTGCGATGAACGTCATAACTGGGCAGGCGTTGAACAGCTGTCTATGCAGGGTATGAACGATCTCATTGCCCACGATCCGAGGTTTATATTTTTCAGCATCAGCGAGATATTTCTGCTTGTAATGCTTGCCTATACAGCAGTGATGGTATTCTTAGCGGTAAAGCATAGAACAAATCTTTTCGGAGTATTGACGTCATCTGCGTTAACTGCATACTGCTACTTTATGGTCTTTATAGACTACGGCGGTTCGGTAACACTGCGCGGAGAACTTATGTCAGGGCTCAGAGATAAAATGATATATATAGGAGAGATACTTCATCCTGATCCCATGGCACCGGGTCAGTACGGCGGCTGCATCGGAGCGGTCATGGCATTTCTTTCAACTGCCCTGATGGTATTCATGATAGGCTATCTGGTATATGCCCTTTTCATACTAAGGGTACCTGCCGCAAAGCAAAAGAGAGGTCGTGAATAATATGAAAGAGAGTCTAAGATATATTATCAAAGCCAGATTCGGTATATTATTCACAGCGGTAACGGGTGCTGTTACCATGCTTCTGACGGCAGGGATCTTCGCTCTTCCGCTGATGAATATGTACAGATATGCAGCGGGAGAACCTGAAACTACGAAATTTGAAGCAGCAGACATCCTCCGCCTGAACTTTGAGCGCAGCAGCACCGCTAAATTCGAGATAGTATCGGTGATAGCTGCAGCAATATGCGCGGCACTTCTTGCCAAAACTGCTTCGGGATTTTTCAGTGCAAACGGAGTAAGCCGCAGGACATCGACAAAAGCACTGTACACCTACGTACCCATAACTTCGCTGATTCTCACCGCTGAAGATCTGCTGATGCGGCTGTGTCTTGTAAGAAACACGATCTTCATTAATTCGAGATCACTCAAAAGTTTGATCTTTGGCAGAGGTGCTTACGACATTTTTACCGACCGACCATCATTCATTTCCGAACTCGCAGGGGCTGCGGTTTACTTTGCAGCAGCAATTCTTTTTATGTATGCTGCAATAATTTTTGTATCCCGTTCCCGTGCCAATACGATATAAGAAAGTATGATAGATATTATCATTATTGTTTGTTTGGGGCTGTTGCAACTACGCAACAGCCCCTTGCCAGTAATGAGATACCGTTTGAAGATTCCCCTAAGTACGGAGCAGATCAATATACTAGAACTATGTGAGCAATACCGCTGCTGCTGAAACGAAAGCTGCCTTCAAAGACGGTGCAGCAATAATGCTAGAAGTTCTGGAATAATAACTATAATATAATCAACAATAAAGGGTATGCCTTCAGGAAATGGAAGGTATACCCTTCTGTTTAAAATACCCTATGCGAACTGTTATACTTTGTTGATAACGCTGAAAAACAAAAATATCCAAAACGCATATTGACATTGTGTCAGAATAGTGTTATAATGTCTATAGTGACACGATGTCAGAATACAATCAAGGAGTGATACTTATGAAAAAAAGCATTGATACAAAACTGGCACTCTACCCCACACCTGTGACCGTGATCGGTACAATGAACGGCGATAAGCCAACATGGACTCTTGTTGCGCATATCGGTATAATCGGTCATGACCGTATCCTTGTGAGCCTTGCAGAGCCCCATTTTATCAATAATCTGATAAAAGAGAACGGCAGACTTTCCGTTAATCTTGTGACAGAGGAAATGCTCCCTGCTGTTGATGTTTCAGGTTCTGTTACAGGGGCTAAGGCTGACAAATCCGATCTGTTTGAATATGAGATCGGCAAATGCGGTATGCCGATCATCAAAGCAGCAAATCTCACCATTGAATGTAAGGTCGATGACATCTACAAAACACCAAATTTCGAGAGCTTCATCTGCACGATAGACAATACCTACGTTGAGGAGGACTGCCTGAATGATAAGGGCAAGCCCGACTACACGAAGGTCAGACCTGTGTTGTTTGAGTTCCCGAATTATCAGTATCTTCAAACAGGCAATGTGATCGGGAAATGCCTGAGCTTTAAGAAGGAGGAAAATTAATGCCAAAGGGTTCACCTGAACTGACAGCTTCACGAAAAAGCGAGATCGTTAGTGCCTGTGAAAAGCTCTATCAGACCATGAGCTTCAAGGAGATAACTTTGAAAGAAATAAGTGTAGAAACAAGCTTTTCCAGACCGTCTATCTACAACTATTTTCAGACGAAAGAGGAAATATTCCTTGCACTGATGCAGCGTGAGTATGAACTGTGGGCAGAGGAAATGAACGAGCTTGCAAAGAAAAATGAAACGATGTCCGCTGACATCTTTGCATCAGCACTTGCACACTCACTCGAAAACCATGAACAGCTTTTGAAGCTCCTTGCTATGAATCACTACGATATGGAGGAAAACTCACGGCCCGAACGACTAACGGAGTTCAAAGTTGCTTATGGAGCTTCCCTGGATGCAGTTAGAGCTTGTGTAAGAAAATTCTTTCCTGATATCGACTGTGAACGCTTTATATTCGTTTTCTTCCCTTTCCTTTTCGGAGTATACCCCTATTCGGTGGCAACACAAAAACAGCTTGATGCCATGCGTGATGCAAATATGGACTTTAAGATGCACAGCATATATGAAATAATTTATTCCTGCGTGATACAGCTTTTGGGAGGTGCAAAATGAAATACACAAAACTTGGTAATTCAGATCTGAATGTTTCAAGGATATGTATGGGCTGTATGGGCTTCGGAGATGCTTCAAACGGTCAGCATTCGTGGACGATAGACGAGGAACATAGCCGTCAGATAATTAAAAGAGGGCTTGAACTCGGCGTGAATTTCTTTGATACAGCAATAGGTTACCAGTCCAGAACCAGTGAGCAGTATGTGGGCAGGGCGCTTCGTGAATTTGCAAAGCGTGATGACGTAGTGGTTGCAACAAAGTTCCTGCCGAGAACACCTGCGGATATTGAAGCAGGTATCAGCGGACAGCAGCATATCGAGCGAATGATAAACAAAAGTCTTGAAAACCTCGGAATGGACTATGTTGACCTGTACATTTATCATATGTGGGACTGGAATACGCCAATCTATGATATACTGGACGGTCTGAACCGTATCGTC
>ODAI013359172.1_pt1 | contig 11972 bp, 5 predicted proteins | sample 1539321 | NCBI WGS metagenome assembly ODAI01 (sample SAMN02144231, study PRJEB22623) | gut metagenome | biome: sheep rumen | host: Ovis aries | place: New Zealand
CCGCAGGGGATATCCTTAAGAGTAAGTCCGCAGGCCAGCATAGCAGAAACCAGTGCTATCGGGAAGCCTGTTGCCTTTGAAGCAAGTGCGGAAGAACGTGATGTACGGGGGTTGATCTCGATAACAACGATGCGTCCTGTCTCAGGGTCACGGGCAAACTGACAGTTACATCCGCCTATTACCTGTATAGACTCTATGATACGGTAGGACATTTCCTGGAGCTCTTTCTGGACATCCTCAGGGATAGTCAGCATAGGAGCTGAGCAGAATGAGTCACCGGTATGAACACCGATAGGATCGATATTCTCGATAAAGCATACTGTTATCTTGTTGTTATCAGCATCACGAACGACCTCAAGCTCAAGCTCTTCCCAGCCGAAGATACACTCTTCAACAAGGACCTGTCCTACGAGAGAAGCCTGAAGGCCTCTTGCACAGACAACCTTGAGCTCATCTACATTATAAACCATTCCGCCGCCTGCGCCGCCCATGGTGTAGGCAGGACGGAGAACTACAGGATATTTCAGCTGTTCAGCGATCTTTACAGCCTCATCAACGCTGTAAGCGACCTGGCTTCTGGGCATTCCGATACCCAGCTCGCTCATGGCATTCTTGAATTCGATACGGTCCTCACCACGCTCGATAGCGTCAACCTGAACGCCGATAACCTTTACGCCGTACTTTTCAAGAACTCCGGCCTTATCAAGCTCAGAGCAGAGGTTGAGTCCGGACTGTCCGCCGAGATTGGGGAGGAGTGCGTCGGGACGTTCTTTTTCGATGATCTGAGTAAGTCTTGCGAGATTCAGAGGCTCGATGTATGTAATATCAGCAACATCGGGATCTGTCATGATAGTAGCGGGGGTAGAATTCACGAGAACTATCTCATATCCCAGGTTACGCAGAGCCTTACAGGCCTGAGTGCCGGAATAGTCGAATTCGCAGGCCTGTCCGATAATGATAGGACCTGAACCGATTATCATGATCTTGTTAATATCCTGTCTTTTTGGCATATTCTTTCTCCCAACCCGTACATCTGATGTACGATTAATATTTGCCAGTTATCTCATGGCACACATTCTTACCTTATATAATAACACAATTCGTCGTGAAATGCAAGAGAAAAATATGCTGAAATCGAATTTTTTCATATCCTGCCGAAATAGTTTTCAACAGTGTTATGAAGAGTGTGGAAAACTACCGCCGACAGAGCGAGTGATCCCTGCAAAGAAAGCGGGCGCACATCTCTGTGCGCCCAAATATGTTATGGAGGTATATAGCATTTTATAAAGGGGGGAGACTCCCCGCACTGCGGAAGGGTCATGACATCTCAGAGCCGGTATCATCAGCAAAGAATGATATCTGCACACCGTCATCAAGGGAGAAGATGTAGATCTCCGTACCCCTTCCCACAGGGTCATCAGTCCACGCAGTATAGTCGTACTGAACTTCATCCGGGTCGCCGTAAATATTTATCAGCTGCTTCACCCAGTAGCTGTAGCTGCCCTTGCTGGCATCGAAATAGTTTACTCCAACCAGTCCGAGGCTGGTAAAGCACAGCACTGAATCACATCTTTTACCGAGATAGGGTACATTTTCGTACTCCATGATTATCTCCCAGGGCTGACCGGGCTCCTCTGTTCTGTACTCATATATCTGAGTATATCTTGACATTTTTTTCCTCTCATTATCGGTTCCACCGTAGAATCTGAGGCCGTTTACCAGGAAGTCCCTGCTCCTGTCAGGCTGAGTCTGAGGCTCTGTGCGTACCGGAGCAGCTGTTGTTACTGTCGTAGTTGTGGCAGAAACGGTCTTTCTTGCTGTGGTATGCACTGTTGTTGCCGCCGGAGCATTTACCGCAGCAGCAGTAGTACCTGTAACCGGTTTTTTATCATCAATGTCCGTATTTACAGCCTCAGGCTGCTCCGGAACTATCTCCTCCGCAGAAATATCCTCCTCCGGTGTATAAATTTCATCATTATCATCATTATGCTGTACATCTGCCGCCCTGACGGTCACTCTTTCCTCAGGTAAAGCTGTCTCCGGAACATCCTGAACAGCCTCTGCACTCTCCGGCTCATCCTCCTCAAAGCTGATCGGCACCACAGGTGTGCGTATCTCAGGTGTGGGGATGTACGGAGTTCTCTGCTTTTCATAGGACTTATCAGGCGAATCCTCAGAGGCATAGAACGATACCTGAACTCCCTCCTCAAGGTTGAAGAGGTATACCACTGTATCCTTGCCAAGAGGGTCATCGTACCATGAAGCCATTCCCTTTCCGGATTCTGTAGGTGAGCCGTAGCGCTCAGACAGTGTATTGTACCAGCTTCTGTAGCTCTGATTTCTCTTTACATCATGGTAATTCAATCCCACAAGACCGTTATCCGTAAAGCAGAGGGTGAGGTCGCATTGGAGGTCAAACAGCGATATATCCGCATAATCCAGCATTTTCTGCCGGATCTCGTCATCATTCTCACGCTCACTGATAAGAGTCTTTGATTCAAGCTCTGTTTTCACCGAATCATAGCCATCGAACCAGCTTAATCCCATAAGAGGGCTGAGGTCACTTGCGGAGGATCTTTTTCCGCAGCCGCCGAGCATTGAAACTGCAATAGCTGCTGCTGCAGCGCATGATATAGCTCTTTTCATTTCAATCCTCCATTCTTACTGCTCTTACAGTTACCCTGCTCTGACCGCTGAGGGTACAGGTAAATATTGTAAGATCCCATTCCTCCGCTGAACCGAACTGCATATCCTCAACATCAGTGCCTGAGAGATTCTCAATATTTACAACGGAAAAGCCATGCTGCTTTCCTGTAACATCTGTGAAATAGATCTCATCTCCCACATCCAGCTCATTTATCCTTCCGAAATGGCTGCGGTAATTATGGGCTGCGATTATAAGGTCATCAGTATAGATGCTTCCTCTGTACCGGCAGGGTGATATTTTCAGGTCCGGGTAGCTCCAGCTGCTCATGACCGGCAGCTCTATGTCTATATCCGGTATAGTTATATACCCTATATACGGTGAGCCTTCAATTTCTATAGTCTCCATCTCCGGGACTTCCGGCTCCTCCTGTTCTTCAAATTCAGCAAAGAGGTCATAAACCTCTGCTTCCTTAACAGGGGCAGTAGTCTCAGGGATGAACTCCGGTATCTCATTTTTAAGCTCAGCAAGGACATGAGCTGCCTGTCTGCCGCTCTTTTTGTCCTCTATCACATTATGCAGAACAAGGAACAACGCCGCAAGCAGCAGCGCTGTTCCCAGTACAAAACAGCTTATTCTTACCGTTCTCATTCATCATCTTCCTTTTTGGTAAGCATAACACCTGCTCCCAACAGAAGAACGCCTCCGCAGACAAGCGGTATGACCGGCCACCACAGCTGTCCGGTCTGAGGGAGCTTCTTATCCCCCTGAGTGGTCACTGCTTCAGGCTTTTTTGTGCCCGATGTTCCTGTAACAGCAGTTGTTGTATTCTTTGCGTTATCATTTCCTGCATCGATATCAGCTGTTGTAGAGGTAGTTGTGATATCAGTTATTATCGTTGAAGTTGTAGTGGTTCCCGGCGGATTATCCGGGATATCTATGGTACTGTCATAGGTGTTCACTATAATGAACTGGGTCTGATTATTCATATAGGCTGCAGTATAGCCCTCTGAGATCTCTCTTTCATAGACGAACCAGTCATGATCCTCTCTGTCATCCCAGCTGTAGGTCCAGTTATTGCTGCTGTTCAGCATTATCTCATCATAAAGAACGTTATCCCTGTATATCTCCGCCGTTATGGAAATGCTTTCATCCCATGCCTGATCCTCTTCATTCTGCCAGATCTTGCGGACTGAATACTGTGAACCGCCGGATCTGATCTTTCTCAGGATTATCTTGGGGTATGCATTGAGGAGCGAAGTATCCTCGCCGCTCATCTCGAAGAAAAGTGCGCTGGGGATATATGTTACGTCATCCTTTTCAAGAATATCGCCGCATACCAGATATAATCCGTCCTCAAGTCCGGGGAACGAAAGTTTTCCATCAGAATCGGTATATCCGTCAGAACGGAAGGGGATGCTGTCTGCGATAGTCTTGAGCTTCAGAGTCTCTCCGGCAGCTGCCACTGTCTCTGTATCCCAGTCCAGCATAGACTTGCTCTTGTCTCCGAGAGTTGCTCTGTAGCCGGCAAAATCTCCCTCAAACACATAATCATTGGCAGTACGATGACCCACACGGTATATCTTCCAGTGCATACCGGACACGATATCATCGTCCTTGGCACACCAGAGTGTAAGTGTACCGGTCTCATCTTCGGCAGCGGCGATGAACATGACTCCTGCCATGCAAAACATCATCACCGCAGCTGCACAGACCGCTGCCATAAAACGATCAAGTACCTTTATCATGTTTACGCCTCCTTTCATCCGGAAGTCTGCTTCTGATATATTTATCAATATAAATAGTCTTCTTTCTCATACCTGTTATGCGCCAGTATATCAGCAGGAATACTACCAGGATTGCAAATATCACTGACATTACCGTCATATTATCCACCTGGAGTGCATCTCCTGACACTTTTACCTGCTTATCGAATATATTTTTGATCCTGTGCGCTCTTATAAGCAGTCTATGGCTGTTTACTCCGTAGGGAGTGCAGGTCATAAGCGTTACATAGTCCTTTTCAGGGATTATGGAAAGCTTCTCTGTATCATCCGGAAGTATTACAAAAATATCCTCCACCTCATACATCATGACCTCATTGAGGACATTGATAGTGAAGGTATCACCTATCACCAGCTGATCCAGGTCTGTGAAGAGTTTCGCCGAGGGCAGTCCTCTGTGTCCAGAGATGACCGAATGTGTGTCAGTACCGCCCACCGGCAATGAACTTCCCTGTATGTGGCCGCTGGCTATCTGAAGAACTCCTTCACTTGTGCCGTGATATATCGGCAGCTCAACATTTATATTGGGTATCGATACATAACCCATTATTCCTGTATCAGATATGTTCAGGATATCCTCATAGCCAGGTATGGTATTGAAGTCTTTAAACGGCGCATTCAGCTCAGCAAGCTGTTCATTATAGACCCGGGCCTCCTCAAGGAGCCTGTTTTTTTCGGATTCATCCAGCTTTGCGACATCTTCCTTGTATGCGGATATGGTATGGGAGACCTTTTGCTTGTTCCACCAGTTCGCAAATGTGGGGTAAAGCATCACGGAGAGACCCAAAAGGAATATTACGCCGAAAACAGCTGCTATTATAACATCTCTTTTTTTGTTCATGGCTTCTCCTTTTGAGTTTCTCCCTGATGGCCTCCGGATCTCTCCGGAGGCTCAGGATAATGATTATTCAAAGGCGCTATGCCTTTTTGGCTGTTTTATTCGCCTAATTCTTTCTTTGTGCGCTTTCTGGATATCAGGTATACTCCTGCCAGTGCAGCTGCTGAACCGCCGCCCAGTACGAACAGTTTTGTACCCATTCCACCGGTGCTTGGGAGAGAAGAGTTCTTAGTATCAACGATCTTGTTTTCAACACCATTACCAACACCTGTCAGTGCAAGATCAACTGTAGATGCTGTCTGCTCCTTGTGAGTAGCACCTATTTCAAATACAATATCACCAACAGCATTATATCCTTCAGGAGGATCAGTCTCTCTGAGAGTATAGCTGCCTGCATCCAGACCAACGATATTGAACTGACCAAGTGATCCTTCATCAGAAGAGGATACCATATCTTCCGCTGTTTCACCAGTCTTTATCGGACGATATGCTTCTAAACCTTCATCATATATCAGTCCGATCTCTGCATTAGCACTGTCAAAAAGCTTGAATGTTGCTCCACCCAGCTCATTTCCGTCAGAATTATTGATCTTATACTTGGTATTATCTAATTCATAAGTAAATACCCAGACATAATCTTCCTCAGTCTTACCGCCGGGCTGAGTTCCTCCTTCTCCTGTAGAATCAGGATTATTTGAGTAGTTCAGGAAGCCGCTGTTATAGTTTGTATCAGCAGTTGTTCCGCCTGTTCTTGACATAGTGTCAATTTTAGCGCCTTCATTCAGGTGTGCTGCATAAACTACTTCAACAACTATCTCATCATCGCCCCATTCAGTATCATCAGGGAGCAGCGTCTTGATATCATCTATTGAAATTGTGAAGCTTCCGCCGCCAGCAGCTACAATACTACTTATATCAAGAGTGTAATCAGTTGCTGCCAGTGTATTTGAATTTTCACCTGATTTTACTGTAACACTGGTAATTCCTTCATAAGTAACACCAGATGACATAGTATCATTAAACTTAATGGCATATGTAGGATATTCCTTTAAATCAGGATCATCAGGTATGGTTGCTTTCAGCTTGAAGTTGAAGCTCTCATTGATAGCATGGTCAGCTGACTCGCCATATCCTTCAGCATCTGCACCAGCTTCTGCGTCAGCAGTTTCATCCTGTACCTGCTTATCAAAAGTAGGCTTTGCATTTTTTATTCCTATTGTTGTTGTTCCAGCGACCTGAACTATCCATGCAGAATTTGAGTCATCCTCATTAGTAAAATTAGTCACATCTTTTACAATGTAATAACCTTCTTCAAGGCCTGTAAATGCTACATTAGATGTACCGGACTTATCTGCATATTTTCTTTCTCCCCCCTTTAGTGTAAGGCTGGCAGGGAGAGTACCTGCATCTGTGATGCCTGAGATCGCTGTGATCTGAGCATCAGTAACATCGGATCCTGGAGTTACTGCACTTCCGCCATATCCTGTTACATCAGCACCCCATTTGAGCTCTGAAAAAGTACCGTTTGCTGCATCATATTGACCAGTCATTACCTGGTAGATCTCAAATGTATGCGATGATGCATAATCACCGGTGATAGTAATTGAACTTGTATCCTCTGCACTTGTTGACATCATAGTCATAGGCATAGCTGCACAGGCTGTAAGTGCCAAAGATGCTGCCATTGCTAAAAATCTCTTAGTATTTTTCATAATCATTCTCCTTTACAATTAAGTTGCGTTCTGCTGCCGCCGCCCTGACAGCAGCAGAACTGGGTGTATACATCCTTCGATCAAACGCCGTTTACGAAAGCCCTGCGCTTGAAATATAAATACCCGGCAGCTGCAAGAAGCATTATCACACCTCCTGCCATATAGATTTTTGATGTACCCTGACCGCCGGCCTCAGGGAGTTCGACCTCTTCTGATTCAACAGAAGAATTAGTAAGCTCAAGATTTGTTATTCCGTCATTCAGAGAAGTTCCGCCCTGACTTGTGCTGTAGGAAACCGGTATATAGTTTCCGGTCTTTTCTTCCTTGATGAAGTAACGGTAGGTGTTGCCCTTTCCGTCAGTCTTCGGCAGGTTATTGAGCGTACTGCTCCACCAATTGTTGTCTGCTGATATCGTTATGTCAGCTACCTTCTCTGCGGAAGTTGGGATATTGCTTTCGGCTTCTTCGATCTTTACAGTAACATGAAATGTAACGCTCTGTCCACCGCTATCAATGTCTCCGTTATTATCTGTTATAGTTATAAATGTATCACCCTCAGTAATTCCGGTTTTTATAGAATTTGTTGCCGGATCATACCAAGCAATTCGTGAATCATTTGGCTCTCCTACAAGAGTTCCTATAACATTATCTAATGAATAATTCCCGGCATTTCCAGAATTAAGAGAATAAGTACTGTTAACACCAAGTGTCATATTCCCCGGAGTAACGACGCTGCCGTTCTTTTTCACTTGAAGCTGTACGATCTGGATTGTGACTGTATCTGTTGATGAACCTCTTGTTCCTATAATCTCAACATCTGCACTATCACAATTTGCTTTAACTTCATTGCCGTTAATTGTCACCTTACCTGCGTCTTCGGGATTTTTTAAGCTCCATGTAACACCTTCAATATCTGCTGAAAGTGTAGCTGTCATACCGTTATGAACTTTCATCGGAGAAATTGAAGCGTTGAATGGTTTAGGTAATATTGTTATCTCTTTAGTAACTATTGTAACTGAATCCTGTGCCTGTACTGTGATAGTACCACTTCCGGTCGTCGTTAACCTTCCGTCGGACGTAATGCTTGCTATTCCGCTTGAATCGGAAGAAATTGTCCATGTTACATCGCCGTTTGCGCCTGTAGCTTCAAGCTGTGTTTCGCTACATTCGTAAATGGTGCCAGGACCAGTTATTTCGAGGATTATTGTTGGTGTGTAATATACTCTGATTTCTGTTAAGGTTAAATGTTTTTCGCCTGATCCAACTACCTGTGCATTTAATTTAACTTGTGTTACTTCATTCGGGATAGAATTTGTACTACACCAACTTGTTTTATCTGAAGTTGTATAATAAAGAATATTACCAGTTTTGTTACCTTCCATCCAAAATTCTGAATTTGACCCACACAAGCCAACCTTTGTATAATAGTTTCCAGTTGCTGTTTCATCATATATTAATCCAACACCTTTAACTTCAAGGCCGCTACATATAGTTGAAACATCATAAGTTAAATCTGTTTGAAATCCTCCACTTAAACCGTCAAGTGATACATAAGTACCATGCTCATCAGTACCGCTTCCGCCGACATTAGCCTTAAGCAGTCCAGCCCCGGTCACTCTCGGTGCTCTCAAAGGTTCCTGAGCAGCTGAGGAATTATTCTCCGCCAGAGCCTTACGCACCTTTCTGAGCGAGGTCATATTTCTGCCTGAACTGAATCTGCCGTTTGTATTCTGGGTCTCGGGAGCTGTTTCAGCCACAGGCTCACCGTTCTCGTCATATGCCTGACGCCAGAGCTCAACATTTACGGACTCAGTTCCGCCGGCATCATTGCCGAGCCACTTCTTGTTGACTTTGAGCTGTCCTGTATCGATAGTATTCTTTACTGTGAAATTCCTTACCTCTGTTTCTTCATTCTCGCCCTCATGAGTTATCTGGACTCCTTCGTAGGTAACTATCCAGCCCTCCGGAACTTCCTCTCTGATCTTATAGGTCTTGCTTGCCGGGAGGTTCCATTCAGCAGTCCAGTCATCGCTGGCTGTAACGACCTTAGTACCTGCTGTAACAGGAGTTCCGCCGTTGCCGTTATACTGTTCGAGTATGAATGTTACAGAATCAGGAACAGAAACAGAAGTTCCCTTATCGTCCCAGTTCTTGACAGCTTTTACCTTTATGCGCTCACCTTCAACGAAGTTATCGACTGTAATGATATTCTCGCTGCCGGGAGCCTGTCCTTCATTGCTGTATACAGGGTCATATTCACTTACCTGATAGCCTGTGCCGTCTGTTTCTTCAACGTAGTAGAAGTAATCCTCCTCCAGTCCGCTGAGAGAAACTGTCCAGCGGTCGTCCTTGCCTATAGTTATCGTGCCGTCGCTGTTCAGGCCTTCAACGTCTGTTCTGCCGGTCACAAGATAGGCATCTGTAAGACCATATTTAGTCCTGATATCTTCAGCTTCCTCATCGACTACCTGCGGCTCACTTGCTGCCTTGCGGTACAGCTTCAATGTTATATCGTCGTAATTCGCATTTGCTATCAGAGGTGTATCTGCCTGTGTCTTATCTCTCCACTGTTTCTTCACTACCAGCACACCAGGCTGTTTATTGGTCACATCCAGGTCACGGACTGCTGCAAATGAACTGTTTCCGTTCAGAGTATATACTGCTCTGTAATTATCCTTTGTACTGTCGGACTGTTCCTCCACCACAAAGTACTGAAGCTTGTTCATGTCCTGTCCGCCCCTGAAAGGAAGCGCTTTCCACTCCCACTTCCATGGCTCTGACTCTGTGCCGTCCAGTACTACCGGATTCGGTACGGTATTTACAACTGAAACACCGTTATAGGTCTTGCCCTTGGATATGAAACTCTCGATAAATGCCTGATCTACTGTCTGCTTACCAGCGAACTGATAAAGTGTGAATGTTACAGCGTCATCTGTTCCGTGGGCATCGTTTCCGTCCGCCCAGGTCTTTGTAAGCTCTACATCGACGCTTGTGGGGTTCGTATTCTTATTTATAAGGTACATAACGCCAACGTTTCCATTAAATGAATATACATCGCTGACTATGTAATCTTCAGGCTCTGAGACCTCTTCGATCCTGTACCTTATATATTCCATGCCCTCGCCGTTTATGAGATGCTGAGGTATCTCAACTTCCCAATTCGGAGCGGTAAGCTTTTGTCTTTCCTCAGGTAAGATGATCTTCACCTCTGTTCCGTCACTCTTTATGCCGTAGAGGTTGAAATCTATTGAGGATACAGGGGGATCTGTAATAACGTTTCCGTCCTTGTCTTCCCACTGCTTTCTGACAACAAGCTTGCTGGAGTTTACGATCCCTATAACTCCGCTGCTGTTTATAGCGTCGTCTGTATAAGTCGGCTTATAGTCTGCGCCGGCTTTTCCCGGAACATACCATGTATCACCGATCTTATATGCTATCTCCTCAACGAAATAGTAATATGGCTGCTGGGTCTCTGCATCGCTGTTAGGAAGATTTTCCCAGATAACATTCTGTGTCCAGTTGTCCTCTTTTTTGAGGATATATGCTTCAACACCGCTGCCGCCTATACCTTCGCTGAAGTCTGCGATATAGTTTTCAAGCCTTTCCTGTGATATATAGCTTCCCTGATTCACTACAGGTACAGCATCAGATCTGTCCTTATTAGGAGATCTCATCAGCCTTACAGCTACCTGTACATCATTTGCTGCGGAATCAGGATCCTGTGCCCAGGTCTTTTTCGCTCCGATATCTATTTTCCTTACATTAGGAACAGTAAAGCTTGAATCTGTTGTCTCTACTGACTTTACATTGATTTCATTTCCGAGACCTGCTGCTTCCACAAGGGCTGCCTTGGTATCGCTTGATGTATCATATACAAAGTAGTAGGTATTGTCTGCATTGCCTGTCACTCTGTGATCAGGCGGACTCATCTGATACGGCACTTCCTGATATTTGAATCCCTCATGATTATCAGGTGCCTTTACTTCGATTATCTTGTAAAGAGTATCCTTGAATAACTCTAATTCAAAGCTTCCTTCAAGGACCATATTTGCTGAATCATCAGGTATAATTCCTTCTGTTTCGGTAAGTCCCTGTTCATAAGAGATCTCGTGAAGCTTCTCATCGTAGTAGGTGTATCCGTTCAGCAGAGTATGCTGCTTGAAAGGAAATTCATCTGCATAGATCCAATTTCCGGTCTCAGTATCGTATTTTGCCAGCTTGAATTCTGCATTCAGATCATCCAGTGACTTATTTCCAAGATCTATCTTTCTGATCCTGAAATTCTCAGCAGCATGAGTCTGTGCGCCGGATTTTGATACGATATACTCTGTTTCCTGTGATTCATCGGATTTATCTCCGCCGGAGGTATGGACTGTTGCCTGATTGTAAAGGGATAAGCTTGAATTTGAAGCTATATCTGTTCCGTCAGGATTCTTGATAACGTAATCGTACATTATCTCATAATGTCCGCCGTCCGGAAGAGTGAATTTTGTGATGTAGTCGATAGTTTCTGTTCTGGATTTCAGAACTGCACTAATAACTTCACAGCTCTGTAATACTGATTTTACATTATCTCCAATTGTAAATCCTAATTGTCCGATATTAGTTCCGCTTGGGATATCCTTCAAGAATTTGATCCTGACCAATATAGCTCCTGAACTATCAAACTTATCACTCAATGGTTCTACTTCAACCAGATCATCATCAGTATTGCCATCATCATCAACGATCTTTTCCATAATAGAACTGTTATATGGATCTATTATAGCCGGCTGATTTGGCTTATTTCCAACAAATCTTATAATTACTTCCAAGCCCTTAGGTACATCTGTATAGACTTGAACATTAAGAGTTTCAGTATATTTCTGTATACTTGAATTATTAAATTTATCAGAGTAATCTAACGGTGCTGATTCATGTATTCCATTCTCATCCTTAGTGACAGAATATGAATACTGATCTGCTTCAACTCTTGAACGTTTTCCATCGAGATC
>ODAI013064366.1_pt1 | contig 11971 bp, 8 predicted proteins | sample 1539321 | NCBI WGS metagenome assembly ODAI01 (sample SAMN02144231, study PRJEB22623) | gut metagenome | biome: sheep rumen | host: Ovis aries | place: New Zealand
CCCATCTTACCTTTTTCTTCAGAACTCTTGGTCTTGAAGGACATCATCGTGTAGTAAGGAACAGCGATTGCCGTATAGACGATAGCAGAGGCGAAAACGCTGGTTACCAGAGCGTAGACATAGCGAAGGTTGCCCCAACTGGCAGGAACCGTAAAGAGCAGCACGCAGGCGAGAAACGCAGGAATGACCATGCGCAGCAGCCAGGGGCGGGCTTTACCGGTTTTCGTGTTAGTCCTGTCCACAAGCTTGCCCATGAACAGATCAGTAACTGCATCAAAGATTTTCGAGACCAGAAGCACTGTACCAACCGTGCCGGATGCCATTCCCATTTTTGTGGTGTAGAAGTAAGTCAACTGTCCTGTGAGCTGTCCGTTTGCGTTCAGAGCAAACTGTCCGAGAGAGTCGGTGAGATAATCAATCGGATGCAGGTGCTTCTGCTGGCCGTCTTTGTCCAGCCCGAGTTCTTTTGCCATAGTGTGTTACCTCCTGGATGGTGTATTGTGATTTTGTTTCAGATCGGGTGATCCTTGTTTCTGGGGATATTCTAACATCCCAGTTGTTATTTTTGTATCCTTATATTGCTGTTTTTGTCTTTTTGTTGTCTGATTATAAAAATGATCTGCTTTTTTTTCGGGAACGTTCCTGCTATAATATAAAAAGGATCAGCTATGTACGGAAACTGCCTGAAACGTCGCGAACGGAACGGCGGATGACAAGTATCACTAAGGCAATACGGAAAGGAGAGAGAAATGGACTGCAATCAGTTTATGACCGACTGGATCTGGACACCGGACTGGACCGCAGAGGATGACACCGACGTGCGCATCGTTTACTTCCGCAAGGCATTCACGCAGGAAGCGGGAAAACTCCCGGAAAAACGGCCGGTCCGGATCTCCGCGGATTCCCGCTATAAACTGTACGTCAACGGGCAGTTTGTTCAGGAGGGGCCGCAGAAGGCCCTGAGTCTCAAGGAGTGGTTTGTCGACGAGGCGGACCTTGCTCCGTATCTCAAAGAGGGAGAAAATGTCATCGCGGCGGAGGTGATGCGCTTCCCGGCCGCGACGCTCTCAAATGCCAGCCCGAACACGAACGATTCGCTGCTGCACACGCCGATCCCGAATCTTTTCATTTCCGACGGGACAGGAGAACTCTCGGGCCGGAATGGCTGGAAATGCATGGTGAACCGCGAGATCAGAGTCGTCGGGGAGGATGCGCACCCGGCACCGATCCACGCCCAGGAGATCGTCTCCGCGACGCCGGCATTTGCGGGGTGGAAGTGCCCCGGCTTCGACGATGGCAGCTGGAAGAACGCCAGGCTTCGCATGATCTTTGATATATCCGCGGGCGACGCGCCAGGAAACCTAATCCCGCGCATGATCCCCGCACAGCGGCACACCGACAGGCGGTTTGAAGGTGCCGTCTGCATGCGCGACCCGGAGGGAATCCGCACGAAGACGAATGAAGCCCTGAAAATGAGGGCGATGGGCAGCGGCTATTCGGAGGAAGAAGCAGCCGCGCTCGCCACGAAGGAAGTCGGCACGATCCCGCTCCTTGAGAACAGCGATGCACTGAGAGACAGCTGGACCGCGATGCTCACGAAGGACGAGCCGCTTGTTGTTCCTGCCCATACGACGCAGATCGTCGAGATCAGCGCGGGCGCAGAAGAGTGCGGCTATCTCCTTTATTCACTGGCAGGCGGAAAAGGCGCTTCCGTTATGACCCTCTGCTCCGAGTGCTACGCCTATCCGCCCGCGGAGGCGGAAGCAGGAGGCTTCGGCGCGGAGCCGCTGCCCACGAAAGGTGACAGAACGGATTACAGAAACGGCAGGCTCTACGGGCATGTGTCCCGCCTGACGGCGGCCGGCTATGGATCGGCGGAAAAGCCGGAGAGCTACGAGCCCTACTGGTTCAGGACCTTCCGCTATATCCAGCTCCGGATCACGACCAAAGACGAGCCGCTCACGTTCCTCAGCTTTACTTACCGCGAGACCGGGTATCCGCTCGACGTCAAGACCACTTTTGAGGTCTCGGATCCGACGTTTGCCCCGATTTGGGATATCAGCGTGAGGACGCTTAAGCGGTGCATGCACGAGACTTATTTTGACTGCCCGTTCTACGAGCAGCTGCAGTACGCGATGGACGGGCGCTCTGAGATCCTCTATACCTACATGACCAGCGCGGATGACCGGCTGGCGAGACAGGCCATGGAGGCCTTCCGCCAGAGCCAGCGGCCGGACGGCATGACGAATTCCGACGCGCCAACCGTGAAGTCCAACGTGATCCCGGGCTTCTCGATCTATTACCTCCTGATGGTCCATGACCACATGATGTATTTCGGCGACCGGGCCTTGGTGAAGCTGCATATGCCGGCCATCGACCAGATCCTCGCGTTCTTTGACAGGAACCTCACGGCGGACGGCCTCGTCGGGAAAGTCGGCGGACCGATCATGCGCGCCCGCTACTGGTCCTTCATCGACTGGTCGACCAAGTGGAACGCGAACGGCGGCGTGCCGCTGGCGACGAACGAGGGAAGCGGCTCGCTCACGATGGAGAGCCTGCTGTACCTCATGGGCCTTCAGAAGGCGGCGGAACTGGCCGATTATATCGGGCGGGGCGGCCTTGCCTCCGAATACCGTGAGAGGGCGGAGATCCTCAAAGCAGCCATACGAAAGCACTGCTTCGGGACATACATTTCCCCGGACGGGAAGGAGACGAGGCTTCTTCAGGACGGCCCGGGCATCGAAGAGTACTCGGTCCACAGCCAGGTCTTCGGCATCCTCACCGGCGTGGTGAGCCCGGAGGAAGGAAGGGCCATGCTCGAGGCGACCGTCGGAAATGAAGACCTCGCCCAGTCTTCCGTGTCCTTCATGATCTATCTCTTCCGCGCTTATGAGCTCGTCGGCCTCTATGAGAAGACGGACCGGCAGTGGGACCTCTGGCGGCAGATGGTGAAGGACCACATGACGACCTGCGTCGAGAACGATACCGACGCGAGAAGCGACTGCCATGCCTGGGCATCGCTCCTCTGCTACGAGCTGCCGGCGGTCATCCTCGGCGTAAGACCTGCCGCGCCCGGCTTTGAGAAGATCGAGGTGAAGCCTGTGACGGGAGCTCTTGAATGGGCCAGGGGAGACGTCGTGACGCCGCGCGGCATGGTGCATGTCGAGTGGAAGAAGAGAGAGGACGGAACGTGCGATCTTACGTATGATCTGCCGTGACAGATCCGGACTGTTCACAGGAAAGAACAGAATAAAGACAGAAAATGCGGATTTGCGATATAGCAGGTCCGCATTTGCTTTTATAATGGGGATAATCAATACTGCGATCGGAGGGCAGAAACATGCACGAACGTTTTTACGGAGTAGGAGAACCTCTCATCCAGCGGCAGAGGGACCAGGGAATCGATGCCCCGGCTTACCTTGACCTTGTGAAGGGTCTCGGCTGCACGGCTTACCGCAGCTGGATGCACCTTACAGAGCTGCTGACAGACCCTGTGACCCCCAACACGGCTGAGGTGGAGATGCACCGCGCCCTGCTTCGGCGGGCGAAGGAACTCGATATCGAAGTCACCGCGATGAGCCACGAGTGGTTCCTGCCGGAAGGCTGCAGACAGAGGAGCGGCCATGCGATGCCGAAGCGGGACCTTGCGCCCGGGAGCCTCTACATGCAGGCTCTTAACATGCTCGAGCAGAGCTGGTTCACGATGGTGTCGCTGTTTCCCGAGGTGGATATCTGGGAGATCGGCAACGAGTGGAACCTCAATGCCTTCCTGCACCCGGACGGATTTCTCGATTCGGACATGTCCGAGCCGTTCTCCGCGGACGAGAAGATGGATATCGCGGTGGACATGATGTATTTTGCCGCGCGCGGCGTAAAAAGGGCGAATCCGGAGGCGAAGGTCGCGTCATTTTCGCCGGCGCTCTCAACGCCGGGACTCGGCGGGGACATGCCGGATTACCTGCCGGTGATGTACGGGGTGGCCTGGACGCTCGACAAGGTCTATAAGCGCATCAAAAGCGGTGATTTCCGGAGCACGAATACGGACGACTACTTTGATCTTCTGGCCTGGCACCCCTACGTGTTCACCAACCGCGACGTACCGGACCAGGATCTGTTCCTTGATGTGGACGAGCCGGACCAGCTCTGGAAGAGCTATAACGACGCGGCTTACAAGGTCATGAAGAAGTACGGGGACGGACACAAGCAGGTGCTCCTGACCGAATCGGGCTTCACGGACTGCGGCAACCCGGAGTGGGAGAAGCGCTATGCGCTCTACAACCGGAAAATGCTCGAGATCGCGGGCAGCCTCCCCTATGTGCGCACGCTGCACAATTTCCGCCTGCTCAATGAAAATGCGATGCTCCGCCGCGGCGGCATCGAACAGAACCAGATCGGCGGCCTGACGGAAGTCTACTTCGGCATCTTTACCGATCCGGAAGACGGACTCAAGCCGCGCGCCCGCGCGTACGCGATACAGGAGATGACCGGGAGCACAGCGGATCTTGAGAAGATCGGCGAAAAGCTCCTTAAGTGATAAACCGGAGAAATAAAATACGATACAGGGCGTAACGCCCGAAGAGGCCGGTCCCGGCAGAGGGACCGGCTTTTAAGTACGGAAAGGCCGGAAGATTTTTCTCCTTCCATGACGAAATTTGACCAATTATTACAAGGATTGGCGAGAGATTTCATAGATGATTTTTGTCAGAATGGTAAACTGAGACCATCAGATGGTCCGCCTTCTCTACTCGCTGATCCCGGCTGCCATGTACTTCATCGTCTCCCTGGTCACCCGCATGTACAACCTGGACAAGCGGATGCCTGAGATCAAGGCTGAAAATGAAAAGCGCCGCAAAGAAGCAGCGGCTGCAGAACAGGGAGAATAATGACGGGACTGTGATCCCGGGGCAGCATCAGAGAAATCTGGTGCTGCCGATTTATCTGTGATATAATAAGGCAAGCGGTTTTTAAGGAGTTTTGGCAATGAAATCGGCACATCAGGAGGTAGAAGTCAGGCTTAATATTCTTCAGGGCATGTTCTATGCAGGATGCGGCATAGGCGCCTGGTGCTACGATGATGCGGGGAAGCTTTTTATGAGCACCGCGCCGCACGGGGAGGAGTACCGGATCCTGCTGGAAAACGGCGGCCGTCTTCTTGTCCTGCTGGGGCCGGCCTACCTTCACAGCCGGTCGGTGGATGAGAGCCTTGCGAAGCTTGACAGAAAGGGACTTTCGGAGGCAATACGGCGGCGCTACATGACGGTCCTGGGGGATGTGCCGGTGCTCCATGCCGATATGTCGCGCCATTATGCCTGTATGCTGCAGTTCGGCTCCAGAAGTTACTTTGACAAGGTCTTCCGGAGAGAGATCGGCATATCGCCGAAGCAGTTCAGGGACAGCCTGGGACAGACGGAAAGGACGGAAGTGACATGAAATTCAGGAAAAATGCAAACCTGATCCGCTTTATCGAAGCGGTGAAAAAATGCAGCGGAGATGTGTATTTTAACTCCGCTGAGGGAGATCATCTGAATCTGGCCTCCACCCTGTCGCAGTTTTTATTTGCGGCAGTCTGCGAGGATAAGGAATTTCTGAGGGAAGGCGATGTGGTCTGCGACAATGCAGCCGATTATGAAAAGCTTCTGCCGTTCCTCGAGGAAGATCATCACTGAAAGGAGAAGTTATGAGGCAGTATGAGACGTTTGAGCTTCGCTTCCGCGGCGAAAAGCTCACTGACAGCTGGGCGGACGTACCGGTGACAGCAGTCTTCACCTGCGGGGAGGAGACGAAGACGGTGAAGGGCTTTTACGACGGAGACGGGGAGTACGTCGTCCGCTTCCTGCCCGAAAAAACCGGAACATACCGCTGGACGGTCAGCGGCGCGGTCTCCGGCGAGGGCGAGGAGATCTGCGGGGCGGCTGCCGGGCAGCACGGGATCGTGAAGGCGGTCGGAACGCATTTTGAGTTTGAGGACGGCACGCTCTTTTACCCGTTCGGCACCACGGTCTATGCGCTGGCGCACCAGGATGACGCGCTGACGGAGCAGACGCTCGCGACCCTTAAGAAGGCGCCGTTCAACAAGGTGCGCATGTGCGTCTTCCCGAAGCACTATGACTACAACCACAACGAGCCGCCCTGCTATGCGTTCGAGAAAAACGAGGACGGCAGCTGGGACGTGAACCGCCCGTGTATTGCCTTCTGGCAGCGGCTGGAGAAGATCATCTGCCGGATGGGTGAGATGGGGATCCAGGTGGATCTCATCCTGTTCCACCCCTACGACAACTGGGGATTCTCCACGCTGGCCCGGAAGGACAACCTGACCTATCTTGATTACCTGCTCCGCCGTTTCGCCGCGATCCCGGGAATCTGGTGGTCGATGGCGAACGAGTACGATCTCTGCCCGGCGAAGACCCTCGCGGACTGGGAGGAGATCGAGTGTTTCCTTGCGGAAAATGACCCCTACGGGCACCCGCTCTCGAACCACAACTGCATCGCGTTCTGGGACCAGAAGCGGCCGAACATCACGCACGCGAGCTTCCAGACAAAGACTCTTCCGGAAATCCCGTTCTGGATCCGCAAATACAAAAAGCCGGTCATGATCGACGAGTGCTGCTATGAGGGAGATATCCCAATGTTCTGGGGGAGCATCTCCGGCCGGGAAATGGTCAACCGCTTCTGGCGGTGCGTCGCGAGCGGCGCCTACTGCACGCACGGGGAGACCTTCCTCGATGAAAATGAAGTGCTCTGGTGGGCGAAAGGCGGTGTGCTGAAGGGCGAGAGTCCGGAGAGAATTGCATTTTTAAGAAAGATCACGGAAGAACTGCCGGGACCGATCGAACCGCGCATGACGGGATGGCAGAGCATTGCGCTTGACGGGGATGAGCAGATCGCAGAATATGCCAAAGAGGCCAGCGGGATGTGGAAACCCTTCATGGAGAGCATGCTCCGGGCAAAACGGCGCGGCAGAGAGCTCGCTGCGCTCTGCGAGCACGAGTGGGCAGGCGCCTGCGGCGAGGACGCCTTCATCTGGTTCAACGACCTGCAGTGTTATCGGAAACAGCTGCTCGATCTGCCGGAGGACAGGCACTACCGCGTGGAGTGGATCGATACCTGGGCGATGACGAGGAACGTGATCGCGGAGGATGTGAGCGGCAAAACGGAGATCAGCCTCCCGGGCAGGGAAGGACTGGCGGTGCTGGCCGTAAGGATCAAATGATAAGAGGAGGAGAACTATGGAGATCAGAAACAGCAGCTGGATCACAGTCGGAAGGGATCTCGGGGACGTGAGTCCGGTCTTCCGGAAGACATTTTCGGCGGAGAAGGAGATCCTGTCCGCCGGGCTTCAGATCACCGCGCTCGGCACTTACGAGGCGGAGATCAACGGGGAGAGAGTCAGCGATTACGTGCTCGCACCGGGCTGGACCAGTTATGAGCACCGCCTGCAGGTGCAGACATATGATGTGACGGCTTACCTTAAGGCAGAAAATGAACTCCGCGTCACCGTCGGCCGCGGCTGGTTCCGCTCGCCGTTGACGGGCTTCATGGATGACGCGGCGAAGGCCAGAAGATACGCTTATCCCGCGGGAATCATTGCGCGCCTTGCGCTACGCTACGCTGACGGCAGCGAGGAGATCATCGCGACTGATGAGAGCTGGGAGACCGCGGAGAGCCCGGTGCGCTTCTCCGAGATCTACGACGGGGAAGCTTTTGACGCGGCCTGTGTCCCGGACGGCTGGGAACCGGCGAAGCTCCTTGACTGGCCGAAGGACATCCTGATCCCGCAGGAGGGCGAGGAGATCCGCGAGACGGAGCGCGTCGCGGCGAGATCCGTCTTCATAACGCCGGCCGGCGAGACGGTCGTCGATTTCGGACAGGAAGTCACCGGCTACGTCGAGTTTTCGGTGAAGGCGCGCGCGGGGGAGGAAGTTCATTTTACACACGGCGAGATGCTGGACGCGGACGGAAACTTCTACAACGCAAACTACCGCAGCGCGAAGGCGGAGGTCACCTATTTCTGTAAGGACGGAGAGCAGACCTGGCATCCGAGGCTGACATTTTTCGGCTTCCGGTACATCAGGCTGCTTGCATGGCCGGGAGAGGCCTCACCTGAGAACTTCACCGCGGTGGTCGTACACTCGGACATGAAGCGCACCGGGTATCTTGTCTCCGGCGATCCGATGCTGAATCGTTTATTTTCCAATATTGTCTGGGGGCAGAGGAGCAATTTCCTCGACGTGCCCACGGACTGCCCGCAGCGCGACGAGCGCCTCGGATGGACCGGCGACGCGCAGGTCTTCGTGAGGACGGCTTCGTATCTGTACGATGTGGAGAAGTTTTTCCGCAAATGGCTCCGGGACCTGGCGGCCGACCAGCGGGAGAGCGGTGAGGTCGGACAGGTGATCCCGGATGTCATGACAGAGAATCCCGGCAGCGCGGCCTGGGGCGACGCCGCCGTGATCTGCCCATGGACGATCTACCAGACCTACGGGGAGAAGGCAGTCCTCGAGGAGCAGTACGGGAGTATGAAGAAGTGGGTAGACTTCATCACGTCCGTCACGCCGACACCGGGGCTGTGGACGGATCATTTCCATTTCGGCGACTGGCTGGGACTTGACGCCCCGGAGGGCAGCTACAAGGGCTCCACGAGGGATGACTTCATCGCGACTGCCTTCTACGCCTGTTCGACATCGCTCGTTGTCAGGGCCGGAAAGCTGCTCGGACGCGATGTCGCGGAGTACGAGGCGCTCTATCAGAGCATCGTCTCCGCCTTCCGCAGCACCTTCACGGATTACCGGACGCAGACCGAGCATGTGCTGGCGGCGCAGTTTAAGCTGGCGGAAGACCCGCAGAAGACCGCGGATGATCTCGCGGCGATGGTCAGGGCCGACGGCACGCAGCTCAGGACCGGTTTTGTGGGGACGCCCTACATCATGCACGTGCTGACGGATTACGGGCATGCGGACGTCGCCTGGGACCTGCTCCTTCGGCAGCAGTATCCGGGCTGGCTCTACTCGGTCACGCGCGGGGCAACCACGATCTGGGAGCACTGGGACGGCGCGAAGGAGGACGGCTCTTTCTGGAGCACGGACATGAACTCGTTCAACCACTACGCCTACGGCGCGGTGGCGGACTGGGTCTTCGAGAAGGCCGCGGGCGTCCGCCACAGCGAGGAGGCGGCCGGATTCACGGAACTCATCTATGAGCCGCATCCGGATCCGCGCATCGGTTTCCTTGAGGCGCGCCTTGAGACGAGGAGCGGAGCGGTCAGGGCTCTCTGGCGCTTCGAGCCGGAAGGCATCCGCTATGAACTTGAAACGCCGGTGCCGGCGGTCGTCCGCATCGGCGGAACGGAGCGCAGGCTTCAGGCAGGCAGTTATACATTCTGGGAGAAGAAGGAGAAATGACAATGGCAAGAAATATTAATCTCAATAAGGGCTGGCATTTTTGTCCCGGAGGACTCGATGTGGCGAAGCGGATGCGGGGCATGTACGGCGACCGGGTTGTGAATCTGCCGCACGATTACATGCTGGAAAATGACGTCACGAAGGACGCGCCTGCCGGCACGGCCTCCGGTTTCTACACGGCCGGCGTCGCCAGCTACATCAAGGAAACGGAGATCCCGGCAGAGTGGGAGGGAGAGCATATCTTCCTGCGCTTCGACGGCTCCATGATGAACACGACCGTGGAGATCAACGGGGCGAAAGCCGCACTGCAGCATTACGGCTACGCGCCGTTTGAGGCGGATCTGACGCAGCTCGTCTATTTCGGAAAAATGAACCGGCTTGTCATCACATGCAATCCGAGCATGCAGCCGAATTCACGCTGGTACAGCGGGGCGGGCATTTTCCGCGGCGTGGAGCTCGTCCATGTGCCGGCAGTCCATCTCGCATGGGGCGGCCTTACCGCGTACACGAAGGCGATTGATTACAGGGCGGACGGGACGCCGGAGACGGCATTTTTAAAGCTCTCCGCGGAAGTGAAAAATGAATTCGCGGAAAACCGCGTCGTCCGGGTCAGCTTCACGCTCATCCGGGAGGATAACGGCGAGGCGGTCAAAACCGTGAAAGCGATCGTGCAGGTCCCGCCGATGGGAACGGCGAAGGCATTTACGACAATGACCGTGGATGAGCCGCGCCTCTGGAGCGCGGATTCGCCGGAGCTCTACCGCCTGAGGGTCGAAGCACAGTCCGAAGGCACCTACCGGACGAAGATCTGCCCGGTGAAGGAGACTTCCTGCGACGCGGACGAAGTGCTCTTCGGCATCCGCACGATCGAGGCGGACGTGAAGCACGGCCTTCGGATCAACGGCAAATCGGTCAAGCTGCGCGGCGGCTGCCTGCACCATGACAACGGTGTGATCGGTGCGGTGAGCGTCTACGACGCGGAAGCCCGCAAGATCTCCCGCATGAAGGCGAGCGGCTTCAATGCGATCCGCACCACCCACAACCCGCCTTCGTCGGCCCTGATCGAGGCCTGCGACCGGCTGGGAATGTATGTATTTGACGAAGCGTTCGACGCCTGGGGCATGGGCAAGCAGCCGGGCGATTACAACCAGTATTTTGCAGATGACTGGAAGAAGGACCTGACCGCGTTCGTAAGGCGCGACCGCTGCCACCCCTCAGTCACCATCTGGTCCACCGGAAATGAAATCACCGAGCGCGCCGGCCTCGGAGACGGTTACGAGCTTGCGGACGCTCTGGCAGCCCTTGTCAGGAAACTTGACCCGAGCCGCCCGATCTCGAATGGCATCTGCTCCTTCTGGAACGGGCTCGACGACGAGCTGCAGGAGGATGCGCTTCGCAAGTGGAAGGACAGCCTGACCGGCGGTCTCCAGAACGCGGATCTCGGCGGCAAGAAGGACCTTCTGTGGGAGCAGCTCACGGAGCCGTTCGCAAACTCGCTCGACATTGTCGGCTACAACTATCTGGAAGGAAAATACGAGCAGGATCATGAGATGTTCCCGGAGCGGGTCATCATGGGCTCGGAGAACTATCCGAAGGAGATCGGCATGCACTGGCCGATGATCGAGAGCACGCCGTGGGTGATCGGCGACTTCACCTGGACGGCCTGGGATTACATCGGCGAGGCGGGCATCGGCAAGGCCTCCTTCTTTGACCCGGAGGATCCGGCGCTTCAAAACGGTGCGATGTTCCTGCAGATGAACTCCGGCTACCCGTGGCGGCTGGCGAACGACGCGGATTTTGATATCACCGGCGCGATCCTGCCGCAGGGCGTCTACCGCCGGATCGTCTGGGGCAGCGGCGAGACTGCGGTCTTCTCCTACGATCCGGACATCTTCGGAAAGACGGAGGTCCTCTCGAGCTGGGGCTTCCCGGGCGTTCAGAAGAACTGGAGCTGGAACGGCCGCGAAGGAAAGAACGTGGACGTGCTGGTCATGAGCCTCGCGGAGGAGGTCGAACTCCTGGTCAACGGAAAATCAGCCGGCAGGCTGAAAGCCGGAGAGGCGAACGTGCATGAGATGCCGGGGACGTTCATTTTCCACACGGTCTACGAGCCGGGGACAGTCGAGGCAGTCGGTTACTGCGGCGGCGAATGCGTCTCCCGGGATGTGCTCCGGACGGTCGGCGAAGCCGCTTCGGTCCGGCTCGTCCCTGAAAATGAAACCCTCTCCGCGGACGGCGCCTCCCTCGCCTACATCCGGGCGGAGATCGTCGATGCGGAAGGCCGGGTCGTGCCGGACGCAGCAGTGAAGCTCAGCGTGAAGGTGTCCGGAGCGGCGGAGCTGATGGGCTTCGGTTCGGCCAACCCGATCACGGAGGAGAATTACAGCTCCGGGACGTTCACGAGCTACCGCGGCAGCGCGATGGCGGTGCTTCGCGCCGGGTATGAGCCGGGCGAGGCGGTCCTTGCGGTCAGCGCGGAGGGGCTTGGCGAGGCGGAAGTGAAGGTTGTGATTGTGTAAGCTGGCCAGCCGGGGAAGGTTTTAAGGGACGGTTCCCCCCGGCCGCCTTCGGCG
>ODAI014453989.1_pt1 | contig 11970 bp, 9 predicted proteins | sample 1539321 | NCBI WGS metagenome assembly ODAI01 (sample SAMN02144231, study PRJEB22623) | gut metagenome | biome: sheep rumen | host: Ovis aries | place: New Zealand
CTTCAATGTTTCAAGTTTGTCGATGATAAGCTGTATGGCGTGCGTGGAATTGTTGGACATATCCTCGAACGTCATCGTGTACAAGTCTGAGTCCTTGAAATCGTTCCACGTTGCGGCGGCAATCTTGTTCTCTTGCATCTTGAACGTAGCTCCTGCAACGTTTGCAGCAGTCTTGTTCCCTGAAGTTACTTGTGACAAGACCTTCGCGAGTTCGGCTTGTAAGCGTGCTATCTCTTGTGGGTCTCCAGTTATCTTAATCTGCGAAGCGAGGTTGATGGCTTGCTCTTTCTGGACATCGTCTCCGAACTGCCTGATGATGGACAGCTGCTCGTTGATGGTCTCCTTGTATATTCCCATAATCTTGTTCTGCAAGTCTCCGTACTTTCCGACAAGTTCTGCCCAGTTCTTAGTGGTTTCCTTTGCCTCGTCGAGTCGCACCTTGTTGGCATATTCGCGTATCGAGTTAAGAGACTTTACGAACTCGCTGTCGAGTTTCTTTCCCTGAGCAGCCACCCATTTCTCGAAATCTCCCTTGTCAAGCATCGTAACAAGGTTGAAATCGGAAGTGATTCCCTTGTCTGCGAAAGTCTTGTCAATGCTTGCTTGCAGCCGCCTTACGACTTGGCTGAAAGTGCGCGGAAGTGCTCTCAGCTCGCTCTGGTCTAATCCCATCATGTCAGCGAACACGTTGCCGAGTTCAGGTGTCGCATCCATCTCCACAGCAAGCTCGTATTCTTCTTTCAGCTTGCCGAGTTCGTTGTTCAGACCCTCAGAGATTTTCTTCATGTTGTACACTTTCGCATCAACGGTTATCTCGCTGAACTTTACTTCGAGGTCTTTGATTTCTGACGGCTTGATGTTCTTAGCTCCCTTTGCTGCATCCAGCTGAGACTTCAGCATAGCGAGGATAGCATTCGGGTTGTCCGTTCCAGCAAACTTTGAGATGTCGAACAACGGGAGACCGTTCTTGCCGAGTATGCTGTTGATGTGCGAGATGGAACTTTCAAACTGGCTTGTGACCATGTTGAGGGCAGTAGTGTTGTCATATCCTGCCTTTGAAAGTTTGTCGTATTGGCTTCTTACCTTGTCGATAAGCTGCAACTCATCCTTTAGTGCTTTCTGTAACTCAGTCTCAGCTGCTCTCTGCGCTTTCGCAGCTTCACGGTGAGACTTGTTCGCATCTTTTGCTGCTTGTTTCTCTTCTTTCTGCGAGTGACCGCCTTTCTCCAAAGCATCGTTGTACTCTTCCTGAAGGCCGGTCAGCTCCTTAGTGATTTTTGCAGATTCTTTTCTTACTTTTTCGTCCTTAGAATATGCTCCGCCTTTTGCTTGCAACTCTTCTTGTCTGCGTTGCAGGCGTTGCATCTTCTTGTATGCAGAATCAGCAGCAGAGTCTGCTTCGTTAAGAATGTCGTATATGGACTTGTCGTCTCCAGTTCCGATGTTCAGTTTGATGAATATGCTCCATTGGTTAGCGTCGCGTACCCAGCTTCTAAGATAGTTGAAAGCTTCATCGTATGACATTTTATGCTCTTTAGCATATTTATTTACCATACGATTTACAAAATCTCCGTATTTCCCTTCTTGGAAGTTTATCGACCTAATCTGCTCATCATCCATGCCTCTGAACATAGCTGTTGCTTCGGAGATATGCTGCTCTTTCATCCATTTGGAGAAACGCTCCCACTCTACTTTCTTGCGACCGTTGTATAGGCCCCAGTTTGCGAGTTCAGTCTCATCTCTTTCAAGTGCTTCTGCTACATCTTCGTCGTATGCGACTTTTAGTGCTGCTTTTTCGTCTTGGATTCTTTTTTGGAGAGCTGATTTAGCGGCGGCAGAGCGAGCTTCTTCCATCTCAAGTTGCAAGTCGAATGCTTCTTGCGGATTTAGCTGGTTCTTTTGGACAAGTCCTTCAGTTATTTGCTTGAAGACTTCGCTTATTTTTTCAGTGTCTCCGCTCCAACCTTTCAAATTGATGAAATCAAGTACGGATTTTGTCGTCGTTTGCAAATCTTCTCTGAACTCCTCAAGCTCGCCTTGGTATTTCTTAATGTATCTTGATGCTTTGTCAGAAAGAATAGTGTCAGAGTCTGCAAGTTTCGAGGCTTTTTCGATTGAGCCGAACTCATCGTAAATCTTTCCAAGCCACATGTGCGCATTCTTGAGGTTTCCAATCGTGCCGTCTGAAAGCAATCCGAGATTCCACCAAGCAGACCATTCCTTTTCTATTTTTATAGTATCGTCTCGCAGTTCTTTTATGGCAGCAGAAACTTCCATAACATTGTCTAAGAGCGCAAATCCTTGTCTAAGCCTTTCGCTTGTATTTTCGATTGCAAGTAAACCACTTACATATTCTTCGCTTGCGTGGGTAGACAACTCTATCTGCTCTCTTACAGACTCCCATGCTTTTTTAGCTTCATCTTTGTTTATGTCGACAGGAGTAGTAACTCCGTTTTCAGTCTTGTAAAGACTGTTTCTTACCTCCGCATATTGTTCTGAAAATTTTGACAGGTCTTTATAAGTGTTCTCAGCATTTTCTCGTAGAGTCTTATTGAATTCTCTCATAGCCTCATTGCCGCGTGCTATTTCTATTACCGCTGCTCCTGCGGCGACAGCGAGAAGACCCCACCATGTAGCTCCAGATGTGAGCACAGTGTTCATCGTAGTGCCAAATGACTTTAGGATGTTTGTCAGGCGTGCTCCTAATACAGTTTGTAAAGCTATTGCTTTGTTAGTACCAAGCGTTACACCGTAATATACGAGCTGTGCAGCTTTTGCCACTCCAAAAGCCAATGCAATGTTCTCTATTGCTCTGTTTAAGTCTTTCCAACGCAAGAACAATTCTTTCAGCAGATTAATGCCTCCGACCAAAAGACCCTGAGACTCTTTACCTATGTCGTTGAGCATGTTGTTCCATGCAAGCGTAAGGTTTGCGAGTCTGACTTTAAGCGTGTCAGCCATCTTCGCTTGGAAATCGAAGAACTTTCCGCCTTCGTCAGTCATCTTGTTTATGACTTGCATTACATCATTGTAGCCGATTGCTTTCTTTTTAATCTTGTCATAGATGTCGGCAGTGCTTACAAGTCTTCCTTCCAGTTCTGTGTAGTATTCAGACAACTGTTTTACGAGAGGGATACCTGCGTTTGCGAACATACGAGCATCACGAGAATTCAAGTATCCGTATGCTTTTATCTGGCCGAGTGCGTATGTCAGTCGCTCGATTGGTATTCCTACAGCAGATGCCATATCTGCGAGCCTTCTTGTAGTGTCTACGACATCTTTAGCCGCAACGTCGTATGCAGTCAGCTGTTTCGCGGCAGTAGACAATTCGATAAGTGTGTACGGCGAAACGAGAGCCATCTGAGACAACTCGTTGAATATCCTTGTTCCTTTTTCAGCAGAGTTGATAAGAATTCCAAGTGCCCGCTCGTTCATCTCGTATTGTGAACGTATGTCGATAAGATTCTTTACGAACTGAGTGCTTGCGCCAACAGTAAAGTAGAACGCGAGTCGGTTCTTCATATAGTTCCATGAGCGTCCGAGAGCATTGTTCGAACCAATCATCTGCTGGTTCTTCTGCATAACCTCGTCCATCTTCTTCTGGAGCTTTGTGTATTCTGCGTTTACTTGATTGATTTCGTTTTTTTGCTTGTCAACATCTAATCCGCTGCGGTAAGACGCGAGCTGTCGCATCTTATAAGTCATTTCTTCGATTGTGCGAGTCGGAAGACTCATCGCGCTCGCAAGGTTTAGCGGACGAGACATCTCTGCTTGGAATCGTTTTATCTCCTGACTTGTTAGTTGTATTTGTTCACGCAGCTGTTTCCCGAATGGAGAGTTTCGTTCTGTTCTTGACAATTCTTTGTATGCTTGCTCAAGCTGTTTCATGTAAGTCGTCATAGAAGATATGCTCGTTCCTGACGACTTTATGTCTGCTGGTGTGAGTCCTATGCGGTTAGCGACCATCCTGTTGAAAGACTCGTTAATACCAGTATAGGGAGTCTTGTAGCCCTTTCTCTTATCGTATTCTTGAGATATTTTTGTCTCTGTGTCGAGTCTTTCCCTTGCAGCTTGGTTGGAACGATTGAACGTCTCCACCTCTTGTTGCATAAGGTTTGCTATCTGCTGCTCAATAGTCAGTCCTTTTGCTCTTGCATCGTTCTCTGCATAGACATAGCCGTTGACTCGTCCCTCGTACTGCCAAGCAGATGCTCCGTAGACAGACATAACGTTCCTTGCTTTGTCCGCCATGTCCTTGATTCGGTCTGCGTGTTCTCTCGCGGCCTGAGCAGCATCCCTTTCTGCGTGCGCGTTTGCTTGGGTAGCGGATGCTACTTGTTGTGCGGCTTGTACTTGCTGCTGGGCTTCTTGCTTTTGCTGACGCTGGGTAGCCACTTCTTCTTTCATAATATTTGAAATCCTGTGGTGCTCTGCGTACATAGCGGCAAGTGCTATCTTTGATGTCGCGAACTCGTTTCCAACGTTGTTCAGCTTTTGCTGCAACTCAGTAAGCTTTCTTACTTCATTTTGCAGCTCGCGCTGTTTCTGCGCAGCAACGCTCATATTGTTAGTTGCGTAGCTGCGGTTCATTTCATTGTTCAGCTCTTGTATTCTTGACTTGGTAGCATTAATCTGCTTCTCTATCTCACCTACTCGCTTTGATGTTGCTTTGTTCAGTGCAGTCTCGAATTCCTGTATCTGCTGGCCTAATTGTTGAGCTTGCGCCTTGTATCCCTGAAAGAATGCGTAGTAGCTGTCTCGCGCTGATTTGGGTTGCATTGCAGATGCCTGCTGGTCGAGAGTTGTCTTCAGCTCCTTGCGAGTTGCTATAGTATCCTTTACGGCTTTTGTCTCTTCTTCTTGAGCCTTCTTTCGTCTGGATGCTCCTCCGTCAGCAGTTTCAGAAGAACCGACCTTTATGTTGCCGAGCGTCCGCAACGAATTCTGCATTTCGGCGACCGTGCTTGTAGTCTTCGTCTTGATTGAGTCCATCGCGTTGTTGATGTTGGTAACAAGCGATTGGATTGATGCTTTCAGCTTCTCATCATCAAGATGTGCTACAACTATAGTTGGGGTATCAGCCATATTGTATGATTTTTATGATTGTTACTTTTTCTTTTTGTTCTTCTTGACAGGAATCTCGTACTCTTCTCCTTCTTTCAGTTCAGGGAGTTTTCCGAACCCTGCTGTGAAGTTCTCCAACTTTTTCTGAGCTTCAAACGCCTGCTTGTAATCATTCCACGCTTTCTTGTCTCTTCCGTGCAGATACTTGGTATGAGTGTTGTCGACTGCAAGAAACTGAATCCTCGCTATTGATAGGCGATAAAGATAGTCATCAAGCGTATACTGAGGGAACGCCCTTATGAAGTCTGAGGCATCCGCAATGATAGTGCTTCCATAAACTGTGATGCTGTCTCCTCCGATTTCTTCTTCCGAGTCAGAAGTGAATCCGTAGCCATACTCACCGATTTTTTGAGTAAAAAAAAAGCGTTCAAATCCACCGACTGAATAGCACCGAGAATTATAGCCGCCCATTGGTTAGGCTCGTACGTGGAATTCATAACCTTCATCTTCATCACGCTTATCATCTTGTCGTTCCTCGACATCGTGTCGTTCATGTCCGTAACGCCATCTGGAGTGAACAGATGATTGCACAACACGATAGCCATAATCTCGCACATAGCGTCCAAGTCCGTGCATAGAGCCGTGATAATTTTGTTGTCGTCGTCCAAAGTCTCGTCTGCCTTGCGCATATCCAACACAAGCCTGCAAATGCGATAGAGCGAATAAAAACGCATATTTTGCACACGATATTCTTTATCTCCCAACTTGACCAATGACGGATTGTCGTTGATGATGTCCACGATGTCTCTCTTAACGTCAATGGAGAAGTCTTGCATCTCGTCTTGCTCTTCAACTGCTGCGGCATTTTTCTTTTCTTTCTTCATCTTCGTAAACGTTGTTGCTTTGTCTTCGTAAATCAAGGGCGCACAAATGGGACATCCCCACCGTGCGCCCCACGTTCACGAAAACAAAAGATTCGAGGTTCTACTATTAAGGTGTCGGTGCAGTACCGATAATCTTGTACATGTGGTCTACTGCTTCTGCACCAGTACCAGTGGTGTGGTTCAGAGCAGTAATGGTAACGCTGAAGTTCAGAGCACCATCTTCGTCTTTCTTGATAGTACCTATTGTCAGACCCTTGTACAGATACAGAGCGTAGTTACCGCGACCGAACTCAAGCTGCCAAGAGTGCTCGGTGGTGTATGCAGAAGTAGCCCCCTCGTATACATCACTCGCTGTTGAGCCGCCGAAGAGGGCAGGAAGCTCTGTCAGGTCGTAGTTAGCCAACTCGAAGTTGAACGTAACAGGGTTGCCATCGTAGAAGATGTCAAACGGAGTGTCATAGAACTCAGCCTCAATCTCGGTGCTGTCTGGCTCATCCTGACTCAGAGTAAGTCCCTTCAGAACACCCATCAGAGGAGTGGTAGCGTCGCCACCTACAGTGCCGTACTTCAATGCAACGGCTTTTACGGTTGTCTTTTTTGCCATAACTTGTTTCCTTTCTAAATTAAGTTGTTATTAACGTTTTAATTATTATTCTTGTTTGTCGATTATAACGATGAATGACTTGATAAACGTGAAATAAGTGTTATCTGCTGTGGAGGACTCAGTTGCGTCAAGCGAAATGACGCTTCCTTTCTCTATGTAGTAGTCTCCTTCGCGAGTCAACGATGCTTCATCTATTACAGCATTAATTCCGTCTTCATACTGCTTGAAAAGCCTGTCGTTCAGCCTACCACGAGATTTAGGCGGTATGAATGCTTCAACATAACATCTGACGCTACCATACGCTTCACAGTCGAACTCTCCCTCGTCTATCAAGTATCCGACATTGATGACGATGAATCCGTCTCTCGTGTCAGAGTCAGTGAGTTACTGCGGAACTCTCATCGGATAGATGTTATCGGAAACAGTTCCGACCAGCAATCCGTGCAAGTAGTTGTATATGTCTGTTCTCGATACGTTAACCATAGCACTTATCTTCCAGTTTCAGCATACCGCTCCCAGCGTTTCTTTATCTTCTCGTGATTGTATTTCACGACAGACGTACGGAATCTCGTCCTTGCAGGCTTGAGGTCTTTCTTTATCTCATCGTAGTATTGCGTCATTACTGCGAACTGGCGGAATGTGGAGAATCCGCTGTAGTTGTGGTACATGCTGAATCCTTTTTCCCAATATCCCCAATAAGGAGCAAGTATGGCGAAGAATACTCTCCATCCTTTCGCTCCGTTGTTTCCATACTTTTGTATGTAGCTCGCAGCAAGTTCGTGACCATCTACAGGGTAAAGATACTTCTCGTCGCCGCTGAACCATTCGTGCAAGAATGACACTCCAGCAGCACCCTGCTCTCTGTAGAATCCGCCTTCCACTAACTTTCCATCGTAAGACACTCCCCAGCACAAAGAGTTAAGCAAGTTGCCAGTCCTGTCCATGTGGTTACGGCTGTGATACTCTTGGATTCTGTTACCTATTTCGGTAATCTTTTTCTTCGCGTATTCTATGAGGAGACGGTTCTGCTCTCCTACCCAGAATTTCATCAGCTGCTTTTCAGTAGCTTTCAGAAATGCGTTGAGTCCAATTACTTTCGTCTTCGTAGCCATATTACCAACTGTTACGGGTGGCGTATATACTTATTCCATTCAGCTGAGACGGGTCTGCATTGTCGACAGTAAGCGTGAAAGTCTCTCCATAACGAGTAATCGAGATTTTGTCGCCCTTCTTCGGGACTATCCAGTTGTCTTCATCGTCTTTGGTAAGAGGTATTGATATGATGTAAGATGATACTTGCATTGTGCTGCCTTCCTCATCTCTTGACATGTGCTCGTCCATAACACCTTCGTATATTACGAGCGTAGTGTCATCTTCCATTCCTATCCCTGCGATTACTCTGGTAATAGTCCCTTGGTATGGGTATTCAAGAATCTCGTCTCTTAACATAGTGAGTCAACGTCGGTTATCGGTATGAACTTGATTCTCTTATTCTCAGTAAGTTCCTCCAAGTCTCCAGCTTTCTCGTCGTTATATCGCTTGTAGATACGTATAGCGTACTGAATCTTGTCGTCTTGGTAAAAGTCTTGCTCGCTGCCAATGGTCTTCTGATAGCCATTGTGCGACTGCTGCAAAGACGCAGTATTAGACGGCCTGAGTAGAACTGCGGTATAGATGAGGTCTGCGGTCATCAGGTCGCGGTCTCTTTCTGTTACTTGGGTTTCATCATAAACATCCCAGCTGGGGTCTATGTGTCTGTCGAGCGCGATTTTTACGAAGTTCTTCTCGGTAAAAGAAGAGTACATCGTAGACGCTTCAAGCCATTCTAATACTGTCATCTTTCAGCTTCACTTTTAAACCAACAACTATATTTAAGAGTCAGCGGTTGCGATGTCGACGCATACGTGATACTTGCTCTCGTTGAGGACGGTTGCATAGCGACCGATAGCATCAGTATGGTAAGACTTCAGCATTCCGTTAGGAACAATCTTGTTGATGATGTACAGGAGGTTGTTCCACTTCGCCATAGACCACTGAACGTTCTGGTTGACCTCGCCGCTGCGGAGCAGCTTTGCCCACTCAGGAATAGCGTGTACGACAACGCCAGCAGCACCGAGAGGACGGAGAACAACGGTGTTCGGCTTCCATCCGCGAACGGTGTAGTACGTTGTGATGCCCTGCACAGTCTGCTGCTCACGTACCACGCGGATAGGAGAAATCTTGCTGATGCTTGAGCGAGAGTAAGCCACGAGCTGAGACCAAGTGATGCCAGTTGTGTCGATTGAAGACGTGCCTGCACTTGAGTCGTAGATGATGACCTTGTCAGGAGCTTCCAGACGCAGATAGCGATTGACCTCTGCCACGAAGTACGAGTTGTTCAGGAGAACGTTCGTGATGATGTCGTAGGGGATGTCCCACTCGAAAGGAGTACCCTCGTCGAGATTGTTTGCAACCTTGAACTCATATTCAAGTTTCTGCATCTGAGACGGGATGTCGCAAGTGGCATCAGACCAAACTTTCGTGCCAGCAGTCTTGAAGTTTGCAAGAGGGATATATGCGCTCTGCTGAACAGTCACGCCGCTGAAGCCCTGAGAGGTAAGAGTAGAACTCTGACCAGCAGGAACGATGTCCTGAGCAGTAGTCGTGTTGTAAGCACCACCATAAGACAGCGTCATTGCTGCCATGTTGGAGAGTCGCAGGTTGTGAGTCTTGATGAGGTCAGCGATACCACGCTGCATAGCGGTAACGAGGCTGCGGTCTTCGGGAGACATCTGAGCCAGTTTTGCTTGCATCTCAAGCTTGGACATTGAGGTGTCGAACAATCCCTTGCCGTATCCGTAGATAGAGCCAGTATGCTCAGAATATCCCTCGCGCTCAAGCTGGCGAGTCTCAGACAGGGGGGCCATCGGGTCAGCCATAGGAACGACACGGATGTCGCGCTCACGGACTGTCCAAGCAGGATTCTTCTTGGTGTCTGAAATGTCAATGTCGTATTCGTTTCCTTCAACAACGAAATGCTCCGTCCAGAAGTTTGCGTTCTCATCGATGTCGATTGTGTCTACCAACTGCTGAAGATAGCCTACGCCGTTGGCATCGAACATCTTACTGTAAAGTCTGTCGATGGTCTCGTCGGGAGTCCAAAAATTCTTTAGTGCGTTTGCCATATTTTGTTTCCTCCTTTATTTAAATCCAGAAAATACCGTCGATGTAAGAGCGGTTCTTTGCAAGGACATAGTCAGGCAGCGGCTGCATTTTTGCAATCCAAGCCTGCTTGTCGTACACGGTAGAGATGGAGTAGTTGGCATTTCCAACAAGTCCGTAGCCTTCAGTCGGCAGAAGGTCAGCATCAGCTTCAACGAAGGTATTGGGGTTCGGGACAAGAACTTTGGCTGAACCTGTCGGTTCTGCAAGTGCAGCGTCAGCAGCAGCGTCTGCTTCCACCAAAATAGCACCAGCGTCAATCTTGGATGAAGAGAGTTTATTTGCTACAGTCACGGTAAACTCTTGGTTTACACTGTCGTAAGAGACAGCGGTGACTTTTGCATAAGCACCAGATGTGGATGCAGAAGCAGGTGCGACCATCAGATACTGGTCAACTTCTGGAGCATCCGAATATCCGTCGCCCTTAATCTTAATGGTCGTTCCGTTTGCTGCAATGTCGGCAGATGTCTCAAACGAACGGAAGATAAGGCAACCCACAGCAGGGGTGTACTGCACCAACTGAGCTGCCCACAGATGACCGAAGCCTTTGTTCGGATTCAAGATAGTGCCGCCGAGCAGAACGTTTCTGCGGTCTTCGCCGTTACTGTCCTTTACCCAAACCGAACGACCGCCACGAACTTTGTTCGCACGCTCGTAGAAATAAGCTAAGTTTGTAACTTGTGACATAATTTTGAAATTTGAGATTAAACTTTAATTCTTCCGATTGAGGACAACACTTCTTCATCACGCTTGCGCGTCTGCTGAGGTGCGAGTGGCTTTATGTCTCCGATTGAATCCCTGAAAATCTCTTGGAATCGCGTCACGAGATTTTTAGCCTGTTCCTTGTCCTCTTTTTCAAGCGACACGTCAGCATCTGCTGCGAATGTCTCGAAAGACTTGTGCAAGTCCTGACGTATGCTTTTCTTGGCAATCTCGATGATGTCTTTGAACTTGGCTTTTCTCGCTGCATCGTCTTTGTAACGTTTCAGTTCGTCCAGCTGCTCTTGGATTTCTTTCGGAATCACGAGTTCTTTAGGCTTCTGAGGTTTGCCAATTTTCTTGTTGAGCTCTTCTATCTGAGTCTTGTACTCGTTCTCTTTCTCTTCAAAGGCTTTCTGCTTTAAAGTGATGCCCTTTGATGTTGCGCTGAACGCTGTGTCAAGATTAAACTTGAGGTCTGCAATCATTGCTTCGTCGTCAGCATCTGTTTCTGGATATTTCTTCGCAAAGAAATCCGAGAACTTGTCTTTAAACTCATCAGTCAGAGTCTCAGTGTACGATTTCTCCGTACAATAGTCGTTTGCTTTCTGCAAAACTTCTTCTTTTGTCATAATAGTTTTCTCCTATTTTTCGTGTTTTAACAATAATTGTCGATGCAAACATAATTATAAAAAAACTACAATAAATACACGTGAAGTAAAAAAGTATTTAATAAGTACAAATAATAACAAAGTTTTAATAACACAACAGAAAGACGCATTGAAACAATGCGTACATTTGCGAAGAGAAATTTCTTTTATCATGGCGAGGAAGCGAAACGATATTGTGTTAGCACCGTTGGAAGATGGCAACCAGAAATATGCCATACGTTCCAATGCAGACATCGTATGTCTTACGGGAGGTACGGGTTCTGGAAAGAGCGTCGCTTTGTATTACGCTCCAATTCAATACCTTGCTATGAACGACAATGCCAAGATAGTATGCTTTATGCGCAACGTGTCAGACTTCTGGGGAGCAGGTAAGGTTAGCGATACTCTGAAGAAGATGTATCCGCTCGTTGACCGCTCTGTAAAGAAGCAGCCTCACTCCCCCATCGGGGAGATTATACGTAGGCAAGAAGACATGGGTATGAAGTTGTATAACGGCAGCGAGATAAAGTTCCAGCAACTTGATAACGAGAATCCTATTGTGATTGACAAGATTGCGAAAGGTCTTCAAGCCAAGAAGCTGATTTTCGATGAGTGTAACAAGTTCTTGTGGAAAACAATTACCGCGTTCCTTCCACGTCTTCGTTCTGACTCTAACGGAAAGGCGCAGATATATCTCGCACAGAATCCTGAGCGTGAGTGCTTCTTGCGCAAGTTGTGCGGAAAAGGTGAACATGGAGGCGGTTGGATTAACGACGACGGCACTGTGGACAAGTCTATGGACGGAGTGGTTATGTATTTCAACATGCAAGAGGGTGACATCGATAAGACGTATTTTGGACGTACGAAA
>ODAI014514910.1_pt1 | contig 11970 bp, 14 predicted proteins | sample 1539321 | NCBI WGS metagenome assembly ODAI01 (sample SAMN02144231, study PRJEB22623) | gut metagenome | biome: sheep rumen | host: Ovis aries | place: New Zealand
GAGCCCCATTCGGGTCGCCAGCGCATTACCTGCGCATATAATATGTCTTCCGGTGCGGATTTAGCTCATCTGGTAGAGCGCCACCTTGCCAAGGTGGAGGTAGCGAGTTCGAGCCTCGTAATCCGCTCCAAAAACGGCGCTATAGCCAAGTGGTAAGGCGTGGGTCTGCAACACCCTGATCCCCAGTTCAAATCTGGGTGGCGCCTCCAAAGCTCCTTTTTCAAAGGAGCTTTTATTTTTTACAAAAGTTACTATATACTAACAAAAATACATAAATATCCAACGAAAATATTGTACATCTGTCTTGAAATAGTGGTGGAAATCATATATAATAAAAATGTATGGCGTGTTTTTGAGGTCAGAATATTTCCGCGGTGTAAGGGCCGCGTTTTTAAGGAGAATACGATGAAAAAACTCAACGGGATAAAGCTCAGTCACCGTAAGAATACGGAGAACTGTGCCACTGTCGAACTTCCGCTGCCGGCAAAGGTAAGGATACCGATGTCGATGACAATGGGCGCACCGTGCCAGCCGCTTGTCAAGGTCGGCGATGAAGTCAAGGTCGGACAGAAAATAGGCGACGCCGAAGCTGCTTTCAGCGCACCGGTCCATTCGAGCGTCTCCGGTAAAGTTACTGCTATCGGCGATTACAGAACGGCTATGGGAGCTGTCTGCAAGATAGTCGAGATAGAGCCTGACGGTCTCCAGACTGTTTCTGAGGAGGTAAAGCCGCCTGTCGTGACTGACAAGACGAGTTTTATACAGGCTGTGAAGGAGAGCGGCGTCTGCGGACTGGGCGGCGCGGGTTTTCCGACGCATATCAAGCTCAACCCCAAGACTCCGATAGATACACTTATTATAAACGCAGCTGAGTGCGAGCCCTATATCACGGCTGATTACAGAGAAATGCTCGAAGCTCCGGAGGACATAATCGGCGGCATAAACCTTGTGAAGAGCCAGCTCGGCATCAAGAACGCCAAACTCGCTATTGAGGCAAACAAGCCGGAGGCTATCCGCAATTTCACGGAAATGGCTGCGAATGACGACACTATCGACATAATCACACTGCCCTCGAGCTATCCGCAGGGTGCAGAGAAGGTCATAATCTACAACTCCACCGGACGCATCGTCAAGGAAGGGGAGCTCCCCTCTGACGAGGGTGTTATCGTGCTGAACGTCTCGACTTGTGCGTTCATTTACAGGTATATGCAGACCGGTATGCCCCTCGTTACGAGGAGGCTCACGGTCGACGGAAACGCTGTCGGCGAGCCCAAGAATGTCCGTGCAGTTATCGGTGCTTCCTTCAGGGACGTTCTCGAGTTCTGCAAGACCGACATCGAAGCTCTCAAGAAGGTTATCGCCGGCGGACCTATGATGGGAATGAGTGTGCCGGATATTGATATGCCGGTCGTAAAGACTTCAAACGCTCTCATTGCCGCAAAGAATTTCGATGAGAGAAGAACTTCCGCGTGTATCCGCTGCGGCAGATGCGTCAGAGTATGTCCGCTCGGACTAATGCCTGCGGAGATCGACAAGGCTTATAAGATAAAAAACATCGACGAGCTCAAGAAGCTCAAGGTCACACTGTGTATGAACTGCGGCAGCTGCACCTATGTCTGTCCGGCAAACAGGAAGCTCGCAGAGACAAATCAGCTTGCCAAGATGCTGATACCGAGAAAGTAAGGAGGCAGAGAAAATGAATAAACTGATCGTTTCGCCGTCTCCTCACGACGAAAACTACACAAAGACGTCCGGCATAATGCTTAACGTAATACTTGCACTGCTGCCGGCATGGGGAGCTGCTTGTTACATATTCGGGCTCCGCGTTATACCGCTGACGGCGGTCACCATATCGAGCTGCATCATCTTCGAGTACCTTTGCAGGAAAATGATGAAGCGGGATAACACCATAACCGACCTCTCCGCAGTCGTTACCGGACTCATACTTGCTATGAACCTGCCGGTCACCCTGCCTTACTGGATGGCTGTGATAGGCTCATTCGTAGCGATAGTCATAGTCAAGCAGCTCTTCGGCGGACTCGGACAGAATTTCGCAAACCCGGCTATAACAGCCCGTATCGTGCTTATGGTATCGTTCCCGGCGGCAATGACAAAGTGGACTCTGCCGTTTGGTGAGAAGGTCGATGCAGTTTCAGCAGCGACTCCGCTCAAGCTCGAGGGAATGAGCAGTTCTGAGCTTGATCTGATAGGTCAGAGCTCCGCTTCGTATAAGGATCTCTTTCTCGGAACGACTGCCGGCTGTCTTGGTGAGACCTGCGCTCTTGCACTCCTCATCGGCGGACTTTACCTTGCGTTCCGCAGGATAATCTCACTTTCCGCACCTGTTGCATTCATCGGAAGCCTTGCGCTTCTCACATGGGTATCCGGCGGCGATCCGCTTTATCACATACTTGCCGGCGGCGTATTCCTCGGAGCTTTCTTTATGGCTACCGATTACGCTACGACTCCCATAACCGAAAAGGGCAAGATAATATTCGGACTCGGCTGCGGTATCATAACATTCGTTATAAGGCATTTCGGCTCGTATCCGGAGGGCGTTTCGTTCTCGATACTTCTTATGAACGTACTTACGCCCTACATCGAGCTGCTTACCCGCACAAAGGTATTCGGAGCAAAGGAGGCTGAGAAGGAATGAAAGAAAAGGTACTTCCCACCCTCGTCCTCACAGTGATATGTGTGGCAGCGGCTCTGCTGCTTGTGCTTGCACACGAAATGACTGCCGACAGTATTGCTGAGCAGAAGGAAAAGAAGTTCAGCAGCAGCGTTGAGAAGCTCTTCGGCAAGACAGAGATAACTCTTCTCGACACAACCTTCGGCGCTGACGACATAGAAGCCATCGCAGTCACACCGGACGGCAAGACCGCCGTTCAGGTCATCGCGGACGGCTACTCAAAGGGCGGACTCAACATTCTCGTCGGTATCGATGAGAACGGCAAGGTCTCGAAGATAGAGTTCATCGGACTCGGTGAAACTCCCGGTCTCGGCTCAAAGGTGCGCGACAATGAGGAGTTCCGCGAGCAGTTCTACGGAGCTGACAGCACGCCGGTAGAGCTCGATGCTATAAGCGGTGCGACCTTCTCATCAAAGGGAATGAAGAAGGCAGTCGAGGAAGCGCTCGACGTTTACAATAACAACAAGGAGGCGATACTGAGTGGCAGAAAATAAAACAAGTCTCGGAAAAGAGCTCACCAAGGGCATCGTAAAAGAAAACCCCACGCTGGTAATGCTGCTTGGAATGTGCCCCACGCTCGCAGTCACCACACAGGCTAAAAACGGAATAGGTATGGGACTTGCGACTACATTCGTACTTCTCGGCTCAAACATAGTTGTCTCACTGCTGAGAAAGGTGATACCCGACAAGGTGAGAATTCCGGCTTTCATCGTCATCATAGCGAGCTTCGTAACGCTCATCGGATTTCTGCTCGAGGGCTTCCTGCCCGACCTCTACGACAGTCTCGGAATTTATCTGACGCTCATCACCGTAAACTGCATAATCTTCGGCAGAGCGGAGATGTTCGCAAGCAAGAACGGCATAGTCGCTTCTGCCTGCGACGCGATAGGAATGGGAATAGGCTTCACGCTCGCGCTCTTCCTTATGGGTTCGGTCAGAGAGATAATCGGTGCCGGACAGTGGCTCGGAATGAGCATACCGGTGCTCCACAGCAATCCGATGCTGCTCTTTATAATGCCGGCAGGAGGCTTCTTCACGCTTGGTATGATAATAGCGGCAGTGAATAAGCTGTCGAACAAAAAGCCGCCTCAGGAGCTCGGCTGCAAGGGCTGTCCGAACGCTGATAGCTGTTCAAAAAACGGAGGTGAGTGCAAGTGAAAAGTATGTTTGTGATACTCCTTTCCGCAATGCTCACCGACAACTTCGTGCTCTCGAAGTTTATGGGAATATGTCCGTTCCTCGGCGTATCGAAGAAGCTCGACAGTGCTACCGGAATGGGACTTGCGGTAACGTTCGTAATGATATGTGCAACGCTCGTTACCTACCCGATACATCACGGGATACTCGTCCCGAACGACCTTGAATACTTTGATACAGTAGTGTTCATACTCGTTATAGCGCTGTTCGTTCAGCTTGTGGAGACTATGCTGAAAAAGTGCGTACCGTCCCTGTACAAGTCGCTCGGCGTCTACCTGCCGCTCATCACGACGAACTGTGCTGTGCTCGGCGTAACGGTGCTCAACATCGACAACGCTTACAGCTTCGGTGACTCGATAATCAACGCACTCGGCGGCGGACTCGGCTTTATGCTGGCACTTGTCATATTCTCAGGAGTACGCAGAAAGCTCGAATACGCAGACATTCCCGAGACCTTCAAGGGCGTTCCGGCTACTCTTATAGCAGCCTCGATAGTTTCCGTGAGCTTTATGGGTTTTTCGGGACTTTTCAACTGAGGAGGTGGCAGTATGACATATCTGATACCAGCTCTTATAGTCGGAGCCTGCGGAGTTATGGCGGGCGTGCTGCTGACAGTTGCAGCGAAGGTCTTTCACGTTGAAGTTGACGAGAGGATAGAGAAGATCGGTGAAGCGCTGCCGCAGGCAAACTGTGGTGCGTGCGGATTTGCAGGCTGCTCGGACTATGCGGCTGCGATAATCGAAAAGGGTGCGGCTACAAATCTCTGCCGTCCGGGCGGAGCTGAAGCAGCCGGAAAGATAGCGGCTATCCTCGGAACTGCCGCTGCTGACGTAGTACCTATGACAGCTGTCGTACACTGTAGCGGCAATTGTGAAGCCTCACCGAAATCATTCGTGTTTACAGGAGTCCGTTCATGCAAGGCGGTAAAACGCTTCTACGGCGGCGACGGAATGTGCAAGTACGGCTGTATAGGTCTCGGAGACTGTGCGGCGGTCTGCGAGCACGATGCCATAAAGATAGTGGACGGCGTGGCGAAGGTAGAACCGGCGCTTTGCGGTGCCTGCGGACAGTGCGCATCGGCTTGCCCGAACGGCATAATAAGCATCAAGCCCAAGTCGAAGCATATCGACGTTCTGTGCTCGTCTGCCGACAACGGAAAGGTTACGAAGCAGAACTGCAAGAACGGCTGTATCGGCTGTAAGATATGCGAGAAGAAGTGTCCGACCGGCGCGATAAAGGTCGAGAACTTCCATGCCTCGATTGACTACGATAAGTGTACCGGCTGCGGCGAGTGTATGAATGCCTGTCCGATGAAAGTGATACATACCTGCGAAAAAATCAAGGCAAACTGATATAGAAGCATTAAGCCATAGTATTTCTGATCTGAAGTCAGAAGTGCTATGGCGCTTTTTGTTGACAATGCAGCTATGCCGTGTTATAATTGTAAATAATACAAATCGGAATTTATGAAGCTATCTGCTAAAGAAAGGATGAGGCAGTGACTATGATTGAGATTTCCTATCTACAGATGTTTTTTTTTATAACTCTCATTTGGATAATTGTGCGATTCATAATTGCGATCAGATTCAAGAAGTTTTCGGTAAAACGAGAACTACAGATGCTTCTTGTATACATATGCCTTGTAGTTATTGCAAGATTTGTATACTTCCCGTTACATTTTGTTGATGGAAAAATAGGTACACTAACGATTGGATTTTCAGAGACACCGTCTGACATGATAAGTTTAATCCCGTTCTTTTTTCTCTTTGACAGATATGATGGATGGCTTATCAATATTATCGGGAACATAGCAATGTTTATACCTGTAGGAATAGTATGGCCTATCTGTTTTCGCAAGCTTGATAATATCAAAAAAACAGTGTTCGCAGGGATTTGTTTTATTATCTTAATTGAGCTGTCCCAACTGCTATGTCCCGAAAGGCATACAGATATTGATGACATAATATTAAATACGAGCGGTGTTATGATTGGGGCGTGTGTCATATTTGCTATACGAAAAGCCACAAATTCTGATTTATAATGACAGCCGGGAAGCTAACCACTTTCCGGCTTATTTTTTCTCACCTGGACTACTCCAGCAAGGAGAGCTCGGCGGCAAAAATGGCACAGCTGCTTGCAATTAACGAATAAAATAAGTCCTGCACAGAACTTTTGACAGTTCCGCACAGGACGCACAAAATATCCAAGTGTTAGAAATGAACAGCCGTTCATAAATGGCAAATGCCGTAAACGACGAGTTTACGGCATTTTTTGTCTGGGCATAACAAAATTGATGACATATGTAAAATGACTATTTTACGTTAAATTCCAGATTGTTTTCATCTGACAAGATGTTTTTTCAATTCGTATTTTACCATCGAATCATCTATTATCGAAGGATCATGGGTGACCATTATAACAGTTTTTCCATTATTAATAAAAGATTTCAATATTTTTATAACTTGTTCCGCATTTTTTCTATCTAAAGAACCTGTAGGTTCATCTGCCAATATAAGATCACATTGTTTTAATATAAGTCTTGCTAAAGCTATCCGTTGCTGTTCTCCACCTGAAAGAGAATATACTTTCTGTTGTTCAGTTCCTTCCATTCCGACTTGTTTTAGTGCTTCTGATATAGTTATATCAGTTCTTGAACTTTTCATTATAAATTCTAAATTTTCTTTAACAGTTTTATGTTCAACAAGTGCGAAATTCTGGAATAAAAAACCTACTTTTTTTAAATAATAATTTTTTAAATTATGAGTTTTTGTAATGCTAATGTTATCTACAATTATTTCTCCGGAGTCTACGGGTTCAATGCCACCTATCATATTCAGCAAAGTAGTTTTTCCACATCCGCTTTCTCCGGTAAAAACAGCAAAAATATTATTATCTACCTTCATTGAAAATTCATTGAATATTGTATGTGAACCAAAAGATTTAGATATATTTTTTATTTCTATCATAATGCTCCGCCTTTTAGAATCTTAACTAATTGTTTCTTTTCGATTTTTTTAATATTAACTGCTAATAGTGAAATATCCAGCATGAACAGAATAGTACACTGTAAGATCACAACAGGTATTGAAATTGATTTTGTAACAAAAGCAAATATAGTTTCTGAAACTAAGATAATGATAAATACAACAAAAGATTGGATAAACATATTTTTGTTTTTTCTTAATATTGAATATCCAAGAACCTTTTTTAACGCTAATTCCTTAGCTTTAAGGTCATACTCAAATCTTATTAAAAGTGCGATTATCAGAATGTAATATATTATCATCAGTATAAGCAATATAAGAGACACAATTATCAAAGTAATATATATTCGAAAATCAGACTTGTATTTTTCATATGCATTATAACCGATGACTTTAACAGAAGCATCGCTAAATAAAGGTTCTATCTCATCAGTATTATCTATTTCAAATAACATCGAATCTACCAGACTTCTATAATTTGTATTTATATTATATTTTTCTTTTGTATCTGATGAAATACAAATTGCAGGTTTTGATAAATAATCAAATTCTCCCGATAACTTCATACAAAGAATTTTATTCTTGGGTTTGTATGAGATCAATTTAATATTTTTTTCTTCAGGATAATAATTTTCAACACTTTCAAATTCTTCTTTCATGTAGTTAATATATTCTTCTTTTGATGATTCCTTAATTGAATCTGGAAGCAGCATGATACAGTCATACTCATCAATACTTATATCTGATAATTCAGTTATTACCGTTTGTAAATAATCCATAGCCCTATTATTACAATACATAACTTTATACTCACTGTCAATGCCAATATCAGTAATACATATATAATTATATTTTTGAGAATTTATAAGATCGTTTTTTCTTTCACCTTCTTTTTGCATATAATTCTGTATAGAAGACATATCGTTGTTTTTTATCGCAGTTTTGTAATCGCCATCTGAAATGAAATCGAGAGCAATGTAGTTTTTATGGTTTTCAAAAAATTTTCTTGCTTTGTAAAAATCGCCGATCTCAGATGTGATAACACACATTGATGTCATAATGCCTGCAACTACTATTGTTGATATAGCCTTCACAATAAATAATGAGGATGTGATTTTTTGTGTATGCTGATAACCGTATATGACTTCCCTTGAATTGAATTTAAACAATGGAAAGTAAGCAAAACAATTCAAAACACAAAGTGCAATATACATCCACTTTATATTTTTATAAATTGATATAAGAACAGTATACTGCCTTAAAAAGTAATATAAAATAAAGAAAACACTTAAATAGATCAAAGCATCAAATAATATGTTTTTAAGAATATATTTGTATGACGAATCACCATGAATAACTCGTATAGTAAATTCCTTTTTTTCATATATTGCGTTGAAATAACTGCTTAAAAGCATTATTACAATTAGCAATATACATAGCATAAAAGGAATATAGTTTTCTATATTTATTTTTTTCTTATTATAAAAAATATAATATCCATCAAGTGCTTTTATTTGACTTATATATCTGGAAATATCTTGTTCACTTCCATATACGCTCCAGTCAAGGATCTCATCTACATTCAACTCTTCAAACGATTTGTACGATATATTTATATCCTCATAAACAGAAGACCGAACTTTTCCGGAAGTTATTCCAAGTTTTTCGGAAAGCTTATTGATATTATCAGAAGATGTGTAATATATAATATCGGTGTGTCCTTGTTCTAAATTCGATAATTTTGTAAAAATAATAACATTGTTTTCTTTGGCGATACCTGATATCAGTTCTATATCTATGCCTCTTTTGTTACTAATTTTCAACGAGTTAGGTGTTTCATAATTTTTAAGTATCATTGTGTAATTTGTCATAATGGTAAATACAAAAATAATTAATGTAATTATAAGATAAATAACATACTTAGACTTGCTCATTTAACATTCACCTATAAATCGATATGCAAAGAAGCACATATAAAATGTGCTTCTTCTTTTATAATAAATTATTCCCAGTATACGTTACCATACCAGTTGGTACTGCCATTCGAGTCGTTCATCCATTTTGTAGAATTTCCTTTTCCTCTTGTTGTAGAACTTCTGGCAGTTTTCTTACCTACTTCAACTACATAGCAATCGTAATAAATACCAGCGGACTGACCTGCAATTTCGGCCTTTGCTTCATCAGATCCCAAAAAATCCTTATTATAATGGCACTTTAATGTGCCTACCGTTACACCATCAACAGTAATAGTTCTTTTCGCTATAATCTCATCAGACCAACCATCTGTTTTCGCTGCGGGATCATCTGTATGATAATATTTCCAATTATTATAATTATGATATTTACCATTATTGTCCCATGCAGCTGATGCAGGAATGATTGTTGCTGACGAACAAAGTAATGCAGTAGCAAGAATAGTAGATATTATTTTTTTCATTTTTTATTACATCCTTTATTAGTATTTATTATAATAATTAGTGCACATAATTATTCTAATCTTTGATTTATCAGAAATTGAAATAGTCGTTTGCTTTGTTAAATATATTTTTTATTTCATCTTCATATTTGTCATATAAATATCTGCCTTCATCAGTCAGATCTTTATCATTCTCATCGAGATCGCCGTTTTCATCAACTTTGATTGTATATGATTCCCCAGCTATACAATTTCCCATATCCACATATGGCATAATATCAAAAAGACATTTTTTAAAGCTGTTTGTTAAACGATGGCGATGGCATATCATGTTAAAGTCCACATCTAATCCATTTGGATTCATTTGAGCTCCATCAGACATATCTAAGCCAGAGCCCATAATATAATACATATGCAAATTTGGAAATTCAGGTATAAACAACGTGTAACAGTCAAAGCCATCATTTATGGAGTAAGCTGTATATTTTGTTTCATCGTCTTCATCTTTGGTTAAAGCACTGCTGATATGCTTTTTAAATTGGAAATGATAAAGACAAGTCCACATTATACAATATCCTAAAATTAAAGATACAACAGTGATGAGTGAAATGATAATGATCTTTTTCGTATTTCTTTTTTTAGTTTTTTCTGACATAGTTTCTTCCAGCGAATTGTTTTAAATTTAAAGTAATCGTTTGCTTTGTAAGGTATGGTTTTAATTTCAGAATTATATTTACTTATTTAAAGATTCACATTCATCAGATAGTTTTTTAAGTGTTAAATTAAGTAAACATAGTTATTTCGTAATCATTAAACGAAAATGTTGAACCAATAACACTATATTTTTAAATAACCTACATGGTTTTACTAAATTATACCTAATTTACTTCGGTAACGCACTTAAATGATAGGTTCATTATATCACCTATTTCTCTTAATGTCAATCAATATAACTGACAAATTAATTCGTTATACAAGTAGAGAAAATGTATTTGTTATCTAAATTTAGGGGGCTATCACATTAATGTGTGTATGCAACACATTTTAGTGGAATTGTCAAGAAATGTGCAGTCGTGGAATACCAAAAATCTTGGATAGTCAGATATCAGGGAGTGTGATGAGAGAGCTGCTTTGTCATACATCTCCGACACCATATCGCTGAACTGCTCCTTTACAACTATGTTATTCGGATCGTTAAGAACAGTTATTTTGTCGACCAGTATCTCCAGCGGTTCCTTGAACTGCAGCAGGTATTCCGCTTCATCCTCTGTGAATGAGTCTTGGATATTATCCTTTACGAATCTGGCAGCAGATATTTCATCGGCTTTCTCTATGAGTTCTTCATGACTCAGATTCAGCCATTCCCTGTGTTTCTCGGCATATTCCTGACCGATAACATACTCCAGCTTATCAACCATTGTTTCGGTTCTGTCTATCTCGTTGTTGAGGATATCAGTTAGCGATCCAATGACCTCCTTGGCTCTGTAATAGGTATCTACATCGAATTCAGGTACTTCAAGTGTATTGCCCCAGGCAGTAAGTGTATTCGATATATTTACAAGCTCCGCAGGCAATTCCACGTCAGTGAAGTCCTCGCACATCTCCCACAGGTAATATATATCAGAGCTTTGAGGAATCCCTTACTGACAAAGTACATGATGTCCTTGTTTTCAGCTATTAGCGGCTCATCCCTGAGAGGAGCTTTTGTTATAGCTTCAAACTTCCTGTGACTGACAGAGATAGCCTTTTCAATGATACAGCTCTTGATTGCAAGTTCAGTCGGCTTTCTTTCAAGGCTCGTATTCAGCACCAGTTTATCTGAAAACTCCATAAACCGATCTGCAAGCAGCTTTTTGATGCCGTTTATACATCTGACATCACTATTGAATATATTATTCGCCGTGCCAATGCGGTCTGCCCCGTGACGGCAATTCAGAACCGCTATCATATGATGTACCGGGGTTATGAAGCCCTTTTCCCCGTTCTGGAGGAATTGCAGATCGGTTTTGTGGCATTTTCACCTCTTGCAAACGGTTTGCTGTCGGGGGTATATTCGCAGAACAGCACATTCAGCGAGCAGGGCGATTACCATAAGGCAATGCCACAGTTTCAGGCGGATTCTTATGAGAAAAACAGAGCTTTATTCTCGCTGATACAGCGATATGCTGATGAGAAAAATGCCACGCCTGCACAGATCTCCCTTGCGTGGCTGATCTGCAAAAAGCCCTATATCGTGCCGATACCGGGTACAAGAAAGCTCGGTCGCCTGACAGAAAACCTCGGTGCTGCCGATGTGGTGCTGACCGCGCAGGAGATCGCTGAGATCGACAAGGCACTGGATAAAATGGAAATGTCCGATGTGTTCGGAGGAGCGAAAATCGTGAAGAAGCAATAACCCAAAGGTTTATAGGTAATAACTGATCGGAACTTCACAAACGGTCCCAGTCATGTTATAATAGTGATACAGAAACACATAAGGAGGTATCCCACATGAGCAAGAAGCTGGTACTTTACTTCTCGGTATACGGCACAGCAAAAAAAGTCGCTGAGGAGATCGCAAGGCAGACGGGCGCAGACCTGACAGAGATCATTCCCGAAACACCCTATGACAGCAACCGTGACAACTACAATGCACTTGCCGCTTATGCAAAGAAGGAACACGACGAGGATATGCGCCCTGC
>ODAI011059816.1_pt1 | contig 11969 bp, 8 predicted proteins | sample 1539321 | NCBI WGS metagenome assembly ODAI01 (sample SAMN02144231, study PRJEB22623) | gut metagenome | biome: sheep rumen | host: Ovis aries | place: New Zealand
GCCTTCCACCTCGTTGAGGCGACGGATCAGGCCGGCGAAATCGGTGCAGCTGCCATCCGCGGACAGACCCCGGTAGGAATTCACGTTCTGCCCGAGCAGCATGACTTCCTTCACGCCGTCCTCCACCAGAGCCCGGATCTCCGCCAGGATCGCTTCCGGTGTCCGGCTCTTCTCCCGTCCCCGGGTATAGGGCACGATGCAATAGGTGCAGAAATTATTGCAACCGTACATGATGGGCACCCAGGCAGACAACTTGCCATCCCGGAGCACAGGGGCCTCAGACTCATCAGGCAGCTCTGTTTCCGTGAGATTCACGTCCACCACATGCTGGCGCTCCGCCTCAATGCGGCGCACCGTCTGGGACAGTGAATGCACCTTGCTGGTGCCCAGCACGAAGTCGATATGGGGAGCCCTTTTGATAAGGGCCTCACCCTCTTTCTGCGCCATGCAGCCCGCAATGCCGAAGATCAGCTCCGGCTTCCTGCGCTTCAGGGCCTTTATTTCCCCAATCTTGCCGTAGACCTTGTCCTCAGCCGTCTCCCTCACGCAGCAGGTGTTGATGAGGATGAGATCCGCCTGCTCCATCTCCTCCGTCCGCTCATAGCCAATAGCCTTCAGTTGCCCGGCCATGCGCTCCCCGTCGGAGACATTCCCCTGACAGCCGTATACTATCAGCTTGCAATATTTTCTTCCATTTATATCTGCCATGCTTGCTCCATTACCTTTCATTACTAGTAACTCGTAATGATGTATTGTACCAAAAATCTGCCCTTCTGTCCAATCATTCTTATAGGGATTTTGCACATCCTGCCACTTATCCTCAAAATACCTTTACTGGGTAAACAATTCCGACAACCTGCAGAATGAGTATCAGTAGAGAATTATATACTTAATCTAACAAAGGAGCCGCCTTTTGACTTCCATCAACAGGCGGCTCCTTTACATGCGTATTTTAATTTAATCCAAGACTTAGTTCTGGCCGAACCTCTCCTGGAGAACTGCCAAAACCTCTGCCGGGTTCAAGCCCTTGCCGGCAATGAAGTTTGCTACTTCCTCATTCTTGCTGGCAGCTGCAGCCTTCTCAACTTTTGCCAACTCGTCCTTCAAAGCTTTGAGCTGTGCGGTCTTGGTCTCGATTTTTGCCTTGATTGCCTCGATTTTCTGATCGTAATTAACCTGACGTGCCATTAAAAATTCCTCCCTACAATAATTGTTTTTGTGGTATGACTTGCGAAAATACAGCTACTTTCAAATCGTAATTTCCATTTTTAATTTTACACGCATAATCAAAAAAAATCAAGACTATTCACCAAATTCTCCAACACATGCAGCATGAACTTAGTGGTTTTCTTTTTCCAGATCATCCACCTCCTCTTACCTCATCTTTTCATGTTTCATGTATAGAATATTCATCACAGAATCAAACTTCCCTGCTTTATTAGCCCCATGGTATATTCAGAAAGGAGTTTTTCGCATGGCAATCGTATTTCGCCCTCAAAGAAGCGATCTTGACAGAGCAATGGCTGAAGCAGCCGCATTTGACACTGAGGAAGAATTGCTTGACCATGTAAAGAAGCTATGGCTGTCCACCTATCCTGATGCGAAATTCAAAGTCAAGCTGAGGACCTTGAACGATGAACGCACTGGCTGGGAGAATACAAGGTACGTCTGCATGACTGACAACGGCATAGATGCCCCTTACAGACATCCAAAAGTTGTAGGCATGTGCGATACGGATACCTTCAAAGCCATGTCAAAAGAAGACGCACTCGCAAAGGCTCACCAGTTATTGGCTGAATGAACTTGTTATACTTCATAAATCATTTTCCCATAATAAACTCTTAGAGTCCCAAATAACGCAAAAAAGGTTTCTGCGCCCAATGACGGGACACATATATGGGAAGCAAGATGCCCAAAATCGCAATTGGCATCCCCGCCTGCCAAACGTAGAAAATAGTCCCATAATCCCCCTCTACAATCGTTGAAAGCAAAATATCAGTAATAATAATCTGCACCAGCGGGTGCAAAATATAAATAGCCATGGAACGCCTGCCCATTTCCACCAGGAATGCTTCACTTTCCCTTACCAGCCACTGCATTATGCGCATCACCATTATGCAGCCGCCAATATTGCTGATATAAGCCAGCAGAGGATTTACTCCATACGTTCTTGAGGCCATATCAAAACTTCCATTGACGTAAACCTGCAATGCAATCAGAAGGACGGGCAGCAATACACACCAAGCAGCAGAAAGCCTCTGCACCCCCACCAGGCGAAGCCATCTTCCCAGCATGAGGTAGCCCTGCACGAAAAGCGCAATGTCCAGCCCCCAGGGGAGATGCACGAAACAACTGATTCCATAGCCAAGAGCACTCAAGGCCATAGCGGCCAAGATATCACGCACTATTGGTGTTTTTCCGAGCCTGCCACTTCTGCAAATTCAGGGAATACCCTGCCGTCACAAAGAACAGCGGCATCATGAACGTTGAGACGGGGAAAAACCATCCCCCGCCAATGCAGTGGGAGGCCACCACCAAAGCAATGGCAATACCTTTCACTGCATCCAGCCAGACAATGCGGCCTTTTTCAAGCACAGCCAGCCCCCCTAATCAAACATCTGAGGAAACACTGATTTATTCAGCGTCTCCTTAACATTCGGCCATAATACCATTCTGCAACAGATAAAGATAACATCTGTCCACCTGGCGCCCCAGCAATGCTTCAACCGATTCCCGATAGAGGCTTACCTGAGTCTTGTAGCGTCCTACAGCCTGCTCTCCTGTGATTCCCCTGTCCGTCTTGTAATCAACCAGCACCAGTTTTCCCTGCTCATCCTCAAAGAGCAGGTCTATGACGCCTTGCAGGAAAATAGTTGCTTCAGGATCTTTTGCCTCTGGATAGAAGCGGCTGGCTGGGAGCAGGCGGCAGAAGGGCTGCTCCCGGTAGATGCTGCGGGCTTTGCGCAGCATTTCCCCCAGCGGGGAAGACAGGAGATTGACAATCTTTCCTCCGTCCACAGCAGGCCTTTCCCCGGGCTGGAAAAGGCCTGCTGCTTCCATGTTCTCCAACTGCTCACACACGGCATTGAAATCGGCGGGAGTGTGGAAGTCTATATGTTGCAGGGCCGTGTGCATGAGGGTGCCCCGCTCGGCGGGGGGGAATATCTTTTTCTCCTGCTTCTGCTGGAGGAAGCGGGGACGAGCCCATTCTTCTTCCAAAGCAGGCGCAGCCTGGCTCTGCTCTCCCAGCGGCAGCATGGAGTAAGGCGCTTCCCGGGCCTGTTCCTGCCAGCTGCGGGATTTCAGCTCCGTGACAGTAGCCTTGGCAGAAACCTGCTCCAGCCCCAGGCTGTCGTACTGCCAGCCCAGACGTTCCCGCACAGCCTCCCTATTTTCTGTATCTGGCAGGGGCTCCCCTGCCTCCACGGCCTGCATAAGCTCATCTGCCAGCTCTTCAGTTTGCTCCTCCCCCTGCAGCTCTCCGCCCGGGATAAGGTTCAATTTGAATTCCGCCCCCGGCTCCAGGTCCAGCCCCCAGTCAAGGAGCTCCGGGGCAAGGCCAGCCAGTTCCCGCAATTTCCTGCCTGTCTGATGGCGGGCCACGGCAGGGAGAATCCAGTCAAAGGCGCATTTGGCGGACTTCAAGGCAGCTTCCGGCAGTGCAGCCTCCTCCCGTCCTACGCTCCGGCAGAAGCCGCCCATGACCTTTTCCATGTCCTCTTCCCCGGCTTTCAGTACACCTGTGAGAATGAGCTTTTCCTTGGCCCGGGTTAGGGCCACGTAGAGCACACGCAGCTCCTCGGCCTTGGATTCAGCTGTCAGGCGCTGCTGTATGAGCTTCCAGGGCAAGGTCTGATACTGCTGCCGTCCGGCTTGGCTGCGCTCCACCAGCTGGGGACCGATGCCCAGTTCCTGATGGTAGAGGAAGGTGCCCTTGGCATCGCTGAGGTTGAACTGCTTGCCCAGGTCGGACACAAAGACCACAGGGAACTCCAGCCCCTTGCTCTTGTGGATGCTCATGATGCGCACTACATTCTCGCTGTCCCCCAGCGTGCGGGCCGTGGAAAGGTCCGTCTCCCGCTTTTTCAGCTCCTCGATGAAGCGCAGGAAGCGGAATAACCCCCGGTAGTTGGTTTTTTCATAGTCAGCCGCCCTGTCTGCCAGCATGCGCAGGTTGGCCTGCTTGAGGAGTCCTCCCCTGAGGCCCCCCACATAGTCGTAGTAACCAGTTTCCCGATAGAGCTTCCAGATGAGCTCCGGCACGCTGTGACTCACCACAAAGCTGCGCCAGGAGGCCAGCTTCTCCTGGAAAGCTGCCACCCTGGCAGACAGTTCAGGCTCCAGGCCGCTTTCCACTGCCTGGGCTGTGAGCAGGGCTCCATAGAGGTCTTCCTCATCAGAGGCCAGCCTGAGCTTGGCCAGGTCTTCCATGGCAAAGCCCCCCAGGGGAGAGGCCAGCACTGAAGCCAGGGGAATGTCCTGGCGGGCGTTGTCCACAATGCTCAAAAGATCCAGCATCAGGCTGACCTCGGGCGCCTTGAAGTAGCCCCCGCTGACATCGGCATAGGCAGGAATGCTGTGCTTGCGCAGGGTTTCCAGCAATATCTCAGCTTTCCCCTTCACCGCCCGCAACAGCACCGCAATATCCCTGTACATCAGGGGGCGGTATTTGCCCCCCTCGTAGACCTTGGGGGCTTTTTCTATGAGCTTCTCAATGCGCAGGGCAATCTGCTTGGCTTCCAGGGCAAAGCCGGTCAGTTCCTCTGCTTCCTCTTCTTCCTCATCTGCTGCACTCTCCCCGCTGCTGCCTGCGAGAATCAGGTCTATATCCACGCCACCTTTCATGCTCCCCTCTTCCTCCGGGAAATCTGCCCCAGGGTAGAGCTTTGACTGCTCATCATACTCGATTTCCATAGGCTCCCGGTGCATGACCTGGTCAAAGATGAAATTGACAGGTGCCAGGACTTCCTTGCGGCTGCGGAAATTCTGCCGCATGGTGATGAGCTCGTTTTCATCATCCTCACCCGGCTCCAAGGGAAAGAAATCATACTGCTGCTGGAACAGATAAGGATTGGCCAGGCGGAAGCGGTAGATGCTCTGCTTCACATCCCCAACGGTAAAGCGGCAACGGGGGCGGGCTGCCAGCGACAGGATAGCCTCCTGCACGCTGTTGGTGTCCTGATATTCATCCACCATGACTTCCACGTACTTTTCCCGGCACTGCAGCGCCGCTTCGCTGGGCACATAGCGGGGCACCTCTGCCAAAAGCCCCTCCTCATCAGCGCAAAGAATCTGCAGGGCATAATGCTCCAGGTCGTTGAAGTCCAGCACATTGCGCTCCTGCTTGGCCCGGCGCAGAGCTGCCATGAAGTCCAGGGCCAGAGCTGTGAACCGCCTGATGGTGGGCCCGCACTCTGCCAGCATGGCAAGGGTCTCTTCCTCGGTATAGCGGAAGTAATCCGTACCCAAAGCCTTGGCTGCTTCCTTCAAGGCCTTGTGCCTTGCGTCAAAAGTTTCCCTCAGGGCAGGGTAATCCTCTTTCAAAGGCTTATAGACCTTGGCAGAAGACAGCTTCCCCGGCTTGAAGGATTGGAAAGCCTCCGATAGGCCCTGCCAGTCCTGACCTGCCTGGAAAATGTCCTCAATGGCGGAGAGGGTAGTCTGAAGCACCTCCCCATAAGGGGCAAGAGCTGCCGCTACGGCCTTCCTGTCAGGAGTGCCAGCTTCCCGCAAGGCTCCCTCTTTCAGCCAGTGAGCAAATTCCCCGGCCTGGGCCTCAAGGTTCCGCCGCCCTTCCTCCAGCCTTGCCCAAAGCTCTCTTCCCCAGGAAGTTTCCCAGATACTCTGTCCCTCGGCAGCCTGATACCTTTCCGCCTGCTTCTTCAGCCAGGCCTCAGGCAACGGCTGGCTCTGGCTGAACTCATAGAGGCTCAGGACAGCCTTGTAGACTTCCTCATCCCCGTGGTCGTTGCCATAGTCATCCGCAAAGGCCAGGAATTCCTGCCAGCCTGTGCAAGCTGCCAGATATTCCTCCTCTGAGCCAAAACTCTCCCTCTCCGGTTCCCGGTAATGCTCCTCCAGCATCTCCTCCAGCACATCCCGCTTCATGAGCACCATTTCCTGCTCGCTGGCCAGACGGAACTGGGGGTCTACATCAATGGCTTCAATATGCTGACGGATTATCCGCTGGCAAAACACGTGGAAGGTGCTGATGGAAGCCCCCGTCAGCAGCACGCTCTGCCTGTCCAGCCAGCCGGCTTCCTCTGCCGTTTCCGCTTCCAGCAGCCGCGCCTCCAGAGAGGCTCCGATACGCTCCCGCATTTCTGCCGCAGCCGCATTGGTGAAGGTCACCACCAGCAGCTCATCCACGCTGCATTCCCGCCGCAAGAGCCGGCCTATGATGCGGTCCACCAGCACCCGGGTCTTGCCGGAGCCTGCAGCAGCGGCCACCAGGATATTCCGGCCCCGCTCCTCGATGGCTTTCCTTTGGTCGTCAGTGTACTCCATTTGTCTTCCAATCCTCTCTTCCCATCAGCTCTGCCATCTTATCTTCCAGAACAGCTGCTTCCTCCGGCCTGATGTCCCTGTAGCTGCACCCGGGCAGGTTGGTATCAAAGCCGCACACATCCTTGAACTGGCAATAGGTGCAGGCGTTTTCTTCCTGCTTGCCATGGCGCAGCCTGTAGGGGCTGACAGCTATTTCTCCGGCGAGGATCCTGTTGCCCGTTTCCTTTAGGATATGCTCCACGTAGGCCAGCAGTAGTTCGAACTCCTGAGGCTTCTTCACGCTGTCCGGGGGCACAAAGGATATCTCCTCCTCACCCTTGCCCTCCTTGACCTTGGCAAAGATATATTCCCCCTGGGCTCCTGCCTCCAGGGCCTCGATGATTTCCCGGTCAGCCACCACCCAGCCTGGCATGCGCAGCTTCATCTTCACCTGCTTCTGCAGTTCCTCCCCGGAGAGCCTGCCCTTCTCCCTGCCCTTGATCAGGGGATTCTGGAGGAAAGCATACAGCATGCCTGCTGGCAGGCGCTGCTCCCCCTGCTGGGCCAGTAGTTCCTTGGCCACCAGCAGATAGGCCAGAAGCTGCAGCCGCAGGCCATAATACACCTCAAAGACATTGATGGCCGCCTGGCCGGTCTTGTAGTCTATCACCAGATAATAGGGAGCATCCGTCCGCACATCCAGACGGTCAATCTGCCCCTTGAAGGACAGGGAGTATCCCCCCTCCAAGGGCAGAGGCTTCATCCGTACCTTGTCCCCTGCCCCGCCAAAGTGTTCCTCAAAAAAGGCAGGACGGAATTTGGAGAGCACCGCCCAGGCCGTGAGCTGCCCCACTGCCCGCTCTGCCGTGGCCTGAAGCCGGCGCTTGAGGTGGCGGTAGTTGTCACGGCTCAGCAGCACCTCGCTCTGAAGCCTGGGAGCCAGTTCCTCAATGAGCTGATAGCAGATTTCTCCGCGCTGCTCCTCCGGCACTGCACCCCACTCATTATGGTACTTTTCCCCCACCAGCCTGCCATAGCTGCTGAGAACTGCGTGCAGAAGCTGCCCCAGATCCAAAGAGCGGAACTTGTACTCCCTCCGTTCCTGCAATTTCAGGCCATAGCTGGCAAAATGGGCAAAGGGGCATTTGCTGAAAAGCTCAAACTGGGTGACACTGCCCCTGAGCCTCCCGCCGCTGAGGAAGAGCTGCCGGGCCAGTTCCGGCGGCAGGAACTCTGCCCGTCCTCTGGCAAAAAGTCCGGCGAGAGCCAGCCCCAGGGCGTCCTTCATCTCAGGCTGTTCCCTGGCCCAGTTGTATACATCCTGCCAGAAGGGCTGCATATTGCCCAGTTCCTTCTGGCCTCTGAGAGCAGAAGCAAGTCCGGAAAGGGCAGGTCCCGGGGCAGAGAGCAGCAGCTCATCCTCCCGCTCCACCGTCTCCAGAGGAATGGAAAGGAACTCTGCCTCCGGGAAGAGTTTCCTGAGCCTTTGCACAAGGGAGGCCGGCTGAAGGCCGGAGCCTTCGCTGTCCGCCAGGGCATAGGACACCCAGAGATATTCCCTGGCTTCCGAAAAGCCGCGGTAAAGCTGGAACCTCTCCCCAAAGCTTCTCTCCTGACTGCCCTGGGAAATCGCATATTTGCCCTTGCCCGCCTTGGCTCTGGCCGCAAAAACATCGGCAATATGCATTCTCTCCGCATCTGTCAGGAGCCCCTGTTCCTTGCTGCGCCGGGGCATGATGCCTACATTTGCCCCCAGGATATAGAGAGCCGGGGTATTATCCAGGCTGTTCTGGTCAAAGGAAGCCAGGGTCACATAGTCGAGCCCCGGAGGTATCAGGGATATCTTCAGGGCATCAAGGCCAGCGCTGAGCACTGCCTCGTAGTCCAGGAGCCCCATGGCCTCCCCGCCGCTGATTTCCACCAGCTGGTCGAAGAGCTCCATGCAGTCCTCCCAAATCTGCCGGTGCTCTGCCGCATCTGCCAGACGGCCCTCGGCTTCTGCCAGCTCCTCCCACTCAGAAAGGCGCTGGGGCACCTGCAGCTCCACCAGAAACTCATAGAGGGCAGCTGTCATCTCCCGCACATTCTTCGCCTCATGCAGCGCCTCGCCCAAATGCAGCAGAGGACGGGCTGTCAGCCGGCGCAGACCGTCCAGATAGAGCAGCCTTTCAGCTTCTTTTTCCTCCAGTTCCGCCTCCCCTTCAATGCTCCTGCGACGGTGCCAGTTCCAGGGGGCTTCCTGGGTCCAGCGCCCCTTGCCCCGTATGCCGAATTCCAGCACGTAGTTTTCCAGCCTGTCCACATCATCTCTGACACAGGGGAAGAAACCCGTGCGCAGGCAGCGGAACACAGACTCATAGCGCCAGCCCTGGCGCAAAGTCTCCAACGCCGAGCGCAGGAGCTCTGCCAGCGGGTGCTGTATGCTGGGTCGCTTGCCATCATAGAAATAGGGGATACCATACTCCTGAAACACCAGCTGCAGAAGGCTGTCATAGACTTCGCCATCCCGCACCAGTACGCCTATGTCACGATAGCGCAAGCCGGAGCGTGCCAGCCGCAGGATATCCGCGGCCAGGGCCTCCACCTCCAGGCGGCAGTTAGCAGCTTCCACCAGCCGCAAGCCCCTGCTATCCTCGCACACAACTTCCCCGGTGGCAAAAAGATGCTTTTCCAGGAAGGACAGGGCAGGAATTTTGGCCCTCTGGCCCCTCTCCAGCAAAGCCACGCCAAAACTGCCGCCTCCCAGCCCGTGCCAAACCTCCTTCAATGCCTCCAAAGTCTGATAAGAGCGATGGAAAAGTCCCGTTTCCAGTTCATTTTCCGGCAGCTTCAGATTCACAGCACCTCCGGGCAGGTTTTGTCCTCCCAGGGGCAGGGTCACATGGACGGCAGCCGCCACAGACATCAAGGCTCCCATTATTTCCATTTCCTGGGGATTGAAGAAAGTAAAGCCGTCCACCCAGATTTCCGCACCTTTCAGGGTGGTGGACCTGGGAATCTTGGCCGCCAGCAGGGCCATCAAATCCTCGCTGTCATTGGCGCGTCCTTGCATTTCCTCCTGAAAGTCTTCCACCAGCCGGGCAATTTCCGTGAGCTTGCCTGAAAGGCGCCCCTTCCCCAGGCCAACTGCCGTTTCCCGCAGGAGCTCTGTGGGCAGGCGGTAGCTCTTCAATTCCTTGATCATGCCGGAAAGGCTGTCCGTAAAGCCCCTCTGCCTGGCAGCCCGGGCAAAAACCGTCAGGTCACCTGCCTGCTGGTGTTTCAGCAGGAGCTTGCGCAGCAACAGCTGACGTCCCACATCGCTGATGCGGGGCAGCCCCGCCCCACCTGTCTCCAATAATACCTGACGGGCAAAGCGGCGGAAGCCGAACACAACTGCCCGCATGAAGCCACTGCCATTTTTCGGCAGAGCTTCAGCCAGCAGACGCTCCATCTTGTAAGTCATGTGCTCCGGCACCAAAAGCACCAGGGGGTCACCCAGGGGCACCTCTTTGATGGCGGCGCAGATGGAATCAAGGCAGTATCTGGTCTTGCCCGTACCCGAACGACCTACGATAAAATCTAATTTGGCTGTCATATTTCAGATACCTTTCTACAACGTTCAGCATAAAAAGGCCTCCCTCTGTGAGGGAGGCTCATATTACGAAGTTATCAGCCGAAGCTGAAAGGTGTGGTCACCCTTCTGAGGGTGCGCCCGCAGGAACAGGTCTCCTCAATCATGCTGACGGCCTGGCCTGTACGGTAGCGTATGAGGGGCATGGCCTCAGCCTGCAGGGAAGTCACCACCAGTTCCCCCATCTGGTGAGGGTCTGTCACCGGCATATCGCTGTTGAAGGCGATGATTTCCGGATAGAAGTAATCTTCCTGAATATGCTGCCCGCTGCGGGCCTCACACTGGAAGAGCATGCCTGCCGTGCCCAGCTCCGCCGAGGAGTACAGATTGAAAACCCTGGCCCTGGTGCGTTCCTGGATATGGCGCTGCATGGGATTCTGTATGCCCGTGGGATTCATGCAGATAATCTGGGTCAGGGGGAAATCAATGATATTCTTGCCCTGAGCCTGCAGCTGTATCACCAGCTGCATGATCAGCTGCGGCGTAGTGACGATGGTATCCATGCTCACCAGTTCCATGAGCCTGAGCCACTGACGGTAGTCAACCCCCATTGGCACCACCGTGGCGCTAATCATCTCCAAAGCATACTGCACATCCAGCAAGCGGCTGTCAGAGAGGTCTCCCTGCAGAGCCACCACCGAAGTATTGGTAATGCCCGCCCCCACCAGGCAGCGGGTCATCATCTCCACATTGTGGGCAATATCACCATTGGTATAGAGCCTCAGCAGCTCTCCTGCCATCTGCTGCATGTGAGTGAAACGCAGGATACTTGATATAGGCAACGTTAGGATATCCAGGGAGTCAATCTGGTGCAGCTCATTGCTGTGCAGGAAAGGAAAGCGGCGCAAATCCTCCAGGGACTTTACCTCCGCTGCTTTCACGCCGGCCTTGGCAAAGGACTGCTGGTAAAAAAAGCTCTTTTCCTCTGCCCAGCGCAACTGCTTCTGCAAAAGCCCCAGCTGCATTTCCTGCATGGACTCCCTATCCATTTGTTCTATATGTTGATTAGCATACATGCCTATAACACCCGCTTTGATAAATATTCTGGCTCTTCACCAGAAACACCATCACAGAGGTCTCTGATAGAAGAAAGGCTGGAAGCTGGTGTAGCCAAGCTTGCGGAAGTTCAGGATGGCTTCCGTAGCTCCCACAAAGAGGATGCCTCCAGGCTTCAGGGCTTGGAAGAAGTTCGCATAAAGCTGGTCCTTGGCTTCCTCTGTGAAATAAATGACCACATTGCGGCAGAGAATCAGGTCAAACCCATTCTCGAACTTGTCTTTCAGCAGGTTATGGCGCTTGAACTCGATACATGACTTGATGTCGCTGTTGACGGCGTACTTGTCACCGTCCACCTTGGAAAAATACTTGTTCAGGCGGTCCTTGGACATGCTCTTGATTTCGCCCTCATTGTAGACACCGCGCTTGGCCTTGGCCAGGATTTCAATATCCAGGTCGCTGGCCAGTATCCTGTGGCGCACATTCGGGGTCATTTCCTTCATGATGATAGCCAGGGAATAAGGCTCCGCCCCAATGGAGCAACCTGCGCTCCAGATATTGAGCTTCGGAGAGCGCTTCAAGAGGTCGGGAATGACGTCCGTTTCCAGCTTGCCGAACTTCTCCGGCGTGCGGAAGAACTCTGACACGTTGATGGTCAGGTATTCTATGAAAGCCGCAAAATCATCCTTGTTCTTGGCTGCATTGTCGAAGTACTCGCAGAAAGAGTCCATACCGGCTCTCGTAACCAGATTGCCGATGCGCCTCTTCATCTGAGGCTCTTTATAGAGATCGAGGTCAATTTCCGTTTTCGCCTTGAGCTTCTGCTTAAAGCCAGCCCAGTCCTTATCATCCATCATAGCGGTCTTACCTCCCA
>ODAI011120600.1_pt1 | contig 11967 bp, 9 predicted proteins | sample 1539321 | NCBI WGS metagenome assembly ODAI01 (sample SAMN02144231, study PRJEB22623) | gut metagenome | biome: sheep rumen | host: Ovis aries | place: New Zealand
GGCGGATATGAGATCAACGAGGGAGACGGTGCTTTCTACGGACCTAAGATCGACCTCCAGATCAAGGATGCGCTTGGAAGAGAGTGGCAGTGCGGAACAGTACAGCTTGACTTCCAGCTTCCTCACAACTTCGGCCTTACATACCAGGCTCAGGACGGTTCAATGCAGATGCCTGTTGTTATCCACAGAGCTATCTACGGTTCACTTGAGAGATTCATCGGTATCATCATCGAGAACTTCAAGGGCGTATTCCCGTTCTGGCTCAGCCCATATCAGGTAGGTATCGTTCCTATCAGAGTTGAGCACAATGAGTATGCCAAGAAGGTTGAGAAAGCTCTCATGGATGCAGGAATCCGCGTAGAGGCTGACTACTCCGACAACAACATGAAGGAGAAGATCAAGAAATACAAGAACTACAAGGATCCATACATTATCGTTGTAGGTGACAAGGAAGCTTCTGAGAACACTGTATCTATCAATGTTCGCGGCTCCAACAAGCAGATTCAGAACGTCCCTCTTGAAGAGCTTGTTAAGATGTGCACCAGAATGAACAATGAGCACTCACTTGAACTCATTGATACATATGAGGCATAATATCCAAGAATTATTCAGGCACAGCACTTTTGTGTTGTGCCTGTTGTTTTATGAGGTTAGAAATGACAAAAAGGACTAAGATAACAGCAGTGCAGCTTATCGGAACTCTCTTTTTTGCTGCAGCAATCTACTGTCTGATCAGATCCATAACTTTATCTCTTACCACAGATATCTGGTATGACGAGCTCTTTACCATGGAGTTTGCAACAAGACCTGTTAAAGAGCTGATAAGCCTTACGGCCAGAGATGTACATCCGCCGTTTTACTACATGATAGTCAGGTTTTTTATCCTTTTATGTGATGCTGTCGGTCTCGTGGGAGACGGCCCGATGCAGCTCCAGGTGGAATCCGTTGCCAAGATTGTATCCATAATTCCGTTTTTTATCCTGATCATCTACGCCCTTACGACCATCAGAAAGCGCTTTGGAATGACGGCCGCCGGGATGTTTTCTTTTACTATAATAACCATGCCCGAAATGCCGGAGTACACCACGGAGATCCGCATGTACAGCTGGGCGCTTTTGTTTGTTACCATGGCTCTTTTTCACGGCTTTAACCTGCTTGAGAGCATAATGGGTAAGGGAAGTAAGGGCTGGGATATTCCAAACGGACTGATGCTGTGGCTCAGTACAACAGCTGCGGCTTACACGCATTACTACGCCGCTTTCTCCATAGGTATTATTTACGGTATACTGATAGTCTGGATGTTGGTTTATTATATGCGAGTTGCAAGAAAGAAGACTGATGGCAATATCAGCTTAAAGGCGTGCGCCATGCTTATAGTGGCTGCCAATCTGACCATTGCATCCTATATTCCGTGGGCATCGGTTGTGCTGTCACAGGTCGGGGCGGTTAAGGCAAATTACTGGATCCAGCCTGTGGGACTAAGGAGCTTTGGCAGTGCTGTTAAGTATCTGTTCAAGGGATATTTTGGCAATGATATTGTTGCTGTTGTGACTGCGGTCCTGCTCTTTGTTCTGGTGGCATTTCTTTTTGTCAGAACTGTAATTACGCTGATCAGGGAAAAAGAGCAAAAGGATGCCCTTACAGTTTTTGCGTTCATGGTACTTCCGCTGGTTGTGCTTGTGGGACTTGCAGCTTCGATCCTTATAAGACCTGTGTTTGTAAACAGATATATGCTTCCTGCATACGGATGTTTCTGGCTTGCAATCTCGATCATGGCTTCAGTGGAGATTGACAGGGTATATAAGAGAGAAAAGGGGCATCTATTCGGGAAGGCAGCAGGCGTTATGCTGTCTGTGATCGTGATCATTGTGGGGGCTGTTGACTTTAAAGTCTTTATCGGAAACGAAGAATATCGCATGGTCAACATTGAAAAGACTCTCGATGAGCTTCACAGTATAAGCAGTGATACAATAATCATCAGTAATTTCGAGCATGTTCAGGGACTTTTGTCTTACTATCTCAACAAGGGAGATGAACAGTACAAGGTATATCTCTATTGCTCTGAACCTGAGACTTTGATAAAAGAGACGGTTCCGGGACTGGAGACCATAGATGACCCGATAGATATAGCCAACTACCTGGATGCAGGTAAAAAGGTTCTTTTCCTTGGAAGCTTCAATGCCAGAGAAGTCATTTTGCAGGAGTGGAAAGATGAGTATTCGATAACTTCTGAGAATGAGGGAAGCTATCTTATGGAGAGATACTGGTTTGATGTGTTTAGACTTAGCAGATAAATTACATTTCGGAGATGTTATGAAGAAGATAATTTTTGGAACTATCATAGCGGCAATAATGATGTTCTCGGTAAATGTATTTGCTGAAGATGACCTCAAAGAAGCTCACTTCTGCAGTTTTGTGATCCCGCCGGAGTTTACTCCGAGTGAGGAGGCAGGTCTTTTTATCAATAAAAATCACCCTATGGAGTCGTCTACGATCCGCTACAGCGTATACTACAACGGGCTGGATGTAGTGCTTACGAACAGAGAGAAAGCTGCTCTTTCGGAGCATAACGAACCCAAGGTAACAGATAAATCTACAGAACTTACAAAAGAAATCTATCAGGAGACCATCTCGGCTGCTTATAACAGTGAGTATGGTGAAGATGTGGGATATTCCGTCAGCTCTTTTGACAAAATAAACATTGATGGATATCCGGGATACAGGATTGAAGCTGATTTTCAGGCTTCAGAACAGGAGAGAGTCTATCAGACCGTATACATGCTCCTGTCCAAGTACAGAACCTTCACTGTTACATTCCAGAGAGCTGAAGATGATGACTGTCAGGACGTATTTTCTGAGTGTCAGTCCACTATCCATATACAATAAAACGTTAATTGTGTTATCATTAATGTATGTATGATAAGCTTACAGAACTGATATCAAACGGCGACTACAATGAGGCATTATATGAGTTTCAGGAGGAGTTTTTTCACATTGATGAAAGAACTCCCGAAGAGGCTGCCAAATTATGCATTCTCGAAGCTTCGCTCTGGGAGGTGTTAAGTGACAGCCAGGCCGAGTTTGATGCGATCGCAAGAGGCTTATCGTACAATCCGCGGGATTACGAGCTCTTTTACATGCTGGGGCTCTATTATCTGAACATCAATATCAATCAGGCTTATCTGTGTATGGAAATGGCAGATTTTTACTGCGACGATGAGACTGATAAAGAGGTGATAGCGGATACTCTTAATGAGCTAAGAAATACTCCCTCAGTCAGGGTCAGAAATACCGGTATCATGATACTTTCCTACAACGATCTTGAGATCATGAAAGATTGCATCAGGTCGGTTGAGGAGACATGTCCTGCCGGCTCTTATGAGATTGTGGTGGTAGACAATGCATCGGATGAGGAAGGCGTAAAGGAGTATCTTCGAGAAAAAAGAGACAGTGCCGATTATCCGTTTGTCCTTATAGAGAACGAGGAGAATGTGGGGTTTCCACGGGGCTGCAACATCGGCGCAGCGGCTTGCAGCGAAGACAATGACATTTTCTTTTTGAACAATGATGCGGTGCTTATGCCGAATTCGCTGTTTTTCCTGAGAATGGGACTTTATGACAGCAGAGATGTCGGGGCATGCAGTGCTTTTTCCAACAGTGCATCTCTCCAGGAAATTGATAATAATTTACTTTGGAAAGAGAGGCCGCCTTACAAAGAGGCTGTGGAGATATTCAGGGAATATGCAAGAGAAAACGGGATTCCCAAGCATCTGCCATATATAAAAAGATTCAGGCTTACCGGATTTGCGCTGCTTGTATCCAGGGATGCTTTGAGCGCAGTTGCAGCGGACGGTCAGGTTTTTGACGAGGGATTTTCACCTGCGTATTTTGAGGATGACGATCTTGGAATCCGCCTTGCAAGAGCCGGATTTGTCCAGTATCTTTGCAGCAACAGTTTTATTTATCACAACGGAGGAAACGGGTCTTTTGGCGCATCCAAGGGAATGGAGGAAGGGCGCCGGAGATTTATCGATAAATGGGGATTTGATATCTGGGGATATTCACTTCCGTGGTTTGAGGCGGCAGATGCCGTGATCGAACTTGCCATGGAGAGAAAAGGATATCTCAAGGTTTTGGATTTTACCTGTGGCTTTGGAGCTACGGCTTCATATATCAAGAGTAAATGCCCCGGCGTGTTTGTGGCCGGTGTGTGCAGGACCTCTTTTGAAGCGGGAATCGCAAAGCACATGACAGATGATGTCGTTTACGGAGAGCTCAACACCGTAAGGCTTCCCTGGAAGAGTCACTCTTTTGATGTGGTCCTGGCAGAGACGCTTTTTGTCAACAAGGCAAGGATCGGTGAGATGCTCAGAGAAGGCGGCATACATATAGGCGAAGATCAGGAGGTAAACGGGTGATCTGTCCAAAATGCAAAAATAATCTGCCACTGAATATGAATATGATTGCGAGCCTGAGCATCAAATTCTGTCCGCTCTGCGGAGAGAAGCTCTTTGTTGATGGAAAGAGCTATCTGATAGAAGTGCAGTGCATCGGACAGAGAGAGAATGAGGATTCTCTCATGATGCTGTTCATAGATGATCGCCAGATGTATGAAGTAAGGCCCGGAGAGAGCATAAATATTGCTCTTGAGGCCGGATTTCACACTCTTAAATTCAGACAGAAGATCAGAAGCAAAACCATATCCCTGCTTGTGACCAGTGGTTATACCATAAGATCTTACTATAACAGCCTCTCAGGCCTTATAGAGACGAATATCCAGAAAGTTGATGGAAACAGCGGAGAATTGACACCGGATCTGCGCAGCAGCATGAAGATCACAAAGCCGGTGATGATATCTGAGGATGGGAAAAAGGCTTTTGATATCATGCTCGGAGATGATGATCCCGAGTACGAGTTTAGCGCTACCAGCGGTTTGTATGAGGGAGTTTTACGACTGTATTCGGAGCGGCTTGAATTCAGTCTCGAGGGACGGTACAAAAAAGAGGTGCTTCAGTATAAAGAGATCGTCGGAGTTAAGCGTAAAATGGGCGCTTTAGACATAGAATGTGCAGGAAATGTTCATAAAGTTTATAGTATTCCGAAAGATATCTACAATGAGGTTATGGCATTTTTAACCAATAGAATTAGCGAAGTTCAGGAATTTCAGTAACTTAGGCGACAAGCGGTTGCCAAAAAACAAACATAATAGTTCGTAATATAGCAAACAAACAGCCTTTTGCGCTGTTTGTTTTTTCGTTTATATTTTGAAAATTTTCCCTTTCAGAACTGATGTGGTATTCATCGATTGACGTTAAAAAGTCTTTTATTGTAGCAACGAATTGTGAAAAAAGTGTGAACACTTTCGCAAATTCTTGTGGCACCTTGCAATTTCGTTAAAATGCCAAAAATCCGTGGTCAAACTCTATAAAAATTTATTGGAAAATTCCCCTAAAAAGTGAATGACGAAAAAACGTCTATGTGTTATTCTATTGATTGCAAAAAGAAAGAGATTTCACAAGAAAAAACATAATAGGAGGTAGCAACATGACAAAGGCTGAAATTCTTAAAAGAGAAATTCTTTCACAGTATAAAAGTGTTAGACAGTTTGCAATAGATATGTCTATTCCATACAGTACACTTGTAACAGCATTAGATAGGGGGATTGAGGGGATGGCTTACGGAACAGTGATCAAAATGTGTGATCGTCTGAATCTGAATCCGGTTGACTTCTCAACACTTGAGCAGGGCACAGACCTTGGCAAGAAGATCGTCGAGAACCGTGTAATGCAGCAGTATGTGAAGCTCAACAAGGCAGGAAGAAAGAAGATCCTGGACATGATGGGGGATTTCTCACAGCTTGACAAGTATCAGGCAGAGTAAAAGTAATCACCAGGCGAGGTCCTTTCGAGCCGGTGTACTACTTTGTTCTGGCGAGCGCCGAGCGCGAGAGCAGAACTTCATTGTTGAAACAAAAGAGACTCTTTGGCATAATAGTCAAGGAGTCTTTTTCATTTTGGAGGAATTATTATGCATTATGATTATCTGGTGGTTGGTGCAGGTTTGTTCGGAGCTGTCTTTGCACGACAGATGAGGGACAAAGGAAGAAAGGTCCTTGTCATAGACAGAAGAGATCACATTGGCGGAAACGTTTATACCGAGAACAGGATGGGGATCAATGTTCACAAGTACGGTGCACATATTTTCCATACTTCCGACAAAGAGGTCTGGGATTATGTGAATGACTTTGCGGAGTTCAACAATTACATCAACAGCCCGGTTGCAGTATATAAGGATGAGCTCTATAACCTTCCCTTTAACATGAATACTTTCAGCAAGATGTGGGGAATAAGAACTCCTGCTGAGGCAAAAGAGATAATAGATGCTCAGGCAGAAAAAGAGAAGGAGCGCATCAGAAGCGAGAAAGGGACATCGGAGTTTGAAGCCGAAAACCTTGAGGAGCAGGCGCTCAGCCTTGCGGGACGCGATATATATGAGAAGCTCGTTAAGGGATATACCGAGAAACAGTGGGGCAGAGATTGCAAGGAACTTCCGGCGTTTATCATTAAACGTCTCCCCATGAGATTTATCTATGACAACAATTACTTCAATGACCGCTATCAGGGAATTCCTATAGGTGGCTACACTGCTCTTGTAGACAAGATCCTTGAGGGAATCGAGGTCAAGACGGATACTGACTATTACACCTACATGAATCTTGAGAACGGACTTCCGGTCAAGCCTTTTGCTTCTAAGGATGGAGATACTTTTGATAAGATCCTTTTCACCGGAATGATAGATGAGTTCTTTGGATACAAGCTCGGAACACTTGAGTACAGATCCCTTAGATTTGAAACAGAGGATCTTCCCGATGCCGATAACTATCAGGGCAATGCTGTTGTCAATTACACCGAGAGGGAAGTGCCCTTCACCAGGATAATCGAGCACAAGCACTTTGAATACGGAACAGGAAAGGGTACCATAATCACCAGAGAATATCCTGCTGACTGGAAGCATGGCGATGAGCCATATTACCCTATGAATGATTCAAGGAACAATGAACTTTATGCACAGTACAGGAAACTTGCCGATGACTTTAGCGATGTTTATTTCGGCGGAAGACTTGGACAGTACAAGTACTATAATATGGACCAGATAATCCGTGAAGCTCTGGATATGAGCAGATCGGTCTGAGCGGACAAAACAAGCCCCCGGGCATATGATACCCGGGGGCTTGTTGCTGCCACAGCGTTCACGGCAGCTATATTATTTCAAGTCTTCTCCTCTGCAGCGGAGAGACTTAAGCGCTGCACTCAGCGCTTAACAATAATTGTTGAACATCATACCGGAATACTCACTGGTGATATATGGCGATGAGTAATCGCGGTTGTCGGGATTTCTGTAGTTTACTACAGGGCGATCCACGTACTTCATAGGGTCTACCGATATGTCTTTTGTCTTATCGATAAGTGCATCGGCGAACTTATTGATGGGCTCAAGCGACTCCATATTGCTGGTTCCGGATACGGCCTGTTTGAGCATCTCTTCATCTATCGAGAGCGAGCCGTTTCCTTCAAGCTTAACTCCTATGTCTTCGGTGTTGCTAAGGTGCTGCTGGGCTATACCGATGATCTCGGACCGGAGCTTTGAACCCTTGAATTTGTTGTCCGATATTCCCGAAGCTTCTTCTATGAAGCTGTTGTAGTTATCTACCAGCGATACAACGTGTTGCATCAATGCTTCGTTGTCTTTCTTGATACCGACGTGGATGGGCGAGCCCCTCTCAGTCAGACCATGAAGCGTTATATCAAATTTGCCGCCAACGGTGAAGTGGTTGGATACTGATACTTTTTCTTCTCCGTTAAGTGTAAAGTGTGCGTTTTTAGCAGGTTCGGCTACCTTGTCGAGTCCCAGATAATCGACGGATCCCTTCGCCAGACCACTTTCCGATTCATAGATTTCGAACTGGCTCATCTGTCCGGGTTTTAGTCCGGTGTGATTGGACTGGATCTCCAGTGCCGATCGGCCGCCATCCTCAATGATGCCTGCGGTAAGACCGATATTGGCTTTGTTTATCAGGGTTTCCAGCTTCTTTTGGACATCTATATTGGTGTCTGCAGCATAAATACTGAATTGGAATTCAAATTCCTGTCCGCTTATCCTGACATCAAATGCATAATTATCCGGCGGAAGACCGGTGGAATCTTTGGGTATCAGGTGTCCTCTGTTCACCTGACTGGTGGCCATCTGCGTGGCTTCAATATCAAAGCTGATGGCGTCAATGTCCTGCTCGGGAGTCTTGCCGATATAGTTTGCAGATACCTTATCCTCGTCGGTTGTGTAAGCGGAAGAGTGATTGAGAGAAGACTTATCCTCATGATCACTAAGCTTCTTGATACTGGCCTGAAGCTGCCTTGCTTTTTCTTTTATTCCAATCGCATCGTTTCTCGATACGTCATCATCTGTAAGTAAATAAAGAGGGGATTTTTTGTTTATTTTTGCAATTGACTTATACACATCCCTAAGCTCATCCTTACGATGCGCGTCGGCCTGTGTAACATCTTTGGACACGTAGTCCTGTATGAAATGGTTATAAGCACCATTTAAAGAAATGCCTGCCATAATGCCCCTCCTTTCTTCCTTGATAACGTACGAGTCCTTCACTCTACCATTCCTTTGGTATCAGTCGCACGAGGGCATATTTAGCCACGTTTAGTTACTCTTATAATACTAAATACAAGTCAAATGTCAACATAAATAAACGGTATTTTATGCGATTTTATATAAAATTAATAATTAATTGCGCTCATGCGCATTCATATATTATTATGAGATAAGTGAATTTTTGTTCTAATGGAGTGTGTTCATGTTTTGGATCGTGATTGTTGCGCTGCTCCTTGTTTCGGCAAGGATAGCGAGAGTATATAAAGAAAACATCCTTGATTCGGTGTGCGTTTCTTTTGCGGGTCTTCTGATGATCATGTATGTACTGGCCTTTTTCAGGGGACTGAAAGCTCTTATGATCATCTCTGTCATTGCTGCAGGTTATGTGCTTGTCAGGATGGTTTTGGATGCTGGAAGAGGCAATAGCTCTTTTGCAAAAGAGCTATTACAGTACGGAAGGCTGCTGGCAGATCCGGGGCTTATCTGCACTGTTATCTGTACTGCCTTTGTCGGAGTGATGACAAGGCAGCAGATATTTACCTGGTGGGACGATATCAACTTCTGGTCATCGGATGCCAGGCAGATGTTTTTTCTTAACGGCTTTCCCGGCAAATACGGAAATGTTTCGCCGGAGTTTGGTGATTATCCGCCCGTTACGTCACTGGCCAAGTGGCTGTTTCTTCAGCTTGGGGGAAAAGAGTATACGGAGAGCCTTCAGTTTCTTGGATACTTTGTGCTTTGTCTGATATTTCTTTTGCCTATGCTCGCAAGAATTCAGGCGGCTGTAGAATCTTTAAATATAAAGAAGCCTTACAAGGCGATGTTCAAAGTGCTCGCTTTTATCTGCACTGCCTTATTTCCCGGAGTGTTCAACGGTATAATCTACTACGGAACGCCTGCGGACGTGGCGATGGCCATTGTTTACGGAGCGCTGCTGCTTGCTATATATGATCAGTACGGACATGGAAAGTTCTTTTACTATGCGCGGATAGGGCTGTATACGGCAGTTCTTTTTCTGACCAAATCCGTCGGATTTGAATGGGCGTTATTTGCCCTGATCTTCTATATACTTATGGCAAACAGAGAAAAGCTCATGTGGCTTTCGGTTCTTTTTGCCGGTGCATCCTACGGAAGCTGGCTTTTGTTCTGTTTTATAAACAGAAGGGTTGCCAAGCTCACAGGAGCGGGGATCAGGATGGCTACGTCGGGAACTTACTCGGCTCCGGACAATACCTTTGATAAGATGAGATATTTTGCAGAGGGATTCATGTTCCAGCCGATGCATTCGGATTATAATGCCACTGTGGATCTGTCGACGGGGGCAGTTGTGCTTATTATCTTTGCGCTGATAATCGGGATGTATGCTTTTAATATTCTTGGAAAGAGTGAAGTTAAGAAGATAGCTCTTTTTACATTGATAACCGGAATCCTTGCTTACGGAATAGTGTTCATGGCTCACATTTCCCTCTTTCAGACGGAGGACCAGTATCTGGATGCCTACGCCATGGGAATATCGATAGCAAGATACTGTGCGCCGTTTACTCTGGGCAGTGTCTATTACCTGGTAGGAATCGGTTTTAACAGGCTGAGGGCCAAGAGCGGGAACAGACACCTTGCGGTGTTTGGAGCTGTTTGCGTGATATTTGTGCTGCTGTGCGCGGATTACAGCGGACTAAACAAGTATCTTTTCGGATATCGGGATCAGCTTTCCGATAATTTAGCAGCTTTGGAAGATATGGTCGGAGAGGACGGAAAAGTGCTGGTTCAGGCTGTATCAGATAAGGAATACTGGGGCAAGCGCGTTCTGGTTTTGAGAGACGGACACGAATACTATTGGGTTCACAATACTTATATAAGTAAAGAGGCATCTCCCGTGGCACTGGTTTACGATACTTTTCTTACGGAAGAGGATACGGCAGAGACCATGAGAAAGAAGATGCTTGACAGTCATGCTTCTTACTTTTATGTTGAGGATAAAGACAACGTGTCTTTTGAGCTGTTTTCTGATTTGGTTCCCGGAGGTGTTTTTGAACCGGGAGTAGTCTATAAGATCGAAGGAGCAGGTAATTGATGGGAAAACAGATACCCATTGTTATTCCGGCCTATGAACCGGATGATAAACTTATAAAACTGATGGACAGCCTTGTGGCTGCCGGCCTTTCTCCTGTTGTGGTAGTTAACGACGGGTCGGACAAAGAGACCTACGGCAGGATATTTGATGAAGTTAAGAATAGAGGGGCGATTGTTCTTGAACATGAAGTCAATAGGGGAAAGGGCAGAGCGCTTAAGACTGCCTTTGAATACTGTCTGGCTGAGTTTGAGGATATGACAGGCGTTATCACAGCGGACTCCGACGGACAGCACACGGCTCCGGATATAAAGAAATGTATGAATGCGCTTATAGAGGAGCCAAAGAGTCTGGTGCTTGGTGTAAGAAACTTTGAACAGTCCGGGATTCCTGCCAGATCGGTTTTTGGAAACAAGACAACAAGCAGAGTCATGAAGCTTCTTGTCGGAATGGACATCAGCGATACGCAGACAGGGCTCAGGGGAATATCTTCGGAGTTTATGAGATATCTTTTGACAGAAAAAGGTGACAGATTTGAGTTTGAGACAAATATGCTCCTGGCGACCAAAAATCTAGGCATAAAAATTGTTGAGGTGCCTATAAGCACTATATATTTGGAAGAAAACAAATCGAGTCATTTTAATCCGATAGTAGATTCTGTCAGGATTTATGCGATATTTGTAAAGTTTCTGTTCTCGTCACTCTCATCGAGTGTTGTAGATATTGCACTGTTTACAATATTTTGTGGAATGCTGCGAGGCAGGTCACTTGCTTTTGACTATATTATGCTAGCCACCATTATGGCCAGAGTTATTTCTGCTGTCTATAATTTCTTTATTAACTATAAGGTGGTTTTTAAGAGCAGAAGCAATGGCTTGTGGGCAGCTGTAAAGTATGCCATCCTGGCAGTGTGCATAATGTTCCTGAGTGGAGCGCTGGTAAGTTTCTTCCATGGACTTATTCCCACATCGCCGGAATTTGTTGTCAAGATTCCTGTGGACTGCGTTCTGTTTTTGGTGAGCTTTTTATGCCAGAGAGAAATAGTGTATAAATGACAATAAAAATGTGTTGACGCGGAGAAATGTCTATGTTATATTAGACAAGCGACAAGAGATTTATGTCTTTTTTTTATGCGCAAAATTAGACAATTTATAAACGCGCGGAGGTGGAATAATGCGTACAAGAATCACATTAGCATGCGCAGATTGGAAGAATAGTATCTTCGACACAACTAAGGA
>ODAI010343066.1_pt1 | contig 11965 bp, 9 predicted proteins | sample 1539321 | NCBI WGS metagenome assembly ODAI01 (sample SAMN02144231, study PRJEB22623) | gut metagenome | biome: sheep rumen | host: Ovis aries | place: New Zealand
AGACAGCTATATGATGTAAAGGCCAAAAGTTGGTAAAAGGAGACGCAGAGCCATCGCAAACCTTTTGAGCACAACATCATTTATATATTACCACATGTGAAAGGGGATTGCAGAGAGGAGTATCCGCGGACCGGGCGGGAACCGGGGTTCCATGGGCCCCGGAGGCCTGCAGGATTTTCTGAAAAATGTTCTGCAGTAACGATAATAAAGAAACTGACAGTGGAAAGAGAACTTTTATAAAAGAAAATATTCCCGCCCAGAGAGATACAGATATGCAGTCGGTTACTGCGCAATGAACTGCAAAAAAGAAAAAGCTCCCTTCCGGAGCCTGCAGGAAATGCTCAAAACTGGAAGTGTTTCCTGCAATACCGGAAAGGGGCTTTTTAAATTCCATATAGTCTTCATCCTCCGGCAGGCAGTGTTCCGGAAGTCTTCATCAGCTGACCGGGCTGCCTTTGCAGTTTCCTGGGCTGCCTTTGCATTTACCGGGAGTGTATGTGTATTTGCCGGGGCTGTTATTCCTCCGGAAGGTATTCCGCGCAAAGACGGCGTATCTCGGTGCGCATCTGGTCTACGACGCTTTCAGGCCCGGTGATGCGGACATTGCTTCCGACAGCCATGATCCAGCCGAGGAACTGATTGCTGACGGCGACATTCACGGAGGTCCGGAAATGATCGTCATCGACCGGCATGATGGGAATATCTTTGCCGAAGCGGTCGATCAGTACGCCGACCATATCGTTATGGGCCTCCATGGTGACACGGACCTCTTCACCGCCGTACATGCCGAACAGACTCCTGGTGTAGCGGGGCAGGTCAAATGCCTGAAATTCCGCCCTGCCAAGGCGGCGGTCCCGTGTGAGGGAGATCTTCAGCATTTTGTCGACACGATAGTGCTTGATCTTGGACTCTTCCGCGTCGAAGCCGATGAGATAGTAGTTCTCATCATCCCACATCAGGCCCCAGGGACTGACCTCATACCAACCTCCGTTTTTACGCAGTTCCATCTCTTTTTTGACATTCCAGCGGTAGTACTGAAAGCGGATCCGCCGGTCTCTGCTGATGGCATCATGAAGCTTGTCTACATTATAGTAGATGCTTTCATTCATGGTCTTGATCCGACCGGTGATGGAGACCTGTCTCTGCAGCTTGGTCGCCTGATATTTGCTGACAAGGGACTCGAGTTTTTTGATCAGAGCCTTTGACTTCCGGTCGGTAATAAATTTGGCGGACTGCACAGAGTCCACCAGAAGCTTCAGTTCCGGCAGTTCAAATTCCCGCTCGCCCAGATAGTAATAGTAGTTGCGGCCGTCTGCCTGACCGATGATATCCAGTCCGAAGTGCCGCAGCTCCTCAAAATCAAGATAGAGGGTCTTGCGGTCTGCCTTGATGCCGGCGTTTGACAGAAGACTGATGATCTCCTGCATGGTGAGCATATGTTCTTCATCGGTTTCCCGACTGAAAATCTGCATCAGATAGAGGAGTTTCAGTTTCTGGTTGCTTGTTTTTGCCATAGTATGCCTTTCCCAGGATGAAAAGAGTGAAAAATATTGCCGATGCAATATTTTTCACTCCAGAGGTTTGTGCCGCGGGACGGCCCAAACCTCCGCTGCTCGCATCGGAGAAACCCGTCCCGGGCTTTCTCCTCGCGGTGCCGCTCTGGCGAGCGGCATGGTCGAAAGAGATGTCGTCAGACTCAATCCTTGCTCGGGAATGCCTGTTTATTCATATACGATCACTGCGATCAGTTCAACGATTTCGTCTGTACGGTTTGCAATGCTGTGACCTGTGTTGGGAGGACAGATTGTGACATCACCGGCAGTAACGGTTTTGATGGTGCCGTTGTCGCTGTACTCCGCTGTGCCCTTGAGGATATAGAAGAGCTCCGCATCACCTTCGTGCACGTGATAGCCGATGCCGCAGCCGGGATTCAGGGTGATTTTGGAGAACAATCTGCCTTTGCCGCAGAGCTCATCGGGGCCGGCAATAAAATGGGTGAGCTGAACGGTTCCGTCACCGTCACGCATGTGTTCACGATACTCAATATTACATTCGCTGCCTTTGCGGATCATAGAATAACCTCCAATCTCTTTTGTGTTTTTTGTTGAAGCAGGAGGACCTGCTGTAAATGCTCTTTTATTATACGATGTTATGCGAAAAAATGGTATCGCATGTGCTTAAGGGGGCGGAACTTTTCATGGAAAAGAGAACATGATACAATAGTCTGCAGTTGTACTTGCGGCCAGGGGCGGATGCCCGAAAACAAGCATGTATGATGAACTGACGCGCCGCTCCGGATACACAGCAGTCAGAGGCCGGCGCAGGTTGAGGATCATAAAGTAAGGATTATAAACAAGGATTACCGGGAGGTTTATTATGAATACAGCTGTTCACACAGATCACGCACCCGCAGCAATCGGACCTTATTCACAGGCAGTAGTGGCAGGGAACACAATTTATGTTTCCGGGCAGATCCCGATCGTGCCGGAAAAGGGAGAACTGATCGAAGGCGGGATTGAGGAGCAGACCAGGCAGAGTCTGACGAATATCACCAATATTCTCGCGGCTGCAGGCTTCGAAATGAAGAATGTTGTCAAGACGACAGTGCTTCTGGCGGATATTGCGGATTTTACCGCAATGAACAATGTGTATGCGGAGTTTTTTGAAGAGCCTTATCCCGCACGCGCTGCCTTCCAGGCGGCAGCGATCCCGAAGGGGGCAAAGGTTGAGATCGAATGCATCGCGGTAAAGTGAGAGGAGCACCAGGCAGTATTACATGACATGAGAAGGACAGTACACAGCTTTAGAGATATCGGCAAAGACACGTATTGGCAGAAGAAAGGACAGTAAAATGGATTTTACCCCGAGAACACAGCAGATCCTGGAAATACTGCTGGGCGGAAAGGGTCCTGTTTCCAAGCAGGAGATTGCCGATCACCTGGGAGTCAGTAAAAGGACGATCCAGAGGGAATTCGGCTTTCTGGAGAATGATATTAAAAAATACGGTCTGGGCCTGGTGAACCGGAAGGGCAAGGGTATTGTTATCTCCGGTGAGCTGCAGAATATCGAGAAACTCCGCCGCGAGATCGAACAGAACAGCGGTGCGGAGGCGGCTACCCGGGATGAAAGGCGCAGGCACCTTCTCTTTGAACTGCTTCGGGACCGCGAACCCAGAAAACTGTTCTATTACAGCGAGATGCTTGGTGTCAGTGAGACCACTGTCGCAAGTGACATGGAAGCCCTTGGTGAATGGTTCTCCAGAAATAATCTGGAGGTCATCCGCAGGCCCGGATACGGTGTGGTTCTTGGAGGAACAGAGGGCGATTACCGTGAGGCGATGCGCCGTTTCATCCATGAAAGTGAATGGCAGAAATCCGAAAAGAGGTTCACCGGCGGAAGCAGGAGAAGCCGGAACGCGGAAGAGGCTGTCACGGACATTCTCCTGAATGCAGCGGACAGCGGAATCTATTCCCTTTTAAATAATGACATTCTGACGCGGGTTTACAACGTATTATCCAATATGGATGAGCCTATGCTGAATCAGCTGGCAGACAATGCCATGACGGGGCTGGCCATCCACATTGCCATTGCGATCGACCGTGTTCAGAAGGGTGCAGTCCTGGAGGCAAATGAAAAAGGACTGGAGGATCTTGCTTCATGGGAAGGATATGATCTGGCGGTAAAGATCCTGAGGGAGATGGAAGCGGAGTTTGAGATCACGATTCCCGGTGTAGAGCTTTCCTATATTCTCCTTCATCTTCGGGGATCCAAGATCGCCTATTCCGGAACGGCGGGGGATAAAAAGTCCGGCGATGATGTCATTATGCGTCAAATGCGCGGAATCGATGAAGAAAAGCTTCTGGATATGATCGATGAGATGATCGAGATCTTCAATCCGTCGATTTCCTATGAACTAAAGTGCGACGAAGATTTTGTCCGGGGACTTTTGGTCCATCTGCGCCCGGTCATCGTGCGTCTTCTGAACCACATGAATATTTTCAACCCGATTCTTAAAGATATCCGGGAGGAGTATCCGGATGTATTCCAGCGCTGCGCACAAGCTTCCAAGGTCATTGAACGGGAGACGCACGAGCAGGTCCGCGAGGAGGAGATCGGCTTTCTGGCCATGCATTTCGGCGCGGCGGAGGAGAGGATCCTGGAGCGGCAGAAGGCTGCAAGGCGGGTCGTGATCGGAGTGATCTGTGCCAGCGGTTTTGGTGTAGCCAGACTGATGCTGACAAAGCTCAGCAACCATCTGGGTGATAGAGCAACCTTCCGTGCTTACGGAAAGGATGAGATCACACCCGGCGTCATAGAGGACACAGATTTCTTTGTTTCCACACTGAACCTGGACTCTCTGGGCATTGACTGTGTGCGTGTCAGCCCGCTGATCACTGCCAGCGACCTCTCACAGATAGAGTACCGCATTAAAGGATACGGACAGGTGCGCCGCCGCAGACAGGATACAGATTTTGTCCGTCAGATGGATGAAGTCGGTGTGATCGCAGGGGACTTATCCTCCCTGATCCGCAAATACCGTCATTACGAAATTTCGCCAAACGTCAATTTCCGTGAACTGCTTCGGGTGCTGTCCATGCAGCTGACAGACAGCCTGGCGGCTGCGGCAAAGGTCATCTCGGCCGTCACAGAGAGAGAGCGCCTCAATTCACAGATTTTCCCGGAAATGGGCTTTTGTCTGCTGCACTGCAGGACGGACGCAGTGAGAGAGACCGTGTTTATAAGCTGCTCGCCCCGGGGCGATGATCATTTTAAGGATCCGTATCTGAAGGGAATCCGGGCCGCCGTTATGATGCTTATGCCGATCGATGATCACCGGCGGATCCATGCGGATGTCCTGGGCCGCATCAGCAGTGCTTTTATCAAAAACGAGGTTTTCCTGAAGGCAGTGCAGGATGGAAGTGAGGATAATGTCCGCACTGAGCTCACTCATGAACTTCGCACTTTCTTCTCGGAATATGTCGAAAAACTGTAAACTGCAATGATCAAAAAGAACGCCGCCCGTACCGAAAGCAATATTTCCGGTACGGGCGGCGATATGTTCTTTATGAAAGAGACTTATTTTTCCTGCTCTTTGCAGGCTTTTTTGAGAGACTCGACTACAATGCGCAGAGCTTTAATCCGGGCATATTTTTTGTCGTTGGACTCAAGGATGTACCAGGGAGCGAAGGTGGTATTGGTCTTCTGGAGCATCTCGTTGACCGCCTCCTCGTACTGGTCCCACTTTTCACGATTGCGCCAGTCTTCATCGGTGATCTTCCACTGCTTTTCCGGTGTGTTCTGGCGGTCGGTAAATCGTTCAAGCTGTGTCTGGTTGTCAATCTGTACCCAGAACTTGATGACGACGGCTCCCCACTCGGCGAGCTCTTTTTCGAATTCATTTATTTCATTATAAGCACGCTGCCAGTCGTTTTCGGAGCAGAAGCCCTCGAGACGTTCTACCATGACGCGGCCGTACCAGGTCCGGTCAAAAATCGCGATATGGCCGTCTTTGGGAAGACGGGTCCAGAAGCGCCACAGGAAATGTCTTGCTTTTTCATGAGGCTCGGGACTTGCGATCGGAAGGACCTGATATCCTCTGGGATCAAGTGCCGCGGTGATTCGCTTGATATTGCCGCCCTTGCCTGCTGCGTCCCATCCTTCATAAGCAATGACGACCGGGATTTTCCGGCGGTAGAGTTCATAGTGCAGTTTACGCAGTTCTCCCTGCAGGCTGTCCAGCTCTTTTTTGTATTCCTCATCGGATAATGTCTTGTCCGCCAGTGAAATCTCAGACAGGAGCGGTGTGTGGTTGAGCGGGAAGGGGTTTTGCAGGATAGGCGCTGCGAGCGCATGGTTCTTCAGAGCAGTGTCAATACCCTGATTCAGGAAACGAAGTACCTGCAGTTCCGCCCACTTTTTGTCTTTGGCATCAATAATATACCAGGGCGCAGCCGAGCGGTTGGTATCTTCCAGATATTTATCATAGACTTCCAGATATTCATCATAATGCTTGTTTTCATACAGGTCGTCTTCGCTTACACGCCAGCGGGTATTTTTGCTTTCCAGCAGTTCACGAAGGCGTTTTTTCTGCTCCTTTTTGCCGAGCTGGAAGAAAAATTTCATGACCAGATAACCATTATCGGTCAGTGATCGTTCGGTGGTATTGATACTCTTTACCCGGCGGGCATACGTGGCATCGTCGATCTCGCCGCGCATCTTTTGTGTGATGACCTCCTCCATCCAGAAATCATCGAAGAAGGTGAATTTTCCTGCCTCGGGGATTTCCTTCATATAGCGGTAGAGGAAGGGATAGCGCATTTCTTCTGCCGTTGGTTCTGCCATTGTTTTGACAACAAAGAAACGGGGATCGATACTGCGGATGACTCGTCCGATCACACTTCCTTTTCCGGCGGCACCCCATCCTTCAAAGATGACCATGACGGGCAGCCTGGCCTCTTTGATCTGTGTCTGATATACCGCAAGTTTTTCCCTTGCCTGTTTCACCTCTTTTGACAGAACATCATCTTCCGGCCGTTTCGCCTTATAGAAATCTTTTAACATGGGACCCCCTTTCTGTTTGATTTATTGCGGCTGTCGGAAATATTATACCATGGATTCTTTAGGGCTGTAAAAAATGTATTTATCAGCTTCTCCTGATATTGAAATCAAGGCGATCATTTGTCTGTAAACAGCGTGAGCAACCAATAATACCTCTGACACAATGTTTTCAGGCAAAGCATTCCTGCACAGGCATATGCATAAATGTCACTGTTTAGAGATGTCACTTTTACCTGTTTTTTTTGGCACGGAACGGCTTTATTTTGATAACGATTTCAAAACACGAATAGGTTAAATTTGATTTATTTGTATTTGATTAACTAAAAAAATATTGTAAATATGCGACTGTTTCTAAATAAATAGATTTTAAATAGGTCAATATTGACATTTTGGACATTGCAATTTATGTGTCCGTAACAGCAAAAGCGTTTGTCACTTTTGAAGGTGACAAAGTCGATTTTGTATTCGTTGCATATTGATATTGCGTGGACATATAATGGACTCATCGAAGGAATTGAGCAGGCGGTTCAATAACAGCTGCTCATTCCGAAACACACATTTGTTATACATAAAGGAGGTAATGATGAAAGAGAAGGTTCAATCCTTTGGACGGTTCCTCAGCGGTATGGTCATGCCCAACATCGGCGCATTCATCGCCTGGGGTCTCATCACGGCACTTTTTATCGAAGCGGGCTGGGTCCCGAATGCACAGCTTGCAACTATGGTCAGCCCCATGCTGTCCTATGTACTCCCGATTCTGATCGCTTATACAGGCGGTAGAATGGTCGGCGGCGCAAGAGGCGCGGTCATGGGCGCGATCGCCTGTGTCGGTGTTGTCTGCGGTGCTCCCGATTATCCCATGCTGATGGGCGCTATGCTGATCGGCCCTCTGGGTGGTCTGGTGATCAAGAAGTTCGACCAGGCAGTCGAAGGCAAGATTCCCGCCGGTTTCGAGATGCTGGTCAACAACTTCTCCGTCGGTATCCTGGGTATGCTCCTTGCGATCATCGGCTTCTACCTGATCGGACCTATCATGGCAGGTGTTCTGGTCTTCCTGCAGGGCGGCGTTGACATCCTGGTCAACATGGGACTTCTTCCCCTGGTTTCCGTTTTCGTCGAGCCCGCGAAGGTCCTCTTCCTCAACAACGCGATCAACCATGGTATCTTCACTCCCCTCGGCGCACAGCAGGCTGAGACAATGGGCAAGTCCATCTTCTACATGATCGAGACAAACCCCGGCGCAGGCGCAGGCGTCCTGCTCGCTTACTGGATGTTCGCAAAGGATAAGGCGACAAAAGACTCCGCTCCCGGCGCTCTGATCGTCCACATCCTCGGCGGTATCCACGAGATTTACTTCCCTTACGTTCTAATGAACCCCCTGCTCCTCCTTGCCACCATCGGCGGCTCTGTAGCAGCAATGTTCTTCAACACCATCTTTAATGTCGGCCTTGTCAGCCCTGCATCTCCCGGTTCTATCTTGGCTATGCTGGCAGTTGCTCCCAAGGGCGGTCAGATCATGGTCATCATCAGCTTCCTGATTGCAGCCGCTGTGTCCTTCCTGATCGCTTCCCCGATCGTCAAGATGTCCAACGGCGGCGCAAGCCTCGAGGACGCACAGAATCAGATGTCCGATATGAAGGCAGCTTCCAAGGGTCAGGGCGGCGCTTATGCAGCTACCGCTGACGGCGGCCAGGTTGACCTCAGAACTCTTGACAAGATCGTCTTCGCATGCGACGCTGGCATGGGCTCCTCTGCTATGGGCGCTGCAGTCCTGCAGAAGAAACTCGAAGCTGCAGGCTTTGGCAACATCAAGGTCCAGCACTTCTCCGTATCCGAAGTTCCCGCAGGCATCAAGTTTGTCGTCTGCCACCAGGATCTGGTTGAGCGCGCCAGAAAGTCCGCTCCTTCCGCAAGGATCGTCACTATCAGCAACTTCATGAATGCTCCTCAGTACGATCAGATCGTCCAGGAGATCCTGGATGCCAGGTCCAACAAGAACGCAGCAGACGCCGGCGGCAATGATTTCCACGGCGGTGTCCTGCTTAAGAAAAACATCATCCTCAACAACGCACCTGTTGACAAAGAGACCGCGATCCGTACAATCGGCAAGCTCCTTGTGGACAGCGGCTATGTCACAGAGAAGTACGTCGACGGCATGGTTGCCAAGGAAGACGTCTTCAACACTGCGATCGGCAACAACCTGGCGATCCCTCACGGTATTGAGAGCGTCATCGGCGAGATTAAGAACTCCGGTCTTGCGATCATGACTTATCCGGATGGAATCGATTGGGGCGATGGCGAGATCGTCAAACTGGTTATCGCAGTTGCATCCGCCGGTGACGACCATGTTGAGACCCTGGGCAAAATAGCGACAACCTGCGAGTCCGAGGAAGCGGTCGAAGAGATCCTCCACAAGAGCGTGGATGAGATCTACGAATTGTTTAAGTAAGTGATCTCGTGAGAAACCATTTTTCTGTTCCTGATTCTTCTTGCCGGTCCGGGCGGCCCTGCATACGGCCGCACCGGGCTGTGGGGGACAGCGCCGGAGAGAGATGACAAGTGCTTCAAAGTGAAAAGGAGATTGTTGATATGAAAACGAAAGCTGTAAGACTACACGCTGCAAAAGACCTTCGCCTCGATGAATTCGAGCTTCCGGAGATCAAGGACGATGAGATACTGGTGCGCGTTGTAACGGATTCGATCTGCATGTCCACCTATAAGTGCGCGATCTTGGGAACAGAACACAAACGCGTACATGAAGATGTGGCTGAGCATCCCGCGATCATGGGACATGAATTTGCCGGCGATATCGTCAAAGTCGGTAAGAAGTATGAGGGCATCTATGAGCCCGGCATGAAGTTCACGGAACAGCCTGCGCTCAACTACAAGGGTACCATGTGGAGCCCCGGATATTCCTATGAGTTCTGTGGCGGCGACGCGACATACTGCATTCTTCCGGCAGAGATCATGGAGTGCGGATGCCTCCTTCCTTATCATGGCAAGGCGTATTATGAGGCATCCCTGGCGGAGCCCATGAGCTGTTCGATCGGCGCTTTCCACGCGGCCTATCACACCAGGATGGGCGTGTACCAGCATGAAATGGGGATCAAAGAGGGCGGCAAGCTCGCGATCATGGCAGGCGCAGGCCCCATGGGACTCGGTGCGCTGACTTACGCGCTCCACTGCGACAGAAGACCCGGCATGGTCGTCGTGACCGATATCAATGAGGAACGCCTGGCCCGCGCCGAAGAATTGTTCCCGCCTGCGCAGATCAAGGATGAAGAAGGAATCGATCTGTATTTTGTCAATACAGCAGGGATGGATGATGCGGTTGCGGAACTTCGTGCGCTCAGCGGCGGAACAGGCTATGACGACGTGCTTTGCTACGCGCCGGTGCCGGCTGTCATCGAGCAGTCCAGCGGGATCCTTGGGCGCGATGGCTGCCTGAACTTCTTCGCCGGCCCGACGGATCCGAAATTCTCCGCGAAGATAAACTTCTACGAAGTCCATTACGGATCCACCCATGTCATGGGTACGACCGGCGGCAACACTGACGATATGATCGAGTCACTGCGCCTTACAGCGGAGGGACGGATCGATCCGGCCGTCATGGTCACACATATCGGCGGCCTGGATGCTGCGGCGGAAACGACTCTGAACCTGCCGGGGATCCCTGGCGGAAAGAAGCTGATCTACACGCACATCACGATGCCTCTCATCGCGCTGGATGAGCTCCGCACGAGAGAAGCGGAAGATCCCAGGTACGGGAAGCTCGCCGATATCGTGGAAGGCAACAGGGGTCTGTGGTGCCCGGAGGCGGAGGAGTATCTGCTCGCGAATTTTACAGAGTGATATGGTGATATGACTTGGATCGCGACGCGGGGGGAAGTGCCACGGCTTTCAGCTTGAGACTCGGCAGCCGCGAGCTGATCGATTCGCTGCTGGCGGCGCTGTAAGCGGGCGATACCATAGCAGCAGGTTTTATAACGGCAGGTGCCTGTAAGGAACCTGGCAATAAAAAGGAGGCATTTCCCCTCGGGGAGATGCCTCCTGTATCATTATCAGGTATGAAATAATCATGCGGCACGGTGTGCCGCTAGTTCTCAGGCAGCCGTGAGCAGCCCGGAACATTTATGAAGAGACCGATCAGGCCTTGCCGGCGCTGCCGAAAACTTCGATTTTGTATTTGACCATGTCGACAATACCCTGGGCGCCGGGAGCGAGGAGCTTGCGGGGATCGAAGCCCTTGCCTGCCTGATCCTTGCCGGCCTCGATGTAGGCTCTGGTTGCCTTCGCAAAAGCGATCTGGCACTCAGTGTTGACATTGATCTTGGAGACGCCGCGCTTAATGGCATCCTGAACCATAGCATCCGGAATTCCGGAACCGCCGTGGAGAACCAGAGGCATGGTGCCGACTTTGTCCTTGATCGCATCAAGAACGTCAAAGCGGAGTCCCGGCCATCCTTCCGGATATACGCCGTGGATGTTGCCGATGCCTGCTGCCAGCATGGTGATGCCAAGGTCAGCAATCTTCTTGCACTCATCGGGATCTGCGCACTCGCCCATACCTACGACACCATCTTCCTCGCCGCCGATCGCGCCGACTTCCGCCTCGATGGACATGCCCTTCTCATTGCAGATGGCAACGAGCTCTTTGGTCTTGGCAACGTTCTCTTCGAAGGGAAGAGCGGAGCCGTCAAACATGATGCTGGAGAATCCTGCGTCGATGCAGGCCTTGCAGCCGTCGTATGTGCCGTGGTCGAGATGAAGAGCTACCGGAACAGTGATCTTCTGATACTCGATGACATTCCTGACCATGTCAGCAACATTCTTGAAGCCGGCCATATACTTGCCTGCGCCCTCGGAAACCTGGACGATGACGGGAGCCTGAGACTCCTGAGCGGCCTGCAGAACTGCCTTTGTCCACTCAAGGTTGTTGAGGTTGAAAGCACCGATTGCATAGTGACCGGCATAAGCGGCCTGGACCATTTCTTTTGCAGAAACTAACATTTGAAATCCTCCTTCGTAAAATGAGTTCTGATATTATGTGATTTCGGACCTGAAAGAAGCGTTCTGCGCATGTTCAGGCCGTCACTTTTCTTATTATATATGTAATTATTAAAAATGAAAAGCCGATAATAGCGTTTTTTTGCGAATGCTTTTTGGGGATGTTTTTTGACTTTTTCCGGATATTGATCTGTTTGTATATTGCGGGGGGGGTTCGGTGCGCAGGCGCATTGGAATCGCCGCACGCAGCATTACATGTACATGACCTCGAGAGGGCGTGTACAGATAACACGATTGAGATATGACTCAGATATGTGGCGTATATGTCCCGGGGATTGTTAAAACAGGTATTGCAATTCTTGTTTTCAAATAGTATACTTGCTGAAATCTACCAAAATGA
>ODAI011284531.1_pt1 | contig 11965 bp, 11 predicted proteins | sample 1539321 | NCBI WGS metagenome assembly ODAI01 (sample SAMN02144231, study PRJEB22623) | gut metagenome | biome: sheep rumen | host: Ovis aries | place: New Zealand
TTCCCATATATCTTCATGGCGTAAATCATGTTTTCCCACGCAATACCTTATGTACGTATCCAGGGAAAGTGACGCTTGAAATAGGTGATAGGATAAAATATGGTGACAAAGATTATTATGGGCATGATTATAAAGAGTGTACACGCTTGATGCGGAATTTATATAATAAGAAATTTCAATTGATGAAAAAGCAGTATGAAACGATAGAATACTACGTCCCATTTGTGCTTGATCGATATAGGTATAGGGGAACAGAGATATTTCGCAGTGTCAAGCGAAATCTGAAAAACTATAAACGTCAGGCCGAAAAGTATAACTCCATTGACTCTTCATTCATCATTGTCCATAATAGCGGATGGGGAGAGTTGAGCCTGCTCCTGGCGCTGACAAAGCCCGATGCAACCATCATCTCGGTAGAGAAAGACGAAGAAAAGTTGCTCGTTTCAGGCATTGCAGCAGAGAATGTTGTCAATAACATAACTTATATGACAGAACTTAAAGAGAATGATGAATCAAAAAGTCCGTATATTATTAATTTGTAATTGATATGAAAGAAAAGATAAAGAAAATGTTGGAAGACGCCCTTCCTTTAGTTGATTTTGATTCTGATTTTTTATTCAGTGAATTAGATTCTTTAGGCGTCACTACGATACTGATGATGCTTTCAGACGAGTTCAACATCAAGTTAGAAGCTACTGATGCCACACCAAAGAATCTGAAGACGCTTGATAGTATTGTAGCTATGGTGGAAAAAAAGATAGAAGAGAAATCAATATGATTTTAGAGGACTATATAGAACAGCACGCACGTTTACACCCCCATAAAACTGCAATCGTCTGCGGAGAAGAAAAATACTCGTATGCTGAATTGTGGGACAGAGTGTCTCAGCGAATGGAGGAATTGAAGCATATTGATCGTGGACAGATATGTTGTCTTCGAGCTGTTACCTCCATTGATTTCCTTGTCTCTTATTTTGCACTACATCAAGTAGGGGGTGTTGCTGTACCATTGGAGAAGAGCCTGCCTGATGAAGCATACAAGACAATATCTGAAAAATTGTGCTCGTATAAAGTACCTGAAGGGACTGCGGATATATTATATACTACAGGTACTACGGGGAGCTCAAAAGGAGTTATGATCAGTCATCATACTATTTTGGCAGATGCGGAGAATTTGATTGACGGACAGGGCTTCTCTCACGACTTGGCTTTTGTGGTCAATGGACCGTTAAACCATATAGGCAGCCTCTCCAAAATTTATCCAGTCATCATGCTTGGGGGTACTATCATACTCGTTGATGGTCTAAAAGACATTAATAAATTCTTCGAGGCATTTAATTTTCCTGCTGCCAAAATGGCAACATTTCTCGTACCTGCAAGTATCCGTATGCTGATACAGCTCAGTTCTGAGAAGTTAAAAGCATTGGCAGATAAGATGGAGTTTATTGAGACGGGTGCGGCAGCCATATCGCATTCTGACATGCAGGAACTATGCCGACTTCTGCCTCATACTCGACTCTATAATACTTATGCCTCAACAGAGACAGGTATTATTTGTACATATAACTATAATGATGGAAGATGTATCGCTGGGTGTTTGGGAAAACCGATGAAGCACTCTCGTATAACAATATCCGATAAGGGCTTAATTATTTGTTATGGCGAGACACTCATGTCAGGCTATATTGGCGATCCAGAGATGACGGCCACTATTCTAAGAGATGGAGCTGTTTTTACGTCTGACGTGGGTAGAATAGATGAGAACGGTATGTTACATTTGATGGGTCGTGAGGGCGATGTCATAAATGTTGGAGGGTTTAAGGTGGCTCCAACAGAAGTGGAAGATGTGGCCCAGTCTTTTGCCGGTGTCAAAGATTGTGTTTGTATTCCAGTTGACCATAAAATAACAGGGAAAGCATTAAAACTTTTAGTAGTAATGAAGGAAGGCTGTGAATTGAATAGAAAGGCATTAGCTCTACATTTGAAATCAAGGTTGGAATCTTACAAGATACCGCTGTTGTATAGTAAGGCTGATAAAATTGAACGTACCTTTAATGGCAAGATTAATAGAAAATATTATATTAAGTCTGAACATTCTGATAACAATTAACGGATGCTTACTTACTAAGTATCTACAGCCGATATGACAATTTCAAGAATGCTCATGGAATTGCACACTATTTCATAATCCGCTGTAGTGTCACTTTTCGCTCAAAAAGGTCACCTGAAGGTCACTGAAAAGAAAAAGCACTTGCGAGAAACTCGTAAGTGCTTGATTTTTAGAGTGGACCAGCCAGGGCTTGAACCTGGGACCTCCAGATTATGAGTTGCAGAAGAATCCGCATTCTGTGAGGCTTTGTGACGCCCTATGACTGGCACTTTCTTTGTTCTTTAAATTTTTAATAATCAAGATGATAGGCAGAGATTTCTAACTTTTGAAAGTTCTTTGTTCCCTGTTTGTTCCCACACCTATATTTTTACACAATCTATGGTTTTTATGGGCTTTTTTAGGGGTCGTTGTTCCCCCTTTGTTCCCACTTTTGTCACATTTTGCGAAAGAACGCTTTATGCTATACCATATTGCGTTTGCAAAGATAATAATTAAAATTGACACCTTTTTCTGGTTTACATTTTTTAACGTGCATTTAAAGATTGCTTTTGAGATTATAAGTAACTTTGATGTCGAAAAATAGTATTTATTGAGCAAATATGACATCGAAAAATAGAAAAATAGGAAAAGGAACTCTTTTTGAAGAGAGAGTCGGATCATGCACCATTGCCATGTGTCTTGACAAGAGACATCCCGATAGTGCAGACAGTAAATTGTTTCCTCTATGCATCAGGTTTACAATATATGATTCTCGGTATTATTACAGACTGGGCGAGAAATGTACTTACGAAGATTTGGATAAGCTTTCGAGGTCTCAGGGCAACCGCGAAAAACGGACAGGACTTGAAACGACCTTTGAGCGAAAAGTAAGACTTCAGGAAGTCTTTGCGAGTATGGTACACGTTGTAACGACTGTTAGTGAGCGCGGCATACTTACTCTAGATCGAATCAAGGTTGCTTTGACAGGCCGATGCGAAACAGCGTCCTTCCTCTCCGTGTGGGAAGAGATTATCAATGAGAAACGAGCCTTGGGTAAAGCAGGTACCGCTGAAAACTATGGGGATGCCTATAGAAGTTTCAAGCGTATTACCGGCTTCACCTATGCTGATGGTTTTGCTCTGGATTCTGCGGTAATCAATAAATGGATTGACGGTATGACAGAACGTAATATCAAATCCTCGACACAAGGCATTCAGCTTCGAGCTTGCCGAGTCGTAGTGAATCGCTGTATAGGCGAGGGCTACATGATGCCAAAGGCTTATATGTTCGGAAAGACTCGTGACAAGATAAAGATTCCAGCAGGTTCATCACGTAAAGGCTGGTTTCTTTCTGTGGAACAGATGACGGAGCTTTATTTGCATTGGAAGAACCATGATATTGACTTCCCGATTCACAATACCCGTAGAAAGGATAATCCATCGTATGCTATCAAAGACGAAAAATCGCGTACCCAGAGGTATCAGGCATTGGCATTGTTCCTGATGCAATACCTTTGTTGTGGCTGTAATCTGTATGATTTAGCGTTGCTTCGATACAGTAGCTATTATTTTGAAAGCAATGGACGGGCCTTTCGGTTTATCCGGCATAAAACCGAGGACGAAACGGTTGATGGCGAGGGAATGGAGGTAATCGTTCCGATTATCGCGCCATTGCAAGATCTTCTTGACAACTACGCTGCTGAGCCGAAGTTGGATCAATTGGTGTTCCCCTTTATTGCTGAAGTAGCTATTAGTGTTGGTGAAGAAAGGGTTCGTCGTAGAGTGAGCGACGTGAATGGTTATATATCAGACAGAATGAAGAAGGTGTCGGCTGCAATCGGGTGGACGGTATCTCCAACGGGTACTTACGCCCGACACTCGTTTGCAACGAATCTTCATGCGGCTAAGGTTCCAAGAGACTATATTTCAGATGCAATGGGGCATAGTCTTGGCAACAGAGGACAGATAACCATGCGTTACATTTCGCCTTGGACTATCGAGGATAGGATAACCTACAATAATCTGTTGCTTGATCTTGAAAATGAGAAGATTGACGAGCCCAAAGAGAATGCGACAATATTTGAGTCTGGTAAACAAGCTATCTTTGAGAAGATGCACAGTTTCTCCGAGGCAGATTTGAAAGAGGCTTTGATAATGCTCAAAAAGAAAGAGCTGCAGCAACTAGAACAAGAACTTGTAGCTATGTAAGGATAGCAAAATAGTCGATTTTTGGGTTGTTCCTCACATAGTCAAAAGGGTGACAAAATTGGGAAAATGACGTTTTGAGGGCATTTTTGAATGATAGCCCTTATTTAGAATTAACACTTATATGATGACAGAAAAGGATAACAGAATGGCGGCAAATAAGGCCGTAAGGGAATGGAAAAGCCACCATCAGCAGACGTATAACGACTTCAAACGGCAGGTTGCAGCCATCGGTAGTGGCGACCTGTCGCTAATGGAGAGAACAATGGGAATTCTTGATGATTGTATGCCGCAGAATGCAAGGAACTTCTACGCGTACATATTCAAATATATAATGAACCCTGATTCGGTAGCAGATGACCAAACGGCGTTTTCCGATTATGACCAGTTGGCTGCTGAGTGTATCTTCCATCACGCAATGATCAAGGTGGACTCGTCAACTGGCGAGATAGAGGAAACAAAGACTCCAGACAATGACTGCATTATCATCAGGACTGATGACCTCGGCGAGAGTTTTGAGTCTATGCCTTCATCAATGAAGTGTGTCCTCAATGACTTGATCAATCAGATGGTAGCCTCTGGCATCGACACCCCATTAGCAGATCAAGACAGGATAGCCCTGCAGAACCTGGCTCTGCTTGTCACAAAGACTGTCTATGTCTATTCGCTCCTGTTTGTGCCCGAATACCTTGAACAACTTTACAAGCGTATTGCCGTTGAAGGTGAACCTCTCGCCTACTGCATCTACTTCTTCGTCACTTTCGACCACGGACTTCGACAGATGGCAGATGTGTTCAGCAAGCAGATGGTTGGCGGTCAGAGTACCAGTTTTACAGCCGAAATATTCAGGATGTGTCTGCGGACATTCATAGCGCATAGCCTAACCAGTAGGACTGACACGAAGGAAGGCTGGCAACAGTTGGCCAACGAGACACCAAGCGATGACTGTTGGAAAGAAATCATGTTCACCTTGCGTTCCTGCCAGTCTCATGGTGGCCAGCAGAAGGACAGCCGGACACTTGATGAATTGCTCATTGGCGATAAGGCCAGATTGAAAGCCCATATCAAAGATTACCTATCCGAGAATCCTGGTACATCCCGTTTGGCCTACCTGCTCTATGCTCTTCGCCAGTCGAATCATATTGAGTCTTGCAACTATATCACCTTCCATCGAGCATTGCAAGCCATTACCAACAAACCACTTGGAGGCCCGGATGTCCCCCAAAGACGCTATCATGAGTTGCTGGCAGATCCAAAGCTGTTAGGCTCAAAGGGAAAGAAGTGGCAACAGGCAAAGGCAATAATTGACCGATGGACTGTCCTGTTCGGCAAAAAAGACATATAAGAACACAAAATCGCAACTTAAAAGTTGCACAATTAAAAGAATATATTTAATTTTGCAGCATATATGAATTCTAAAGCAGTACAGTTTTTGGAGGCGAACCACTCAGGTGAGCGTTCCACGTTCGTTGACGATGCCAAGTGGAGGCAGGAGAATGCCTCGTGGCTGAGAAGATCCCGTCGCGTAGCCTATGCCATCATGGACTACATGCAGGATAATGGGCTTTCCCGTAACGATGTTGCTGAGAAACTGGGGGTCAGTCCTCAGTATGTGAGCAAGATCCTTTCCGGCAAGGTAAACTTCTCATTCAAGACAATCTCTGAGATTGAAGAGGGTCTTGGCATAGAGGTATTCCAGGCAGCAGCGATGGAAGTATAAGGCTCGACGGCTAACAGAGCTTAAATAATGGTCGGTTGAATTAAGGAGTATTTCAACCGACCATTTGTTTGATGAACATTGTCTATCTTTGCCGTCGCAAACGGCGAAGATGCTCACGCTCGGCCAATCAAACGAGTTTGTTGGCACTCGCTAAATCGCATCTTTGCACCGCGATTCGGAAAACTGCCAATCGCAAGAATCAGGATAATAACAATTAAAATATCAAAGACATGACAACAACAAATGATTCATTGAAGCTTGCAGAGCTGCTGAAGACTCCCATCTGTAAGATGGACGGCGAGGAACTTGCATTCCTTATTACAAGTATTACATCAAACCAACAAGCACAGATGCTGCTGACTCAGCCCAAACAGGAGGAGCATAACGTCTATGGCATAGCAGGTATCGCCCAGATATTCGGCTGTAGCATACCAACAGCCAGCCGTATCAAGAAGAGTGGCATCATCAATGACGCTATCACTCAGGTAGGCCGAAAGATTGTAGTCAATGCTGACAAGGCTCTTGAACTGGCCAGCAAACATAAGGGTAACATTAACGTAGCTTGATATGATGAAACAAGATTTTAAGAATGTCGCATATATGTCCGTGTTTGTGCTGATAGTTGGTGCAGGTTTCTACCTCTTTGATTTCTATGATAGTGCTTTCTTCACCTTACTTGTTGGATTAACTCTATTAGCTATTTATCATGCTGGGCTTTACAATCGTGGAATCATAGAGGATAACACCATAATAAGCCAGCAGGAAATCATAGAGCGGGATAAAGATCTGATTGACTTCCTGCATGGACACATTGGTTTCCTTGAAGACTATATCAAAGAGATAAAAGAGGAATGTGACAAAGTGAAGAGCAGGAAGAGCAAACGATGAAAAACAGCCATCTTGTGGCACCTGTTTTTCTTGCTGGTAACTAACAATCTTCCACAAATGCAGTCAGCCCCATACGTCATTGTGACGAATGGGGCTGACTGGTTTACGTTATACAGCAACTTCCTACCTATAGACAGGTGTGGGGAAGGTGATGGTGCTGGGGATGTAGAAGTCGTCGGAGAGAGTGCGGCCGTCTATTTGTTTGGTCAGGCGGTAGTGGCCGGGCGTGAGGTGGAGCAGGCGGATATGGCCATAGACGGTGGCTGAGTCGTGGGCGGCTACGGTGCTCAGGACGGAGGTGAAACCGAAGTCCTTGGGGAATGGAACTTGCTGCCAGTGACCGTCAGTCTCGCGTTCGATGGTGTACTCCTGTCCGTAGCTCACATCGTAGTCGTTGGGATTGATGATCCTCGCCTGCACCACGGAGTCGATTCGCGAGAGGCTTTTGTCGGCGATGACGAGGCGCAGGGTGTCCGCACTGGTCAAGGCCTCAGTGCTGTCCGTCGGCTGTTCTGCATCTGCCACCGTCTGCCGTGCCGCTGGACGACAAGAGGCGAATGCGAGGGTGGCAATCAGGAGGAAGAGAAGTTTGGTTTGTTTCATATTGCTTATTTGTTATTCGTGCTGCGAAGTTACGGAAAAGGGAGGGAAAAGCCCTCGGCAAAGGCGGAAAAGGGGGGGGGGGGGGTGAAAGTCTGAACAAATGTTCAGGGGTTTTGTAACATTTCGGGGGTACGACTGAAAAATTCACATCATTCCGTCGGATTCCATCGGGGCAATCTGATATAAGGGCAGTGCCATATTGATACTGACAACTGCCCAAACGAGAGAGATTTTATAATCTGTTCTTTTCATCGTTTCCTGCACCAGTACCCTTGTACTTACTTCGTGTTGTATTGAAGTTATAGGTAATTGTCATTCCAAAAGTACGGTCATAATTATAGCAGTCTTTCGTTAAGTTGACTCCTATGCCATACGTGTCCCATCGCTCTTTACTGGTACGTAGAAGATCGAGGGCATAAAGATTTACAGTCAATGCCTTATTCCAGAAAGTCTTGTTGAGACGAATATCCAACTTAAAGTAACTTTTGCTATGCTGGAACTCATTGTAATAGTCTGTCCGATAACGGAGATTGAGCATAGCAGAAAAGGTCTCGCTGATAGCAAAAGTATTCTTTGCATTGAATGTCCATGATGGCTTATACTCCTTTAGCTCAGAGCCGTATTGTTCAGAATTAAAGTATAGTTTCTGGAAACCAACCAGATAAACAGGTTGATAGAATCCGAATTTTGGAGATGCAGTGAGTGAAACATCCAATCTCTGACCATGATCATAATTCCGGTTGCAAACCAATGCAAAGTCTTTATCTTTATAAAGCGAAGGCATCCATGCCATGGTGTTATTGCTATAAGTATAACGTGCTGTCAGGTTGAGCCATGAATGGATGGCCGAAAGTTCAATGTTGTGGTTCATTTCAGGTTGGAGTAGAGGATTACCACCTTCATAGATATATCGATTGTCATATTGGATAAAATTGCGAAGTGCCCAGTATGAGGGGCGATTGATTCGGCGACTGTAATTAAGCTGAACATTGTTTTTGTCTTTTTCCCATGAAACAGAGACATTGGGAAACCAGTCATGATAAGTACGGCTTGGTTCTTCTTCTTTGACACCCAAAGAATAGTAGTCAGAAACGATATGTTCATAACGTAATCCTGCTTCCAGTTTGATCAGTCCGAGTGATAGCGCATATTCTGCGAACCCTGCAATATTGCTTTCATGGATTTTAGAGTCAGACGAGAGTAAAGGCTGATTGTCGTTTGTATATACACTATTCGTACGTGTCCAAGTCATCTCAGAACCCACACTGAAGGAACCTTTCCATATAGGATAGGTCAACACCAGTTTGGCTGCTGTCATCTTATTGCGTTGCACACTATGTGTATTCACATCGTGGTCATCCAGTTCTAAGCTTGTTTCTTCTCTGATGTCACTTTGACGTTCTTTTCCACGATACCACGTGCCATTGAAGTCTATGGATAACTTTCCGAAATTTCCAAGATAATATAAATTGACTTCATGATTTGGCTGACGGTTTCTGCTGATACAAGACTCCTGTGTCAAATGACCTTCCAACACTCCATCTTTATAGATTGACTGTTCATTCAAGCAAGTGGCATCGTCAATATTAATGCCATTCAATGTGTAGGAGGCACCAAGGGACTGATGCTCATTAATATCGTAATTAATGCCAATCTGTTCATAATGAACTTTGCTGCGCATATCTGTGTCACCAGTCTGTATGATACTAACATAACTATCAGGCAATTGCAGATAACTCCCTAAATGATTGTCCTCCCCTATCCAACTATTGCGAACATACTCTTCTGCGAATATTTCCAATCCATGAGTACGGTATTTGACATTAATGTCTTCATACCCGCCCCATTTCTTATTATTCCTTACATTGGTAGAAGTGCTAAAGCTAAAGCCATCTCCCTGTGGCTTAATAGTACGAATACGGATGACAGATGAGATACTACGGTCATATTTAGCACCAGGACTGGTGATAATATCTATTGACTTGATGTCATTTGACTTCAGTCTTGAGAGTTCAGTCATGTCATGTAGTTTTCGGTTATTGATGTAAATGACAGGTGTTCCAGCGCCATATACGCTGATATTTCCATTTCCTGTCACATCTATACGAGGCAGCTGCCCAAGTACATCAAGTGCAGTTCCCATATCAGAAAGGATAGTTCCTGCTATGGCAATGGACATACCTCCTGAAACGGCCTTGTAAGCAGGACGTTCACCTTTCACTGTCACTCCTTTCAGCGTTTGTGTTTCTGGCTGCATCCGTATAGTACCGATTTCTGCATTGTTGCATTGCTTGTAAATCGTCTTGTAGCCGACAAAAGATATTCTTGCAAGGACTAGTTTTTGTTCGCAGGGAATAACAAAGAGACCGCTTTCATTCGATACTCCACCAGTAATCAGCGTGGAATCCTGAGGCGAAAGCAGGGCGATGTTGGCGTATGCTACTGGCTGGCCGTCGGTGTCAATAATGGTGCCCTTGTATCGGGGGGCGGATTTCTGCGGACACTCGACGGTGATTTCTGTGCTGTCGATGCTCATGCGGATGGGATAGAAGCCTATCATCTGACGGATGGCATCGGGCACGGTCTTGCGACGAATGGTGGTAGTGATGCGGAAGTCCTCCAGTTCGTTGTAGAGGAAGTTGATTTCGTAGTCGGTGCTCTCGGCATTCAGTTGGCGCAGGGCATCGCTGAGCGACACATTATTATATTCATGCGTGATGCGTTGGGCTGTTCTTGCTTGGGCAAGCGTCCCTATGGGTCGAGCGGCTGTTGTGACGGCGCACAGGAACAGCAGTATTGATATAACGTTTCTCATGGCCTACTCAACGATGATTTTGTTCTCGTCAAGCCTTACGCTCAGGCTTTCGAAACGGTTCAACTTATCAATGGCATGTCTGAGACCGTCCTCGCGTTTCCATACGAAGTGGAAGCGCAACTGGCGCGCGTCATCGTTCATGAACGAGACCTCGACATGGTAGTAGGCTGCGATTTCCGTCAGCATATTTTCCAATGGCACGTTGTCATATACGACGGGTAGCACGGTGGTCGCCGTGTCTGTCTTAACGGTGTCGGCAGGTAATGCAGTAGATGGCTTATATGACGCGGGCTGTTCGGTCTGAACAGTCTCGGCCTTATGGCTGTTGACCATCCGCACGATGTGGATAGCCGCAAACGCCATGCCCGACACAAGGAGTACGCCGATAAACGAAGCGGCCATCTTTTTGAATGGATAAACGTGCTGTGTTTCGTTTCCCTCATCGAAGTTCTTTGCAGAGCAAAGCGGCAGAGCCGAGCGCTTGGCTGCGAATTTCTCCCATTCCCCTTCCACGTCAGGCTCTACGGTCTGTAGTTCCTCGTTCTTGAAGGTTCGTTTGGCGAATGCCATCTGCTCCACCAGTTCGCGCATCTGCGGGTCGTCGAGAGCCTGCTGCAACTGCTCGTCGGTCACTTGCTCTGGATGCTCCTGCAATTCCAAAAGCTGTTCTATTAGCTGTCGATCTGTCTTCATATTGCTTATTGTATTGATTTGAAATAGACTCTGATTTGTTCCAACGATTCCTTCAGGTGGCTATGGACGGTCATGCGACTGATGCCCAGCGTGTCGGCCACTTCCTGACAGGTCATTTCCCGCAGGAAGCGCAGACGGAAAATCTGTTGGCTCAATGGTGGCAGATGCTCTTCCACGTACTGCATCAGTTCCGTCATGCGTAGCTGCTCGCTGTTGGTAATCGTCGGTTCAGTGGCCTCTTCAGACAGCAGTCGCAAGAACCGCTCACGCACCTGTTTCCGCTCCATCACATTGCGGCACTGGTTGCGTACACCCATCAGAAGATAGGCTTCGGCAGTGTCAGGGCGCAGCGTAACGTCACTGTCCATCAGCCGCGCAAAGACCTCGCTCACCACGTCCTTGCTCTCGTCCTCGTCGTAGAGGATGGAAGCCGCCAGACGATACATCCGCGTGTAGTGCGTCTTGAAGAGTGTTTCAATTTCTCGCTTTGTCATACATCTATAATACAGTTCAGAGCGGGAAAGTGTAAAGCAAAAGAGCCATTTTTTTCAAATCAATACAAAAATTGTTCTCCCGATAGTTTTCTTATGTATTTGCTGCGAAGTTACGGAAAAGGGAAGATAAAGCCCTCGGCAAAGGCGGAAAAGTTGGGAGCGAGGGTGAAAGTCTGAACAAATGTTCAGGGGTTTTGTAAATATTTGGAAGAGAAGGGTTACGAAACGGCGGTTATTGCCACAAAGGCTCGCTCTCCCATCCGCGAGGGAAGCCCATGGCGGTGACGTCGATGGACGGGTAAGCGGAGAGCAGGGCATCGACCTTCGCCTTCATGTCGTTGTTGGGCGAAATGATGTTGAGGAAATACTTGATGATGCAAAGGCTGAAATAGACTTTCCGCTGGTTGACAGGAATGGTAATCCAAGGGCGGCTCATACGCCGCTGGGTCAGCACTTGCAA
>ODAI011640876.1_pt1 | contig 11965 bp, 10 predicted proteins | sample 1539321 | NCBI WGS metagenome assembly ODAI01 (sample SAMN02144231, study PRJEB22623) | gut metagenome | biome: sheep rumen | host: Ovis aries | place: New Zealand
CTTGCCGGGGCCGCATCCCGGAGACCGGGAGGACCGGGGCGGTTTATTTCTGTTGCACTCTCCCTGGAGTCGCCTCCGCCGGCCGTTAGCCGGCACCCTTGCTCTGCGGTGCCCGGACTTTCCTCATGCCCGACAGGGCACGCGATCGCCTGTTCACCTCGCACAAATCTTATTTTACTTCGCGGGAAAGGATTTTGTCAATGAGTTCATCTCCACGTCCGGCACCGGCCGGGAATCAGGCTACTGGTACCCTGAAGATCATAGCCCTTTTTTTTATGCTGATTGACCATTTGGGCGCGGTCGTTTTCCCGTCCATTCCGGAGATGCGGATTGTGGGCCGTGCAGCTTTTCCGATTTACTGCTGGTGTATGGTCGTCGGATTCCATTATACCCGGAGCGTGCCGAAGTATCTGGGCCGCATCCTGCTGACGGGGATTCTTTCCCAGCCGCTGTACGCCTATGTCATGAATCATATGGGACAGTCGGGAGATCTTTTTCGGGATCTGATGATGTGCAAGCCCAATATTTTTCTGACGCTGTTTCTGGGGCTGGCGGCGCTGTGGGGCATTCGGCAGAAATGGTATCTGAGCCAGATCTGGGCACCGGCTGCGGCCATTGCCCTGGCTACGGTGCTGGGCGTGGATTACGGATGGCGCGGTGTGCTGTTTATCCTGCTGCTGTACGGCGCGAGGTCCACCAGAGCGGGTATCGCCGCGGTGATGATTGCTTTTTTCCTCTTCTGGGGAACCTCCTACCGGGTAACGTCCAGCCTGTTCGGGATTCCCATCGATGTGAACCGACTGCCCATGTGGCTGGGCAGCCCGCTGTCCTCCTTCCTGCGGCTGGAAACCTACGGGCTTTTCTCGCTGGCGTTTATCCTGCCCAGATACAGGGAGGACCTGCACCTGCCCCCGTGGGTGACCTACGGCATCTATCCGGCGCATCTGCTGCTGGTGCTGGCGGCGAAGCTGGCGCTGCGCTGACAGGGCGGATTTTTCTGTTTCGGACAAAAACAAAATGTGATATGATAAAGGCAGGAAACGAGTCTCAGGAGGAAAAGAAATGAAGTACCTGGAGAAGGATATGACCCTGCGGGTCAGCGAATGCGATGTCAACGGCCGCTGGCGGCTGGGAGCCATGCTGCTGGAGATGCAGGAGGCTGCAGGGGAACACAGCAGCGCGGTGGGCTGCGGCCGGGAGACGCTGGTGAAGATGGGACTGGCCTGGGTCGTGGTCCGGATGGAAATCCAAGTCAGAAGATATCCTTCCTATGGGGAACAGGTGCGGATCCGGACGTTCCACCGCCCGTCGCGCCATCGGTTCTTTCCCCGTTTTTTCCAGATCTGGGATGCAGGCGGAGAGCTGGTAGCCTGCGCATCCAGCCTGTGGCTGCTGATGGACCTGAAAAGCCGCCAGAGCGTATCGGCGGATCGGCTTCCCCAGCCCCTGCCGGACAACAGCGACATGGAGGAGCCGCTGCGGTGGCCGGGCGGGATTGCTCCCATGGAAGCGCCGGAGCGAAGGACTGCCTATGAAGCGGTCTATACGGATCTGGACGCGAACGGGCATGTGAACAATACGAAATATGCCGACTGGCTGTGCAATGTGCTCGGAACCGAAGTGATGACCCATACCCCTGTCCGGGAGCTGACCATTCATTTTGACCACGAGATCCGTCCGGATCAGGAGGTTGAGCTGCGAATCAGGCAGGATGGGCTCCGGTTCCAGATGTGCGGAGTCCATGAGGATCTTATCGCCTTTGAGATGAGCGGCATTTTGATGGATCCGTCGGAGAGCTGAACGAAGAACTGCTTTTTTCCCTGATCTGAAAGGAAAACGAAAATGAAGATTACCAAAATTGTCATTACCGGGGGCCCCTGCGCGGGAAAGACGACCGCGATGAGCTGGATCCAGAACGCGTTTACCCAGAAAGGATATATGGTCCTGTTTGTGGACGAGACGGCGACGGAGCTGATCAGCGGCGGAGCTCCCTGGAAATTTACCCGGAACAATCAGGAGTATCAGCTGCAGGTGACAAAGCTGATGCTGGCCAAGGAGCAGGCTTTTGAGGACATTGCCAAAACCTTCGAGGCGGATAAAATTCTGATCGTTTGCGATCGGGGCACGCTGGACAACCGGGCCTATATGAACGAGCAGGAATTCCGTTATGTGCTGGATCAGCTGCATACCAACGAAATCGAGCTGCGGGATCATTATGATGCGGTTTTTCATCTGGTTACAGCCGCGAAGGGGGCGGAAGAATTTTACACCCTTGCCAACAACGCAGCCCGCTACGAGACGGTGGAGGAAGCCATTCGGGTGGATGACGGGCTGATCGAATCCTGGACAGGGCATCCCCACCTGCGGGTCATTGACAACAGATATGACTTCAATGAGAAGATGCTGGCCCTGATTACGGAGATCTCTGCTTTTCTCGGAGAGCCGCGTCCGCTGAGCAACCGGAGAAAGTATCTGATTGAATACCCGGATGTGCGGGAGCTGGAACGGCGGCCGAACTGCCAGAGCGTCGAGATCCTGCAGGCCTATCTGAAGAGCGAAATTCCCGGGGAGATGATCCGGATCCGTCAGCGGGGCCGGAACGGGAACTATGTCTATTTCAAGACGCGGAAGCGCCTGATCGAAGGCGGAAAACGGATTGAGCTGGAGGAGAGACTGAGCCAGAACGAATATCTGGAGCTGCTGATGCAGGCGGATCCGGACTACAGGCCCATCCGAAAGCAGCGGTACTGCCTGAGCGAAAACGGCCTGTACTACAACATCGATATCTATCCCCAGTGGAAGGATCAGGCGATGATGGAAATTGAACTGTACAGCGGGGATGAGAAAATCAGAATTCCGGAGGGAATCCGGGTCATCCGGGAAGTAACCGGAGAAAATGAATATACCAATCCCTATCTTGCAAGGGTCAAATTATGAAGCCGCGGAGCAGTGCCTCTGCCTGAGAAGGGTTTAGCATGAAGGAAGAAGAATTATACTGCGAGGAAGTCCATACAGAGCATATTATACAGGATCAGTGGATCGATTTCCGCAAAACCGCCTATCGCTTTCCGGACGGAAGGATTTACGAGCCTTATTACACCTTCAGCAAGAGGGATTATGCGGTGGTTGTGGCAACGGACGGGGAGGGAAAGGTTCTCTGTGTTCGTCAGTTCCGGCCCGGTATCAGGGCTGTGACTACGGAATTTCCCGCGGGGGGAATCGATCAGCGCGATCTCCGGAAACCGGGAACGACACCGGAAGAAACGGCACTTCTGGCCGCCAAAAGGGAACTGCGGGAGGAGACCGGATATGAGTCGGACGAATGGACGCACCTGCTGACGGTGCCTTCCCAGGCCACCATCAGCGATAATTATGCATACCTTTTTTCCGCAAAGGGATGCAGGAGGGTGCAGGAGCAGCAGCTGGACGAGATGGAGCTGCTCAGAAGCATCCGCGTTGCTCCGGAAGAGCTGGAGAGGATGATTCAAAAAGGGGAATTCCAGCAGGCAGTTCATATTCTGGCCTGGCTTCTGGCAACAAAATAGGCGGAGGAATCCAATTCGGGAGGGAAATGCATGAACCGGAGGAAGATTGCAATTCTGATGGCCAGCATCGACCGCGAGTACCAGATGGACTTTGTCCACGGTGCTTTTGCCGCGGCAGCGGAGCGGAACCTGGACGTCTGCGTGTTTAACTGCCAGGGATATATGAATGTGGAGGTCTCGACCAGCGACCAGCGGGAGAGCGCCATTTTTGACCTGCCCCGGATCAGGGAATTTGACGGGGTAATCTCCCTGCGGGCTACCCTGGCGGATGAGTTTTCCGCGCAAAAGGTGGAGCAGGTCCTCCGGAAAATGAAGGGAAAACCCCACATCTCCATTGATGTTCCCACGGAAGACGGCGTCAGCATCATGTTTGACGACGCGGTCTCCGTGGAAAAGCTGACTGAGCATTTGATTACGGTCCACGGCGCGAAAAACATCGTCTATCTCAGCGGACCGCAGCGGCAGATGGTCGCCATGACGCGGCTCCAGGCCTGCAGGAAGACGATGCGGGCTCACGGGCTTGATTTGCTGCCGGAGGATGTATTTGAAGGAGAATGGATCTACAGCAGCGGCAGGGACTGCGGAAAGCAGCTGCTGGAGCGGGGCGGACCCCTCCCCGATGCCATCGTCTGCGGAAATGATGACATGGCCTTCGGAGTAGCGGAATATCTTCAGGAACAGGGATACCAGATCCCGGACGACGTGATGGTGACGGGTTTTGACGCCCTCCGGGAGGCGGTAGCCAGGGGCATGACGTCTATCCGGAGACCAATCGACCGAATGGCGGAGAAGGCCATCGAGGTGCTGTGCGGATGGATGGAAGGTGAGATTCCGAAGGAACCGGTCATCTACCTTTCAACCTATCCGATTTACGGAGACAGCTGCGGATGCGACAGATGCAGACCCCAGGAAAAGGAGAGGCCGCACATGCTGCGGGCCAGGCGCCGCTACGTTGACAATACGCTGCTGCAGATCAGCGCCTTCAACGGCAGTCTGGCCAGCGTGGTGGACGAAGCAGATGCCCATGACAAGATCGATCAGTTTGTACATACAATCGGCATCGAAGAGCTGTATCTGTGCATTCATCCGTCCCTGACACGGGAGGAAGCCGTATCGGAAGGTGAATTTGCCTATCCGGAGCAGATGATTCTGCTTTACGGCAGGGAAGGGGACAGGACCATCCCCATTACGTCCTTCAGAACGGAAGAGCTGCTTCCGGTCCTGGATGAGGAACGGGACAGAACCCTGACGCTGATCTTCTGCCCGCTGTACTACCGGGAGCGGAATTTTGGCTACCTGGCCATGAACCTCGGATCCGCCGCGGCGCTGGCGCTGTATTCCATTCTGATGATGCTCAGCGGCGCACTGACCAGCCTGTATCTCCAGAGCAGCCTGCGCACCTATGCCCGCAAGGTGGAGGAGATGTCCGTCCGGGATATCATGACCGGTATGCTGAACCGGCGGGGATTCATGGAGAGGTCTCCTCAGCTGCTGGAGCAGGCCAGGACGGAAAAAAAGCCCTTCGTAATGCTCAGCGCTGACATGGATTATATGAAACGGATCAATGATCAGTACGGACATCTGACGGGCGACCAGGCGATCTGCCGCATGGGACGGGCCATGGAGACGCTGAGAGAGAAAAACATGGTGCCGGTGCATATCAGCGGGGATGAATTTCTGGCATATGGAATCGCTGATTCGATGGAGGATACGAAGAAGATTCTGCCCGCAGCTCTGGAAGCCATGCAGCAGCTGAACGATAAAGAACCCTGGATCGTGGAGACCAGCGCCAGCATCGGCATTTATGCCGCGGTCCCGCAGAAAGGGGATACCATCGATCACTTCCTGACCAGGGCGGATCATGCCATGTATGAAGAAAAAATGCGGAAAAAGGGCAGAACAGCGGGAGAACGGCGGATTCCCGGCATTGAAACAGGTGTGCCTGCCCCGTAAACGGAGATAACAGATGCGAGTTTTACTGGTGGAAGATGAAAAAGGACTGTCCTCGGCGCTGCAGAAATTGCTGCAGAAGGAAAGGTATGAGGTGGACGCGGTCTATAACGGAACGGACGGGCTGGACTGGGCCCTGACAGAAAGCTATGACGCCGTGATCCTGGATGTTATGCTGCCGGAAATGGATGGCTTCGAAGTGCTCCGGAGACTGAGGGAAGAAAAGATCACCACGCCGGTGCTGATGCTGACCGCACGCGGAAGCGTGGAGGATCGGGTGTACGGGCTGACCGCCGGCGCGGACTACTATCTTCCGAAGCCGTTTGAAACCTCGGAGCTGATGGCCTGCCTGAAAGCGATTACCAGACGGGGTGATGCAGTGCCCCGGATGAAGCTGGCCGCGGGAGACGTGGAGCTTTCGGAAAGCGACGGAAAGCTTCGGTGCACCGGAACCGGAAAGGAAATCAAGCTGGGTGCCAAGGAATATCAGCTGATGGAGCTTTTCCTGCGGAGCCCGGGTCAGATCCTGCCGAGGGAAACCATCCAGGAACGGATCTGGGGATATGACAGCGAAGCGGAATACAACAATCTGGAGGTTTATGTTTCCTTTCTTCGGAAAAAGCTGACCTTCCTGGGCTCCTCCGTCAAACTGAAGGCTTCCCGGGGACTGGGGTATTCCCTGGAGGTGGGCGAATGATCAGGCACCTGCGCAGGCGGATGAGCATGCTGGTGATCGGAGTGCTGATTGCCGTGTCCGCGGGGATCGTGCTGGCCATCTATGAGGTGAACAACCGGAATATTGTATTCCAGGCGGAAATGGCGCTGGACGCCCTGGAGGAAAGCAGAGGAGCAAGGCCAATGCCGCCGGGGGAAAATGCCGGAACGGAAGGACAGCCTTCTCCGGAGGGTAACATGGACGACTCCCCTGAAGAGCGGACGCCGCCGCCGAAGCCGGAAGGAGATGGCCCCTGGGGGGAACGGAGAATGACGCGTACCCGCTCCATGACGGGAGCGGAGGTTGCCAGCCTCTCCAACTATTACACGATGGTGCTGGACGGGAATGGCCGGATCCTGTCCTGGGAGAGCGACCGTGCGGATCTGTACACGCAGAAAACACTCCAGTCCTTTGCTGACCAGGTTTGCGCCGGCGGCAGGGACAGCGGGAGAATTGACACCCAGTTTTTCCGGATGGTGCCGCAGGAGGAAAACCGCCTTCTGATCGTGCTGGACGCCCGTCTGGAAATGCTGGCAGGCCTGCGGGTACTGTGGGTGAGCGCCGCTGTGGCCGGAGCCGCCTGCCTGCTGCTGAGCGCGGGAGCCTGGATGCTGATTCGGCGGATGGTCCGGCCGGTGGAGGAAGCTTTCGTCAAACAGCAGCAGTTCGTCTGGGATGCCAGCCATGAGCTGAAAACCCCTCTGGCAGTGATTTCCGCCAACGCGGATGTGCTGGAGGGTGAAATCGGAGATAACGAATATCTGGGATACATTCGATCTGAAGTAAAACGGACGGACAGCCTGGTGAAAAACCTGCTGACGCTGGCCAGAATGGATCGGGGAACCGTCAGCCACGAAATGGCGGATCTGGATCTGAGCGAAACCGTTCAGAGCGTGCTGCTTCCCTTTGAAAGCACCGTGTTTGAGGCCGGAAAATCACTGGAGAGTGATATTCAGGAAAATGTCCGATGCACCGGCAACGAAGGCATGCTGCAGCAGATGACTGTGATCCTGCTTTCCAATGCACTGAAGTATTCGGACGAACACGGACATATTCAGGTCAGGCTGGAGAAGAAGGGACGGGGCGCGGAGCTGCGGGTGGAGAACACCGGAAAGGGTATCCCGGAAAAGGATCTGGAACGGATTTTTGACCGGTTCTACCGGACGGATGCTTCCCGGAACAGCGAAACCGGAGGAGAAGGGCTGGGGCTGGCCATCGCCAGATCGATTGCGGAGATCCACCACGGAAAAATCCGAGCGGAGAGCATTCCCGGAAAAAACGCTGTTTTTATCGTGACGCTTCCCTGAAGACGCGACGGAGGGCCGCCGCCGCGGCCCGAACTGCTGAAAAGCTTATTGCAGGCAGGCGCAGAGGAAGGATTTTTTCAAGGCATCAAAAAAAGCGCTCCGGAAAAACCGGAACGCTTTTTTGATGCCTGAGGGCTTACTTGCGGGCGGCGTCCACCATGGCCTGTACCTTTGTGGGAAGGCCGAAGAGGGTGATGAAGCCCGCGGCGTCCTTTTGATTGTAGTCGCTGGCGCCGAAGGTCGCGATATCTTCGGAGTACAGGGAATAATCGCTCCAGACGCCGGCCTTGATGATATTTCCCTTGTAGAGCTTGAGCCGGACCTTTCCGGTCACATGCTCCTGCGTCTTGTCCACAAAAGCGGAAAGCGCCTCCCGCAGGAGAGAGAACCACAGCCCGTTGTAAACCAGCTCCGCGAAGGTAATGGACAGCTTCTGCTTTTCATGCATGGTCAGCTTATCCAGGGTGATGGATTCCAGAGCTTCGTGGGCCTTGTAAAGAATGGTTCCGCCGGGGGTCTCATAGACGCCGCGGCACTTCATGCCGACCAGCCGGTTTTCCACAATGTCGATGATTCCGATTCCGTTTTTTCCGCCAAGCTCATTCAGCCTGAGAATGATATCCTTGGCGGACATCTTCTCGTCATTCAGGGCGACGGGAGTGCCCTGGCAGAACTCCAGCGTGATGTAGGTCGGTTCGTCGGGCGCGCCGAGAGGGGAGACACCCATTTCCAGGAAGCCAGGCTTTTCATACTGGGGCTCATTCCCGGTGTCTTCCAGATCCAGACCCTCATGGCTCAGATGCCAAAGATTCTTGTCCTTGGAATAGTTGGTTTCCCGGGTGATCTTCAGCGGGATGTGATGCGCTTCGGCATAGTCAATCTCCTCGTCCCGGCTCTGAATGTCCCACTCACGCCAGGGAGCGATGATGGGCATATTGGGAGCAAAATGCTTGACGGCCAGCTCAAAGCGGACCTGGTCATTTCCCTTGCCGGTGCATCCGTGGCAGATGGCGTCCGCGCCTTCCTTCAGGGCGATCTCCACCAGCCCCTTTGCGATGCAGGGACGGGCGTGGCTGGTTCCGAGCAGATAATCTTCATACACGGCGCCGGCCTTCATGGTCGGAATAATATAATCATCCACATACTCGTCCTTCAGGTCCAGCACATAAAGCTTGGAAGCTCCGGTTTTCAGCGCCTTTTCCTCCAGACCGTCCAGCTCGGTTCCCTGCCCCACATCCCCGGAGACGGCAATGATTTCGGGATTGTTGTAATTTTCCTTCAGCCAGGGGATGATGATGGAAGTGTCCAGACCGCCGGAGTAAGCAAGGACAATCTTTTTGATGTTCTCTTTGTTCACGGGAAAACCTCCTTACATATCTTGGATACGCCGGGAATATACACCTGATATGCACTTTTGTCAAGCATCCATGCAAAACTTTTTTTCGGGGGACAGATCCCGGATGAAATCCGTAGTTTTATGGAGTATAAGAAAAAACATGAAACATTTGGCAAGAGGAAAGGCATCCTGTCAGAATGCATAAAAGATGTATATATGCAATGGTGACGCTTTCCTTCCTCCCGTCCCGGAAGAGTCAGACGCCGGAAATTGCCCTGCCGAAGGCGTTGAAGATCTCGAGGGAGGCAGGATCTGTTTTCTGGGTGATTTCCGGATGCCACTGTACTCCCAGAATCCACTGGGACCCCTTGCCGCGGCAGGCTTCGAGAAACCCTTCCTCTGCATAAGCCTCCGGCAGGAGTCCCTCTGCCAGGCTGTCGACAGCCTGGTGGTGAAAGCTGTTTGTCAGGAGCGTATCCGCGCCGCTGAAGAGACCGGACAGGAAACCGCCGGGCACCAGGCGGACCCGGTGGCTCATGGCCAGCCGGCCGTTCTGCTGCTCATGGACGGCGCCGGGAAACGCAGAGGGAATATCCTGGATCAGCGTGCCCCCCATGGCGACATTCAGGATCTGTATTCCCCGGCAGATAGCCAGGATGGGAAGGGATGTGCCGAGCACCTTCTGCAGCAGCGTCAGCTCCAACCGGTCCCGGATCGGATTGATGCGTCCGCAGCGCGGGGAAGGTTCCTGTCCGTAGCAACGGGGATCAACATCAACGCCGCCGGACAGAATGAGCCCGTCCAGGCTCCCGGCCAGCGCGGGAATGTCCTCCGGCGGAGTGTCATAGTGGATCGTGACCAGTTCGCCATGAACGCATTCAACCGCCCGGAGATAGCCTTCGGGCATGTATTCTTCCCCGCTGTCATAATTAAAATACGGCGGGATGCCGATTCTGGGTTTTTTCATTTTCGTTCCTTTCCGATTATGTCATTGAAGCAGAGAAAAACTCCCTTCGTCTTCCATTATACCATCCACTTCAGCATGGAATGCATTTTCCCTGTACTAATTATTCGTAATCTGCCTGACGGATTCATTTGACTTTCCCCGTAAAAGTTCATAGAATAAACTGGAATGTTATGGAAAGGGGGCGGTCGAAACGGTCGAAATGTGCCTGCTGGGTACAGGTGGAACGCTGCCCCTGCCGGATCGGTCGCTTTCCTCCCTGTATGTCCGGGTGAACGGACGGGCCATGCTGGTGGACTGCGGGGAAGGAACACAGGTGGGAATACGCCGCCTTGGCTGGGGCTTCCGATGCCTGGAGGGCCTTGTGCTGACCCATTTTCACGGGGACCACTGCACCGGGCTGCCCGGACTGCTTCTGAGCCTGGAAAAAGCCGGCAAGGATGAACCTTTCGATATTTACGGCCCCGCGGGGCTGAAGCGGGTGGTAGAAGGCCTCTGCGTGATTGTGCCGAAGCTGAGCTACGCGGTCAGGCTGCATGAATATCCCCCGGAGGGCCGGGAATTTGAGATGATCGGCCTGCAGATCCGAGCCTTCCCGGTGAATCATGGGATTCCCTGCTACGGATACCGGATGGAGCTGCCCCGAAAGGGTGCGTTTGATCCGGAGCGGGCAGCAGCCATGAAGGTGCCCATGGAGGACTGGAAAAAGCTGCAGGCCGGAGAGTGCGTCCGGGTTGGGCTGAGAAAGATCCATCCGGAGGATGTGCTGGGACCGGAGCGGAAGGGGATTTCCTTTGCCTTCTCCACCGATACCCGCCCCTGCGAAACCCTTCGGAAGTATACGGCCGGCGCGGATCTGGCCATTCTGGAGGGCATGTACGCGGAGGAAGAGAAAGCTCCGCTTGCGCTGAAAAATCATCACATGATGTTCCGGGAAGCAGCCGGCATCGCAAAGGAAGCCGGGGTGGAGCACCTGATCCTGACGCATTTCAGCACCAGCATGGAGGATCCGGCAACGGAGATCGGCTGCGCCAGGGAAATCTTTGAACGGACGGAGGCCGGACAGGACGGAACGGTGATCCGGCTGAACTATCCCCGGGACCGGGAACCGGCGCGAATGACCATAGGCCGGAAGGAAGGATGGTACACGCCGGCGGAGCGGCCGATTGCAGACGGATGAAGAAAAGGACGCACCGGAACGGATGAAACGGAATGAGGAGACGGAATCGGAATTGAAGGATCGATTTGTACTGAAGGCACCCTATACGGCTTCGGGAGACCAGCCGGAGGCGATCGAAGCGCTGGCCCGGGGTGTGCGCGACGGACTGAAGGATCAGATCCTGCTGGGAGTGACCGGCAGCGGAAAGACATTCACCATGGCTTCCGTGATTGAGAAGGTGCAGAAGCCCACATTGGTAATCGCGCACAACAAAACGCTGGCGGGCCAGCTCTGCAGTGAACTGAAGGCTTTTTTTCCGGACAGCCGGGTGGAATACTTTGTCAGCTATTACGATTACTATCAGCCCGAGGCGTATATCGCGTCCTCGGATACATATATTGAAAAGGATGCTTCCATCAACGATGAGATCGACCGGCTGCGCCACAGCGCCACAGCCGCCCTTCGGGAAAGAAAGGACGTAATCATTGTTGCCTCCGTCAGCTGCATCTATTCCATGGGAGACCCCAGTGAATACGAAGGACAGATGCTCAGTCTGCGGCCGGGAATGCAGATCGAGCGGAGCAGGCTGCTCCGCGCGCTGACGGACATCCAGTATGAACGCAACGAGCTGGAATTTGCCCGGGGCACTTTCCGGGTGAAGGGGGATACCGTCGAGGTGATCCCCGCGGGAGAGCATGAGAAGGCCATCCGGATCGAACTCTTCGGGGATGAGATTGACCGCATCTGCGAAATCGACGCCGTCAGCGGGCATGTGCTTTCCACACTGGAGCATGCCGCTCTGTTTCCGGCAACACATTATGCAACGGATCCGGCGCATCTGGAAGAGCATATCGGAGAGATTGAGGCGGACCTGGCCGACCGGATCGCAGAGTTTGAAAAGGATGGCCGGCTGCTGGAGGCACAGCGGATTGCCCAGAGAACCCGTTATGACATCGAGATGATGCGAGAGATCGGATACTGTCAGGGGA
>ODAI013222844.1_pt1 | contig 11964 bp, 10 predicted proteins | sample 1539321 | NCBI WGS metagenome assembly ODAI01 (sample SAMN02144231, study PRJEB22623) | gut metagenome | biome: sheep rumen | host: Ovis aries | place: New Zealand
AATACGTTTGATAAAGCCTTCCATATAATTCTTTTTCTTCTTGTATACCTGAATGTCCACCACGTCTCCGGGAACGGCGAAATCCACAAACACTACCATGCCGTCTACGTGCGTGAGCGCTTTGCCTTCGGCGGCCACCGCTTCGATGGTCACGCCCTCCAGCACAAGATCAATGCGTTTTCTGCTCATTTTTCACAAAAATGCCGACAGGGGATTCTCCTTCTATCGGCAAGTTAACATAATATAAATTGTGTAACTAAACGAAATTTTCCTTGTTCAGCACGGGGTTGCTGTAGATGTGCAGGAAAATGTCCTTCAGCTCCTTCTGGTCCAGTGTGGTTTCCACCAGCTTCAGCTGACCGGCCACATATTCCTGGAAAGCTTCCAGATCTGCCTTGTCGTAGTGGTCTGCATACTTGGTGGTGTTATTCACCCAGTCATAGGCCATATAATTGGTTTTCCACAGCTTATAGCCCTGGATGACACGGCGGTCTACGGCATAGCGCATCTTCTTGTAGCGGTCGTTCTTGTCGCATTCGGCCGCCTCGACGATTTCCTGCTCCGTGATGGGGGTATCGATGTTCATATGAACGTTGCCCTTCTGCTGCTTGATACCCAGAATAATGCTTTCCAGATCCTCCAATTCTCTCTTTACGTACTTCTGCGTGCGGGAAATGAGCAGTTCCCGGGCTTTCATAATGTCGCAGGGCTCATATTCGTAGGACATACTGATGGGAACAATCTGGATTTCCTTGAAATTCTCCACAAAATCCTTGGTACCGCTCATATCCAACATCTTCAGAAGGCCCTGTTCCGTTACGTCCATGCCATCCTTGGTACGGCCCTGGCGCTGGGCGATCCAGACAGAGCTGTGCCCGGAAGTAATGCTTTCGCGGATGTACTTGGACAGCTGCTGGGAGGATAGATAGAGTTCCCGGGCCGATATGCCCCGAATCACCTTAATCATACGATTGGAGCGGATAAGGAGCTCTACGGACTTCTGTTTCAACAGGTTATCTCCAACACAAATTTCTGTGGGCTGCAGATTGTTCTTCATGAGAACCACCTGCATGATGGCCGGGTCCAGGATGATATCCCGGTGGTTGGACATGGCCAGGTACTTCCCTTTCAGCTGCTGGATATGCTCCAGTCCATCGTAAGTGAAGTTGGTCATGGTGGAGGAAATGACCCACCATATGGCCTTGGACATGATGAGTTGCTGGAAATCATCCACCGTATGGATGCTCCTGAGCAGTTCCGCAAGGAAACTGGCGGGCTTATCCGGGAAAATGTACCTGGAAATCCAGGGCGTGTTGGGATGATTGGCCAAACGCGATAATGCGGCATCCGTTTCTTCGTCGTTAAACGGAGCGATATCGGTAAATTCTGTCAGATCCATAAAAATCTCACTTGAAGTTTCTACGCAAAGATAGCAAAACTTATCGAATATTCCCTATTCCCTTTCCAGCAAGGAGCTGTCTCCATAGCTCAGGAACCTAAAGTTATGCTTTAATGCATACTCGTAAATGCTTCGCCAATCGCCATTTACGAAAGCTGACACCAATAGAATAAGGGTGCTTTCAGGCTGATGAAAGTTGGTCACAAGTTTGTCTACCAGCCGGAAACGGAACCCGGGAACGATAATGATGCGGGTACCCGCCACAAGATTATCCAACTTATTGTCATCCAAATATTTAACGATAGCCATCAAGGCCTCCTCCGTGGAATAGGGGTATTCCCGGGTATATGGAGCCCACTGCTCCACATCCTGCGGAACTCCCCTTTCCAGGCAGCTCACGCCTACATAATAAAGGGACTCCAGGGTGCGGACAGAGGTGGTTCCGACGGCCAGCAAAGGCCCGTTTTTATGCGCCAGACGCTCTATCAGAGCCCTGGAAACCACAAAAGGCTCCCGGTGCATCGGGTGCTCAGAGACAAGGGAACTCTTTACCGGCAGGAATGTACCCGCCCCTACATGAAGACACACGGTTTCCATGTCTATCCCCTTGTCCCTCAAGCGGTCCAGAACCGCCTGAGTAAAGTGCAAACCGGCCGTTGGAGCGGCTACAGAGCCTCTTATATGGGCATAAACCGTCTGATATCGCTGCGTATCAACCTCTTCCGACTCCCGGTTCAGGTAAGGAGGAATGGGCACGGTACCGGCCAGTTCCAGAACCTTGGAAAACGGAGCTCCTCCCTGCCAGGAAAAATGCACGATTCCCGTTTGTCCCTCTCTGTGTAACAATTTTGCTCGCAACGAAAGTGCCTCCAGAATATTATCAGAGGCCGGATTGTACAAATGAAGGACATCTTCTTTCCATTTTTTGGCATTACCTATCACGCACTTCCAGGAACACTCTGAAATTGTTCCAAAGGCCAGGTTATATTCTACCGGATCCACCGGTTCCAGGCAAAAAATTTCTATATGAGCCCCACTTTCTCTTTGAAAATGGAGCCTCGCCGGGACCACTTTTGTGTCATTGAAAATCATCAAGGTCTCCGAGGAAAGAAGATCCGGCAAATCGCGGAATGTTTTTTTATCAATCTGACCGGCCCGGTAGTGAAGAAGCTTCGTCGCATCTCTTTCCGGAAGAGGGTATTTGGCAATTCGCTCGTCATCGAGACCGTAATTATAGTCTTCAATGTGGATTTCGGGTATCATTTTGTCCAGTTCAATAATTTGAACAAAGATACATCATTTACCCCAAATACGAAAACCTTGTCCCAGACCTATTCTATTTCATTATTTTGTACACAAAACTGAAACACAAATTTCATTGTTTTGTTCACAAAACTGAACATTATGCATAATATTCAATCCACTGAAATGGGACCGCTAAATCAAAATCATAAATTTTTATCGATACTTTTTCATTTGTAATATTCATCACATAATCAGTAATTTACATATTCTGTACTTAAGTTTTAATTAACCTTATCCAAGAGCAAACTCAGGAAAACACGCCGCTAAAAGTGAATAAGTAAGAGTACATTTACAATTTAATTGTTAATAATCAGTTATTTACATGTTACGATATAAAGTATTAGTTCGTGATAGCAAATGCGAAAACCACCTCTATCCCCTATTTTACCCCCAAAAAATTATTTGTTTTCTCAAAATTAATGTTTTATATTTGTGGCGAACAAGTTCACAAATATGAATCGAAGGCTTTTACAGTTCCTGCAAGCAGAGAACATTACACAAACCCAGTTGGCAGACACTTTGTCCGTCGCCAGAGGCAGCGTGTCCAACATTCTGGCCGGGAGAAACAAGCCCGGATACGATTTTTTGGAGAGTTTAATCCTACACTATCCCAATCTGAACCTGGAATGGCTTCTCAGTGGAAAAGGCAAGATGTATCACGATGCGTCAGAAGCTTCGGCTCCCTCTGTGGAAAGCGCTCCCGCACAGGATGAGCCCGTCCAGCTGGATCTTTTTTCCATTCCGGCGCCCTCCACCAACAAGGAGATCTCCAAAATAATGGTATTCTTCTCGGACAAAACCTTTCAGGAATTCCGTCAATGCGAATAATATTATTAACTTTGCAGCGTAAGAAACGCTGCTATGTGTCTATTCAAATCGCATAAAAAGAAGGCGCTGGACACCACGTTCGCGGGTCTGTCCTTCAAGAATCCGGCCGGTATACGCCAAAGCCCCAGTCTTCGCCAGCTGAAAGACTGCAAAACCTACGGCGCAGGCTTCGTAACTCTCTCTCCTCCGTCAGAGGAGGTCCTAAGCTGGATCCTGGGCCTGCAGGAGTATAGAAATAAAACCATCCTGGCCGTAAACGTATCGGCAGATCTAAGCCGGACTTTTTCCCTGGTTTACGATTTTTCAGACCTTATAATAATAGATCCGGATCTGGATCATGGCATAGACTCCCCCGACATCTCAGACACAACCGTCCTACTGGACGATGTAGTGAACCTGCGTCTGTGCTACGAGCACTACACTCCCATCGCCCTCAGAATCTCCCACGGACATACACCTGACGAGATTAGCGCTCTGCTGGACCACTGCCGCCTGTCCGGGATAGACGCCGTGGTAGTGCCAGCCAGGAAAGTGGGCTGGGTACTGGACCAAACACAGCACCGCTTCCCTGTCATAGGATCGGCGGATACCATAGAAGATGCCCTGGAGTGCCTCCAGGCAGGCGCTTCCCTGGTTGAAACCACCCTTCGGCCTTTCCCGTTCCAAAAATTGTTGATCCATTTAGCACAATCCGATAAATGAAAAAAGCCTGTATCGTTACCATCGGTGACGAAATTCTGATTGGCCAAGTTCTGGACACCAACTCCAGGCATCTGGCCATTGCCTTGGAAGAAATCGGCCTGCACGTATGCAGGATGCTCTCCATAGGAGACCGGGCCGATGAAATTGAATCTACCCTCACCCGGGAGCTGGCCCAGAACGATGTTGTAATCACGACGGGGGGCCTGGGACCTACCAAAGACGATATCACCAAAGGTGTGCTGGCCCGTCTCACCGGCAGCAAAAGCCTGGTAAGACATCCCGGTCAGCTGGAAAAAGTGCATTCCATCCTCCAGAGCCGGGGACTGGACGTCCTCCCCATCAATCTGGCCCAGGCCGATGTTCCGGATACCGCCGAAGTCCTCGTGAACCAGCTGGGAACGGCTCCCATCATGATTTTCAGGAATGTGAAAGGAGGAGGAACGCTGTATTCCCTGCCCGGGGTACCCCACGAAGCGGTGGGCGCCATCCCCTCCGTTCTGGAAGACATCCGGCAGCACCAACAGCTTTCCAGCATACTCCATCGGAACATAATGGTATACGGAATAGCAGAGAGTGCCCTGTCGGAACGCATTGCCTCCTGGGAAGATGCTCTCCCGGAGGAGATGCACCTGGCGTATCTTCCCAATCCCCTCACCGGCATCCGGCTCCGGCTATCCTGCTATGGAGGAGACCCTGAGGAAGAAAGGAAGAAAATGGAAGCCCGGATGGAGCAACTGAAATCTATCCTGGGCCCGCTGGTCTATGCCGACGAAGATTCCAACCTGGAAACCCAGCTGGGCAAACTTCTGAAACAGCATTCCCTCACGGTCTCCTGTGCAGAATCCTGTACAGGAGGAGAAATAGCTCACCTGTTCACATCTGTGCCCGGCTCATCGGCATACTTCCTGGGCTCCGTCACATCTTACGCCATCTGTGTGAAAGAAAAAGTTCTGGGAGTTCCTTCTCAAACCATAGAAAAATTTGGAGTGGTCAGTTCGGAAGTGGCGGCGGCCATGGCCGAAGGAGTGAGGAAGCTCACGGGCAGCGACTACTCCGTTGCCACCACCGGACTGGCCGGTCCGGGAGGAGATGAGTTCAATCCGGAAGGGACCGTCTGGGTGGGAGTGGCCACTCCCCGGCACACCGTTACGGTCAAATACAATTACAAAAACGACCGCCTCCGAAACATTGAGCGCTTTGCGGCATCGGCCTTGAACTTCCTGAGGCTGCAAATCCTCGAAGAAATCTAATTTCTTGACTATAAATAAAAGAAACACAAATGTTACAGCTGTTAACATTTGTGTTTCTTTTTGGTTTAAATCAACCTAATAGCCTTATTCAGAGCACTTTATGACTCTTTTCCATACTTCCATCAAATTGGCACCGGAAATCTTGTCAATCTGCTCTTGAGAGTATCCGCGACGCCTCAGTTCTTCCCAAAGGACATCGGACTGTCCAATGTTTTCCACATCGGCAGGAGGAAGAAGAATACCGTCAAAATCGGAGCCGATTCCTACGTGGTCGATCCCCGCCCACTTTACGGCATGGTCTATATGATCGGCAATCTCTTTCACTCCCGGACGCCTGATCTCTTTCTTCAGCCGCTCTTGCATCCGCAGCCAGGCTTTTACTTTTTCGGCATTACCGGGATCCTGAATGAAGGCTTCTTCCACTTTCTCCCCTTCATCCAGCAACGCCGCCTCCCGGGGATCCTTACCAAAATCATCCGAGAGAAAACCCGGATTGTAATTGATTCCCACGTAACCGTCCTTCTCCCCCAACGCCTGCAGCATCTCGTCCGTGAGGTTGCGGCGGTGACTGCAAAGGGAGCGGCAGCAGGAATGCGTGGCCACAATCGGAGCCTCCGACAGTTTGAGGCAGTCCCAGAAGGTCCGGTCTGATGCGTGGGAGAGGTCTATCATCATTCCCAGAGCATTCATTTCGGCCACCACCTGCCGGCCGAAAGGGCTCAGCCCTCCCCAGCGCTTTCCTTCGGCGGCACTGTCGGCAATGGCATTGTCTCCGTTGTGCGTAAGCGTTAAATAGCTCACGCCCAGACGGTAGAAGGTTCTCAGGAGCGAAAGCGACTCCTGGATGGGAGCCCCGTTCTCCATTCCCATGAACAGGGAGATAATCCCCTCCTCCCGGTTGCGAGCCGCCTCTTCAGGAGTAAAGGTGACCGCCACGTTGTCCGGATTGGCATCGGCCACATCATAAACGGCCGAAATCATCTCCAGGGCATAGCGGGTGGCTGCATCCGGAAACATTTCCGGCGGAGTATAGAGAGCGAAAAAGGCTCCGTCTACCCTTCCGGCTTTCATTTTGGGCAGGTCCACGTGGGCCTGCGGGTTGTCAATCTCCAGGTTCCTCAGCCGCATCAGCTGGGAAGGAGTATCCATATGCGAGTCGTAAATCATAAGCTAATCCAATTGCTCCATCAGCAGGGTCCACTCATCCGTATCGGCATCCAGGGCCCGTTTGAGCTCCAGGTACTCCCGCGTCAGTTCCATAATATCATCCTTTTCGGAGGGGTTGGCAAGAACTGTCTCAATCTCCCCCATCCGCTTTTCCCGTTTTTCAATCTCCTTCTCCAGGAAACTCACCCGGTTCTGGATTTTCCGCTGCTCTTTGGAAATAAACTTCTGCGCTTGGAAGGCCTGGGCCGATTCTTTCTTCTGAACCGGCTTCTCCTCAGCAGGGGTCGGATGGTTTCTCTCCAGTTCCTGGAGGGATTCCAGTTTCCGTTTTTGCAGGAATTCCTGCACGCCGCCCAGATGTTCTTTCACCTTCCCGTCCCGGAATTCGTAGAGCTTGTCCACCAGGCCATCCAGGAAATCCCTGTCGTGCGATACCACAATCAGAGTGCCATCGAAGGACTTGAGGGCTTGCTTGAGCACATCCTTGGAGCGGATGTCCATGTGGTTGGTGGGTTCATCCAGCGCCAATACATTATAAGGAGAGAGCATCAGCTTGGCCATGCCCAGCCGTGCCCGCTCTCCTCCGCTGAGGACAGAAACCTTCTTGTCGATATCCTCTCCCTTGAAGAGAAAAGCGCCCAGAATGTCTCTCAGTTTGGTGCGGATCTCCCCCACCGCAATGCGGTCCAGAGTGCCAAAAACGGTTTCGGAAGGGTCCAGGATGTCTTCCTGGTTCTGGGCATAATAGCCGATATGGACATTGTGCCCGACACGAGCCTCCCCGGAAATGGGATCCAATTCCCGCATGATCACACGCATCAGGGTGGTTTTTCCCTCTCCATTCCGGCCGATCAGAGCCACCTTCTCCCCCCTTTTAATCTCTATCTGAGCATCGGAAAACACTACTTTCTGCGGGTAGCCAACCTTTAGGTCAACACCCTTAAATACCACATCTCCAGAGCGTTCCGCAGGAGGAAATTTCAAAGAGAGTTTGGAATTGTCGCTTTCGTCAATCTCTATCCGGTCCAGTTTCTCCAAGGCCTTGATACGGGACTGAACCTGATTGCTCTTGGTGGGCTTGTACCTGAAGCGATTGATGAAGTCCTCCGTCTTTTCAATCATCCGCTGCTGATTTTCGTAAGCAGCTGTCTGCTGAGCCAGGCGTTCTGCCCTGAGGCCGACATACTGACTATAAGGTACTTTATAATCATGGATATGCCCCAGCATGATTTCCACCGTACGAGTGGTGACATTATCCAGGAACTTGCGGTCGTGGGAAACCAGAAGAACCGATCCCCGGAAACTCTTCAAGTAATCTTCAAACCACTCAATTGATTCAATATCAAGATGGTTAGTTGGCTCATCCAAAAGTAATACTTCAGGTGAAGAGAGGAGGATTTTGGCCAGCTCTATCCGCATATTCCACCCCTGGGAAAAGGTTTCCGTCTTTCGCCCCAGTTCGTCTTCTTTGAACCCCAGGCCAAACAGGACCTTCTGAGCACGGGCCTCCGGAGAAAGGCCGGATTCCAGCGCCAGGGTATCATTTATTTCATTAAGACGTTCAATTAAAGACGCGTAATCGCTTGATTCATAGTCAGTTCTATTTGATAATTCACCTGTAATCCGGTGCAATTCGTCTTCCAGAGAATGAATATGATCAAAGACAGAAAGGACTTCCTGGAGAACGGTATGCCCCTTGTGATGCTCCATAACTTGGGGCAGATACCCGATCCTGACGCCGGAGGGCTTTTCCACACTCCCTTTCGTAGGCGACTGCTCCCCTGTTATAAGCTTCATCAAGGTAGATTTGCCGGCACCATTTTTACCCACCAGGCCAATCTTATCCTGTTCGCTGATATGGAAATTAATCCCATCCAGCAGGACATAGCTACCGTAGGCCACGGTTACATTACTGACAGATATCATTCTTCAGCAGGAACTTTCCTCCTGCAAAGGAGGATGGAGAATTCAAACAGGCCATACAGAGGAATGGCCAGCACAAACATCGAAAAAGGATCGCTTGGCGTAATTAAAGCGGCTAATACTAAGACAATTACAACCGCATACTTGCGCCATTGCTTTAAGTTATCCCTGGTAACCACACCCAGACTGGACAGAACCAGGATCACAGTAGGAAATTCAAACAGAATCCCTATCAGGAACACCATCGAGGTGAAAAGGGACATATAGGAGCTGAGCGAGATGGTATTGACAATGGCATCGCTCACCGTAAAATTCACAAAGAAAATCAAGCAAACCGGCAATACCACAAAATACCCTACAGCCACTCCCAGATAGAAAAGTGCGGAAGAAAGGCCGAATGCCCGGCTCACCGCTTTCTTCTCGTGTTCGTACAGGGCCGGAGCTATGAATTTCCAGATTTCCCAGATCACATAGGGAAAAGCCAGCACCAGACCGCACAGCATCGCCACTTTCAGGTAAAAGAAGAACTGGGCCGACAAATCTATGTTGATCAGATCCATCGAGAACTCCACGCCCGGGAGGCGATACAGGGGAAAATCCGGCCGAGTGGGCCAGAAGACCACTTTGAAGAGGGGTTTAGGAAAAGCCAGAAATACAATGGAAGCCAAAGCTACCCCTAGCACTGAGTGGAGCAGCGTTCCCCTCAGCGCCTCAATGTGGTCCCAGAAGGACATTTCTACGTCCTTCTGCTCCACTTACTTTTCTTCCTTCTTGTTGTCGACGGTAGCGTCTACATCCTTGATTTCCTTCTCCACCTCGTTCATTCCCTCCTTGAAGCTCTTGACACCCTTGCCGACTCCCTTCATCAGTTCAGGAATCTTCTTGCCACCAAACAGAAGAACAATCACAAGAACAATGAGGACAATCTCCCAGGTTCCAAACATAAGCGGGTAAGTAAGCATAGTATTAAGCATTAATGAATTTTTCAAACAGTTCGGTCACAGGCTCCGGACAACGCACCGGCATAAAAGTTTCCTTATTGAGGAATCCCAGGGTAACACTCCCCTCCGCACAAAGCACACCGTCCTGGTTATAAACGGTCTGCTTGATGACCATCTTGGCCATCGGAACCCGGTTCACTTCGGCCGTCGCCGTGAGGACATCTCCCATCCGGGCGGGATGCCGGAAGTGGCATTCTACAGACACGATGGGGACCAGCACTCCCAGTTCCTTTTCGCACTTTTCAATAGGGAATCCCAACTGGACCATCATCTCGTCCCGGGCTATCTCGAAGTAACGGATGTAATTGGAGTGGTGAACCACCGCCATTTGATCCGTTTCGTAGTACCGGACAGGGAAAGAAGTCTTAAAAATAGCCATAACAAAAATGTTACTACGTTTAACAATTTTGTTTTATCATTACTTTTTCAACGCCTTAAGCTTGGATTCCAGACTTTCAATCTTGGAGAGCGAATCGGCCTCTTTTTTGCGTTCGTTCTCGATGACAGCCGCCGGAGCGTGGGCTACGAAGTTCTCATTGGAGAGTTTTGCCCGCACTCCCTGCAGGAATATCTGCTGGTATTCCAGTTCTTTTTGGGCTTTTTCAATCTCTTCCTGGACATTTACCAGACCGTCCAGTTTCACGAACATTTCCTGGGTGCGCACCATGAAGCCCATCCCCTGGGCATCCCCAAACTCCCCTGTCAGTTCGGCCTTCACGCCGGCCATCTTCTCCAGAATGGGAAGGCAAGGGAAGGAAGTTCCCTTGATAAGAAGATGCAGATTTTCCTTGGGAGCGATGTTGCGCTGGTTGCGGACGGAACGGACGCCGTTCACCGCTTCGGCCACCAGGGCGAAGTTCTCCAGCACGGCCGGGTTGTAAGCTTCGGCCTTGGGAGTGGAAGCATACATAATGGTCTCCCCTTCCTTTCTCTCGGCGATGTCCTGCCAGAGTTCCTCGGTGATGAAAGGCATCACGGGATGGATGAGTTTCAGGAGGGCTTCGAAATAGGAAAGCGTTACCTTATAAGTAGCAGGATCTACCGGCTGGCCGAAAGCAGGCTTGATGGCCTCCAGGTACCAGCTGCAGTAATCATCCCAGAAGAGCTTGTAGATGGCCATCAGGGCATCGGAGATGCGGAACTTGCTGTAATGGTCTTCCACCAGCGTGATGGTCTCGGAAAGTTTGGCGGCAAACCACTCGATGGCCTGCGCAGCAGCGGGACTCTGGGGAATATCGGCCACTTGGAAACCTTTCACCAGGCGGTAACTGTTCCAGATCTTGTTGCAGAAGGCAGCGCCCTGCTTGATCTGGGCCTCGTCGTAGAAAATATCGTTGCCGGCGCTGGAGCAAAGGAGCATGCCGATACGCACGGCGTCGGCGCCGTAGTTCTCGATAAGGTCAAGGGGATTCGGCGAATTTCCAAGGGTCTTCGACATTTTCCGGCCGATTTTGTCCCTCACGATGCCGGTGAAATACACGTTGGAGAAAGGCTCCTTGCCCATAAACTCCTCTCCGGCCATGATCATACGGGCCACCCAGAAGAAGATGATGTCCGGGCCGGTCACCAGGTCGTTGGTGGGATAGTAATACGCCAGGTCCTTGTTGGGCTGATGCTCCGGATGGCCGGGCTTTTCGGGGTCAAATACGGAAATAGGCCAGAGCCAGGAGCTGAACCAGGTATCCAGCACATCTTCGTCCTGTTTAAGGTCTTCTGCCTTGATATTAGGATTAATAGCTTTCGCTTCTTGAAGTGCTTCTTCAAGTGAAGCGGCCACTACGAACTTGCCGTCGGGCAGGTAATACGCCGGAATACGCTGGCCCCACCACAGCTGGCGGGAGATGCACCAGTCGCGGGCGTTCTCCATCCAGTGGCGGTAGGTATTCACATATTTTTCCGGGATGAAACTGGTGCGGCCGCTCTCCACGGTTTCCAGAGCCATCTTGGCCAGCTGCTCCATCTTCAGGAACCACTGGGCGCTGAGCTTGGGCTCTATGACGGCGTCCGTACGTTCGGAATAGCCCACCGGAGAGATGTATTCTTCGGTTTTCACCAGGTTGCCGGATTCCTCCAGCATCTTCACAATCTTCTTACGGGCTACGAAACGGTCTTCTCCCACCAGAATCTGGGCCTTTTCGTTCAGCTTGCCGTGGTCGTCGATGATCTCCAGCACGGGCAGGTTGTGCCGCAGGCCAATCTCGTAGTCGTGCACGTCGTGGGCCGGGGTCACCTTCAGGCAGCCGGTGCCGAAGTCCATTTCTACGTAAGAGTCCTCAATCACGGGGATTTCCTTGTTGATGAGCGGGATGAGCACTTTCTTGCCCTTTATCCAGAAATGCCTCTCGTCATTGGGATTGACGCGGATGGGGGCATCGGCGATAATGGTCTC
>ODAI013246179.1_pt1 | contig 11964 bp, 10 predicted proteins | sample 1539321 | NCBI WGS metagenome assembly ODAI01 (sample SAMN02144231, study PRJEB22623) | gut metagenome | biome: sheep rumen | host: Ovis aries | place: New Zealand
ATGATAAATGCTAAAATAGATAAATGAGTTGTATTTAAGTTAGAATGAAGTGTTTTAAAATAATATAAATCTAATTTAGATTTAATATAGATATCCTATGCTATGGCAAGGAATTCAAGTAAAAATAACTCCTGTCCAACGAAAAGAAAGAGCATCTCGTGATCCATTAATTGAAACAAGTATAGATGATTAATTAACAAAATTAGAACGAGTCTTTCTTGCAAATAAAAGACCAATCCCTACTCTAGAGGTTGGTTTTTATTATATAAAAACATCTCATGCAAGAAAACATTTCTCTTAAATCATTAAATACACTTCAAATTGATGTAACAGCCAAGTATTATACAGAAATACATAATACTTATAATCTTCTCCAACTCTTAGAAACAAAAGAACGGAAAGAAAACAAGCATCATATCCTATGATGAGGATCAAACACTTTATTTTTAAGTGATTATTATGACTGAATTATTCTTCATCCAGGAATTAAAGGCATAGAACAAATTAAAGAAACAGATAATGAAATCTATCTCCAAGTATGAGCATGAGAAGAACGAAATGAATTTGTAGAATATACAATAGATAATGGATTATGAGGAATAGAAAATCTTATATCTATTCCTTGAAATGTATGAACAAGTGCCGTATCAAATATCTGAGCCTATTGACAGGAAGCTTGTGAAACAATATATGAAGTAATCTGAGTTAATTTGGAAACAAATACAATCCAAAAACTTTCTAATGAAGAATGCATTTTCTCATATCGTAATAGTATTTTTAAACAAGAGCTGAAAGACAAATTCATAATTACTCATATAGTCTACAAATTAAAAAAAATAGATGGAAGTTATGAATTTAAAACTTCTTATAAAGATGTAATAACATATTTTGAAACGAATAACATAGATTTTGATAATCTTCCCATTTCGCAAAAACAATCAACTATATCAAAGGCGATAGAAGAAATAAGAAAAAACAAGCTTCCAGATCATACAAAACTATGAACAGCTTGAAGTTACTTTAAAAATCCAGAAGTATCTTTACCAAAATGGGAAAACTTACAATCAAAATTCCCTGAGTTAAAAGCTCATCTTACTGAAAATGAAACAATGAAATTATCAGCGGGACAATTAATAGAACTTTGTTGATGGAAATGAAAAGAAATAAATTGAGTAAAAATGTATGAAAAACATGCATTGATTTTGATAAATTCAAATCCATCATGAGAAGCTGTAAAGGAATATGCTCAAATGGTTCAAGATTCTGTAAAAGAAAAATTTTGAGTTCAATTGGAACCAGAAGTAATATATGTTTAATTTTTAAACAGTGTTATCATATAGGGCTTATGAATAATAATTGTTGTTTCATAGTTTCAAGGTAAGTTTTCATGGAGCCATCTTTGATATAATCAAGGGACTCTAATGCATCAATGTGATAAATCTGTTCAATCACTTTCTCACTGATGTAAATAATATGATCAACTGTATTGTAGAGCATAGGCCATAGGTTCATTATAGAGTGATGAATAGTGGTCAATATCTCTATGGATAATACGGTAAATTCATGAAAGAGTCTTATTATTACGTGGATTTCATAAAGAAACATAAGTAGCTAATTTTAACTTCTGGCTTTTATAGTAGGCTAAAATAGATTTCTCATTATCAGCACGTAAAATAAATACAAGATGTTCTCTATCTAAAACTTTTTTTTCATTCTTTGAAAATTGTATAATTTTTTCAAGTCATGAAATATCTGAAGGCAAATAGTCTAAGGTCTCAGGATAAATTAAAGGGAAAAAAATAGTATTAATCCCTTCATAATTATCTCAAGAAGATGCATTTAAAAGAGGATTATATTCATGCAAAATTTTATCTGCTTGATTATTCCCTAATAGAGAAGAATAGTTGTGAGGAATAGACTCCATTCGATAGAGTGGAGATTCTTGAATTTCATTAAAATTAACACCAATTTTTTCAAATCAGATTTGAGAAAGTATTGGTAAAAGTAGGGGAATAGAAACGACGGTATTAAAAAGTCCTCACATGATGTTTTTATTTATAGAAGTATAATTTATATAGTAATTCCAAAAAAATATTCAACAATTAATCATTTATTTAAAAACGATTTTTTTGCAAAAATAAAGCAATCAATATATAATTAAAAAAGAGATTTTATTATTTATTATAACACATGGCAGAAACAAAAGAAACAAAATTTATTTTATGGTTTAATGAAATTTGAATCGAAGATGTCCCTTTGGTATGAGGAAAAAATGCTTCATTAGGAGAAATGTATACAAACCTTACACCAAAAGGAGTAAATATTCCAAATGGATTTGCTATTACAGCTTATGCATATCGTTATTTACTTGAACAAACAGGTGCTCAAGAAAAAATCAAAGAAATTCTTTCTGACCTAAATACAGAAGATATGGATAACTTAGCTGAAAGAGGAGCTAAAGTAAGAAGATTGATTAAGAATCTAGAATTCCCAGATGATTTGAGAAAAGCTATCATTGATTCATATAAGAAAATGGAAGAAATGTATGGTAAAAATATTGATGTAGCTGTTAGATCATCAGCTACAGCAGAAGACCTTCCAGATGCTTCTTTTGCATGACAACAAGAAACATACCTTAATATCTATGGATATGAAGAAATTATCGAAGCATGTAAAAAATGTTTTGCTTCATTATTTACAAATAGAGCAATCTCTTATAGACAAGATAAAGGATTTGACCATTTTGAAGTTGCATTATCAATTACAATTCAAAGAATGGTAAGAAGTGATCTTGCTTGTTCAGGAGTAATGTTCTCAATTGATACAGAAAGCTGATTTAAAGATGCAGTATTCCTAACTGGTTCATATGGATTAGGAGAAAATGTTGTACAATGAGCAGTTAATCCAGATGAATGGTATATCTTTAAGCCAACTCTTAGAGAAGGGAAAAGGCCAATCCTTTCTAAAAAAGTTGGAGAAAAGGCAATTAAGATGATTTATACCAATGATTCTAGAACACCAACTAAAAATATTCCAGTACCAGAAGCTGATAGAAAAAAACTAGTTCTAACAGATGATGAAGTTCTTAATCTTGCTAAACAAGTATTGATTATTGAAGACCATTATTCAGAAAAGAAATGAAAGTTCTGTCCAATGGATACAGAATGGGCTAAAGACGGTAAAACAGGAGAACTCTTTATCGTACAAGCAAGACCTGAAACAGTTCATTCAAATCAAGATGCAAATGTTTTAAAGACTTATGAACTTCAAGGAAAGGGAAAAGTCCTTATTGAAGGTAGAGCTGTTGGAGAAAAGATTGGTAATGGTAAAGCTCATGTTATTAAAAATGTAGCAGATATTGGTGAATTTAAAGCAGGAGAAGTACTTGTAACAGATATGACAGATCCTGATTGGGAACCAATTATGAAGATTGCTTCAGCAATTGTTACAAATAGAGGAGGTAGAACATGTCATGCTGCTATTATTTCAAGAGAACTTGGTATTCCATGTGTTGTATGAACAAACGAAGGAACAGAAGTTCTTAAAGATGGACAAGATATTACAGTAGATTGTTCTTCAGGAAGTGAAGGAAAGGTATATGAAGGATTAATTGATTTTAAAATTAATGAAGTAAACCTATCAAATCTTCCAAAGACAAAAACTCATATTACAATGAATATTGCAACTCCAGATACAGCATTTGAAAAATCATTTATTCCAAATGATGGAGTAGGATTGGCTAGAGAAGAATTTGTTATCTCATCATATATCAAAGTTCATCCACTTGCATTACTTCATTTTGATGAATTAAAAGATGAAAAAGTAAAAAAAGAGATAGAAGAAATGACTGCATGATATAAAAATAAGGCAGACTTCTTTATTGATAAATTAGCAGAATGAGTTTCAATGATTGCTGCTGCAGTATATCCAAAAAGAGTAATCTTAAGACTATCAGACTTCAAATCCAATGAATATGCAAATCTCTTAGGAGGTAAAGATTTTGAACCAAAAGAAGATAATCCAATGATTGGATGGAGAGGAGCTTCAAGATACTATTCTGAACAATATAAAGAAGCATTCTGACTTGAATGTAAAGGTGTCTTAAAAGTAAGAGAAGAAATGGGATTAACAAATCTAGATGTTATGATTCCATTCCCAAGAACTGTAGATGAAGCAAAGAAGGTAGTTGCAACTATGGCTGAATATGGATTAAAACAAGGAGATAATGGTCTTAAAGTTATGGGTATGTGTGAAATCCCTTCAAATGTAATCTTAGCAGAAGAATTCCTAGAAGTATTTGATGGATTTAGTATTGGTTCAAATGATCTTACTCAATTATTACTTGGAGTAGATAGAGATTCAGAACTTGTTGCTTCTGTATATGATGAAAGAAACCCAGCTGTAAAGAAGATGATTAAACAAGTTATTGATGTTTGTAATGCAAAATGAAAATACGTAGGTATATGTGGACAAGCTCCATCAGACTATCTAGATTTTGCAGAATTCTTGGTTGAATGTGGAATTCAATCAATGTCTCTAAACCCAGATACTGTTATTAAAACAACATTAGCAGTGGCTGAGCTTGAAAAGAAATTAGGTAAATAATTAAAATAGTTAACTGAATATTAGCAGAGATATTAAAGTCTCTGCTTTTTTATTAAGTTTCACCAAATTTGACAAATATAAAAAATCTAATTATAATTGTAAAAAGAAAATTTTATTCCTAAAAAATAGTCATGGCATTAGAAATTTCAGAACGTGCTTGATTGGAAGAGTCTTGGAGAAATCTTTCAAAGGAAGAATTGAATAGAGAGATGTCTCGTTATATGATTGAATGAGATACTGAAAAAGCACAAGCTTTGCTTGATTTTATGAAAGCTAAAGATTCTCCTGAATGAGCAAAGACCTATAATGACTCATTTAAAGAGAAATATGACCAGTTTCAAGATTCAATGAAACAAAAAAATGAAGAATTACAAAAATTAAAAGACGAAGGAGCAAAGGAAGAAGAAATAAAAGCAAAGTCAGAAGAAATACAAAAAGCACGGGAAGATTTCTTTAAAGATGATATGAAATCCTATGTTGATACTGTATGAGCAAGAATTCAATCAACAGAAAAGGCAAAAGATGATGAAATTAATAGATTAAAAAATCAACTTTCAGGTATTGTATCTAATTGACCAAAACTTTCAGAATATCTATCATTTAAGAGAAGAAGATTAGTAACATTAAATGATAATATTGCAAAATTAGAGCAAGATAAAGCTAATTATCCTAAGAATGTCCTTATTTATTTGATGTGACAAACAAAATCAAATATTATTTGAGTAAGAAGTATAAAGAATGGATTAAAAAGATCTTGGATAAGAGCTAGTTGGAATTGGAATTCTGATAATATAAAAGATGATTTAAAAAACTTTGAAGAAAGTATAAAAGTTAAATCAGGAGAAAGCCAATGGACAATTGGATTGAAAAAGCAATTACAAGATCACTTAACTAAGGCAAAACAAGCTTATGTTGATCAACAAAAAAGGAGCGTAGGTTTATAATATTTAGTTATTAACAAATCAATCATGTTAAAAACATTAAATGAAGCAAAGAATTATGCAATAAATCGTGTTAGCGAAATAGAGGGGGAAGAATTGGTAGAAACAGAAAAATTACTAATACAATCTCAAATTGAAGAATTATTTTCTGATAAATTATCTAACGTTATTTCTGAAGAAGATGTAGAAGCATTGCAAGCTGAAAATATGGATGATTTAGAATGAAAACTTTTTTACAAGGTTCCAAATTATGTTTCATTATTAGAAGAGACAACTGCTGAGTTTTTAGCAGAATATCTATCTCCAATAGAAGAATAAAATAGAATAAGATATTTTGTAAAAAGTCAACATAAAATCTGAGCAAATGCTCAGATTTTTTGAAAATTTTTTATGGCGAAAATATAATTAGTCTGAAGACTTTTATATTTGTGAAAATCAGATGTTGCACGATAAAAATTTAGCTAAAAATTCTTGAGAAAAATTCCAAGATATTGAATGAAAAATCAATGCAAAAACCACAACTACTGAAATCGCTGATGTTATTGCAAAATATAGAGAAGAAATCAGTACTGTGTTGAATGCGAATGAGGCAGAATGAACTTGAGATGAATCAACATTAAAAGGGTTGAAGGATTTATTAGAAGAAAGACAAAATAATATTTTAAAATCAGATTTGTGAAAAAGTGCCCCATGACATATTGATCTTTCTAATAATACAGCAGTAGCAACATTCTGGAAAAAAATTAAATCTTCATGATGAAATATTGATGCAATAGATGCTAGTTGAGCTGCAACAGATGCACAAAAGTCAGAAATATTAAATAAAATTCAGCCATCACTTGCAAATCTTCAATTCCTACACGATGATTGAACAGGGAAAAGACAAAATAGTTGGAAACTTTTTTGAGGGAAATCAACAAATATGGCAGATATTTCTGCAACTTTGTGAGATACACAAATTGATAAACTATTAAATGTTTCAAGTGCGGCTCAAGTTGATGCTAAATTAAATACGTTTGTTAATTCAGTAACTAAGAAATGATGAAATGCATTTTTTGTGGAACATTCAAAATTAAATGATATAGAAGAAAGAAAAACATCAATTCGTGTGGCAGGATATCTCTACTTAATTTGGAAAACAGTAGAGGATAATTTGTTAACAAAAGATTTGTATAATCAAATTACAAAAGAACTAGATGAACAAATAATCCCTCAAGAAATTCCAAAGATTAAAGGATTACATAATGCAAAAGTTGAATTATGACACGTAGTTCCTGAATATGAAACATTAAGAGATTTGAATGTAAAAAAATGAAATATCGATTTATGAGAAAAAGATCTTTGAACAACAAGTCTTACAGAAAACCGTGACTTGAAAAATGATTTTGAAAATGGAATAGCTACATGATTAGAAAATTATAAAATTGATGTTTCTAGTATGGAGATGAAAGATAATCATTGAAATAGTATTCCAATTACTTTGAATGATTGAGTTAGAGAGCTTACAGATTCATTAAATGCAGATATAAGAAATACAAAAACTGCTGATATTGTAATTACAATATGATGAAATAAATTAAAGATAGGTAAAATAGCTATTGATAACCAAGAATGAAATCCAAATTTGGTTGTTACATTTGAAGAAAAAGCAAAAATACAATCAGAGGCAAGTACTTTATGAATTACCTTGCCCGATTACCCATTAGATTTTTCATTTAAGGTAAAATGAACAAAGAAGGTGTCAAATTGATTGTGAAATTGTAAAGCATGTTTAACAAAGAAATATTCAATGAAATTAAAAATGGAGGGAGTAGTTCCACCTCCACCTCCTCCAACAATTAAAGCTAAAGAGTGGACAGCAACAATTTCAAGTGTTGAGAATGTTCACTCAGAAGAAGCAGCTTATATTGCTGAAGAAAAAGATAGAGAAGAGTTTGATAAGTTATGAGAACTTTCTTTAATGAAATTAAGCACATGGCATCCATGGAGTAGAGTAAAACATTTTGTTTCCAGAGAATATAAAAGAAATAAAATCATAAAAAAACATATGCAAGCAGTAAAAGGAAAAATTGATACAAGACGTGACAGTGTTATTAGTGCTGCAAATAGACATGAATTACAGAACAGTGACGATCAATGGAAGGGAAACATAGATAATCTTGTTACTCATGAAAATGCAGATGTTAATCAATTGTGCGTGAAATATTTGAAAACTAATATGAATGATGCTGCTTTTGAAAAAGAGTTTAATGCGATTATAGCAGTTGATCCAGTAATAGAACCAATGATTAAAAATAATGATATGAATTATCTTGGTTCAAATATCCTATTAAAGTTGAAGCAAGAAAGAGCTGAACAAGTATTAATGGATAAAATATGAAAACTTTTATTAAAGGATATTAATGCTGATCCAGCAAGTCTTGAAATGAAAGATACATATGATGAATGATTATTTAAATCAGAATTACAAAAATATTCTGATGAATATTTCCAAGCAACACAATCTAATTTCCCTCCAGAAATTAGAAAACTATTGGATTCTTTATCTGATAAGAATTTAATATTGCCTATTCTTCAAAACTGGAAAGCTCAATTACAAGCAAATGTAAAAAACTTAAGAATGCAATTACAATTGCTTAATAATACAACATGAGCATATGAAATAGATAATAAGGATAGAGAAAAGAGCTTATGGCAAAGGTTTTGAAATTGGATGGACAATCATAGGGTACTTACAATATGAGGATCCGCTTTGATTTGAACATGATTGTTAGCGTGATGATCTCTTATTTGAGGACCATTAGGAGCTTGAATTGCAACATGACTCTTGGCTACAAAAATGTGAGTTATAAGTGCTGCTAAAAAGGCGAGTCATTATACGAAAGAACAAAAGTGACAAGAAAAAAGATTGACTCACTGATTAAATATTGAAAAGCAAAATATGGAGAATATCAGAAAGGTTATGGAATGAGCACCATGGTATTCTCGAAGGAAATATAAGGCTAAAAGACAATATCAACTCTATCAAGAAACTACTCAACATAAGATTGCAGATACAGAATACTTAACTAAGAAAATTAAAGGAGTATTAAGTTCTACTTTAAATCTTGATGCTCCAGAGAATAAAAATGATAGAGATATTTTGGAAGGATATTTAATTAATGCATTGGTTAGACTTGATTATTATAAAGAAAGCGGACATAATTTTGTGGCTTCTCAAAATAGAACAAAAATTGAACAAGATTTTAATACCTTGTATCAAGCTGTACAAGATTGAGTATTTAGATTAAACGAATCAAAGTTATCTTCAAGTAATCCACGTGATAAGGTGATAAAAGATGGTTTGGATGCAATAAGAACATGAGACCCACGTTATACAGATTTGCATGATCAATTAGAATCTGATTATGATAAGGCATTATCAACATTTAAGAAAAGAAGATGAGCCTTAGAGAGAAAATATTGAATAGCATCTGGTGCAATATATGCTTCAACTGCAGTACTTGCACAATATCTTTCATGAAGTTGAATATTCGGTCATTATCAAACAGTAACAACAATCCCATGAACTACGACATCTCAACTTCATCCTGATGTGAAAAATAGCTTATTAAGTAATGGAGTTCCTTCATCTAAAGTGACTGCAATAGAGAATGCATTAAAGTCAGCCCCTACTTCTTGATGATCTTATAATCCAGAAGCTTTCTGGACAATAGTAAAACAAGAAACAGGATGGTCTGATGCTCAGTTAAATGATTGGGTATCAAATTCATTTATGAAAGATGTATTGTGGAAATTGAATGAAGGTTGAACATCTGAGTTTAAAAATGCATTAATGGCATGACATTTCGATAGCTTAAGACCATGAGATGCCGCATTTTCAAGAGCAGAAGCTTTCTTATCAAGTCCTAGAATATGAATATTAAGACCTTGAGAAGGTACAACAGTCTTGAAAAATTTACAAGATTATTTAAGTTGAGCAAAAAATTATACAGACTTTGATCCAGTAATGAGAATGAAAATGTGACATTTTGGTCATATGGCTATTCATAATGATATATGAATATGATCAAGATTAACAGAAGAAGTATTGAATACAGTAACAACACCAGGTAAGGAAGAGGTAACTGAAGGTGTAAAACATCTTTTCTTTGATGGAGTAGGTATGCCAATATATGCTAATACATATAGGAAAAAGATGATTCCAACAGAAGAAGAAAAATGAGAAGCACTTCAGACTACAGACCCTTGAGAAATACCAGAATGAGAAGAATTTATAACAACAGATCCTGATTGAAGTTCTTGATGACCAAGCTCATGAGAATCTCCAACATGGCTTTAATAAAATTTTAAATGTTAATAATTATTAAAATGGAAGATATGGATATGTATTTAGAGGATCTTTTTACAGAGGCTTGATTCCATCCTGAAGAATTTGATGCTCTTAAAGAAGAACGAAGACCTATTCTAATGTCTCGTATTATTGCTAAAATTTCATTGAAATTACCAGTTCTTGAAAGATCTCAAGCTGAAATGTACTTAAAAACAGGTGATGCTGAGAAATTTTGGGAATTATGCTCTAAAAATATTGATGATTATGAAGAATATTTTGTTTCAATATTAGAAGAGTTTGAGAAGGATTATTTAGAGAATTTTAAATAATATAATTAATAAAATGCAACAATTACAAGAAGATGATTTTATCTATAATTTGCTTATAGAAGCAGGTTATTCTCCTGAAAATGATGATTTTGAGGCTCTAAAAGAAGAAATAGAACCACTTTTAATGGATAAAATTTTTTCAAGAGTTTTTGAAGAATTATCTAATGACCAAAGAAAAGAAATTATGAGGTTGTTTGATGCTAAAAAAGAAGCTGAAGCTTTGAGCAAGATAGAGAAGATGATCCCAGATTATGATAATTTCTTGGAAGAAGTTTTTCAAGAATTTGCAGAAGAATACCTAAGAACAGTGAAATAGAAAATTAAAAACTATTGACTTTGAGATAAAAAGTTTATATATAATAAAAAACTTAAACGATATTTTTAAACAATAATAATTGGTGATGTCTAAATTTTGAAACGCTATGTGAAATACAATTGCAGTCCCTGTAAGATGAGTAGGGACTACTTTAAATACATGAGCTGATGTTGTTAAGACATGATGGAATGTAATTTCTGATATGGGGAAAGTCGTTTCTGATACAGGGAAAAAAGCTCGAGAAACATTATCAAGCTCATGGAATGCTTGAAAATGGTATAATAAGCTTTATCAAGTTCCAGCAGGAGTTGTTATATCTTGAGCAACTATTGTTGAATGAGCAGTAAGAACTGTTGTTGAGCCAGCAAGAAATCTATTCTTAAATGTTCGTGATAGTGTGGGGAACTTCTTTAAGAATATTGGAAATACCTTAAAAAGAACTTTTGATACAACAACACCGGTTTCTGATTTCTCATATGAAAAACTAAAAATGAAAGAACCAACTCGTGAAAATTGGACATCGAAATTAGCATGGTGGAAGAAATAATAAAAAGGAGCTTATAAAGCTCCTTTTTTCATCATCATATATTCAATTAAAATTAATAATATTCAAGCAGCAGCAAGTATTCATTGAATTAGCCAGGCTTCCATAACAATTGTTGTTTCTTTTATTCATTTATATTCAAGAAGATGATGGAAAGGAGCAACAGCAAATAATTTTTTCTTAAATACTTTTTTCCAAAAAATTTGAAGGAAACTAGAGAAGAATTCAACAATAAAGAACCCAAATATAATTAGAAATGGAATTAATATACCAAATCTCATGTTCATTAGATAAATAAGGGAGGATAGTATTCATCACAGTGCAAATGCTCAGGAATCTCACATAAAGAGTTTTGCGGGATTGATGTTAAAAAACAAGAATGCTAGTAATGTAGCTACTAATATTCCAACAATACTACTAGCAAGATATGTACCATTTAAGAATGTCATTGCAGCAAAACAAGCCAAGATAATAGCCATTAATCATCAAGCTAATCCATCTAATCAGTCTGTGATATTAATAGCATTAACTACAGCAACTGTCGCTATAAATGTCAAAATTGGGAATAAGATTCATACCTGAATTTTTCATGCTATTGGCCAAAAATTGATATAATCAATTCATAATTTTACATAGAACCAATAAGAAATCCATCATGAGAATAGAAACATACCAATGAGTTTCGCTTTTGCACTTAATCATTTAACTTTTCAATAATCTCTTATATTTAAATAATCGTCGACTAATCAAATTAATCACATAGAGAAAAATCAGAAAAGAATAATATAGGTTTCCCTTGAGTTCCAAAGAGAGTTGCTAATGAATCAGAAATGTTGGAGAACAAATGATCATAATACCATTATTAACATAACAATAAGGAATAATCCTCATCACAT
>ODAI014205783.1_pt1 | contig 11962 bp, 13 predicted proteins | sample 1539321 | NCBI WGS metagenome assembly ODAI01 (sample SAMN02144231, study PRJEB22623) | gut metagenome | biome: sheep rumen | host: Ovis aries | place: New Zealand
CAGTATTATAGAGATCATTATAGATGGGGCGGGGAACCAGGTATTGTTCTCGAAGAAGTGATCGAGCAGGATGAAAAGATGGCTGCATTGCATGCGGAGTCCGCTAATGCCATAAGAATAACAACGATATACGTCAATGGTGAAGCGCATGTGTGGTATCCGTGGATTAAGATGGGGGTTAATGGTGAGTTCGTAACGAGCGGTGCCTTAAACAGTATTAACGCAGCAGTAGACCCAGAGACGGGTGTCATTATTACGGACGCATGCAACGAATATCTTGAATCATTTACAGAACATCCTAATACACATGTCGTTTTTAAGGGATTCCAAGTTCCACGGTGGGCCGAACTGCTTTCAACTGTCAAAGAATTAGCTGAGTATTTCAAAGGCATAAACTACATCGGCTGGGATATGGTTCTCACATCCAAGGGATGGTGTGTAATGGAAGCTAATCCTGAAGGCGAGTTCTTAAGTCAGTTGTATTATGAGCGAGGAATGAAAGAAGAATTTGAGAAGCTGATAGGATGGCATCCAGAGATTGAGTTTTGGAACAAATAATCGTATCTGATGGAAGGAAGAAGTAAATGAGCGAGCAGAAACTTGAGAAAAAACTCTCTCCATTAAATGTGTGGTCATTGGCGCTTGGCTGCATCATCGGTTGGGGTGCGTTTGTCATGCCAGGGAACACATTCCTTGGGAAGGCTGGTCCCCTCGGTACGGTCATTGCTATGGGCCTTGCTACCCTGATCATGATTATCATTGCATTCAACTATAACTTCATGATCAACAAGTACCCAGTGGCTGGTGGGGAGTTCACCTATACCCAGCAGGCATTTGGAGAGAAGCACGCTTTCGTTTGCTCATGGTTTCTTGGCCTTTCCTATCTTGCAATTGTGCCGCTAAATGCAACGGCTTTAGCGCTGATCGGTCGGAATCTGATGAACAACGTATTTCAAGTCGGATTCCATTACAATGTCGCCGGATACGATATCTATTTTGGGGAGATTATTCTAGCAGTTGTGGCGCTCTTCCTCTTTGCATTCCTGAGTATTCGAGGCGTCAAGTTCACCGGCGTTTTCCAGACGGGGCTTGTTTTTGCCTTAGTTGGCGGTGTCCTCATTATAACGATTGCTGCACTTGTCAATCCAAAGGTGAGTTTTTCAAATCTCACTCCGGGCTTTTATCCTGGTAATGCACCGAAAGCTGGAATACTTGCAGTAGTAGCTGTTGCACCATGGGCGTTTGTGGGATTTGATACTATTCCACAGGCAGCAGAGGAATTTAAGTTTTCACCAAAGAAGACGAAGACTTTGATGATCTTGTCCATCGTGTTCGGCGCAGCTGTGTACGTGCTATTGAACACAGTGACTGCGGCAACGATTCCTGAGGGGTATGCGACTTGGGCAGAATATATCGACGATATGCCCAACCTGAGCGGATTGATTTCTCTCCCAACATTCCATGCCGGGTACCAACTGCTTGGCACGGCGGGCGTGGTGTTCCTTGGCATTGCGGTCCTTGGTGCTATCCTTTCTGGTATCATTGGTTTTTACATGGCGACAAGCAGATTGCTCTATTCCATGTCGAAGGAGAATGTTATTCCAAGTTGGTTTGGAGAGCTGCATGCGAAATATAAGACTCCCGCCAACGCAATTACTTTTGTTTTGATCATAGCTCTTATTGCTCCTTTCTTTGGGCGGACAGCTCTTGGCTGGATTGTGGATATGTCCTCGATAGGCGCAGCTATAGGATACGGTTATACTTCTCTTGCAGCTTATAAGTTTGCCAAGAAGGAGAACAACAAGGGTATTATGGTTACAGGCATCATCGGGGGAATCATGGCGCTGGCGTTTATGGTGCTGCTTCTCGTGCCGATTCCGATGTTCAACTGTTCATTGGGCAAGGAATCATACATTTGCCTGATTGCATGGATCGTAATTGGTGGAATCTTTTATTTTTCGAGCAAGAAAAAAGCATGATAGGGACGATTTTATCTATGGACAAATCAGAAATCGTAGCTATGGCAGTGGCAGTTATAGCAGAAGAATTAGGTACGGATGTGAAAAAGGTAAAAGTCGTATCTTTTAAAGAAATTGATGAGGCGCAGGAGGAAGACAAATGAGCATTTACCGGATTAAAATGAATGGCAAGACCTATGAGATGGAAATTGAATTCATCGAAGAAGGAAAGCCACAAAAGGTACAGCCTGCTCCTGTTATTCCGAAGCCTGTTGTAAAGGAATCTCCTGTTGTCGAAGAAACAATTGAAGTAAATCCTAATGCGATTACTGCGCCTATGCCAGGCAGTATTATTCAGGTTATGGTTAAGCCTGGCGATGAAGTGGCTGAAAATGATGTTGTATTGATCCTTGAGGCAATGAAGATGGAAAACGAAGTGTGTGCACCGAAAGCTGGAAAGATCAAATCTATCTTCGTCGTTGAAGGACAGACTGTGTCAGCAGATGCACCATTGTTCGAGATGGAGGAATAAGAGGTGTTGGAGTTCTGTGGCAACAAGTTACAAATAACAGACACAATACTCCGGGATGCGCATCAGTCCCAGGCTGCCACAAGGATGAAGCTGGAGGATATGTTACCCGCTTGTGAGATCCTCGACAGTATTGGCTATTGGTCTTTGGAGTGCTGGGGTGGAGCGACATTTGACGCTTGCATGCGGTTTCTCAATGAGGATCCATGGGAGAGGTTGAGAACATTAAGAAAAGCTCTCCCGAACACAAAGCTTCAGATGCTTCTCCGTGGGCAGAACCTTCTCGGATATCGTCATTATGCTGATGACGTTGTAGATGCATTCTGCCGGAAATCTATCGAGAATGGAATAGATATCGTTCGTATCTTTGATGCTCTTAATGACATTCGTAACATGAAAGCTGCCATTTTGAGTGTGAAGAAATACGGTGGCATGGTTGAGGCAGCTCTCTCTTATACTACCAGTCCGGTACATAATGAAGAGTATTTTGTCAAGAAGGCTGTAGAGCTTGAACAGATGGGAGCAGACACCATTTGTATCAAGGATATGGCAAATCTCCTGTTACCCAAGGATGCATATAGCCTGGTAGAAAAGCTAAAAAAATCAGTGAGCGTTCCCATTCATTTGCACACGCACAACACGACCGGTACGGGCTCCATGGTCTACATGGCTGCTGCTCTCGCTGGTGTGGATATCGTAGATTGTGCTTTGTCTCCTTTTGCTAATGGAACATCTCAACCTGGAACTGAATCACTGGTAGCTGCTCTGAAGGGAACAAGCCGAGATACAGGACTGGATCTTGGCAAGCTCAGTACTGCTGCATCCCATTTTAGATCAGTTGCAACAAAGATGGAGAAAGATGGCTTAATCAGTACGAAAGTTCTCCGAGTGGATCCCAATACGCTCCTTTATCAGGTTCCTGGGGGAATGCTTTCGAACCTAATCAGTCAACTCAAGCAGGCAAATGCTGAGAATCGTTATGAAGAAGTACTTGCTGAGGTTCCGCAGGTTAGAGCAGATTTCGGATATCCGCCTCTTGTCACTCCGACTAGCCAAATTGTAGGTTCACAAGCTGTTCTGAATGTGCTTATGGGGCGCTATAAGTCATTTACCAAGGAATCAAAAGCTCTACTTAGAAGTGAATATGGCGCATTACCAGGTAAGGTAAATGAGGAGATTCGCAGAAAAGCTATAGGAACCGGAGAGGTTATCTCTTGTCGCCCAGCTGATCTGATCGCTCCTGAAATGGATAAAATTAAAGATGAGTATGGTGTCTTCTGCAAATCTGAAGAAGATGTTTTGAGCTGTGCGCTCTTCCCGCAGGTAGCGCCGGAGTTTATCAAGAAGCGGGACAATGTTGACATTCACGAAATTATCGTTGAATGGGACGGAGAATGAAAGAGAGGGCAGCTTCAATGTGGGATGCAAAATATAGAAACGAATTAGAAAAGCGTAGATCCGCTGCTGTTGCTGGCGGTGGAGAAAAGAGAATCGAAAGTCAACACAAGAAAGGCAAACTGACTGCCCGTGAACGGATAGATTATTTATTTGATGAAGGCTCCTTTGTTGAAATAAACACACTCATTGAATCTCAGGATTCTCGTTTTGGCATGGATAAGAAAAGAGTTCCTGGTGATGGTGTTGTAATAGGCTACGGCACGATCAATGGGCGTGTAGTATATGCTTCTGCACAGGATTTTACTGTCATAGGTGGCACTCTAGGCGAATATCACAGCCAGAAGATTTGCCATATCATGGATATGGCTTTGAAGATGAAAGCTCCTTATATTTCCATCAATGATTCTGGTGGAGCGAGGATTGAAGAAGGAATCAGTTCACTCGATGGCTATAGCGGTATTTTTTACCGTAATACAAGAGCTTCTGGTATTATTCCTCAGATTTCTGTGATTCTTGGACCGTGCGCTGGTGGTGCATGTTACTCCCCTGCAATCACGGATTTCATTCTTATGTCGAAGAAATCTGCAAATATGTTCATCACGGGACCTGCGGTTGTAAAAACGGTACTCGGCGAATCTGTCTCTGCGGATGAACTTGGTGGTGCGGTTGTACACGCATCGAAAAGCGGTGTCGTTCATTTCACATATGAAGATGACTACAAGTGCCTCGATGGAGTAAAACAACTCCTTTCATACCTTCCTGAAAACTGCGATGAAAAACCGCCAGTGGTTATCGGTAAGGCAAGAGATGAATCATATAGGCTTGAAAATATCGTACCGGATAACCAGCGACGTATTTATAATGTCAAGGACGTTATCAACACATTCGCGGATGTTGATTCATTCTTTGAAGTTCAAGCTGAATTTGCCAAGAACATTGTCATTGGATTTGCCCGCATTGATGGAGAGGTTATTGGCATAGTTGCGAATAATCCTAAAGGCGGGGTGTCAGGAACGCTTGATATAGATTCCTCTGAGAAGGCTGCCAGATTTGTTCGATTTTGCGACTGTTTCAATATCCCAATTCTTACTCTGGTTGATGTTCCCGGCTTCATGCCTGGAACGAAACAAGAGCATGGCGGAATTATCAGACGTGGGGCGAAGCTCCTTTACGCTTACGCAGAGGCCACCGTGCCAAAGGTAACACTTATCCTACGTAAGGCCTTTGGAGGCGCCTATATAGCTATGAATAGCAAGGGCATGGGTGCTGATATTGTGTTTGCCTGGCCTATAGCCCAAACTGCTGTTATGGGTGCAGAAGGCGCTGTAGCTATCATGAATGGCAAGCAGATTGAAGCAGCAGACGATCCGGTAGCAGAGCGGGCCAAACTGGTGTCTGAATATGAAAATGAGTTTATGACACCGTATATCGCAGCTGAAAAGGGTTACATCGATGAAGTCATTCTTCCGGAGGAAACAAGAAGGAAGATAAGATCCGCTTTCGAAGCATTGAAATTGAAAGATCGTAAAGCTGCTGGATTTAGAGCACATGGTAATATTCCACTGTAGGGAAACATACGTATGAAAAATATTGTGATTATCGGAGCCGGTGATCTTGGAAAAGAGATTGTGTGGCTCATAGAGGATATTAATAAGAGACAACCGACATATCTTATCTTGGGGTTTCTGGATGATGATAAGTTAAAGACAGGTACAGAGTTCTATGGGTATAAGGTACTTGGTGGAACTGAAAAGCTGAGTGAACTGAGCAGTAAGATGCCGCTAAGTGCTGTGATTGCTATCCAGGATGGCAGTGTTAGAAAGAGAATAGTTGAAAATCATTTGGAGTTTGATTGTTGGGAAACAATAATTCATCCTACTGCAGTTATCTCATCTACTACGTCTGTGGGTAAGGGCAGTGTGTTTTTCCCTCAGGTAACAGTGTCTGTAGATTCAAAACTGGGTTCTTTCGGACTTTATTATATTCATTCTATAATATGCAATGACTGTGTGGTTGGAGATTTTGTTTCCATTATGTCAGGTGCCTCTATTTCTGAGCACGCTGAAATAGGAGATGAGTGTTTCATAGCTGCTGGTGCATGTGTCTATCCACATAAAAAAATAGGTAAATGCTCGGAGGTCGCTGTGGAAGCCACTGTAGAGAAGGATTATAATGACAGGTCAAAAGTCGGTGAAAAAGGCATAGGTTTTTTTCTGTTCAAGTAAAACAGAAAGGGGGAGACTATTGATGGATGATCTAATTATTATCGGCGCAAGTGGTTTTGGAAGAGAAGTGCTTCAGATAGTTAAAGATATTAATAAAGAAAGACCAACATGGACTGTTTTAGGGTTTTTAGATGATAATCCAGACGCTTTGAAAGGGTATGAATGTGATTATACCGTGATTGGTTCAATCAGGGAATGGGAACCGAAGGAGAATGAACACTTTGTAATGGCGATAGCTAACCCCAAAATTAAAGAAGAGGTCACGACAAACCTGGAGAAAAAAGGCGCGCAGTTTGTATCTATAATCCATCCGACTGCAATTATAGGTAGCTTCAATAAAATCGGACGAGGCGTTGTTGTTTATCCTTACGCAAAGATAACTGTTAATACAACTATCGGAAACTTTGTTTCGCTTCTTGGCTCAAACATTGGGCACGACGTAACTGTAGGTGATTACACAACGATATCTGGAATATGCGCCATAAATGGACGTGCAGTAGTAGGAAAGCGAGTCTTCATCGGTGGTCATGCTGTAATCGCACCGAGCAAAAAAGTAGGAGATGACGCTTACGTAGGAAGCGGCAGTGTTGTTGTGTCTAATATTCGCGCTGGTTATAAAGTCTTTGGAAATCCCGCGAAGAAAATGGAATTGTGAGGTGCAATATGTCGAAAGTAAGTAATACTTTAAACTGGGTGCAGTTAGAAGCAAAGCGATCAAATAGATCTAAGGCTTCAGTTTTGGCTGATATGACTGCAAATTATATTCTTTATGGTGTGCTCCCGCAGGAGTACTTTCATTTCGGCTTTTATGGTAAATCGGCATCGGATAAGAAAACCTATTTTACATATAAGCTATACTCTGAGCGTAGAAAGGAATACTCCAATCCCGAGTATGAGAAAGTAATATTCGAGGACAAATTCGTCTTTTCAAAAGTTTTTCACGAGTTCTATGGGAGAGAGTCTTTTCTGCTAAGCAGTTCAACCGATAAAAGAGCTGCGGTTAATTTCATTGAGCGAGTAAAGAAATTTGTCTATAAGCCCTTGAAAGCACAAGAAGGTATTGGGATTAAATCGTATTCATTAAGTGATTATGAAAATGCAGTAGCACTTTATGAAGCACTCCCTAAAAAGAAGGAGGCTCTCCTTGATGAATGGATGATTCAAGCTCCGGAAATGTCAAAATACTATGAGGGAGGGGTAAACTGCATTCGAGTTTACACCTTCTTACACGATAACATTTTCCGCTTTATAGATGCAAAAGTATCGTTTGGGGTGGGTTCTGACATCGTTAACGCAACGTTGGATAGTTCGATATTTGGAATTGTCGATGTTGAGACCGGAATTATAATGTCTGATCTTGCGAACTATAATCTTGATGTTTTTGAGGAGCATCCAGTTACGCACTTTAAGGCAAAAGGAACTCAGCTTCCGAGGTGGGGCGAAGTTCTTGAACTTGCAAGAAAGGCTGCATACGTTGTACCTCAGGTAGCATATGTTGGCTGGGATATTGCCATTACGGATAAAGGTCCAGTTCTCATTGAAGGAAACCACTGTGGGGGATGTGGTGGAAATCAGTTCTGCGTTCTTAGAGATGATACCAAAGGGACACGAGATACATGGGACGTGATGGGAAAATAAAGAGGGAGATAAGCGGATGAAGATAGCATTCCTTTTCAGCGGACAAGGCGCACAATATACCGGTATGATGGAGGATATTGCGGAGAAAAGTGAAAAAGCAAAGAATGTTTTCAGAATTGCGGATGAGACCTTGGGTCGGAGCATAAGTAAATTATGTTATGAAGGTTTCCAGGAAGAACTCAATCTAACGCATAACACTCAGCCATGTGTACTCGCAGCTGATCTTGCTGCTTATGCTGCTATTATTGAAAATGGTATCCAACCTGCTGCGGTTGCTGGTTTTTCGTTGGGTGAGTATGCGGCTTTAGTAGCCGCAGGGGTGATAAGTATTTACGATGTTTTTCCTGTTGTTCAAAAGCGAGCAGATTATATGCAGGAAGCGGTTCCGGTTGGAAAAGGCGCTATGGCTGCAGTGATGAAGCTGTCTGACACAGAAGTAGAGCAACTTTGCTCTGAAGTAGAAGGTTATGTAGCTCCGGCTAATTTCAATTGTCCTGGTCAGATTGTGGTATCTGGTGAAGCTGAAGCAGTGGATGAGTTGCTGGTAATTGCAAAAAAAAGAAAAATACGCGCAATGAAACTGGCAGTTAGTGCACCGTTCCATTGTGAGTTGATGAATCCTGCAGCAGAGGCTCTTCGGATACCACTCTCTACAATTTCCTTCTCATCACCCGCTGTTCCAGTCTATATGAATGTAGACGCAGAAGCTGAAAATGAGTCAGAGAGAATTTATGAAAAACTAATCCTTCAAGCCAAATCCCCGGTCCATTGGGAAAAGACGCTCAGAAACATTTATGCTGCGGGCATAAATACTTTCATTGAGCTTGGCCCCGGCAAAACGCTTTCAGGCTTTGTGAAGAAGACATTCAAAAATGGAGAAAATGTGAGTATATATAACGTAACGGATCAGGAGACATTGGAGACTACCATAACAGCATTGAGGGAGAAGTAAGATGCCGAGTTTTAGTTTTAACAATATAAGGATTGCTGGGATAGCAAGTGCTGTACCTACTAAGATTGTAAAAAGCACAGACTATAATGATAAGTTTGGTGAAGAAGCGGTTCAGAAATTTGTGGATATGACTGGTGTCAAAGAACATCGGGAGTCCTTTGATCATCAGACAGCATCTGACTTTGGCTATGTTGCGGCAGAAAAGCTCTTAACGGAAAAGAACATTGATCGAGAATCGATTGGTGTGCTTTTATTTGGAGCACACAGTACCGATTATAGGCGTCCTGCTACCGCCGGTGTACTTCATAAACGTCTTGGTCTCAGCAAAGACTGTGCTGCTTTTGATGTAGGGCTTGGCTGCTCTGCTTTTATCTATTGCACTCAAGTAGCTGCTTCAATGCTAGAATGCTCGGATGCGAAAAGAGCTTTAATTATTGTCGGCGAAACAATGACAAAAATGATTTATCCAGAAGATAAATCTTCAGCTATGCTATTTGGCGATGGTGGAGCAGCAGTTCTTCTGGAAAAGACTGGAGATAAGAATGTGCTTGCTGGAAAAGTATGCACTGATGGCTCTGGCTACAGAGCTATTATCGCTCCTGCAGGCGGATTCAGAAATCTTGAGGATTCACACGAACCAATGGTGTGGGCAGATGGAAGCACAAGAACGCTTTATAACACGAACATGAATGGAACAGATGTGTTCTCCTTCACCATAACCAAAGTGCCAAAGACGATAAAAGAATTCCTCAAAGAAACAGAGCAAGATGTTAAACAGTTTGATTGTTTGGCTTTCCATCAGGCAAATCAATTCATTCATCAGCAATTGGCAAAGAAATTAAAAGCCGATATTAACAAGATGCCGCTTTGTCTTAATCGGTATGGAAATACAAGTGCTCCTGCTATTCCCCTACTTCTTTCTGACGTGTATGGCGTAGATAACACGAGCAAGGAATTGAATGTCCTTATGTGCGGCTTTGGAGTTGGCCTCTCTTGGGGAGTTATGTCAGCGAAGATTAATACTGCCGATATCCTGCCAGTAATTGAGACAGATGATTATTTTGCGGAAGGCGTAATTCATTCACCGGAGGATATGTAATGAAAAACTTGGTGAACTTAAGTAATAAGCAGATTCTTGTCACCGGAGCCTCTTCCGGGATGGGTGCAGAGACAGCTGTGCTTTGCAGCCAGCTTGGGGCAAAGGTTATTCTTGTCGCGCGGAGAGAGGACAAGCTTCAGGAAGTATTTGCCAAACTTGAAGGAGAAGGACACAGATATTATTCATTTGATCTAAGCCAAGTCGACGAGATTGAGGCTTTCATCAAATCGTTAATTGCTGAAACTGGCCCACTTGATGGTTTCGTTCATAGTGCTGGTATCAGCAGCACAAGGCCTTTGAAGATGATAAAACCGGCGCATCTTCGTGAGGTTATGGAAATTAATTTCAGTTCCTTTGTTGAGATTACTCGCTGCATTACGAAGAAGAACTGCTTCAATCCTGGGATGAGCATTGTTGGTATCTCCTCCATTTCTTCTACTCTCGGAAATCAGACAAAGACCGCTTATTGTGCGTCGAAAGCTGCTATGGATGCTGTCGTAAGATGCTTTGCAAAGGAACTTGCTCCAAATGGAATTCGCGCTAATACGGTTTGCCCTGGTATGATAAATACGGCTATCTATGAGAAGTTTAAGGACAATGCAGGCGATAGCTATGATGCAGAGGTCAGGATGTATCGTCAGTATTTGGGTCTTGGCGAACCAGCTGATGTGGCTAATATGATAGCATTTCTCTTGTCAGATGCAGCTAGGCTTATCACTGGATCGAACATTGGTGTTGATGGAGGAATGCTGTCCTCTTGATGCATATAAGAATTAACCACTTTGAAAGGAAAAGGAGTAAAACGCAATGACTGAGGAAAAGAAAATGGAACTGTTGGCTGATACATTTGATTGCGATGTGGAGGAGCTCTCAGCTGACATGGCTCTTGAAGAACTAGAGAATTGGGATTCAATGACAAAGCTTTCACTTATCGTCTTGATGGATGATGAGTGTGGAAAAACCCTTACCAGCGGTGAGATTAAGGCTTTCAAGACTGTGGGCGATGTAATGACCTTTATGGGATGATTGGGGATGTAAATGGGTATAGAAGTACGGCGGTTTACTTGGAATTATCTTGATTCGAACATGTATGTCCTTATGGCTGAGGGTCAAGCTCTGGCAATTGATCCAATTGATAGTGAAGAGGTGTTTGATTATCTTAGATCATTCCATGAAATCACAGTACTTCTTACACATGAACATTTCGATCATATCTGTGGGTTGAACCGAATACGAGCAGAACGTAAGTGTGTGGTGATAGCACAAGAAAAATGTTCTGAGCGAATACAAAACAGCAAGACAAATTTTTCTGCAATGGCAGAAACTATGTTGGAGTTGTCGGGTAACAAAGGAAAAAAAATAATAGAGCCATTTGTATGTAAGAAAGCAGATATTACATTTGAAGAAAAAATGGTTTTGAAATGGGCTGGAAATGATATTGACATCTTTTCCACACCAGGTCATTCTCCGGGAAGTGTATGTATCTCTGTAGGAGACAAACTCTTTACAGGAGACTCCCTCCTTGAGCGGGGACCAATGAATAGGTTTCCTGGCGGCAGTGATAAAAGATTTCGAGAGAAAACAATCCCGATCCTGATCAAATTGCTAAAGAAAACAGATATCATATATCCGGGACACGGAGTTCATTTCTCTCCTACATTGGTAAAATTTCACAGTTGATAGTGGTTTATTATAGGAGAAACCTTGCTGAGTCGTAAAAACAGTGTATACGAAAGATTTATAAAACGTCCTCAACAAGATATTTCATAGTTGTTTATTAACAGCGAGCGTGGCTAACAAAATTTGAAAAAACTCATCGGATAAGACTATTAAAAAAAGTGAGTCTTTCATATGAACAATGAAAAAAGAACAAAAAAAAGACAAAAGTGCAGATAATCAAAAATGAAAAGGTAGGACCAGGATTATTAAAATAAATATGAGAAGCTTTGAACAGCGTAAATAGTGGGAAGATTATACAGATGAAAAAGAAATTATCAGTATTTTTTAGAATAATGGCTGTAATAGCCGGTATTATTTCTCTTGTGTCTGTGATAGTAGGATACTTGGATGTTAAACAACAAAAGAAAGTACCTACAGAACATCGGAATAAGGGGATTTATGAAAAGTATTTTAAAAGACCTATTGATTTTGCTTGTGGTATGG